>Ga0214171_1000023_pt1 | contig 60432 bp, 75 predicted proteins | sample TroBogEpilimnion_40_FD_153009 | JGI IMG/M metagenome (GOLD analysis project Ga0214171, IMG submission 153009) | Freshwater microbial communities from Trout Bog Lake, WI - 02JUL2007 epilimnion | ecosystem: Environmental > Aquatic > Freshwater > Lake > Epilimnion/Euphotic zone | place: Trout Bog... | reverse complement strand
TATTCTGTGCTATACCGAGTAAACCCTGCTTAGAATAGTAACCTTCGCCATCGAATATCCCTGAAAGATAACCAGCATCGTATGATTTGTCTGTTTCCCATGTATCCGTGTAGCGAATCATGTCACCCGGCTTAAGATTTTTGGTTTTAACCCAGTTTAATTCAGAAGAATAAGGCTTCTTTGTTAGCCAAAGGTGCTCACCGGTGCAAACAACTTCAGGACCATCAGTTTTTAATTTAAGTGTTGGAGCGTTGATAATAGATGTTTCTTCAACAACTGCTTGACGCCAGCTCCTACCGTTACCCTTACCACCTGGAGCATATTCGTCGAATCCAATTAGCTTATCCCCGACCTTCAACGAACCAACAGGAACCCACGTGAGGTCTTCTAGAAGGACCGGAGTCTCCGGTACCAAACAGAATGGAGACGTAGGGACATAGATTAAACCGTCCTTACCCATTTGGTCAAGAGCAGGAGTGATAGCATTATATACTTCTTCAGATGTTCGTGCACCACCAGTACCAGCTAGCATGTGTGCGAACTCATCAAACATAACAGCAAAGGCCGCAGCACCACGAGATGCTTTAGAGTTACTTGTCACAGCCATGTTACGCACAGATGCAATTAGTCTAGATGGCATTAGATCTCTAGCTTCAAACGCAGCGATTCTTCTCACGTCAGCAGGAGTACGCAGCGCAAGAAAGTGTTCTTTAGCGTCAGCAATATATGGTTGAAAACATGGACCATTTAGAATAGTGTTAGCAAGGTCAGCGAACTGATATTTCTTTGCCTGTTCAATATTTGTAGCAACGCAGAATAAATAAAGATCTTTAGACTTATCGATGTTGTAGTGATATTGTGGGTCATCTAGCATAAGTAGTTGCCAGTTTTTGTATGCACCCAAGATACCACCGATGTGGCCTTTACCACCACGACGGCCTGTGATATTTACAATTTCACGAAAGTGTTTATACCCGTTAGCTTTAAGATAAGCTATTCGTTCCATAATGTCTGGGCTTACACCAATACGATCGCCGTTAAGATCAAGTCCCTTAGTCCATTCTTCAATAACAGCGTAGTCATACTCTGTCATGTTCTCTGTTTCTAGCATCATCAATCGAAGAAGAGTTTTCTGACGTGGGAATAGCTTACTACCATTGAGAAAGCTTGCATGTTCAGCAAACGTGACAATATCGGGGATCTCTTTCACTCCCCGTAAACTGTTCTTAGCAATCTCAAAGAAATCGTTTTGACCCTTTAAGATATTTTGATTACTGTTTTTAGTAATCTTAGGCATGTATTACCAATCTGAATCTAAATTAAAGTAATCGTTGCGCCAGTCGCTGTCATCATAATTTACGTTACCATGTTTGTTAGCCATCATAGCAGCGAAAGATTCTTTTGCTTTTTCTTCTGAGGCATGGTGACTGAGTACCTTACCTGTACCTTTTTGGAGGATGACCCATTGATCTCCCTGCTTTTTGATGTACTGGTTTGCAGTCTTTTGAATAGCATAACGTTCATCAAAAGAAGATTTTTTTTCTGCTTTAAAGGTACCGAATGGGCTTTCTTCTAATGGTTCTTGATCTAATGCATCTTGATCTTCCTGTTTACGTTTTTTTTCATTATGTTTGTTAATTTTATCCATAATAAAAGGTTGAGCAACAATAGCAGCTGGTGTTAAAAGACCAAGAGCTTCAGCAGCAGATGCTTCTTTTTCACCACCGCCATGCTTCTTTACGATGCCAGCGGCCCATGATGCTCCAGCATCCCCACCCCAAGCTAGCCATGCTACCTTACCTGGGCTGTTGTTGTCCCAATCTTTACCCTTCTTATCTACACGGTGACGTGAGAAATAAGAGTGCATACGCTTCACAGTGCTTAGGCTAAGAGTTTCACCTGCAGCGAGTTGATGTGCACGTCCACGACCTACGCTAGTAAAACCATCTCCAGCTTTGCCAGCTTCAATTAGTTCTAGAGCATGCTTAGCAGCTGATTGCACACCTGATGGTGGCTTAAAACCTTTTTCGCTTTTTTCTTCTTTAGCATATCTTTCATTGAATGACATGATTATCCTTATTGTTTAGAAGCCCAAGCATTGTCCACCCAATTAGGATATGGACGATCATGCGATTTTGCACGAGCTTTGGCTTTAGCCTTTTGTTCTGGGGTTAGTTTGTGATGCTCGCCACCATCTGGATCTTTTTCATCCCATGGTTTTTCTTTAGCATAACGTTCATTAAAATTCATTACTTATCCTCACGACTGGTTTGATTGGCGACTTTGTCTGCGCAATCTTTACAGTGGCTAGCACCATCTTCTGGTTTTTTATAGCAATTGGGGGTAGAACATCTATCACCAGCTGTACGAAAGTTTAAGCTAGTAAATTGTTCTTCAGCTCTAGATACTTTTCTCATTGTTGTTCTCCTTGTTGTTCCGCTGCTGCGGGTATGTGTGTCTTATGAAAGTCAAGTGCTTGTTGATGGATAGCATGATTATCCTTATCAATAATTTCACCAGTCTCTTCGTCTTTGTTCTCTTTCATGGTTGCATTGATGTGTTTGCACGTTCCACAGTCCTTAGTGCCTGTACACGGAGAGAATTGACTATAATCGAGGCCGCTAGCCCCGATTGATGCTGTTTTGCTTATTGTTCTATCTATAATATAGTTTAAATCCCAGCTCATATTACTTTAACCTTATTGGATTGGGGCGAAATTGCCCGTTATTTGTTAGAATTTGTCTTATAGCAACGTCAATGGAGGCTCTAGCATCTTCCGCAGCGGTGTGATTACCTTGTTCAATTCCATAGATATCGGATAACGTATCTTTTTCTTTCTCACGAATCTTTGAATCCGATAGTGCCCTATAATTTGGACGATTATTCTTGTTGACAGGTCTACCATCCATTGCCCACTGATGTTTCATAACGTCAACAATTCTACCTTCGTCGTACATTTTTTGAGGATCAAAACCAGCAGATTGAATGGTAGAACCAGTTGCTCTTGCAAAGTGGTGTGCTAGCATAGGAATATCAAAGTCTAATAAATTTGCACCAACAAGTGTATCTCCATTGCGATAAGCATCTGCAAGCCTATCAACAGCACGCCTCATACCAGTAACTCTATCTATTGCTGGAGGGTATGCTATGCCATTGTTTGTTATGTGCAATCCACTGTAAGAATTTTCAAGATCTTTTGGAGTAAAACCGTGCGTTCTTAATGCAAATCTTTGAGGGTCTGCCATCATTGTGTCTAGTGCATGTATATCTGGCTTAACAAGATATGTTTCTGATTCATTTTGAACTGGTTGACCATCTTTATAAGTTGTAAACCCATAACTTAATGGCTCGTGCAAGCTCATGTCTTTACCAGATTCTTGACCTGCGCCAAATTCTTTGTCTCTTGCTCTAATTGTAGGTGCTATTCTTGGACAATCACGAACAGGTAAACCACCTCGTTCAGTTTGATGATCAGAACATGCACAAGTTAACGGTGGTTGCCATAAACCAGTAGTTTCTGTATCAAATCCAATCAGTCTACCTGTTGGCATTTCATAAAATTTACCGTCATCACGAACGTTTGAAAGCTTACTGTTAAACATTATGCTTCCTCGTACATGTCAGCGTTGTAATCATGTGGATAGAATCTAGCATTGCCTACGTGAGATAATACTTTCATGATCCTACGTTGTTTTACAAGAGATGCATGATCAGTGGCAGTAGCAAGTAATCCACCGTGGTGTTTAGCTAGATCGTTGACTACATCATAGTAATTATGATTTTGAACACCGTCCATACGTTTAATGTTGTCGCCTTGCAATGTTTCTAAGTTATTAAAATAATCACTTTGAATTTTATCTTTAAACGATGGATAAATTTTAGATAACTCGCTTAAAACCCATTCATTGGCTCTACGTCTATCTTGTATGGGAAGGTATGGACCACGAGCATCTGGAGAAAATTCTGGAGCATTTCTTAATTGAAGATGATGAACAAACAAAGATTGTGCCAGTTCAGAATGATTTTTTGGTGACAATGAACGTTTTTCATTATAATTTGGAAAAGCATTGACTCTCTGTTGATTGGTTGCAATTTGTTCTTTATCGCGGGCACGCATTTTTAATGCTTCTTGTATTGCTGACGTGTGATTACCAGTAGTTTCAAGTGCTCGTTCGTAATCTTCGTATGGTATTGGACCTTCTTGTTGCTGTGCAACTTCTTTCAATTGAATATGTGATGCACCTTTATTGCGCAGCCTTCTGATTGTAGCCTTATCATGTGTATCAGGATCTATATCTAGCGTACGCAATTCTTCATATTCTTCTGGTGTAGGTTCAATGTCACCAGCCTTGTCTTCATATAAATATAGACTTAAAGGATTTGGTAAAATATTGTCTGCTATACTTTGTGGTGTTTGACGTTGCACTGGCGCTACTGTCAATGGTGTTGGATCTTCTGGTGGTTCTACTGATCGAGGGCGTGATTCAAGCATTTTAACAATACGATCTGTGCGAAATTCTTTGTGAATACCAGCATTAGGATCAAATGCTCTCAACGCTGTAACATTAGGCTGTCTTCCTGGGCCCATTTCTGTAGGAATAATTACGCGTTGTACACCTTGTGTATCACTAGCACCTCGATAAACTAATTCTATTTCATGTTGCTTATCAATAGCGTTTTGAATAACTGGATGCCAATTCGATCCAGGACCCTCTGTTGGTGCAACAAATGTAGATTGTGGAACAGATTTAAACGTTGGTGTTGTTGACTCTGGTGCTGTTTGCTCAACAACAGGTTTCTTTCTTTCATAATTCATCAACGCTTCAGTAGCCCTCTGTAGGTTGGGCATATCATCTGGAGCAGCGGTAACGACGTTAGGCGTAACAGGTCTCGTTTTTCTTATAAGATTACCGAAACGTGGACGCCATTGCATAGTTTATTGACCTGGAAGGATGAGCTTTTTACTGCTCATACCCAAAGCTTTACGCTTTGCATCGTAGTAATCATCAGCAACACCAGCACCTGTTTCAAAACGATTCTGTTCGTTGTTGAATTCGCTGTTAACACGACCTACAATAGTAATTGTTGGTGGTTCTGGTGCATTTCTACCGTTCTTTTGCATAAGACCAGGCATAACCCAGTCGACTACAACAAGAAAGCCTAGCGCAGCAAACTTTTCTTCAGCTTCTCCACGTAGACTAGTTAAGTTCTCAAAGCTACCCTTACGGTTACCGTATTTGTATTGTAGTTCTTGGAGAAGTTTCCAAACACCCATAAGTTCACTCTCCATCAATTCGACGGTTTGTTCCTTACCGAGTTCTTCTTCCTCACGCTTTTGTTCAGCAAGATACGCATTGATCTGTGCTTGTTGTTCTGGGGTTACCTTAACGTCTTCCGGACGGATACCACCAATTTGATTAGGGTCTGTAATGGCCATGGTCTTCTTTCTATTGCCTATTATTCTTGATCTACTCTATCAGATTCATAACGATCTGTAAATGAACTTAAACGCTTTTTAATAGCAAACGGAGCAGCAATTAAAGCAGCATCAGTAAGAGCACCTGGAACATCTATGCTATTACCAGTGTTCTTATCAATGTATTGATGGAGATTTTGTTCTGCGATAGTTCTTCCCATTCCACCATCTGGTTCGATTGTTTTCAATTGATCAGCCGTTGTTTGAAGATCTTTAAGGTGGTGTGCGTCACCAGTGAATGGGTGAGTGATTGGGTGAGCCATATCATGTAATGCTCTACCTGCCCAGTCACCAACAGTGTGTAAACCGTGCTGAATAGCATGAATTGCTGGCTCAATCAAAGGGAGACTCCAGTGCGCTTCCTTATTGTTGCTTGAATTAAATTTTGACATAGTGTCCTCTTTCTTAGAGCTTGTACGGTATCTCTCTCTGCGAGATTCTAATCTATTTGTTTCTGTTTGGTGTTCGTTGGCTAAAGCAGTGCGGGCAGCTTCTTCAGACATGCCTGGGTATGCTGTTTCTAGAGCTTGTTTGTATGATTTAGCGTAATTTCCTACAGCTTCTTCAGCAGATGGTTCAGATAATCTTTGTTCTGCTGGAATTTCTTGCATTACATTCACTTGGAATGTTTCATGCATTGGATTTCCTTTTTCATCTAGAACAGGTTGAATACCCTTGACAGGGTGTATAGTTGTAACAGGACGGGTAACTGTTTCTACTTTGCCAGTATCGTAGTGTGTGGGCTGTGATTTGTATGCTCGTACATCTTTTTGATATTTCTTGTGAGCAACAAGATCTGGTTGGATGCCAGCTTTTTGGAACAAGAATGCATCCTCACGTGGGATAGAAGCAATAGCTGTCATATCATCTGCATGCCATCCATCACATGAAGCTTTACCGCAGTGATCACAAGTTCCCTCAGTAGCATGGTTAGTCCACGTTTGTTTAATTTCTGGACGGCCTTCTAGTTCAGTAGAATATTCCACTGGCTTGAGCAACCAGTTGTGCTTAACACCATAAGATTGTCCACTTCTATCATCTATAGTTAAGTGTTCTGGATCATAAGTTGTTTCAGTATCAAGAGATTTACGTTGCGTTTGGTAATTCTTGCCTCGTTGGATACCAGTTATATTTTCTGTTTCAATGTATCTTTGCGGTGCATTTACATTGCCTTCTTCATAACCTATTGGTCTAGGCTCTACAAGCATTTCTTGTTCTTTACCAGTTGGTTTATCTTTAACAATAGCTATTTCCATTGCTTTAGGATCCATGCTACCTTCAGGAAAAATAGCTTTAGGTGCGTTGCCAATACCATGGAGGGTATATTCTTGCATCTCACCCTCTTGCTTCATAACATCAGCAAGTCCACGAGCTTCTGTTCTTTCTTCTGGTGTAATATCTTTAGAGTAACCTTCTTGGTATACATCTTGATATGGGAATAAACTTTCTAGATCTTGTCTAGTTGTTTCACTCATTTCTGGTGCATCTGGTCGACGTGTTAGTGACCATCCAGGTGACATACCTTCAAACTTACGATATAAATTATCAAATCTGTTGCCAGTGGAGTCATCAACTACCGGTGTGTTTCTTAAGTGTGCGTAAGGGTCAAGAGATGAGCCGTGTTGTTGTTCACTGTGAGCATTCCAAGCACGAAGAATATCATTGCCTTGTGCAACGATTGGGTGATCATCATCTTTGATAGGTTCTTTATTAGTCCAAGAATGCCATAGCCTATTGAATAAACCTTTAGTGCTCATTTCAGCGTATGGCTTTTGAGATTCAGGTAAATTCTCAGCACCTTTATTGATTGCTGAATGGAATTTACGAGCTTGATCTTGTAGGTGAGTGAGATACGATGCACATGTACCACAATGTGTAGTATCATAGTCTGTTGGTTCAGCGGCTCTAGCTGCTTGTCCAGCAAGTTCACGACCTTCAATGTATTCTGAGCTTAGTTCATTGTCATTAAACCCAAGGTCTCTGTGAGTAATGCCAGCACCATCAAGATGCATGAGAAGGTGACGTTCCCATTCCTCTGCAGGATTTGGTGATGGTTGTGTTCTTTTAATTTTACCTAGAATACCTTTAGCCTCTGATCTATCGGAGCTGTTAAACATGATATCTAAAATTTTACCAGCAATGTTTTGATGAAATTGTCTACGATTTCCACCACTATCCAATCCTGCTTTAACTTCCGCAGCATGGTCTCCCAACAATATATCTGCACAGTTGCAAGCACTGTGATTAGGTATCATTGTTGGATCAAGAGGTTCAGCTGCAAATGCAGCTTGTCTTGGTCTAAATAGTTCAAGAAGTTTCATTAGTATGCACTCATATCATCACCGTAACCAGAAAATCTATCTCTGTGTCTACCACCACCAAGACCACCGGTTGTTTTGTAATCATCGTTATAAGCTAGGTGTAATCTATGTCCTATCATTCTCAAAGCTGTACCCAATTTTTGATGGGCGCCGCTGCATTCTTGAAATCTTGGATCATCTTGAGTGTTGCGGTTACCACCTCTGCTATTTTGATGAACAGACCAGCTATTAAGTACAGTTATAAGATTCTTCATGTGTAAACTACGCATATCTTTTGGACCACGTGCTATGCCAGTAAGAGCCTTGTGTAGTTCATCTTGATGTACACCACAGTCAATGCAATCCATACATTTTGGTCCAGAACATAGTTGAAGTGCACGTTTTTGAGTTAAATCTGGTACTTCAACATCTCTAAAATCTGCATTCTTTCTACGACCAAGCAATATCTTTGAAAGCATTGGACTATCCAACGTCGTACTAAAACAAGGTGTTATTTTCCTATCACCAGGGAGGTAGTGTTCACCTGATGTCTTTGCCATGGTGTAAAGTGATGGAAAGTATTTATTCAAAATTCTAGAATAAGCAGGTGAATTATCAATATTAAACTGACCAGTTGTACTGTCAAAATTGCCATCGACGTTAGGGAAAGCAGAAGGTCCTAGTCGAACAACAGAATCGCAATTCTTTTGTAAGTTATCATACAATTCAAATAAACTAGAATCAACTGCATCTTTTGCACGTTCTGTTCTTTCCTTAACTTGCTTAGGATTTTTTGCAGCATTAGCACTATTCTGTAGAAGAAGGACACCATTGCTAAGAGTATCAGATTTATCTTGATACTCTCCTTGCATTTTACGAATTTCGTTTTCGTTCTCTAACACGGTTAGCGTCCTCGACCCTTTGGACCAAATTCAGTTCTACTTTGTGTTTCATTACAACCACCATATGCAAATGACTTGTGTTGATAGTCCCATCCAGTAGGTGAAGATTCATTCTGTACTAGTTCAGCTTGTGAAACTGCAATAGGCTGATCGCATCTAAAACAGTGTGGTATAGTTTTGCTACCGCCTGCTTTGTTACCTAGACCAGCCCAAAATAATCTGGCATTCCTAGTAAGAAATTGTCTAGGGGTCTTGTGGTAGTCCATTTCACTGGAAGGGATACCAGCACCACTCATAGCACCGGAACGGTCTCTTCCACCACGTATACGTTCAATGTCACCAGGTGATACGTCAACAGCACCAGCTGCTTCTCTCATTCGTGGATCAGGGTGACCAGGGTCAGCAATCCAATAAATTTCTGCAGGGAAGTTTTCTATTTTAATGGGACGACGAGCAGTAGTTTTGTACTCTCTTCTAAACCATTTAGCCATATATACCCCTATGTTTACAATAACTCAAGCGTTTTACAGCATCTTTTACATAAAACTACAGGGTTTTATTGGTCTTCCTCGAGGTCTTCATCGACATAATCAGCGTCTATAATCTCTGCTTCAGGCAAACGCCTAGCCTTTTTCTTGGGAGCAGTGCCCAGTTGAAGTTCCTCAATCTTGTTGAACAAGGCTTCCTTCATGTCAGCAGGCAGAACTTCACGGATAGCCGTAAGGATCATATCCAACTGGTTAACCAATTCTTCTGGGCGGTAGTCATCTCTACCTTCTTTTTCAAGCTTGGTAAGCATGTCCATGGCGTACATAGTCTGAGTAAGCGTAGGCTTGTCATACCCCTGGGCAATGCCTTCAAACCCTTTTGCTACAATAACCTCATAAAAAGCTTCAGCAGTAAGCAAACGTTCACCAGCATCAAGAATGCTGCGATTCTTTTCAGCAGCACGTTTTTCTACAATTTCACGAACCATGAGTTTTTCAAATGGCAAGTGTCGCTTTTGGTGGTTGCGAATGTTTTCGTAGTTAATACGTTCGCTGCCTTCTATACCTAGCTTGTCTTGAATAGGTTCGATAGCCTTAAGAACTTCTTTATAAGTTTTAGGGAACAACAGCAATGAGTCGATAATATTCTTTAGATCATCACTGGTTGTACAAATCTTGCAGTTTGGTGATGACTTATAAAGGTAGATTTCACCATCAATTTCTTCACTCAACAATTCTTGAGTGGTTGGTGTCATTTTTACCAACTCATTGTATTCACGTGTTCTTCGGTCCATTGTTTTCCTCTGGGTTGCCTGGTGTTAATAGATTGTTTTTATCGACATAAGTTCTACTGAAGACACCCTGTCGTGGTGGTACATCATCCCAGCTATCTAGCTTAGAATGTACTTCTCTACGTCTACGTCGTTCTAGCTGGTAGTCGCTGAGAAAGCCACCTTCACGAGCAACATCGTTGCCATACTCTTGACGAATAGATTCACGCTCATCAAGCAACATACGGTGAGCGAACCATTCCAACTTTTGGCTATAGTTAAGTTCACTCCAGTTTTTTGGTAGCTTGTCCTGGTACTTCTCTTCCAGTTCATTAAAAACTGATTGAGGGTTTAATCGTTCTCCGCTTTCCACACGGTTTCGCACAGAGTTTTCAGAGCTTTCCTCTTGTACATCCCCACTTGGCTGCTCCATTTCGTGAAGCCCATTATCTTTGCTACTTCTACTTCTTTTCGATTTTCTAGGCATGATAGTACAACCGCTTGCTTCTGACGTGGAGGCAAACGATCTATTCCTTTCAATATGTCATAGATGTTTACAGTGACACCGTTGTTTAGTTTTAAGTCAGAATTACCAGTGGTTAAATAAATTTCATACCATTCCCAATAATTGTTTAAGAGTCGTTCTAGTATCTGCCAAGTAATCTTGCCAGGTATAACTTCTTGTTTACGACTCTTCCGTTTCGGGGATGGTTCGGTCATATTAACTTCTTCGATATATTTGTTGTTGAATGTAACGTTGCGTAGCCTTGAGACTTTGCACCTTATCGTTAATCATTCTCCAAGCTGCGTATTGGACAAAATAAAACTGTCTGTCTTCACGAGTTTCTAGCTTAGCAACTGCTTCCAGATCCTTCTGAGTACCACCAGTTGGCTTACGCCATGCGTTCCAATACTTATCATCTAACATGTAGTAAGAGTATTGTGCTTTCAGATACCGTCTGGTAACCTCTTCTTCAATCGCTGTAATAGCACTCTGAAGGTTGAGGAACAGCCTATCTGCTTCATCTGCGTTCAAACTTTTATCAGTATTGAAACGTGCTATGATTACCTCAGCAGGATCAATATAATCCCTCATAAAATCATCAACCACACGCTCAATAGTTTCAAGCATTTCAAGATCTTCTGGCTTGGTTTTCCAAGTAAAGGCACGTACAGCAAACTCATGAAGTTCACCGAATTTATCATCGTGGCTGATCCCGAGCTCAGGCTCTGTAAGACCTTCAAGGCCACGTTTAATACCCTTGTTTAAACTCATCTTCCATCCGATCTGGTTAAATGATATTATACACAGGTATTTTACTTATTTACAAGTCTATTCAGGTTTTTTATTAACGTAAAATGAATAAAGATCAATCCAATTTTCAAGTGTCATCATAACGTAAGCATCTTTAACATTTTTATTACGACGCTTGATGACAGCAATACCAAAACGTTTCTTGGCATTTTTCTGTTCTACTAAAGTTTCGTCCATGATAGTGGCGAGCACAATCTTAGCCCAGTTCTTAGCCTCTACAACAGTATCTTTAACACCATTGATGTCACCTTTGTCAAGTGTAGCACCAGCACCATAGCGACGTTCTACTTCTGGAAAACCGCGCTCATTAAAATACTTGGCTACATCTCTTTCCCATTGAGAACCTTTAGCTTTCTGTGGTGAAGTCATCATTTATTCCAAAGGTGGCAGATTTTTCTTGCAGGGCATCCAAGGTAAGTCTCATCTGTAGTGCCAGTACAGCAGGGTTCGAGCTCAGACGGATTGGACTTACCGATGGCCACTCTAACCTTTGACCACTTGCCGTATAGTTTATCGAGCTCATCTTGATCCTTCTTTACTTCAATCGTCTTTATCTTATGCGGGTAAGACTTTTGTATAAATAGAAGTGCCATACGATCAGGAGCATCAGGACAGTTATCCTGATACGTTCTAAGTTGCATGGCATACTGGTAACTAGCTTCTTTAGGTAGTTGGTTAGTGCTTTTTATATCGACTAAAAACTTCTCGCCATCCGGGGTAGTCAGTTCCAATACGTCGACGGCTCCAGCTATCATGCGTTCTTCGTTTTTGAATTTCACTTCGACCTTGTCGATGGTAGTGAACCCCAAGTGGATTAGTAAGTTCTGCACTACCGAATGGAAAACCGAACCAACTTGAAACGTCATCGCCAGGGTTGGGCTTATTCTTTCTTCTTGTAATAGTAATCTCTCCTCTGGATGAAATTTATAGTATAGTTGTAATTCTCCAGCTGATACATCGCTGGAAGGGTGATACATATTGTCAAACACACGTTCTTTGTTGAAAACTTTGACTGGATATTCTTCAGGGAAAATATTGCCCTTCATCAATGCTTCTTCAATGTATTTTGTTATAGGTTCATCGTTTTGATACGCAGCTAACGTACGTTCTAAGAAACTCATTCTCGATCTTTCTTCCAATGGATAAATGCTTTAATATACATACCGCTATACAGCACACCACCAAATACAAAACCATATTGATGGGTAGAGAATGAATAGATAAACCATAAAAGTTCTGTGATAAACAATACCACAAAGCCCCATATGTTCTTTTTACCTACAAAGAATAGTCCGCATGAACCAACGACTGCCAGTATCCATGACCACATTATTCCTTTTCCTTTAGACGTAGGTAATCATAGTATAGCTCAAGAAAATCATTCTTGTCCATACATATCAAATCTAATTCCACTGGGAGGGTATCAGGGGTATTTTCTCTTTCTCCACCCCAGTTGGTCTTTTCCATGGTAGGACCATATAATCTGATGGCCAAGATAGGTCTAGTCAACCAACTGCGATTCTGAGCATGTTCTTTGATCGTATCCCATACTTTTTTGGTAATACTATACGATGCCGCTTGGGTAGCTTTAGCTTCTACAAGGAATGATATATTGTATTGTTCTTCTGTTGAGAGGTCACCCTTCTCCCACTTGTTGCCAGAACCTACCGTACGATGAGCAAGAGGCCATTCAGCCTCAAGTTCTTTTTCCTGTCGTTGACTAAACTTCTGTTGGAATTTACCCATATTACCATTGTCTCATAAAACGTTCATTCTTTTCAATGTATTCTTCAATGGTATCCCATAAAATTTCAAGACAATGATCACCGGGCTCTATTTGCTTAGCCACTTTGTTAAATATTTTTTTAAGTAAAAGTTCCTCAGCATGGAATTGTTTTGCTTTTGCAAACTGTTCTTGAGTAACAGTTTTTTCACCAAACGTGATATCTCTGTGAAATTCTAAAAGATCCTCTGATATAGGAATATTAAAATAAATCTCTTCACTCATGCTGCTGTTGGCCATACATATTCAAGATCATTAGGAACATCAAAATATTGACCATAGTGTTCTGGAAATTTACGCATAAGATTGCTCTGATGACTAGTATGAATTTCCATATTACCCATCCAATAAGGTGGAATTATACGTAGCTCACCGCCGTATTCATTTAACAAAGCAAATGATTTATCAAGACACGTATCTTTGTACCCACGTCCTACCCATTCACTACAGATAGCAGCTTGGTAATCCAACAAAGAAATAATGTGACCACGCCACATTTTTACTGCTGGATGATTTTGCCATCCGTATGTTGGATCAAGCAACGCTTTGATGATTTGTAGATTTTCTACGCGTTGTTTGCCAAGTCTTTGTCTATCTAAAACTTTGGCACTTGCTGCGTAATCTGGGTATGGTAAAAACGTTTGCATTATTCCTCACTTACTATTGGTTCAATGTTATCATTGTTTACAGCAGGGTTACATCGAATATCGTTTGTTTCATCATGCACCCACCATACTTTACTAAGATGGACAGGCTTCCTGCAATCGCCACAAAACACTATTGATCTAACTCTCCACAGTGGGAACATGTGTCCCCTGAAATACGATACTTCTTACAGGTAGGACATGTCAAATTGCCTGCGTATTTTTTTACTGCGTTATTGATAAATTCATTGCGAGTAATTCCTTCAGTCGCAGCAGCTTGATCTATATAGCTTAATTCATTGTCATCAATATCTAACTCTATACTCCACATGCCATCCATAGCAAGAAATTCAGTTGGATTAAATAACTGCAATTGTTCTTCATTCATTCTGCCACATTTCTTAGAAAACATTCTGGATTATTAGCTAAATCTGGATCGTCATGAATCCAATAAGCATTATTTCCTTCTGTAATTAACAAAAGGTTCTCATTGCATTCAGGGCACTTATTGTATCCCATTTTCTTCCCTAAATAAACATAGTGCAATGATTGTGTAAGTTGCTAGATCAAGCAATGAATCTTCGATGCTTTCATTAACAAGATTTTGTCCACGTGCTGCAGCTTGAAGACGCTTAATTTTGTCCGTTCCTCTAGTCATGCAACCTATCCAGCCTGGGATACCCCACTCTTCGCTTGCTCTCACATTAGCAAATGGGTCTCCTTTTTTACCATAATCAGCTTGCTTCTTATCATGCATAGCTTGTATTTCTTTAAGGATCTGTTGGAATGGAGTTAAATGATCATGGTCATCTAAAAGAACATCATCAGCAAATTTTATTTTTTCATCATACCAATAATTATTATTTGGTTTTTCCATTATTATTCTTCCATTGGTTCAGCTACCCATTGTTGGAATGGGTGGCACTTTACGGTATAGTCTAAAAACTGGTGAACCCATTCACCATTGGCACCCTGCAAAATTTCTCTGTTCTCTCCATTTTTACGAAAACAATTTTTGCATTTTGCTTTTTTAGGAATATATTCAGTCATTTTTTAATTCTCGCAATCATCACCATACCAATTGTCATAATAAGAGTATCAATTATCATAACCCATGAATTCATGATTTAGTTTTCCAATCTGGTTCAGCTTTGTGAGGTCCATGAGGGCTTGTGTGAACCCATTGGTCATCATCACCCAACCTATCCCAATCAGTAGCATCGGAACTATATTTTACAATTGGCATACCACAATGTTTACATTCGGTCATTCTTTTCTTCTCCTACAAATTTTTCTACAATAGGTTTAATTTCCTCGTGCTTATGTAAAATAAAATCTATAGCACGTTGAAATTTAACGTTGCATACATGGCAAAAATGTTTAATCGCTGTCATCTTCTTCACCGAACTTCCAAATAGGATCACCGATGATCTTGACTTTACCATTTTCTACATACACTCTTTGTTCGTGAATCATAACACCAGCTAAGTTGTTTGGCCAGTCTTCAGAAGCATCTACGTAAAGAGTTACGCCTTCATATTCATCTTCATGTTCAGTCATTTTTTTCTTCCTTTTTAGGATCAAGTTCCTCTGTTGGTGTAGGCATTGTAACAAGGATTAAATCCTCAGCTACAACTTCTTCAAACACTGTATCTTCAGCCCATTCCACAACAGGGTTGTTTGATGTGCTAACACCTACAATGATACCAACTGATGTAATGTGTACTACTGTATCTCCAACTTGCATTTTATACCTCCGGGTCGTTTACGTCGTCGCTGTCTGATGTTAATGGTCTGCCAAAGAACTCATCGCCTTCAACCTCTGTAATGCCTGAGCCCTTCTTGATGGCTTCGATAATCTCTGCCTCAAACTCTTCTGCCTTGCCACTCTTCCAGATTTGCTCAAAGAATGTGTCACGGCCTTGTGCTTTAATGTCACGCCATGTGAACCATGCACCACCACGTTGTGCTACTCCAAGGAGAATACCCATACGTGCTAGATCTCTGCGTGTATCAATACCAGGATGGTCTAGGAACACACATGGTTGACTGTAGAAATCAGTCCAACCCTCACGGAAAGGAGGACCATAACTGTTCTTTACAGTTTTAATAACGATAGGATTACCTACCTGAGTATTTTCGCTATTGATTTTATCAAAGTACTTATCACTACCAGGACGTAGGTAAATGCGTACGGACATAGCGTGCTTTACTGCGTGACCACCTGGCGTCATAGGACGATTGTATCCATCCATGTCAGCACGTAGCTGGTTTAGATAGAAACATGTAACACCATAAAGGTTTGCCAATGGAGCAACAGTTTGAACATTGCGTTTCATTACTGCAGCGTTACCACCCATCTTGTCATTCTTGTCAGTGAGTTGTTGCATGCTGTGCTTAGTTGCTGCAGCACCTACAGAATCCCATACAATGGCACAAATTTCTTGACTCTTAATCAATGCAACCATCATGTCAGTACCAGTTTCTGCATCTGGTGGTTGTACAACAATAAGGTTCTCATCGATTTTAAGACCAAGCTTCTCAGCCCATTCAGGGTTGAAACGGTGTTCAAGATCGATGATAGCTACCATCTTTTCACCCTTGTAATAGTCATAACAATCTTTTAATGCCAGGATAGCAAATGAAGTTTTACCAGAGTGTTCCTTACCAAAAAACTCAATGAGCTTACCTTCTGGCCATCCACCAATACCTAACAGATATGCCAATGCTGGTGTAAAACATGGGATAGCATTGACTTTTTCAATGTTGTTGCCACGCAATACCAAAGGTTTGTTGCTACCCTCTGGTGTAAATTTATTCAGATCAGCGATTAATTTATCAATAGCATCAGTTTTACCGGCCATATTCTTCCTCCAAGTGGTATTCGAGCCATTGCTCTACATCCATTCTATACGACTCAGCCATTCGAGTCAAGGTATCAAACAGTTTATCATCAATATCAATCGTTATTTGCATTGTAATCTGGCTCCTCGTCTAAGAATTGGATGCAACAACCATCACAATCATGTTCTCCATTATCAATGCCGTCAATAATTTTAAAATCATCAGGATCTGGATGTTGAACATCATGTGGGCAGGTACGCATCATTAGTTTGCGATCTCCCCTCCAAATTTGTGGGAAACGTCGCATGCTGTGATCAGTGCGTTGATGAATTGTGCAAATCTCACTCATACAATTCTCAGGTTTATGCACCGCCATTCTGATACTACTGTTTTCCAACTGTTGGTATTCGTAATCTCCCATTATTTCTCCTCTACTAATTCCCAGTTAGTGCTGAGATTCTTATTACTTTTACATTTGTGAGAAACCTGAAGAGCAAGAGCTTTGATTTCTTCTTTGCATTTTGGACAACGCCATAACTTCATTTGATTTTTAGTTGACATAGCAACTCCTTTCCTACTGGTATTGACCCTAGCAGGTCTCAGCCAGCTTGTCAAGACGGAATATATTTTTAAGACTAAGACCATCCCTGAGCTTCTCAACTTCCACCAGAACTGGAGTACCTATCTGTATGTCAGCCTTGATACGTTTATACGTATCAGGGAATGCCACAACCTGCACATTATCATCTTTCGACAAAACTTCAACGTCTTCGTCAATATCCATCTCATCTTCTATACTATCAATAGGAAGCTCAATCCATACTTGACACATTTCTGCACCAGGATTCTTACCCTTCTTAGTAATAAGTTCCTTAATCTGTGATATCATACCACCGATCATAGCTTTCTCACCTTGGAACATTTTCTTTTCCCCAGGGAAATTATGTTCTTCTTCGATCAATGAAAGATAAGCAGCAAGAGGATCAATACTAACCATAGTTCCCAAAAGCTCGTGCTCGTGTTGGCCCCTCGCCATGATATTTTCTTGTAAATCTGCGTAACAATCAAACTTGCTAAGATGACCCAAACAATGAGTACAATCAGCGCTACAACTATCGTCATAATTTTTGTATTCCTTTCGTGCTTTAAGGTACTGCTGTAGGGCACTCTTAGCATCCCCACATATGCTATCAAACACACCACATTTAATCATAGCTATAACTGCACGCTTGTTTACTTTCTTGGAAGGAACACGCTCTACAAAGTCATCCATACTAGTGAATGGCCCTAGCTTCTGTAGTTCTTGGGCAGACCCTGAAATGTACTTGACACTGTTCAAGCCATAACGGATACTGCCAGCCTTGGTGAGAGTGAAGTTGCCACCACTCTCGTTGATGTCAGGACCTAGTACTTCTATACCCATACGTCGAGCTTCACGAGTATAGATAACGTTATCTTTTGGATTTGTACGAAATAGAGCAGTCATGTATTCACGTGGATAATGATGTTTAATCCATGCAGTCCAATAAGTTAACATAGAATATCCATAACCGTGACTCTTGTTAAATCCATACATACCAAACGCACGCATGTCATCAAAGATTGACTTGGCAGTTTCACGGTCAACGCCAGACTCAACACACTTACGAACGAATGTATCAGCTTCTTCAACCATATCTTCATAGTTAGATTTTGCCACAGCTTTACGTACACGGTCAGTCTCAACAATGGTATAACCAGCTAGAGCAACACAAGTTTCCATGATCTGTTCCTGGTATACAAATGAACCATAGGAAACACCTAAGATGTCACGTAGCTTGGGGTGCTTGTATGTCACCTTGCGCTTACCCTCACGTTTTTGCATGTACATCTCAAGTAGATTAAGACCAGTCTCACTGTCAACTGAACGGGTAATACCAGGGCGGTAAATAGCAATCATAGTGCATAGGTCTTCTATGTTACGTGGTTGGAATCGCTTTACAAGATTACGTAGGCTTCCTGTTTCAATCTGGAATAATCCAATATTATTGCCAGTGCAAACGTCATCCCATACGTCAGCATCGTTATAGTATTTATCCCAGTTGTTATTCCATTCATAGAAATGTTCAAACGGCAATACACCATGATGGTTTTCTTTAATAAGATTTAAAGTAGCCATGAGTGTACTCAAAGTACGCAGACCAAGAAGGTCGATCTTTACAAATCCCAACTCTTCAACATCACTCATATCAAATTGTGTACGGATATCATCATTAACTGGACTGTAACGTAGTGGCATAGCACCTACCAATGGGTCCTTGCTAATAACAATACCTGCAGCGTGAGCACTAGCATGACGGATGTGGTTCACAACCTCAGGTAAAGTCTCAAACAATTGTGGGTATTTAGTTATCCATGGAGCGTATTCTCTACGGTACTGCTTTTCGACAGTCTCCCAATCAGCACCACGGTTCTTGATGTTCCAATCGTCATCAATAATATCTGACATTTTAGCAGCATCATCTTTATCAATACCCATACCACGGCATAGGTCACGCAATGCCTGACGTATACCAAGTGTGTTTAGAGTACCAATACTAGCAATGTTATGTCTGCCATATTTCTTTTCAAGGTAGTCACGCACCAATCCACGCTCTAGCTTTGGCATGTCAATATCAATATCAGGCATACTTACACGTTCAGGGTTTAGGAAACGTTCAAAGATAAGACCAGAAGGTATCGGATCTACCTCGGTAATGTCCATGCAGTAAGCAAGCAAGCTACCACCCACACTACCGCGACTAGGGCCCACAAGGAATCCTTCATTTTTACTCCAATCGATAATGTCTTGTACTGTTAAAAAATAACCTGGGAACCCACGAGTAATGATAACTTCCATTTCATACTCAATACGCTCACGGTAAATAGGTAACATGTCTTCTGTAACATGGCCTACAATCTTTCGTGCGAAACCTTCTTCAACAGACTCACGCAATTTACGTTCATCCATCTCCGCAGTGTTATAAAACACAGGCATCTTACGAGACCCAGGTACACGCGCATCACACATCTGTGCGATTTCATTTGTACGATTGATCGCTTGATCAACAATACTTTCGGGTAGATAACTTAATCTGCTGCGGGTTTCTTCTTCAGAAAAAATGCAAAGCTGATTAGGACCATAGCTAAATCGTGTTGGGTCATCCATAGTCTTACCCATTTGCACAGCAGTCATTAGTTCATGGGCATACCAGTGCTCAGGCTTAGCGTAGTGTGCATCACTTACAGCAAGAAGTGGAACACTATAGTCAAGAGCTGCCTCTGCTACACGCATGTTCCATTCGTTGCTTTCAGGGTCAAGATAAGTGTGAAGTTCTAAGTGAAAACGATCACCAAAAATAGCTTGATAACGACTAATGCGTTCTACAGCACGCTGATAAACACCATCATCTTTGAGATGCTTACCAATACAACCACCCATACAACCACCAGTAACAATAAGACCTTCGTTATAACGTTCTAGAAGTTCCCAGTCAAAACGTGGGTTGCCATAGTAACTACCTTCAATGTACGCCATGCTAGATAATGACCATAGATTCTCTAAACCTTTGGCATTAAGAGCCATGATAGTCATGTGGTCGTAGTTCTCACCTTTCTTACCAATCTTTTCATGACGGTCATCGGTGAAATAACCTTCCATACCGAAGATAGGTTTAATACCAGCTGCATCTGCTGCATGCTGAAGACGAAGATGCCCACTGCATTCACCATGATCGGTGATAGCAACGGCTTCTTGGTCTAAAGAAACTACGCGTTCCACTAATTGATCTACTGTTTGAAGTCCATCAAGGAAACTGTGTTCGGTGTGGACATGAAGGTGGACTAACTTTTCCATAACTCACTCATTATAAGTAGAGTAACCAGTGAAGTCAATTCGGTAGCGGAAAGGGAGGAAGCGATACCTAATTAACTCCACTGGTCTACTCTGGTTTGACTACTGACCTGCCATCTTGCGGCGTAGACGGTCTGCAGTAGTCTCTTCCTCGATACTGACAAACTCTTCTTCTGCGTATTCGTCATCGTCAACAGAGACTGAGGAGGGTGTGGATGCCTTTGGACTGAAGGCTTCCTTCTCTTTGACAATTCCGTGTAGCTGTGCATCGTAATACTCTTGGCTACCAATACGGTTTAGGAAAGCTTCAACATCGGGAAGGAACTTTGCGTAACGTGTATCGATGTTCTCGATCTCCTTCTTGTCAAGAGCAAAAGCCATGTATGTAGTGTCAGTTCCCTGACCTTGACGCATGATTTCAATCTCTCGCTCCTTGAGGCTACCGTACTTTTCAGTGATGACAGCAATCTGATTCCAGAAGTTACGCATACCCTGAGATACAATTCCCACGTATGGCTTCTTCTTTGTAACAGACTTACCGTCTACGGTCTCTTCATAGGTAGAAGTTACGTCACGGTATCCAGTTAACTTACGTTGACCATCAACCTCTTCGTACACTTCTTCACGGAGTACAGCAATGCCGTATCCAACGTCACGACGGTATGCTCCAGGTGCACCCTTCTCACGAGCACAAAGCTCACAAGAAGCGTCGAACACACTGCGACATACAAACGTCTTCTTCTTCCCATCATGTGATGGTACGTTCTCGTGGACAGGAACTACAAAGATGTCATTCGAATCTGTAAGAAAACGAAGTGCCTTTGTTTCTCCTGGTGTCCAGTAGAACCAATTTGTTTCTGTGTAAGTCTTAGGGGCTGAACCCTTTTGTGACTTTTCAATACTGGCCTTTACGGCAGCCATGCCTTTTTGCAATGCCATTTTAGTGTCTTTCTTTAGAAGCCCTTGGGCTGTTGGTTTTGGTTACTGCCTCGCAAGAGTATCAGTCTAACTTGTACAAGTCAAATGATGCTTTAACTGATATTCAAACGAACTTATTGGTGTAGGAATCCCCAACATGGTAGCAGGATCCTCGTCATCTGGTGTAGCAATGATACCAAGTTTTGTATAATTTTGCAATTCTTCGATTAAATGCTCAGTGGCCATACGACCAGGTGCATCGCCATCCATAAAGATATTTATCTTATTGAAGTTCCTTAGCAGGTTAATCTGTTGTTTATCAACTTTAGCTCCAAAGGTAGCTACGATGTTATCAATGCCGCGACTCTTCAATACAAGAACACTCATAGGGCTTTCAACCACATAAATTTCATCATACATCATAGCATTGTCTAGGTTGTATAGCCAAGATCCACGAGGGAAACCCTTGGAATTGCGATATTTGGGTACCCCCGGGACATCCTCGAGCTTACGTGCTACCCATCCTATAAGTTTACCCCTCATAAAATGTGGAAGAACAACCCTGTCTACAGGCACATTTCTTTCACCTTCTGGCGTTTTTTGGATCTCTAACCTACCTGAGTCTACCCCTGTACGCATCTGCCGTTGTACGGCCTCTGAGACCCCTCTGGAGGTCAAATAATCGCAAGAACCTTCCCATCTTCTAAGGATAGTGTCGCTATATATAGGGATATCAGCAATATCTTGGTGTTTAGAGACAAAAACCCCTTCTAAACGTTCAATAAAGTCCTCAACGGATACAACCTTAAGCTCTGCCACCTCATTTTTAAGCTTGGCAATAGCGTCCTCACGGCTGATATTAAGGCAGTTCTGGACTAACCAAATAACGCTGCCACCACCACAGGTAAAACAATTAAAAAGAAGGGTTTCTTTGTTAAGACTGGCTGATGGGCTGCTGTCACCGTTTTTGTGCATACCAAACGGCAATGGGCATGAATGGATGCACTCATCTCCATTCTCTATAATCTCACCTACACCTATCATGTCCTGTAGAACAAAATAAGCGTCAAGACCATGGAATAATTCCTTTAGTATTCCTTCAGCCATTTCAATAATTCCTTGTATTTGTCTTTTATATCCTTAATAAATTCTCTGTCTTCTGGAGCAAGGTCACTATAAGATTTTTCTGACCAGTTCTTTGGATCATCATCCATCATAGTTTTTCTCCACAACCATTGCAAAAGTTAAAATGTTTCTTTTGTAAAAATTCATGGCTTTCTAAACATTCTTCTGGTTTAGTTGCATCCAACAATTTAATTACATCGCAAGGATATTGATCAACGCAATGTTTACAAATTAAACTTCGGTCTGATTGTTGATGCTTCTCTCGTAATGCTTGACGTTCAGTTAGGTTCATCGTCCACGCAACTTAAATGGATCTGTTTTGTATTCCCCTACAATACGTACTCCACAATCAGGACAAAAGATACGATTCCAAGGACGTTCTAGTTTATCTCCATCAAGATTTTCATATTTTTCAATGTGTGGGCATTCATTCATTAGTACAACCACGCAAAAAATAATGAAAGCAAAGTTACTAAACCAACAAGCCCTACAAGAAAAAATGGTAGAAGAATAATATACCGAAAATCTTCTCTGTTTTTACCACCGTCCGAAAGAAACCATGCCATACCCATCCATAACATAAAAGGAACTACAAACTCTAAAATATGCCTAATCATTAGCATCCTCAAATTCTCGTACAACCTTTAACGATGTACGGTCTCTCAACTCAAATCCCATCATCCAGGATTTAAGATCACTGCGTCTACTTTTCATAATATCCATAACAAGAGCTTCTTGTTGTTTCATCTCACGAGTAGCACCAATACCAATAGCCATGTCTACAATCTGTTCGATCTGTGAAGATAAACCGATGTTTCCTAGACCACCACGACCTTTCTTGTTCTTCATAGCTTCACGGTTGAACTGAGCAAGCCATACAGAGGCCATACCCATTTCACGATTGGTGCTAGCAATGTCAGTAATAACTTCAGCCATCTGCAAAGATTGCACGTTACTAGCACTACCGTATGACTTCTCTGTAGTAACCCATGACAACTGGTCACCAACAACCATCTCCGCACCCCAGTGTTTAGCTTTAGAGTAAAGCTCTAAAACACTACGTTCGTTTTTGCGTGCCGGTGAGTCAATCATGAGGTACTCACCAAACTCCATAATTTCTTCACGTGCTTCTTTTAGACGACGAAGCTCGTTAGGTGTAAGTTGTCCACGCTCATAACGACTATATGGTACACCACTAGCTAGGCAGTCAAGTCGCATCAAAGTTAGTTCTTTACGAAGCTCCAACGATGCAAAGTACACTTTGGTCTTGCGACGTGCTGCTTCAAGAGCGATAACTGATCCTACCCATGACTTACCAACGTTAGGAATACCTACGACAACCGCAAGTTCACCTTTCTGGATACCATACATGTGGTCGTTAAGTTCATCCCAACCAAGGTAGATACCTTTCTTGTCTCGAGAAGGGTTTGCTACCTCGTCCAAGTAATTGTTAACACGACGATCATAACCTTCACCATAAACTTCAAGACGCTCACGAGTACTAGTATCGTTCTGAATCTTAGACAGGCTATTAAGTGCTAAAGCAATACCAATTTCTGGATCTTCTTCTAGTGCAGTTGCAGCCTTGAGCAGAATATTTTGAGTAGTAGCTTTACGATACTTAGTCATCATCTCTTCAATGAGAACGCATACCAAGTAATCTTTCTCAGGCCATTCGTTGCGTGCAAAATAATCTGCAAACTTATTTTCTAGAAGTTCTTGAGTAGCTGTATCCTTGAACTCACTACGAATGTAGTAGTCAAGGCTGTATTCAAACAGTTCACGAACACCATCATCAAAGAAGTGCTCGCTGCGAACACCTTTGTTCCAAATCTCATTAAAACTATCTAAGTCAGCAAAGTGCCGTACCAAACTCTTTTCAATATCCATTACTGAATCTTCCTTACTGTTCCGTCCTTGATTTCATCAAGTGTACGATTACGTGCGTATTCACGGTAGTCAATTCCATCCATGTTGTGCTCAATTACTCTTTCCTTTAGGAGAGAAAATATAGCACCACCGTAGCCATCCATCAATTCATCAATACCCATGTTGGTAGTAATAAACGTAGGACGATTATCCAACGCACGTTGACGCATTACATGGTCAAACGTTGCTTCACTCAGATTGTTCTTGGTACGGAATTCCTTACCAATGTCATCCAGAAAAAATACATCGCTCTTAACAACTTTGCTCTCAAAACGTGCCTTGTCATCATTGCTGCCCCACCCTCTGGTGAACTCATCAACCATCTGAGTGAATGTAGCAAAGTATACACTGTAGCCAAGCTTGACCAACTCTTTAGCAATAAGACTAGTGAGCAATGTTTTGCCTGTACCCCACGTACCGTGGTAGAGAATTCCCATACCACCTTTTACAAAATCTTTGTGTTGTCCAAGATAGATCCTAGCTAACGCCAAAGCTTTCTCGTCACCATTAAAGTCTGACCAATTAAGACGTTGGTAGTTAAGACCAATACCTGCACGTGAATAATGTTTATACAATTGCAGTTGTAGTTTACAGTCACCACATAAACCATCGGTGCATGTAGGGCATCCCTGCTTTGTAAATTTCTCAAACTGAGGATACTTCTGCTCTAAGTAATCGATTTCCTCATCATCAAGGAATTCATATTTTAGGTTGACGTAATCCTTTTCCCAATCAAACAGCGAATCGTTCAATGAAGTCATTGGTATTCATTAATCCTTCCGTACTATTTCTATTCTCGTTCTTAAGTTTTTGTTGTTGTAGTTCAATGTACAAAGTATCCTGAATCCATTTACTACCTTTACTGAATGCTGTTGCTGTCATCACCAAATCATTGAGCTTGCCTTTGTGATTGTCAAAGAGTAGTGCAACCATGGGACCTGCGTCAAGTCCGTATCGTTCCTTAAAACTCTTAAAGATAGCTGATTCTTTTACCCATTCAATATTGTAAGTGTAACCATGTGTTTCTTTGAACCGATCAGCAAAGTATATGAGTAAATCACGAGGTTGAGCATTTGCTAGATCAATACCAGCTACCAACTCTTCCTTGCTTTCTGCTACTTTTATTACAACAATTTCATCGTAGCTATCACTGTCATAGTTGACAGGTTCACCATCAAAACTTTTCTTTTCCATTTCTCGCTCCTCTGACTGATGCAAACTTATCACAAATGTCTGAGAAGATCTGGATCTTTTTGCTAACCCAATCGCGTGTCTCAGACTCAAGATCGTTTAGGTTTTTCCCATTAGGGCCAAGCGCTGATATGTTCTTTCGGTTGATCAACAAGAAACGCCACTGTGCATCATAGTCATTCGAGTCATTCTCTTCATGGCCATAGAGTTGAATCCATTGTTCATCAAGACCACATAGGTAACCTCTGTAAACAAATCCATCGCTGAATACTTGTACCTCTTGTCGTCTACCAGCAATAATGGCAAGGTTTCTTTCAAATACCATGTCACCAGCTTGTGCTAATTTATTTTCCATTAATCATTACCCGTTCCTGTATTAAACCAATTGTTAAAATCAAGGATAAGATCGTTGACTTTATTGTTGTTGCTTGAATCAAAAATATTGTATTCATACTTCTTTTTCTTTTTTACGGTAAGCATTTTGGCACACTGCCATGCAAATACAAATGGCAATACAATAATTGCAATTGGCAGCAACATTAAATACGCAATAGAAAGTGGAATAAACAAAAAAAATCTTAATAGTTTTGAATCAGGCAAACTTTCCATAAAATTTTTAGATTCCATTTTTATTTAACACCTTTCTTTGTACCATAAAATTTAGACCATTCTTTCTTAGGAGCATGATCAATTTTAATTGGTTTGTTCTTGTCAATTTCACGTAGTTCATCATAAATCAAGCTCATAGCGTAGTTCAGACCTTCTGCATAACCAGAATTCCAATCACCTTTGAAACTGACCATAAGATTCCAACGTTCCATCATTTTCTTACGTAGTTCGTTTAATTCTTTCATACTTTCTCCTTACTTATATTTTTATATAAGACCATCTGTGCCCATGTCATCACTGACATAGATATTAAAATCATCTAATGTATCGTATTGCTCAAAAAAATCTGGAAATTGCATATCGCCAATGTGGCATATACGAGGTATCATGTTATCTTCCATGATATCAATAACATCCTCGTCATCCCAATCGACGGCGACAGTTCCTATGTTTTCTCTCCATTTTTCTACAAACTCTTCAATATCATCAAGATTATCAACAAACACTAATCTTACATCACCGTAGAGTGTAGCAAAAAGTTCTTTAGATTTCAAATGAAAAGAACGAACATATTTTGCGTAATAAGAAGCACCCAGTACTTCTCGTGTAAGATCACTCTTGCGTGTAAACGGCAACTTGCTCCTGTAAGCTTCTATAAATGGAGCGTAATTAACCATTATATTCATAGCAAAACTTTCAATTAAACTAGCTGAATATTCTCCAACAATAAAATAAAATTTTGGTGCCAATCTTCCTTCACCATAATAACAAAAAAAGTCAAAGCATATTTCGTTAATAATTGATTGACCAAGATCTTCCGCCCTAACTACACCAAAACCAAAACTCAAACCGTGTTCCCATATGTGACGATCTACGGTTTCGTATTCACGCCATTTTTCTATAGTTTGATCATCACCATAAACAATGATATCGGTAGCTTTTTCAATCTCATCCCTCCAGTCTTTACTTAAATTTAAAAAATCAAGGGGATTAGCAAACAATTTAGTTTCTATGTCTTTTGCATAATACTCAAAAACATTCTGTACAAGGAACATTTCATCTAATGTTTGTACGTATACACTAACGCTTTCTGGACCAGCCAATTTAATACACAAGTACACGCTTTTAGCTATAAGCCCTGGTCTTTCCTTGCCGCTAGCTATAATAAACCTTCTATTAGTTTTTTCTGAATATTCATCAAATGAATGAGGAACTCTTAACGATTCAATTAACATACGATAGTCGTCTTCTAAAAATCTACCGTATTGTTCCAGTACAACTGGCATATCCAATGAAGGATTAATAATCCAATTAGCCATTTTTAAGTTAGACTCCTGCCAAAGTTTCTCACATCATTCCAAAGATTGTTGTGATACCAGCGACTTCTAATCTGCGTAAAACCAAGGTTAACAAATAATTCATCCAAAGCTCTGGCGTTAGGACCACCATGACGTACTGGTGTAAATTGAAGATCACCCAATGGAGGAAATGGCAATTCATCGTCTACATCAAGCTCAATAAGTCGCTTAGCCATTTTTACAACATCAATGTTATCTTTAATTTTTGCATCATCTAATTTAAGAACAGTATCTAGGTCACCATGCTCGGCAATAAGCTTGGTAGCTTTCTTAGGACCAATACCTGGGATACCTTTGACATTGTCACCTTTGTCACCCATAAGTGCCCAGATCTCTGACAATCTTTCTGGTGCTATGCCCCATTCATTTTTTATAGCTTCTGTATCGTATACTTCAGCATCAATATCTTTATAACTGATGCTTGGTTTAACAACAATAATATTTTCACGAATTAATTGGTGTAAATCGTGGTCTGCACTAACAATAATAATTTTATCAAAAATGGTGGAATGTTTAAGTGCTGCAGTAGCAATAATATCATCAGCCTCAACACCTTCCAAACTCATGTAAGGTATACCACTCTTCAAACATAAATTCATAAACGTAGCCATTTGTGGTTTGAATTCAGTGGCAAATGCATCATCAATAGCAGTACGTGGTTTGTCGCTAGCTTTATGGCGATTAGCTTTATATTGGGGATCAATAGCTAGACGTTTAGTACTACGACCTTTATCGAATGCAATAAGAACGTGACTAGGTTCATATTTTCTAATCATGCTGGTTATAACGTTGTATGCACCATAAGCGCCCCACGTACCTTCTCCATTGGGAGCACTAAGACCATGACGCATTAAACCGCTGAAACTACGGATAAAAATATTATGTCCGTCAATTAATAGTAATGTTTTTTTATTCATTGTCGTAATTGCCTTTGCGATATCTCTTGCGACTTTTCTTTATAGGTTCTTTAAAGGCATCAACTCTTAAGATGATTAACCGAAGTTGACGGTCTGTCATCTTATCCACTTTCCTAAGAAAGTGAGCTATCTTCAGTATATCATTCAAGCTATACATACGTGTGCCTGCAGCACTTCTTTGAATATCTATATGATTCTTGTAATGACGTTCTTTAGCACGGAATGCTTCTGGTCGTAAATCAAAGAATGCTGCAGCCATACCCTGTGTGTACATGGGAATACTATCGCGTATTGATGGTGTGCGTTGTGGTCTTTTAGAGACTTCTGACATAAAATGCTGAACGCACCTTACCTGGAGTAGTAGCTTGAACGATTTGTTCCATACCAATATTGCCAAGTTTAAGTTGCTTTTCTAACGCATCTTCGTTAAGTTCATGGACAATAGATGCAACAGTAGTAACTTTGCCATCTGGGGTCTGAGTTTTAGTAATAGTCTCTACGACATTAACAACTGACTTAAATTGATCATCATCCAGAATTTTTTCAAGAAGGTCAATGTCCACAGCAAGTTTTCCACCAGATACTTCTTTGGAGAGTTTAATACCATTCTCAGGACTAACAAGGTATCCACTGGTGGAAGCAGGATCATCGCCTTGCATGTTAATTTTAAGGTCAATGACTTCAGTAGCATACTTCTTAATAGCAGCTTCACGTCCCTCAACAATGTCTTTAGCCGTACGAACTGCTACAAGCTCAGCAGCAAGCATATCAATTTCTACTGGGGCCAATGGTCGAACTTCACTGAGATCACTTGTATACATAACTTCATTGAGTACACTGAATGCTTCTACGGCTACTACGAGGCCATTCTCGTCAGCACTGTTGCGACGAATGTCAGCTCTGGTTGGAGCTTTGGCTGATTCCCCATAGGTAGGTTCCGTAACCTCCCGAAGGTTGGTAGTAGTAACTTCCTTCTTCTTGGGCATAATATAATTTTGTGGCATTTCTATTCTCCTTACTTAGGTTTGTACTTATAGTAACATAATAGTTATTAGGAATCAAATCGGCTACGCCTTTCTGATTTCCATGCTTTTTGTGGTTACGTAGTAGATATCTCCACCAACACCTAAAGCGGTTTTTGTTGCAACACGAGCAGCTTTAATAACATCTGCTTTAGTCCATGGACCAGTATCACCTAGACTGCCAAAAGCTTCGCTAGAACCTGATCCCATTGCCCATCTTCCACTAACTGGAATAGTAACTGAAAAGTCTTCATCAATTGAAATCAATGTATTATCCCAAGCCATAATAATGCCAGCATCGAATGTTTGAATTTTTTTAGAAGTTTCCAAAGCACCGTGTTCATCAAGAGCAGTTCTCATGGACGGAACAACATCTTTAACAACAAATTGTTCAACATGATCACAATGAAATTCACGAAATTCTGGCCATTCAGTCCAATGTTGTACTACCTGCATTGCTCTAACACTACCACAACCACCAAAAATAAACTTACGTTCTTTGTCAATCCACAATTTGCTAGGTCCCTCATCACTCTTAGAATAGTCCCAAGAAAATTGAGAATCAGCAGCTATAACAATACCGTCTTGTTTTGTAATTGCAGCAGCCAATACTGTCATGATTATCCTTTTTTAAGAGTAGCGTTCACTTGAATCTTTTGAATGTTTACATTCTCAGGATTCTTAATATTTTTTTTGGCATACTCAGCTTCTGAGTAAACGCCAACTACTTTGTTCTTTTCCTTAGTGGTTACAACCCAAACTTGCATTAGTAATATTCCTCATCATCATTAACTGTGCTATCTTCCATAATCGATTCAAGCTTTTCAATAAATTCTTCTGACGACACAGCTTCATCAATAATGGTATCATCTTCTGTTGTTTCTTCAATAGCCTCTTCTTCTTTAGAAGTTTGTTGAGTCAAAAGTTCTACTACTACTGATGCAAACTGAGGACCTACAATTTCATCCCACATAGCAGCAAATTGTGATGGCATTGTTTCAGCTTTGATTTCACCATCAATCAACTTAACCTCACAACCCACTTCTGGTTTAATCCAGTCCCAGTCACCTTTTTCGTTTTTTACCTGAAGCGTAGCTCCAATGCTTACACTAAGTTTAATTTCCATTGTTACCCTTTTTCTTCTTATCTTCCATCAAACTTTGCAAACTATTCATTATATCTTGAGATTCACTCATCAAATAAGGATCTACTTCTAAACCATTCCTTAATGTAGCTTCCATGAATGATGATATCACACCCATAATTCTTACCACGGAACTTTCGTAAAAATGATATTCCAAGCGTGGCGACATAGAATCCTGTGGTATATTTTTGCTACTTTCTTCTAATTCCATCATCTTCCTTTGTTTCATATCTTTTTCAATTTTACCCAACAAATGTGCTAAATAAAATTGTGACGCAGCTTTTAAATAATACTTCTTATATGTTTGCATACTATTCCTTTACTTTACTATGTGCCCCAGGCAAGACTCGAACTTGCAACCTGCGGGTTAGAACTCCGATGCTCTATCCGTTGAGCTACTAGGGCTTAATGTTCGATGTCGTGTTCCTTGTCAAATTGTTTGTGAATCTTTTGCCAGATCTTCTTGCGTCCTAGGTAATACCCAAGAACAAAAACAACTAGTTCTTCTACTATAGTCACTATACTCTCAGCAATCAAATGATTTGGATCAGTGAGAATACTAAACCATGTTTCGTGATGCATTTTACTCCTTACTTAGTTGGTGTCATATATATTAACATCAATCCCGTTGTCGCGCAAAACATTAAGTGCTTCTTCGTAAGCTGGATTAACCATGCTATTAGCTGCTGGTGAAGCAGTTTTAATTACACCTTTGATCCACATACTGTTTGGTCCAGGGTTACTAAATGCAGCTATTAATTTTGGTTGTGCTGGTATCTTAGCTAGTTCAAGCATAATTTTTGCAGCTTGGTTAAGTGTCATTACTTCTTACACTTACAATTGCCATTACACTTAGATGTTTCTTCAGGAGCTTTAGACTTTTGGTAAATACCAGCTTTAACACCTTGTGTAAACATGTGAATAAAAAATCCAACTCCAATAAAAAATAAAGCTGGAAGTATCAATACTAAAATTACGTGCATATTATTCTCCTATATCCCAATCATCATATGATCCCAAACGCACGACATGTGCACAAGGATCTCCACCGTCTTCCCATGACTGTTCTTCGCTATCATGCATAGGAAAACCATCGTGGGTGCTGCAGAACTGTTCACTGCAATATTGGTGGTCTACACCGTATTGCAACCATTCTTCGAATGTCATAACTATCCAATCTTTGGTGGCACTGAAGCCAAAATCTTACGTTTATCTTCAAGACTCTTTTTTGCTTCTGAAAAGAGAAGTTTCCATTGCTTACAAATATTAGTCCATGTGTGCTCTTGGATCCAATCGTGAGCAAGATTAGCCTTAGCTTGTGCTTCTTCAGGATTATCCTTAATATATAGAATAGCATCAGCTGCTTGTTCTACACTCATCAAAGGACGCATACGTTCATTGTCGTTGTCCTTAATAATCCAGTGAGAAGGCGTGTGACCACTATCAACAATCCATCCACGTTCAGCATTCTCTCCAAGGATTTCTGGAACACTGGTATTGCGTGGTGCAACTACTGGTAGCTTTGTAGCCATGGCTTCAGTAATACTCAATCCCCAACCTTCACCATGAGTAGTGGTTAGGTATGCATCACTAGCATTGTAGATACCGTTCAGAAATTCAACAGGAAACCCACTGTGTGCACCAAATTGACGTGGATCTGGAACTGTGAAGTGTTTATTTGGATCAAGACCCATTGCACGTGCCATTTCTAAAACACTGCCACCAAAGTCTTTTTCTTGCATGTGCATGTAAAGAAATACATCTTCCACGCCACGGTTTACAATTTCTTTCATAATCATAAGACTACGCGAGATATCCTTGCGACCCTGATTACGGTTAACATTGGTAACAATAAATTTATCACGCATTTGTTCTGGGAAGATTTGCTTACGTGCTTCAGCTCTCTTTAGTTTATCCATAGCAAAAAAATCTTTGATATTAGTTCCATGGTAGATAACATGTTGGTCATCTGCAAATTCACCAATAAACTTGCGACTTTCGTTCTTAGCGTATTCAGTATACGCAACAGGGTAGTCAAATTGAGCAACACACTTAGTAACCCATTCTTCACGTGGACCACAGTCAAATGGGTAATAGTAAATGGTTTTAAAACTGCCTGGTTTAGTGTTTTGCAACTCAGTGATTTGAGGAACAATATCTTGTACAATAAAAGTATCTTGTACAATGAAAACTAGATCGTATGGACGTTGTGCCAGTAAGTCAAGAAAAACTTGACGACCAAATACGTCACCGTATGGTCCTTGTGTGCGAAGAGCACTGATAGCTGGCCATAGAGTACCAGGCCACTTATTAGTATCGTATGGACCACCATCGTAGTTAACACCTACTACATCAATTTCATATTGACCTGATTTGTGCAATTCACTCATAATGTTTTTCATTACGGTACCAAATCCTGTACTGCAGGCGTAGTCACCCCACGCAAGCACTCGAGTCTTATTCATCCGCTACTCCTTATAGATCTTCATCTAGGATAGTACCATCAACATAGTTTGTTGTCAAGCTCTTGTATGGTTTTCTGCCACGGCCTTTAATCTTTTGATTAGAAACAGCTTCAGCTTTTTTTAACAATTCTTCCTTGACAATTTTATCAGATTCAAACGTAATATTTTCTACTTTTATTCCCATGCTTTTACGAAGTTTGACACGTTGCACTGGTGTTGTGCCAGCCCAGTATCCATGTTCTTCATACCTTAAAGCATGCTTTAAACATTCATAACTGACTGGGCAAATCTTGCAAGCTTCGATAGCTTCTTTAGAATATTTTTGTCCATGCGCTGGATAAAACATTGAGAGATCTAGTTTAGCACATATGGCATCATCTTGCCATTTATAATCTACTGTTAAATTTTCCATGTTGTTTTACGGAAGGGCCTCGGGAGGAGTCAAGGTAAGAACACCGACTGCAACTCCCGAGGAAGACCAGGCCCTTCAGGAAGAAGCTTTAGATTAAGCTCTCTTCACTATCTAGGACCAGTTTTCCTTCTTTTTTACATCCTTTCAGTTAAAATAGGAACCCTTTGGGGGTTAAATCAATAGTATCTTCCATGTCGGCGTTTTCGTCTACAACTCCCCTAATGGCTTCCGCCTCTGCTCTTCTTCTAAGAATTTTTGCATCCACCCGCTCTTCAATAGTTCCCACTGCGACTGGACGGTAGATCCAGGTATGACTAATGCCCTTTGACTTGCTATCGGCACGATTGATACGGTTTGCCCTTTGTTTGTAGTCTGAGTAAGTCCTAGGAATTTCGATGTTCCAAAGATATGGTGCATATAAATTTAAACCTTCCTGACCTACGTCACTGGTAATAAGTATAGCAGGTCCTTTGGTCTCGTTGAAAATTTTAATATTTTTGGTTACTTGATCACTGCTCATACCCACTCCCCAAATTGGCAAAATTGGAATACCAGCAAATTTTGTTTTTAATGCTTCTAGGTATGGGAACAAAGTTCCATGTGTCCAAAAGGTGAACAAAACTGCTTTGTCGCCATTCTCAATATAAGATTCCAAATTGTCTTCAATCAATTGATACTTAGAACTATTAAGAATGCTAATGTCTGATCCAAACTCAGCTACAATTTCTTTAGCAAAATTACCATCGCTGTTTTTAAGGCCTTCCGTAGAATTACAAATCATGCGAAGAGTATCAATATAAGACCAGTTGGCTACAGTGTTATCAGGATTATAACGTTCACGAGCACGTTCTTCAGCCCAATCATAAATCTCACGATCAATATCTGACAGTTCATACACTAAACGTTTTGGCATGCTTTCTGGGAATTGAGAAGCAATTGTTGGATCACTCTTCATTGCAATGTGAGTCCAGTCTTCGTGCTTCTTGCCAAGAACGGGCAGTTTATTGCGATCCCATTCCTTGACATACGTTTCCTGGACGAACCCATTGTTGAAAAAACCAAATTCTTTTCCATACATAGCTTTGAACTTGTCTCTATTCATGTCGCTTACGTCAGGAATGCCAGGTGCCACAACTGCCATAATATTGCGAATGTTTAAAGGGCTGGTTGTGTAGGGAGTGGCAGTCAGTGCCAGAACTTTAGCGTCAATACCTTCTTGATTGATGAGTTTGAAGAATCCATCGCTCAAAAGGCTGGTTCCTGTATTAATCTTCTGGGATTCGTCAATTACAACAAGAATGCGTTTACCCTTTACCATTTCCAGTACTTGTTCTAAATCAGTACGGTCATAAGATTTAACCCTACGACGTTCTCCTTTGACTTTTTTCATAGACCCATCACGGACTTTTTCATAGTTAAGTACTAACACTTGAGCTTGGGTTTCTTTGTAAAATGCATGACGTTTAATACGTGTCATTTTTTCATTAACCCGATCAACCGTAAGGTGGGTCATACGTTTGTATTCTTGTTCCCAATCATATTGTTTAATTTTTTTGCAGAAAACTAATACCTGATCAATATCGTTATTGTCAAAAAGTTTTTGACTTGTTAAGCAACTGAGTAGAGTTTTACCAGCACCTGTGTCCCATTGCACCAAAACTCTTGGTTTATCAGAATGCATTTGTTCCCATACGTAATTCAATCCAACATGTTGAAAAGGGAATAATTGGTGATCAACCAGGAAAGGGCTATTAACTTCATAAGAGTTCTTACTACAAGCCAAAAGTGTATAATAACGTTCTTTGGCAGATTCGTCTTCAAACGACAATTCATATCCGTTATACCTGATCAAATCATCAAACATACTGATTTTGTCACGATTACGAAGAGTACCGTAAGAATCTAAAGAAAATAATTTCTTGACTTCTTGGTCCAAGGAGCTGTATCTTAGTACACCATTGAGAGTTTCACTACGTTGAACATATATATTCTTTTCCAAAGACATGAGTAAATCATATCAGAAACCAAGAATTAAATCAAATTGAATTATATATAAACTGAGATGTTACGTAGTAAGTAGATGGTCCAGCAACAATTGGTATTTGAAAACGTTCAGGGAAAGTTAACGATGTATTCTGGAAGTAAGGTTTTTGGTCTACTACTGTACGTGACTCTAACTCGTTGGTTTTACTATTACCAATATAGTCCATATTCATTTCTGCATAATATGGATTAGATTTATAATAAGGAACAATACTCATTCCAGATATAAAAATGTTTGGGTCCAAAGCAGTCATTCTCATTTGTATGCCGCTTGCTGGTAAACCTGATGTAGTGCTAATAAAGAAGTTAGGATTATTGACATTACCAGTTATGTAATGATAGTTATTTGGATACGTTGAACCACTAAATGTAGTATATTCATATCGCAACGGGTGGTAAAATGGTGCATTTGCAGCTACATAAAATACTTCGTTTACTCCACCATTTAACTGTTCAATTTCGGTAAAAAATTGCGTATAGTTTTTAGCAGTAAATCCTGTTAATTCAACATCGTACCATGTATTAAGTGGAACCATCATTGTTGAAAAATCGTGAAATACTAGAACATTTTTGTTTCCTGCATCATCAAGAGCATTTAAAGAAAAACGATATGCACCGTTATTAGTAAACGGCAATAAAATTCTCATAAGTGCACTAATACGCATATTGGCACGATCTTGTGGGGTAATCCATGAATTTGATGGTGTTGGAAATACACCAAGTTGAAATAGTTTATAATTTGGCAAATTATTGCCACTAATAACTAATTGAATGGTGCCAGCTGGAATACCGCTAGTAGTATAGTTGGTAGCTGCTAAAGAACCAATATTACTGCTTGTTCCACTAACATATGTTAACGTATTACCACTAACAGTAGTTCCAGATATAATTGTGTTAGATGCTGAATTATAAAAACGAGTACTTGCTGAAAGAGTTCCGTTTACTTTTGAAATACCAGATGCTGTACCAGAAACTTGTGAATTTACTGTAAAATAATAATTAGTACCAGAGGTTAATTGATTGTATTCACCAAAACCAACATTACCAAGTCCAGGTGCAGCAAATTGTAGCTTCCATGGCTCTGCTCCACCGTAACCAACGCCTGGAATTGTCCATGTATAAATAGCAGTAAACGATCCACCACTAACGGTTATGCCACTTGCTGTTCCAGAAACCGGTTGGTTGATTGTATTTCCATTAACCCATTGGACAGTTGTTGGTGTGATTGTTGTTCCGCTACCCGTACTCCAATTTGAATTATTAAGAAAATTAGCATAGTCATAATAAAGCAAGTTTCTTGATCCAGAATATGTAGGAGAAGAAATGCTGTATCCAACACCAGGTATATTTTGTGTTACAGAAATAATAGAACTAGTTCCAAGATTGCCAACTTTTTGTCCTACAGCATTATAAAAATAATTGCTATTGAGGTTGTTTGGATCATTCATTAATACTTGATCATCAGTAAGGAAACTTGACCAGTCACTATCAATTGAACCAAAGTTAAAACTATTAAATGTTTCAATGGTTGGAAACCATGGCGTGTATGCTTGGTCATCAGGATCCATTACAATATAACCAGTACCTGATGCCACAAATCCATCAGATTGATTTGGTATTAAATTTTGAGGAGTAATACGAATATCATCGTATAGTTGTTCATAGAAAGCAGTTAAGTATTGAATACCAGTAAAATATGCTTGGTGCCAAACTTGATTAAAAGTTGTTTGCGTATAATTGTGAACTTGAACATTTGGGAATCGACGTTGCAAAAATTGATTGTATGCAACACCATTATAATTACCATTTGCATCAACTGTTTTGTAACTTACAGTTGGATCAAAAACATAAGAATTGGTATTGTTGCCTACAGTTGTTGTGTTCCCACCAAGTTGAGAATCGTTAAGAGCACTAAGTTGTGGCCAAGAATTTTTGTTAGCAACTGTGTTAGATGAAAGACCAAACAATGTTGATGAATTAATATTAGTATTGGTAATAGTTTGTGGATTGTTGTTGTTTCCAATGTAAGAATATTGCACTGAATTACCATCAATAATTTGATTTTCAAGATTGTAATAATATTCTTCAACATCAGCAGGAAAAACATTAATTGTTCGTGGTACACTATCAAATGGCAAATCGTACGCCTCAGCGACAAGTTTTACAAATTCAAATTTTAAATATGTAGCTGTAGTTTGTGGTATTTCATAAGTACCTTTACGAAGCGTAAAATCGTTTGGAATAGGTGTCCATGTAAATGTATTTGGATCTATTGTTCCGCTATTGGTAGATTGTGTTGTAAAATAAATATTAAAACGACAACCGCTGTAAAGTGGATCAATATATAAACGATTGATAGTTTTTGGATTTAATGAGTCATCAGTTAAACATGCATAAAAATAAACAATAGAATCACTAGTAGGTTGTGGTCCAGATTTCCAATATAAATTATCATTGGTAAACATATTATTTACTGGATAATTTGCAAAAGAATAATTTTCTAGAAATCCAAAACGATTTTGAGTATTAATTGATGCTGGCATCATACCCATTGTTGGTGCAGATGTATTTGACGGAATATCAGAATATTGCAAAACTAACAATCTAACTGAGAATGATTGAACACCAACTGAATAAGCTACGTTAGTAGCAATACCGTTAGTGACAGTTTGAATTGCTATGGTTCTCGTAATTTTTAATTGCAATTGCAAAGTTGAAAAAGTTTGAGGCGCTATATATGTTAAACGAATAAATTCATCTGTTGTAAATATATTAGAACCACCATTTACTACAAACGTAGAAGATCCTGGTGCTGGAATTATGTTGCCGCTATTTGCATCAAGATATAATATTTCTACAAAACAAGGAACATTCAATATATCAAAAGAGATATAATTAAGATCTGTTTCAATAGCTAGATCATAAGTTAATATTACTGGTGTGCTATTTGGACCACCAAAATCTTGAGTCGAAATCCAATTTGTTTCTAATGATTGATTAAATGCAATAGCATTATTGTGTCCATTAATAATATTGGTATTTGGATCGGTGTAACCAGTTTTATTGGTGAGAATACGACCAATGGTATCAATAACACCTGTTTGTGCATAAACTTTGTTGTATACTAATCCATCTAATGTCAATGGTGGCAAAGAACCAATTGGGCCATTTGCTACATAATCTTTTAATGGATCTGTATTGTTAGGTAGAACTGACATTATTGTGCACCATACATCGTTGAAGTAACTTGCAAAGTTGGTTGAGCAACACTTTGACCAGGGCCATTTATACCATTATTATCGGTAGAAGTAACGTTGGCAATATTTCCAGTAGCATCTATAGATATTTCTTGGGTTTGTAGGTGAGCAAAATAAGGTGCACTAATTGGCATTCCATTCATTAACCAATAACGTGTTGAAGCACCAATTGGAATATTGGTTGGAGTTACAATGTTGTTAGCAGTTACTGACGGTTGAAGGTAAAAATATTCAGAGTAACCAGCTGGTTCCATTGTAGTTGGGTTTCCATTCATATCCATTCCAGATATAGCTACAGAAGTAAGTGGGATTTGATTTAATGTGTTTTGGACTGGACCAAAACTAATAATAAAATTAGAAGGTATAATACTTTGAATAACTTGTAGAATTGCTTGTGCTTTTCCTTGATCCCAAGTAAAGAAAGAACCATCACTTATTGGAAGAAGAACAATTTCTTGATCACTGTTTACACCTGATCTACCATAACCTTTTGTTCTCCAACCTTCTACAGCATAGAATCTCATACCGCATGATGCTTCACACAACGTTAAAATTGCCCATAGAGTAGCACCGGTTTGGTAAGCTTCTGCTGCACCCAACAAACGTTCTCTATAATTAGCATCTTTGCGAACAATTTCTTGCCATTGAATTTGTTGCAATTGGTCAATAAATGGATTGGTGGCAAAACTATAAATTTCTGATGATAGTCGTTGCATATTAAAAATTTGACCAAGGATATTGTCCAAATTATCAAATTCAATAGTTTCTTGACCTAATCTAGCTACAGTTTGAATATTTTTTAATTGACCAGTTCCACTATTGCCTAACAAAATTGTCATCAAAGTAGTTATATAATCACCTTCATTAAAATTATAAACTGTTTCAGGAAAATTTAAAACTTTAGAAGCTAAAGTTGAATGCGGTGATATTGAAAAAATATTACCAGCCATTAGAATGTACTCGATCCTACAACGTTATAAACAATATTATAAAGTTTTGGCAATTGATTGCTGGCAAGAATAAAATCAGACGAATATGAATTAAGTATTGTACCATCAAGTGCTACTGTGCTAACATTGGTAATCCTTGCATTAGCAACACCAGCAACGCCAAGTATTTGTGTTTGTAGGTTTGCAAATGAAATATTTCCAAGATAATTAAAGTTTGAAAAATATTGATTTAGTTGATTTGTAACGTTGGCTTGAACAGTTGTTAAACTGTAACCCGGCAAAAGAACAATTCTTACATTTATAATAAGGTTTTGAAAACTTGCTTGGTGCACCAACGTGTTAACACCTAGTGGTCGACTTTGTTGCACAAGTCCCTCAACGTCGACAACATCACTATTGTAATCATGATTGTAAAGAATTGATGAGTTACCAGTATTAGGAAGTGCAGGCCATCCACCATAAGCAGAAGGTGGAGTAGTTGTATCAAAAGCTAAACCAGTCATTGATTTTACACTATTGCTATTATCAGTAATATCGTAAAGTGAATATACCAATGCTTTACCACTTGTTACAACAGTTCCACTATTAGCAACCATTTGGTTTAACATAATTCCACTGCTCATTACTTGCATAATGTGATATGGTTGTCCAGAAAGAACAACACCATCATTTTGTAGACATAATCCTGGATACAAGAAAGTGTTTGCATTGTTTACATTTAGGAAGTTAACACCAGATACGGTCTGGCCTGAAATTGTATTACCTGAAATATCGGTGTAGGTATATGGAACAGGTACTGCTGTTCCAGTAAAAGTAATGTATGGATAAGGGTTTAAACAAATACCATACGTAATGCCACTGCTAATTACATCGTTGTAAAGAACAACCATATCAGCCATGCCACTTTGTGAAGTACCGATTTGTGACGGGAAGTTAATAAGTGGTTGACGATCCATGGAAACATAGATGTCACCACTAGTAGCAGTATTGGTTGATGCAATACTACCATTGCCTAAAACATAATTGTTTGTATTTAGATATGGTGTTGGATTTCCCGAAGTAAGTATGTTGTTGGGATTAAAAACGGATTGTTCGCTAGCATTAAGTGCTATTGTACCATTAACAAATATATCAACAAAATTACCACTTGCTACAGATGTTACTCTGCTACAAGCAGGATTATATTCAGAAATTACTTCAACAGTATTGCCAATAAATAAATTTGCATAATCAGTTGGATTAGCAATTCGTAGATAAAGTTGTGGTGAATAGGTTCCACTTACGGTAGATGAACCAATAAAATAATAGTAATCAGAATTTGGTGTATAAATAGTTTCGCTAGCAGAATTAAGATTAGAACCAACTAGTTCATTGCCTTGAGGATAAACAAATCCACTGTATGTTCCATTGTATGATTGTGTACCTAAGGCACCAATATCTGGATTAAGACTTGTTACATACTCTGTGTATGTAGATCCACTAATAGTGACAAGACCACTGACAGTAGTATTGTTAAGGGTACTACCACTACCAATTGTTAAACGGTAAGGGCTTGGACCTCCAAAAGCAATGTTTAATCCACTAGCAATTGTATTTCCTGTGGGAACTGCGGAAACGTTTAAATAACCAAATGGGTATACTCCACTAACCATAGCTTGTAAACCGGATGCTAATGCTGTACCGGTTGTTGAAGAAGGAAATCCACTATATGCAACTAATGTTGTACCACTATAGGTAGTTCCATTAATTACATTGGTCATACCACTATAAGCAACCAGTTGGAATGTAACATTGCTAGATCCACCACTAATAGTAGCTTGAATAGCAAGTTGTTCATCATAAAAATTTTGAGCACCAACAGCATTAGCAGTTGTTACATTAGGATCTTGATATGCCGTAAGAATATATTTACCATTTGTTCCAGTGGTATTGTTGAAAGCTGTAGCTTGCCATCTTGCACGGAATTGTGAATCTGCTTCAGGGTCAGCACCGTTGGCAATTGGTGATAAATTAGTAACACTAGTTACTCCAAGCAATGTTGTTGCTAGTGCGGTAACTGTATTAGCAGGAACATTACCATAAATTCCAGGCAATGATGCTATAATTGGTACACTAACTGATGTTAATCCAATTGGAATAATTGCTGGGGCTGTTGTTGAATAGTAAATTGGCGTTGTGTACGTTGCATTTACTGGAACCGCTACTTGTGTTCCGATAGGAATATTGATAATACTTGTAGCAGGTGCATTAGTTGTAAATGTTACTAATCCAATAGCTCTTTTACCAAGTTGACGGTATACACCAAATAAGTTACAAAAATTATCTAGATCGCTACCCGATTTAGTGTTAATATCATAACTATAAGTTTGTAGAACAGAATTGTTGTTTGCATTAGCAATTTCTTGAGCTACTGATTCTAGAATTTTGTAAGTAGCACTACCAACACTTACGTCCCATGTTGGGTCATAAGTAGATAGAGCCGCCTGCAATCTTGATAATACTCCTGTTGTATCAGCCATTTTGAACACTAACTCCGTTTGCGTTTATTGATGTAAGCAAGGTAACTAAATTACCTGTAAGCGTTTGTAAAACAATTGTGGCATCTATTTCTGTGCCATTGTTTTTGTTAATTTGCGTTGTAACTGAAACAATTTTTTCAATAATTTCGTTTCTGTTCCAGTTAGACAATTGTGCAGAATTTTGAGATTTTTGTAATGATAGAATTTGTTGACCCTGGTATAATTGTAATACTCTAAGTATTTCATTTTCAACGGTACTAGTACTATTAACTGCTTGTGACGTTCCAATCATTCCAGGTAAAAGGCTACCAAAACCAGGCGTAGTAAACCCTATTCCCAATGGTTCTTTAAGCCATAGGGCAATGTCTTGAGCTAATTTATTTGAACCGTAGGAAAATTGCAATTTCCCACCATTAAGTTGAATATCTCCATTGCTAACTGTGATCGTCTTCATAATATCTTAGGCAAAATAAGGGGTTTTATACATTAGTACTTGATAATCTTGGTAACCACGGCATATGGTTGCATGTTATTGTGGCCAGAAGCTGTTGTAGCGGTGTTTCCGCTGGTTGTAAGCCCCGTTTGGGCATTTACTGTAAAATTAAGACCAGGAATAGCTACGCTACCCGTAACGGCCATTGCGGGGATACTATGGGCGTGGCCATAGTCTGTAACAGAACTATTAATACTACCTGTAACATTACTTGAAGCATTAGATACAGTAATACCTGTTGTTGCAGATTGAGTTGGGTTAGCAGTACCAAAGTGGTTACTAGGGGCTCCGGTACCATAAAGGTTTCCACCACCACCAGTATTGTATACCATAAAAGCATAAGATCCAGAACTATGTGTGTGACCAGGGTCAGAAACTGTAGCAGTTTGTCCAGCAGCAGTAAGTGTTCCTACGCTACTACTAACAGTAATTCCAGTAGTAGAATATCCAGTGTTGTTAGCAGTTGTATTAAGACTTACGCTAGAACTTGTACCTGTGTTGGTTGTTCCTGTAGAACTTGGTACTGTAAACGTGTGGGTGTGAGTTGCTAAAGGTGTTTCTGCAGTAACAAGAGTATGGTATTCTTCACCACTAACTGCTGCTAAAGTTCTATTTGTAAGACCAGTTCCAGAACCAGCTCCGATAGATACTCTTCCTCGCATATCTGGTACGTTAAAACTAGTGCCTGATCCACCCCATGCATAGCCAATTGCGGCAAATAGGGCAGCATAAGTAGTAGTAGAATAGTTAGAACCGTCGCAAAGCAAATATCCACTTGGAGCTGTTGCTCCAGCATAATCAAGCATTACTCCTGGAGGAGTTGAAACGCTAACAGGGTGTGGTTGAAATGATGCTTCAATTGGGCTTGTAGCAGTTAATACATAACCAGTTGTAGTTTGACCACCACTTATAGCAATGTTGCCAATGCTTAATGATCCATTAATTAATATTCCACTAGCAACTGTTACATTGTTAAGACTGCTAGTCGCTGGTGCTGGCAGTGAGGCAGTGCTATTAATTTGACGAGTATTAGGATCAAATAAACCTGCGTATAAATATAATCTATAAAGAGTGGTACGTTTTTCTACCCACCAGACTTGATTTTGTTGAATTTGATCAAGAACTACACCAGCTGGCAATGCTTGTAGGTCAATTTGATATTGAAAACCATTTTGATCAAAACCAAGACAATAGTAATTTTGGGAAGCACCAGCTGTATTGCTAAGGGGATTAATTTGTGGATTAGACGTTAAGGTAACTTTGCGTACACCAGATTTAGTATCATACTTTTGACCTGTTACACTCATTGTACAAACTCCAGTCCGTAATGCATAACTGTTCCATTCTTCATTGGAGCAGTCATCGTTGCCTGAGTAGTAAACCCACCACTTCGGTCACCATTGTGTGTTACTGATACACAATAGAATTGGTATTGATCTTGACCGCCGCTTTCATTGTCAAGGTTAAGAACAACTCTCATACCAGGGTATAGTTCTGGCATAAAAGTAAGCGTTACGTTGCTTGTAAATTGGTTTGCCCATTGTTGCATAAAAGTTTGTAGACCAAAGAAATATTCAAGAGCGTGGCTGTGGATAACATTTACTTCTTGTGGAAATGGTCGAATGCCATATCTTTGTAAGAAATTGAGAGCAATTTGAGCATTTTGTTGGTCAGTTGCAGTATTACCTACTTGTTGACCAAATAAAAGTTGCATAGTGGTAACATCTTGAATACTAACAACACCATTGGTACTCATGTAGTCAACAATGTTAATAGATTGACCAATACCTGAAGTATCACCAATAACTGCTACGTGAGTAACTAATGCATCATCACTGTGGTAAATTTGGAAGTCAATAATTTCAATATCACATATTTCCATTACAGGATCCATACCATAAATTCCATACCAATCAGGAAACCAAGCTACAAAATCTCCGTTGGGAGCACTCATATATGTTCTTAATCCAGCTTGCACTACTTGATCCAAATCTTGCATTAATGGATTATCCAACATAAACGCTCTTGGAGTACCTTGGATTGTAGAAGCAACAATGTTGTAATTAGGTGATATCCATTGAGTATTCCATCCTTGAATATCAGTAACCAATGTAGAAGTTTCGGTAGTTGAATAATTAGCATTGGCAGATGTACTTGGTACTGTTACAGATTGTCTAAAGTATTGACCCCAACCTGGGTGTAAAGTTAATGGTCTACGAGCACCCATATATGACATTCCCCAACCAGGGGGGCTTCCGCCATTTTTAATTTGTGACCAATAAACAGGACTTTCTCCTACAGGTTTGCCATAGGTAGATGATTGAATCATTGTTGCTTTGTCGTTTATAAATGGAGTTTCAAGGTAAGTTACGTGACCTGGTTGTTTAGAACCATCGCTAGGAACATCCCAGAACAGCAAATCACCTGGGATTGGCATTTGATTAGGTGGAATCCATAGACCACATTTATTATTATCAGAGTTGCTACCAGTACCAAATTGCGAATAAGTGTTTCCACCAATTGTAATACCAATTTGTCGGTAACCCCATTGTACTAAACCAGAACAGTCAAAATAACCACCGCTATTTTTACCTGGAGTGTTTGGTGTTTCACGGTAATGAGCTCCACTAGTATCTTGACTATATTGAGCACCAAATTGTTGGCGTAGGTAATAATTTAATGCTTCAACAGCACTTGTAAGAACCTGAGAAGTAACATTGTTTTGTGAATTGATACCAAGATATGATTGAGTATTGGTTATGGTAGATTGTTGAATTACTTGTTGAGGGCCTGGTGATGATACTTGAGATTGATCAGCCCATGATATTTCAATATATGCATAATCAACAGCAACTTTATTGCTCCATTGAGTTGGGTCACCAATGGCGGCATTTAGATAAGCAACAACTCCAGGGTGACATTGCACAGCGTTAGAATTAGGTTCTGCTACAGTGGAACCATTTTGATAAACAAGGTTGCCATCTTTATCGACTTTTTGAGTTACAGTTGTTGCTCTAAGTGCTACAACTCTATTGGTTTTAGTATTTGTGAGAAGCAACATTCTTCCGTTATACTTATCTGTTGAATTATAAGCATTTTCAGAAATCCAACTTTTAGCATTATTGATAATATTTGGATCAGGATTAGTTATATAAGAAAATGGAACACTGCAATAATAAATATTTTCATCGGTTTTATTAAGACTTACTGGATTCATTGAACTTGGTCCAGGAAAATATTGTTTATTTTTACCATTTATAGCTGCAGTTTTTAAAGCTATAGCTCTTGATACAGAAAAATTAGTTCCTACGCCACCATCTGGTGCAGCAGTATCTTGTACAGTTTGTTGTTTACCATAAACATATTTATTGTTAGAATTACTTTGACCGCTAGTAATATTATTAACACCAACAATAGTTGCAATAGTTTGTACTGTAGTTTGATTGATTGTGCTATTATAATTATCTTGGTTTTTAGCAATAGTACCAGCTAAATCAAGAAATTTTTGAGGAACTGGTGCAACATGAATTCTACTAGGATCCCAACCGGCTACATTAGTTAATAAATTAACAACAACTTGCGAGATACCACCATCATTTAAAGTTGCATTGCTGCTAGCTGCAGAACTATCCATGTAGTTAAGTAGCAATGATTGGTATTCCAACAAAGTGTCATCCCAGTATGTTTGCTGGAGGTTTCTTAATGTGCACGATGCTTGGATTTGAATGGGTGTAGGAACCAATGTTTCAATAGGTGCTAACGTTACATAACCTGTAAAAACTTGTACATAATTAGTTCTTTTAAGGAACACGGTAATTTTGTCCATAGTATTAATTACACGGTTATATTTGCGTCTTGGGTTTGCAAGCGTAGCGTTAAAAGTACTAACTGCATTTAAATTGCGAGTAACTTGAAAATTCATTATATCATTAGATACGTCAAGAACACCGTTATTTAACGTGCTAATAGTGCAGCTAATATCTGGTGTATAAGTAAAAGTACCTGCGTTATTAAGACCCATTATTTTGGCAATCCTTGAATTAAGTTGGTACCGGAAACTAATACATTAACGTTGATCCAATTTGAACCATATGCATTTTGCGTAGCAGCGGTTGGTGCAAAAGTGGTTGATGATGTAACACTAGTTGTTGAATTTAGATAAGAAGGAGTATTTGCAGCAGTTATGCTAGTTGTATTAGGATTAATCACTATCATATTATAGTTTGTCATATAGACATTTTGAAATCTAATATAGTTTTTTTCTACTTGTTGAATCCAACCGCTATATTTTAAAGAAGACAAAGGTTGTTGGCTAATAAGCGTGTTGTAAATTGGCGAACTTTTATCACTATTGTTGTAATAGTTTAATATCATGGGGGTATTTGTACTACCATTAACAAGAGATTGCTGATGTTTTCTCATGATATCTTGGAAATATTGCATTTTACCGAAACCATCTTTAGGGTCAAAATTTTCAAACCCAAGATCAGCGGCTTTGCTTGTGCCAACCAATGGCCATGATATAGAAAATTGCACAGAAGTTTCACCACGACGAATTGGCATCCAGCTAACTCCATTGCGTACTTGTCCACTGTTAAATTCAGTTATTGAAGCCGTCGCAAAAGTCTGCATCCATATTTCAAATGTGATGCTTTTATTACCGTCGTATAGAGTTACTGTTGCGTTCCCAGCCATTGCTGCCAGCTTTCATTGCTACTAACATTAGTAACTTCATGCATCATGCCTGTGCTACTCCATGCCATTCCATTAAATGTTACGGTTTGTCTTCCTGGTTGCACAATAGGGTTAGATATTTTGCAGTTAGAATATGAATAATCTTGAATCATTGTTATTTCCCAGTTAAGTTAAGATTTACGTTAGTAGTGGTAAAACCAATATAATCGGCATTATATCCAACACCATTGGTTATTCTGTTTAATGCATCATTTGTTACTGCAGTAGATAATTGAGTACTGCTACTTAAATCTCCGTCTACTTCAAAAGCCATATTGTATTGATAAGTTACAGTGTCAACTCCCCAACCTATTTGCATTTGCTCCAACCATACGTTCATAGTGATACCTTGGCTAGCAACATTCAAAGTCATACTAGTTTTATTTTTATTTTGATTGTCTTGCATCGTTTTAAACTGGCTATATAGATTCAAAAGTCTTTGTCTACTTCCAGCTTCACCTTGCAAAAATACTGTATTAACTCGTGTAGACAACAATTGTGTTACACGTCCACCAATCGTACTATAACTGCTTGTATTCATTTGATACGTCCAAGAAAGACTATTTACATTGAACGGGAAATTGTATGTTATTCCTGTTGTGTTATCGGTTAAGGTCGCAGTTTCGTACTTGTTGTCAAACTGTGTTGCCATTTTTATGCACCACTTGGATTATTTACACGAGCACTAGGGCTTGTTGCAGCAGCATTTGCACTTTGAACTGTAGCAGTAATAATGTTTTGTAGACCAGGTGCTAGGTTCACTTGTACTGTTACTCCATTAGAGGTTGTTGCAGAAGAAGATCCTCCAGCACCAAGACCTGTTGAATTAAACCCTACACTATTTAAAGATTGTGATAAGTTGCTATTGTCTGTTGAACCCAACAAAGTAGAATTGGCTGGCACTCCTTGTGTTCCTGTTCCTGGTGTTCCTAATGCAACATTAGACGTTCCGGTACCAGTTGGCAAACCTCTTGATTGTTGAATAATTCCCCATGCCCAAACAGTAGCTTGTTGTGGTGTAGTTACGTCAGTAACGCCAAGTTGCGGAAGAATAATACCTAATTTAATAGCGTATGGGTTGAGGTCAGAAAGTTTTTGAATTGAATTAACTGGTATACCAAGGTTAACCAACAATCCTAACATTGCGTTAGATTGCAATTTTTGTGCTTGAGCACCACTCATGTTTTCAGCAGCTGCATAAGCATTCATAAAAGAAACACCGGCTTGTTGTGCAAACAAAGCAGTACCAAGAGTAGTACCCATAAGTTCTTGACCAGTCATACCAGCATTTGCAGCAATTTGATTGCCAGCACCAAATGCAGCAGATGATTTACCCATTGCTATTGCTGCTTGTCCTTGATAACCAAGACTTGCTGATTTAGCTACACCCATTTGATAAGCCATGTCGGTATATGACATTGGAGTGTTACCAATTTGATTAGCAGATGTTCTAGCATCATAAAGTCCAGACATCATTTGATTTGTATTAACTCCATAAGCAAGAGCAGTATTTATTGTTTGTTGAGTTTCTCCATGACTTAAACCATATTTAGTTTGCGCTGTATAATCAAGATTCTTGTAATTGGTTTCAGCACCACCTTTTAGACCAAGTTGCATAGCTGCCATAGATGCTGTTTGTGCATCTTGACTACTATAGGTCATTCCTACACCGTGTTGCATAGAATATAAATAATTTGAAGCTTGAAAAGCCAATGCATTATTACCATTCCATGGCATGTATTGTACTTGACCACCAGTAACATTAGCAAGTGCTTGTGAAGGATATGAATATCCGCCCAAAACTGCGTTCTGTGTTCCTCTTATTGCATTGAAAGCACTAGCACCTCCGGCGGCAATCTTGGCAGCAGCAATAGCAGTTGGAGATTGAGTAAATTTTTCTACAGCATTGCCAAGTTTTTCTAATATTTTTGTTTGTATATCGCTAAAATTACCTTCTCCAGCATTTTTATTTGTAGCCATAGCACTTAAAATACCGGCAAGTTGACCTAATGCTCCACCTATTCCAGGGATTACTCCGAGTGCACTTTGACTTATAGCACCCATTCCACCGTGAATTGCTTGAGAAGTAAGTGCATTATAATTACCTTGATTCAAAAGTTGTTGAGCTTCATTACTAAATCCACCACTTTTATTAAGTAATGGTTGTAACATTGCTTGATTTTTAATTACTCCTCCTATCTTATCTGGTACTGGACGTGGAGTTTGATGCGTACCAAATTGACCAGGAGGGGTGCTATATTCTGCAGCACCAGCACCTTCTGTTCCATGTGGTGTTTGATTCATTGGGTCAAATTCATCGTCAAATTCACCCATGTCGTTGCTTGTTCCACGGCCACCGCCACCACCACGGCCTCTACCAGATCCATTAGCATTACCAAGTTCTTCTGGATTTGGCCTTATAGTGGCATGTTTTCCAAAGAAAGTGGGTTGGTTATAGTCAGCAAATTGTGACGACATAGCGCTGGGTGAATTAAATGGATCAACTTGCCGTTGACGAACTTGGTTGGCAGCAGCTGCATATTGCATTGGACCAGCGAGAGGATTAGAAAAACCATTTTGTCCTTGAGGAGCATATCCATCAATACGGCTTGTAAGCTGCGCAACACTGTTGGAACTTCCCATGATTTGATTAATCATTTGTAAGCTATTTCTTAAAGTTGCATCATTGGTATTGATAGCAGTTGTAATTTCACCAAGCATTGTTCTTATACCTGACAAAACTTCATCTTTAAGATCTAATTTTTCACGTAGTTTATCAGCTTTGTCCATGGTTGTGTCCATTGCAAGATTGATAGCCTCCCAAGAATCACGCATATCTTTACTAATGGTAGCAAGACCTGACCAACTGGACGAAATGGGTCCTGTATTATCAGGGAATTCAAATTCTAACTGTATCGGATCTGCCATTATTCATCATCTCCAATCTCGTCTAAATTAATACCACCCAATGCATCTAAGAAATTAACCTGTGCAATGGGTTCATTATCCATTTCTTTAAGCTGTTTATCAATGTCGCTAAACATGTCCATAAGTTCTGCAGCTTCTTCAATACTTTCAGGTGCCATCCATTGAACACCATCATTGCCACTTATTTCTTGTTGTTGCTTATTTTCCATGTAATCTTTATACAATGAAGGATTATTAATAAACATCATTTGTTCAAACTTTGCAGTCTCAAAATCAATTTCTTCTTTTTTGTTGCGACGAATCACAGCAGAAAGCATGGCTTCTTGAACTGAATTAAGATCAGCTTGGTTTAGTAAACCTCGAAGATAAGCTAACTCGCTCATCTCAATAACGTAAGGATCTACTTCCCACCTTTTGGGGTATCATTTTCCTCTTCAGTTTGCTCAAATACGCTTTGACGAACAAGAGGTTCAATGATATTTAACTCTTGAAGTATAAAAATAACTTTGGTTTCCAGCATTTCAATTTCTTCATAAAGAATATCAATAACGGTGTCATACCAGTTGTTAACAATATACTCATACTTTTGTCTAATGACATTAATACCTTTACTAAGAGGTACCATATCACGGCCATCTACACTAATAAGGCCAGCTGCTACCACAGAAGCCTTGTAAGCACGACCGTAACCGATCGTTTCAATAAATGGTTTAGCCAGTAGACTAACTTCTAACTTTTCATTGATCGTTAGCGTCCTTACCACGAACTTGTGATAAGGAATACGATCTACTTCTTTTTCTAGTTTACCAAGAAATAGTAAACCTTCAAACTCGTCTTTCCACTCGTTAGGGAATGCATCAATCCCCTTACTTTCGGTCTGAGGAAGGTCTTCAATTCCCCATCCGTTTTCAATGTCTGTTGTCATGTTACCTTTGGATCTAGGGCCTTTCGGCCTACCAGTTGATTTAACTAGTTTTTGTTAAGCACTCGGACGTAAGGCTTCTTAACCCTACGGCTACGAAGGTCAATTGTTGCGAAGAATTGACCGTTAGTACCTGAAGCAGGAGCAGTAAGAACTGTACCTACAACGTTGTTAGCAAGAGCAGTACCAGTTACAACACCAAGGCTGCTTACAGAAGCAGTAGTGTTAGTTGGAACAGCTAGGTAACCAGCGTTGCTTGAACCGCTTACAGCAACTGTTGCACCAACAGCTACACCAGAAGCAACGGCAGCCTTAGGGCAAGTACCTTCGATTTGAACAAATCCAAAGTTACCAGCTGGGATGTTAACTAGAGCAATTCCAGCAAATTCACCAGCCTTAGTACCAACAGTAACAACGTTACCACCTGTACCAGAAAGTGTTGTGTTAACACTTACAGGGTAAGAAGTTCCAAGACCATCAACCTTAACTAGCAAGCTGATACCAGAAGCAGTTGAGATGTAACGGTTATTGTAGTCCTGCCATACAGTAGCCCAACCACCAGAGATGGTAGAAGCAGTACCGTTGTAAGCAAGTGCAAAACGTGAACCGTCTGGACCAATAAGTGTGACGCTTGTGGCATCACCAGATAGGGTTGCATTAGCAAATTGAGCACCAGTGTTAGTACCGTCTTCTCCACCAGCTGAGTAACCCTGAGCAGCAAATCCAGCAAGGCTGAATGATGTGGCAGTTGGGCTTACGCTAGTGAGCAGAGTAAGTGGGCTAATCTGGGCGTTAATTCCAGTTGAAGATTGAGCAGGTACGTAACCTGTAGTTGCTGTAGTGGTGTCCAGGTTAACTGAAACAACGCTAATAACATTCTGACGAGCACCTAGGCTAATCTTTGAGAATGTCTCAGCATCTACTACATATTGGACTCCAGGGATCATCTTACGGTGATCCGGGAGAATAGCTTGTCCAACACCGGCTTGGAGTTGGATTACAAATGAACGTGCAGACATTTTAAGTTTACCTTTCTTAGAGCAGTTCTTTTCTTGAACGATACGTGATTGTGATAATTTTTGGGATTGTCATTGTACCAATTTGAATCATTTCATCAATGGTCACATTGGTAACGACACAGCCCTGGTACACAATCTTGCGCTGAGTACCGTCAGGCTTATTAATGACCTTGATACAGGTTACTTCACCCTGTGCCAACTGGGCCTTGAAAACATCAAGGAGGTCACTGGCAGTTGTAAATTCTCCACCAAGCTGAGCCCAGACTTCCGCATTCCATTGTTCCAAGAATGTAATTTCAAGTGCTCCAGCATTTAGAGCAATTGGCAATGCGATTTCAATAGGATATGGCGAATCAAGTGGTTGAATCGGTTGTGGTGTGTTTACAGGTTGAGGAGCGCGTTCGTTAATTACCTGTGCGTAAATCAATGGTTGACCATTGTATACGAACGCTGTATATCCTCCACCTACACGGAAAGTAGACTTTGCCATTTTTTCTCCTAGTAGACTACAAAGTTACTCTGAGCATTCTGAGTAATTACAGTACCAGTTTGAGTGTTTAGACTCATTGTAACCTGGATGTAGTTAATCGGATATGTCGGAGCATATTGGAATGTGACGTTTACGGTTGTTGGTGTAGCTGGGTTGAGCGACAATGCCAAGTTTTGATAAGCTTGGATAAGGCCATTGCTCAATTGACTAGTCAATGTTGCTTGTACAGTACCTAGAACGGCTGCAGAAGTCACATTGGTAAGTGGGCCACCAATAAGCTTGCTATTAACAAGATCAGATTTTACAGCTTTGGCAAGTTGGTCACTGATAGCATTAATAGAAATTTCTTGAGTTACCCACGAAGTAGTGTTTGTGGTTAATCCCTGGTAAACCCAGAAATAACCGTCACGCTTTTGGCGTACAACAGTAACACCATAAGTTAAGTAGTTGGTGGCTGCATCAACATCACTAATTTGATTAGGAATTGAATTGAAACCATTAACGTTCTTATTAGTAATTGGAGTTGCTACAGTTGGTTGTCCAGTGTAAAGACCAGCCAAAGCTGCTGCAACGTAGTATCCTGGAATGTTAAAACTTGCAGTGCTCAAACCAGTAGTTGGATTAAAACCAGGGTTATAATTGATTACTGGTGGGTATGAAAGTGTAACGCGTGTGCTGTTGAAACCACTAGCCAATGCTTGCATTTGAGAAGCAGTAACACCATTAGCAGTACCATCTACACCTACAAAAGCACGTTGTAGAATTCCGTATTGTTGTTGGTTGTTGAGGTAAGTATTGATTCCACTTGCCACTGTGCTTGCACCATAAGGAATGATTTGACCAGCAGTTGCACCACTTGTACTTACAAATGAATAGAGTGGAACGATAACATCGACACCAACAAGGTTCATTAAGTAAGTTGGATCACTTGTAGTTCCGCTAGTTGCAACAAATACACGTGCCCAGTCATTGTATGCTGCTGGACCAGTTCCTGAAGATGAAATTCTGGCAACTGGCATAACACTTACAGTGCTAGCACCATTTTGGAAAGCAAATTGAGCAGCTAGAGTAGCTGGGTTAAGAACAGTTGTACCGCTAACAGCTGCACCAACAACTTGTGAAAGATTGTTAAAACTGTAGTAAGTACCGTAAGCACCCCATGCGTGACCATAAGTAATACCAATTGTTCCACTAGGAAGTCCTGTAGAAGCACTGATACCACTTGTAGTTAAGTAACTGTAGGGTCCACCGCTAGGTGTAGAAATATTAAAGTTAACACCGTAAGTACCAGTAACGGTAGTATTACCGCTTGCCCAAGTTACTGTAAAACCAGAGTAAGAGGCGTAAGCACCAGTTGATGTGGTGTTAACCATTGGGGTTGTAAGTTGACCAATAACTGTTCCACTTGTTGGTACGGCAACAGTAAATGTGTCGGTAGTAGCACCTGGGGTAGGCTGGTCAGCAACGATAGCAATGTTGAGATTGTTGTTATTAACAGTAGATAGCGATGTACCCGACTGGGATACATAAACTCCTGGTATAACGTAGTTGGAAATAGGCATACATTCTCCTTCACGGTCTTATGCAGAATCTGCGTAGTTTTACAACACTTCTTTTGATAGTTTTATTAAGCGACTGGGTACCAAGGTGTTCCCGGCTGGTATAAAGAAGAAACAGACGGGTAATATGGAGTTCCAGAAGCAGTAATTGAGGTAATTTGTGGTACGCCATAGTCGTACTTTGTAGCGTAAAAATCGCCAATACAATTAATGCGAATACTGGCTTCATAAGTTAATTCTTCAGGACTAAATGGTGTTCCTGCACTGATGCTGTCACCTAAGTTGCTATAAGTACTAGGCAACAAGGTAAGACCAACCAACGAATTATTATAAATGCTGTTGTAGAAAGCGTAACTTCCAGCACTTCCAGGACCCATAAGAATAAGGTTGGAAACGCTATCCATTAATCGGTCACGTTCTTCAGAGTGCATAGCCATAATTTGTAGATCGATACTGCCTTCAAAATACCCAGACCGGTCTACAATGTCACCAGGATAAGTGGTTCCACTAATTACAACACCACTTGGAGCAATAGAATAAGTGTCAGGGTTTAAACCAAACCATTGAACTTTGCTTGCTCGAAATTGCACAAGAATAGTTGGCCACGCTACTAACTCTTGCGGATACTCAATAGTTATACTATTAGGAGTAAGATCAAGACTTGTATCTGATGGTGTTCCAACATTAATAGCATTAAATCCTGCATCCAGTGCTTCTACTATAGCTGTTTTAACTGCTGTAATAAACATATTAAGCTAACTCTCTGCCGTATATAACCATGCTGACATCATTTTTTAATCGTGTGTGGAGCAACATTTCTACAATATTGGTAGATCTTGCATTTCTAGACCATTCATCTACACTCATTTGCAATGAACGTTGAATAAAATTTAAACCAGTTTTTGCTGGATACATCCACTCTGGTTTCCCATCAGTTATTCTTCCACTTTTAGCTGATCTATTGATTATCGGAACTTTTCCAATAGTGTCAGCGCTTGCTCTACGAAAATATAACGTTCCACCAGGACTTCTTACAGGAATAATTTTACCTGCCAATTCTTCCATTGGGTGTTCTTTGATGCCTTGATCCAAATCTATCATGTAATCTTTGTTATCTGGAAATTGCATTCCAATAACGCCAATATCCCAATATGGCGTAAGACTTGTAAGACCTTCACCGGTTTTACGTGGTCCAATAATTTGAGCAATTTCTACAGCTCTACGAGAAATTTGTTGGGTAACAAATTCCGGGACTGGAACCATATTGTCTAATTCGCTCATATTACCGGTACGTTGTAGTAGGGACTACTTGGGAATACATTTTCCAAAGTACATGTTTGATTTACATATGTTGTTGTGTTGTAACTGATTCCAGGACCAGTACGAATGCTTTGTGGAGTAACTGCACTAACCTGGAATCGTTCACCAAGTGAAGTTGGTGTTCCTTGATTCCACTGGTTTACACGTACAACAAGGTCACCGGTTCTAATCTCTGGATACCAGCTTAATTGGACTTGTGGGTTGTTCTTCCAGAATTGCCCTGTAGTGAGGTTAGAACGGATTTGAGGGGTGTCTGCGGCCAACATATAGAGGTGGTAGCAGACATTCTTAAAACCGCCTGTAAACGTGGTTCCAAAGCAGTCTGGGCAGTAGCTATTACCAGTTTGACGATAAACACTGCTGACACGACTTTGGACGCTTGCAGTAGGCTGAGAAGGGTTTGGACTATCCTGGCAAGTTAGACAATAAGTGACTAAACCAAGGGCAGCATCTTCTGCACGCCAAAGTTGACGAACAATAATTTCTTCCCCAAACCATTGCAGGGTTTCATCATGGAATCTTTGTTGGTTGGTTTGTGCCCAAATATCTTTCTGTTTTACAACAAGAAGTGGACTTTCAACTTGATAATTAAGTCCTGTACCCGTACCTGATACTACTGGACCTGGCTGTGGATCGATACCTGACACACTATGCTCCACCCATGTTTACAGCAGCGTACTGGAAGTGAGGACGTGCTGGGTTTGTGAACATGCGTGGAATAAGACCACCAGCAACAAGAAGGCTTCGCTTAGATCCAACCATGTATTGACGTTTCATTTGACGAAGCTGCTTATCAGCAACTTCTTTGTCAAATAGGTAAAGTTGCCACCAACGGTTGTAGTAGTCTCTACGGTCCATCCAGGCAGCATTCATACCATTTGGAGTAGGTTGTTCGATGTAGTTACGGGCAATGTGTTTTAGAAAGTGAGCATACGTCTGTGTAGCCAATACCCCGTAATAAGTAGTTGGGAATGGCACAGTAGCATTCATACCAACTTCATAAGCTGGGCTAAATATAGGTTGGAATTCAAAATTGATATAATCCATGGTTTCGTCTTGCATAACCATAGCTACTTCTTCATACATCATAAAACCACTTTGTTGTAGTTCTTGCAAGTATGGTCCACCCGATGTACTATCAAAACTTTTGTCTAATCGGTGAACAATATTGGTAACCATTTGACGAGTTTGAGTATCTAGATTGCTCCAATAAGGCATTTGATCAGTAATAACAAAATTATCTTGATATATTCTTGGACTTCCGTTAATAGAATAATTCCAGATAACAGTGTAATTACCTTGGATTGAAGTCTGGTTTGAGTTCAAAGTATATTGATACGTACCCAAACTTTCATAAGTGGCTTGTCCAGAAGCTAAAACTACTACTCCATTATCAGAGTTTGTAATACTAAGCCAAACGTATTGATTATCAGGATCTGATAAAGTACCGCTGACATACGTTGTTATACCAACTGGCTCTGCAGCATATTGTGGTATGGGACGTTGTCTCATTAATTAACTACCAATATAAGATAGTGAGAGATATGTTGTTTGCGGACCATTAACTGATCCAGCTATAACATAATTAGATCCTGATGCGCTAGTTACTACAAGGTTTAATCCATAGTTAGCACCCAAGTAAAGAATGTCTGAAAATACGATGGTTTCAGGGTAAATACCTGGAGTTCCACTTGCTGCTATGTAGTTGTTTGCACCAATGTAATATCCAGTATTTGTGGCACCACCACTAATGTTAGCATTACTATAAACACCAATTTGAAGTCCATAAACACCTGCAACTATAGGGTTTGAACCACCACTGGCACTGAGACCAACTGATGCATTAATTTGATAATAACCGGCTGTTGGAACAACAAGTTTTGTACTAGAACCACTAAAGGCTGCGAGTGTAACACCACCGGTTGTAAAACCATAAGTACCAGTAACAGTAGTACCAACTGCAGTTCCCACTGAACCACTTGGTACTAATGTGCCGCTTGAAGCATACATTCTTCCCTTAGGAATACCAGAAATAGTAACTCCACTAAAAGTTGCTACAGCATTATTTGCAATTGTAAAATTAGTAAAATTGGCTGTTCCACTAACTGCTATACCACCAGTACCACTTAACGACAAAGTACCAGTAGCAGTAAGATTTGATACGTCAAAGTCAGTGGGTGTAGGACCAGCTACCCATGGAATGTTTGTCCCAGTAATAGCAATTGATCCTTCAGCACCTCTTTGAACAACTTGTGCAACAGTTGAAGTAGTTCCAGGACCAATATAAACGATTTCTGGTGCAATAGTAGTACCATAATAGCCAGGGGCTAAAGTAATTGCCATGTATTGGTTAGCTGGAATGGTCAGGTTAGGGAAGCCAGTACCAGTAATTGTTAACTGACTTGTAGAAACTATACCACTGACAACGCCTGAATAGAAATTAGCACGATAACGATTAGTCATTTATCCTACTTTGCAGGTGGTGTGTGAATTGATTGAGCATTAATTGCAGAAGTATTAAAGCGTAGGTAGGTCTGTGGCAAACGACCATCCTGATTGACGTGGCAATAGCTCGGATCTCCGGCCTGTCCATGGGACACCGTGAGGGGGTTTTTTGCATTTGCACCAGACACGTCTACGACAAGTGCTGTGTGCCAGCCGGTTCCTGGGCCATAAACGATTACGTCTCCTGGAAGAACATCTTTGAGGGCAATCTTGGTTCCGTGTGCCAGCAGTGTGCCGGTGTAACCGGTGTGGTTGTAGCTTTGAGCATTTGGATCAGGAGCACCAGCCCAGTTGTAGCAGAGGGTGACAAAGGCTGAGCAGTCAGCAGTTACTGGCATTTTTCCTGGGTGTCCAATACCAGACATACGGTTTGGACCTTCTGAATAGGTGAAATTGGCGTGATTCGTGGCGCACCACTTAGCCCAAGCAACAATATTATCTCTTACGTCGGTCATGATTATTCCTTTATATTCCTATAGACTACGGTAGATTTAGCTGGGTACTACATCTTCCCCAGAGTTATAAAGGGGCTCAGAATAAGGTGCTGTTTGGTCATTTTCAGTTGCGTGGTCACCAGCAACATCTACATTGTGCGGTGTAACATAGAAATTGACTTCGTTGATGGGCTGGACTTTACCAGATTCCACAGAACGTACATTTAAGATTCTGCTAAGACTATAACGAATAACTCCAACTGACGTGGCAATAGCTTTTCTAACCCTAGTCATTCTCTTAGTTGTACCAATTTGATAAGTCATAGTAACTCTTGAAATTCTATGTGCTCCCTTGACTCTAGTTACTGAAGCCATGACGGGTTGCATTGCAGTTGCTTTTTTAATAACACGACGTTGATTTGATGTGGTAATAAGCCTAATTGTTGTTGCTGTGCTTTTTCTAATAAATTTGCTAATTTTGCCAATTTTAATTAAATTAATAGCAATAACTTTTATATTAGTTGACCGAGCTTTTTTGACACGAACCAATGAAACAGCTATGACAGAAGACAAACGTTTGTGAATAGCAACTTGTGTATCTTTAATAATCATAGTTGTTACAATTTTAGCAACTCTAATCTTTGATGCTTTTTTATTAGCAATGATAAGGTTGCTAGTTGTTGCAGCACTTATACGTTTAAATTTAGAAAGTTTAGTTAAATTAATTAAATTAGTTGCAAAGACTCGAATATTTTTTGAACGGTTTTTTTGTGTTTTTATCAATTGAACAGAAATAACAGAAGACAACCTCTTGTGTAAAGCTAACCTGACATCATTGGCTACGTTAGTTGCCATAACACGGGCAACCCTAATAAATGTCGCATGTTTTGTATTAGTAGTTAATACAGTTATACGAGCAGTTGCATAACGATGAAATACCGATTCCTTGCCTTCAAATGCAAGATTGATAACCATCGCACGAGCTACTCTTGTAAATGTTGCCTTTGTTCTAACATTTGCTAGATTACTAACAGTTGCCACACTTTTTCTATTAAATCTAGATAATTTAGTAACTCTGGCTAAGTTTGTAAATACGACTCTAACGTTGGTAAACCTAGACTTTTTAGTACTAGCTAGGCTTACACTTATAGCAGCAGCTAGCCGTTTATGAAAAGCAATTCTAATGTCTTTAGCAAGGTTGGTTGCAAGTGCATTGGCAACTCTAGTAAATCGGTTTACTCTCTTTGGTAAGATCAAAGATGTTGAAGTAGCAAGTGCTGTTCGTATACCAGCAAAGGTTTTATTGGATGATGCCATAACTACAAAAGTAATTGCTGCATATTTAAATTCGTTGTATGGCCCAACGTGAAAGAAACCACCTCGATAACCTTCATATACAGGGCCGTGAGTGTTCCCACTATAGTATCCACGTGTATAGTATGCCATCAAATATTTTGCTTTTTAGTTAGCAGGTGAATTTACAACGTATCCAGCAGATTCAAGTATTGCTTGAGCTTGTGCAACTTGTTCTGCACTTGGTGCTATTGGCGCTGGTTTATTAACAAAATTGTCGTTCATCCATTGATCAGCAAAAGCCTGTGCGTCATCCTGTGAATTCCAATCCGCGCCCGTAAGGTCGTGAGGCTGATGCCAGAATGGTACGTCACCTGGATTAGGTGTGGCTTCGTTCCAAGCGTTAATAGCAAAAGGTGCTTCTGAGTCAACAGAGTATGTAATCTGATGACCATTCCAAGATGTAATTGTCTTGGCTCCTGG
>Ga0214171_1000022_pt1 | contig 61674 bp, 61 predicted proteins | sample TroBogEpilimnion_40_FD_153009 | JGI IMG/M metagenome (GOLD analysis project Ga0214171, IMG submission 153009) | Freshwater microbial communities from Trout Bog Lake, WI - 02JUL2007 epilimnion | ecosystem: Environmental > Aquatic > Freshwater > Lake > Epilimnion/Euphotic zone | place: Trout Bog... | reverse complement strand
CTGCCTCAAATTGCGGAGAAGAGTCATCTTTCAAAAAATACAGTCAAATCGCATTTGAAAAATATCTACCGAAAACTTGATGTTGACTCTCGGGATAAGGCAGTGCAAGTAGCGAAGGAACGCTCCTTTATTTAATTTATTTATTTATTTAAGAATTGAAATCCTGCTGAGCAATTTCAAGGCCTTTTTCAATCAGCCTTTCTACTGCAAGCGCACCTCGAGCAACGAAATCTTCGAGCTCTTTCTTTTCCGTGCTTGAAAATGGCTTGAGTACATAATCTGCGGGATCTTGAGGTCCTGCTGGGCGACCGATTCCCATGCGGATACGGAAGTAATCTGGGCCGCCGAAATGTTTGGTGACGTCTTTAAGACCATTGTGGCCGTTGTCCCCGCCACCTTTTTTGATGCGAATGGTGTTAAAGGGAATATCGAGTTCGTCATGAATCACAATGAGATTGGCCGCTGAGACTTTGTAGAAATCAGCCAAGGCCTTTGCAGGGCCGCCTGATTCATTCATGTAGAGCTTTGATTTAGCTACCGTTACGCCAACGCCATTAACGCGGATATCTGCGATCTCAGTGCGTGATTTGTGTGCTGAAAATTTTGAACCGCTCGCCATGTAGTCAATAACCATCTGACCAATGTTGTGGCGAGTCTTGGCATATTGATCGCCGGGGTTTCCGAGTCCGAAAACTACCCAGCGATCAGCCATAGTAAATCTATTTCTTTATTACTCTGCGAAATTAATTGGCAGCTTCTGTAGCCGCAGCTGCAGCGGTCTCTTCTGCTGTTGCGCCACCCTTTTCAGAGAGGTGAACAACGATGAGATCAGGATCAGAGATGAGCTTTGCGCCTGCAGGCAAGACAACATCCTTCGCATACTTGCTATGTCCTGCAGCCAAACCTGTGAGATCGAGAGTAACGAATGAAGGAATTGAGGTTGCCTCAACTTCAACTTCGATCTGGTTGTTGTTGTGCTCAAGGATTCCATCACGATCGTGCTCACCAGTTGTGTGAACAGGAATTTCAACCGTAACGCGCTCACCGCGACGAACGATCACGAGATCGATGTGCTCAAGGATCTGTGTAAGTGGGTTCTTCACAACTGACTTAGGAAGTGTGAGCTCGGTCTTTCCATCGACAACAACATCGAGAAGGACGTTTGATTGCTTGAGAGCAATTCCTAGCTCGCGAGCTGGAAGTGAGATGTGTTGTGGCTCTGCACCGTGGCCGTAGATAACGCCAGGAACTAGACCAGCACGACGATCACGACGTGATGCACCCTTACCGAATGACGTGCGCTTTGCGCCATTGATTGAAATCTCAGCCATGTGGAACTCCCTTAAATTGAACGGACACAACACGTTCCAAGGGAGACACCGTCGATTACGGATATTCCTATCCCTCGCCGGAACGAAGACGCTAGGTTAGCGGGCTTTAACTATGACCGTCAAAAAGGCTGGTTACGGAGCCATCCTCGAAGACCTCGCGGATCGCGCGGCCCAAGAGCGGAGCGATAGAGAGCACTGTGAGGCGGTCAAACTTGGCCTCCTCCGGGATTGGCAAGGTATTGGTGACGACGACCTCTGAGACGCGAGAGGCCTTGAGGCGCTCCACAGCGGGCCCTGAGAGGACAGCGTGGGTAGCAGCGACAATTACCTCGCTCGCACCCTCTTCAAAGAGAGCATCGACAGCTTTGGTGATCGTGCCAGCGGTATCGATCATGTCATCGATGACTACGCAGGTCTGACCCTTTACATCTCCCACAACGCGGCCAGTGACCGATTCGTTAGGGATACGAGGATCGCGAGTCTTGTGAATGAATGCGATAGGAACTCCACCCAACATATCTGACCAACGCTCAGCTACGCGCACGCGACCAGAATCGGGAGAAACGATTGTGAGGCGGGAGCGATCGACTTTGCTACCAACGTAATTGGTGAGAAGTGGAAGTGCGAAGAGATGATCGACTGGGCCATCAAAGAAGCCTTGGATCTGTGAGGTGTGAAGATCGACAACCATCAAACGATCGGCGCCAGCGGTCTTGAAGAGATCTGCCATGAGGCGAGCCGAGATTGGCTCACGTCCGCGATGCTTCTTGTCCTGACGGGCATAACCGTAGAACGGTGCAACGACTGTAATTCTCTTTGCAGATGCACGCTTAAGTGCATCGACCATGATCAACTGCTCCATGATCTGCTTATTCACTGGGGCTGCGTGGCTTTGAATAACAAAAGCATCACTACCGCGAACTGATTCTTCGAAGCGAACAAAAATTTCACCATTGGCAAAGTCATATGCAGATGTTGGAGTGATCGGGATGCCGAGTTCTGCAGCTACATCTTCTGCCAACTCAGGATAACCACGACCTGTAAAAATACGCAGGCGCTTTTCGGAACTTAGACGAAGTTCGCTCATTGGTTATTCCCATCTGTAGCGCCAGCTTTTTTAGCCGACTCAGCCGATTTAGTTCCAGACCGCTTTCGCAGTACCCACCCTAAGACATTTCTCTGTTTTGCCCTAGCAACTCCGATCGAGCCGGCTGGCACGTCTTCGGTAATCACTGAGCCGGCTGCTGTGTAGGCACCGTCTCCGATGGAAACCGGGGCTACCAACATGGTGTCGCTGCCGATGCGCACATCGTTGCCCACGGTGGTCGCGTGTTTTTCGACTCCGTCATAATTCACAAAGATCGTTGCAGCGCCGATATTGCTGCCCGTACCAATGGTGGCGTCTCCTACGTATGAAAGATGTGGGACTTTGGAGCCTTCGCCGACTGTGGAGTTTTTGACCTCTACATATGCCCCAACTTTGGTGTTGGCTGCAAGAACTGTGCCTGGGCGAATAAATGAGAATGGTCCGACAGTTGCCCCAGCACCGATTGTGGCTTCGCTGACATAAGACTCAAGGATGGTAGCGCGCTCTGCAACGACAACGTTGTTGAGAGTAGTGCGCGGACCAATAATTGCGCCACGTGCGATTGTGCTTGCGCCAGTTAGCGTCGTACCTGGATGAATCGTTACATCGTTTTCGATAGCGACCGTGGCGTCAATCCATGTTGTTGCTGGATCAATGATTGTTACACCTGCGCGCATGAAATCATCGTTAATGCGATCGCGCATAATCGCGCCACATTCAGCGAGCTGCGAGCGATCGTTAATCCCAAGAGTCTCGGTGTAGTCGTTCGATAAAATTGCTACAGCATTCTTGTCATCTTCTTTAATCAGAGCAATCACATCTGTGAGATAAAGCTCGCCTTGCGCGTTAGCGCTCTTGAGTTTTGCTACGGCGGCACGAAGCGCCGCTATATCAAAGATGTAGACGCCAGTATTGATCTCATCAATCTCGCGTTGTTCTTCGGTTGCATCACGTTCTTCGACGATGCCAACTAATTCACCACTGTCGCTTCGAACTATTCGGCCGTATCCAAATGGATCGGGCACAACGGATGTCAGCACAGATGCTGCAGATTCGTACGTGTGGTGGGCATCGATAAATTCTTGGAGTGTGCCGCTACGAAGAAGAGGTGTATCGCCAGCCAAGATCATCACAGAACCAGTGGCTGGTGCGCCCTCGAGAGCTAATTGGGTTGCGTGACCTGTTCCGTTGCGCTGGGCCTGAAAGACGATAGTTGCGTTAGGAGCGATCTGCGCCAGATGGGATTCGACCGCCTCCCGAGAGGAGCCCACAACTACTCGCAGGTCAGCAGCGCCAAGTGGCTGAACAGCCGAAAGAACGTGAGCCAGAATTGAACGCCCAGCAATCTCATGCAGGACTTTGGGCGTAGTGGATTTCATGCGAGTTCCCTCGCCAGCCGCGAGCACAACAGCCAGATCTAGAGAAGGCACTCTCTCCCCCTAACAATCCGGTGTTGCGGTGATACTTGGGCGGTCTTGCTTAGTTTTAGCGAGCTTGGCTCCGCCACCAGGTATCGATCCTGGACCCTGGGCTTCAAAGGCCCATGTGCTAGCCACTACACAATGGCGGAACCTGAATTGTCCACTAAGTCAGAGGGTTTCTACAACTCGCGCTCCGTGAGTAGGGCCGATAGCTCGAGCGATTCCTGCCACAACCCCGCTGGCACTCAAAGCCACCGTCAAATCTAGGGCTTTCTCTTCATCCTCAACCAAAAATGCCACTGTCGGACCAGATCCAGAGACGATGCTTCCTAGAGCGCCGTAATCATGGCCAACATCGAGAACCAGTCGAAGCGCCGGGCGAAGCGAGCAGGCAGCTGCCTGAAGATCGTTCGTGAGTGACTTGCCTAATGCAACTGCATCACCAGCACGAAGCGCCTGAAGCATCGCGTCATTGACGACCGGCCGAGCAATATCTAAACCGGTGCGCAATCGATCACACTCTTCATAGACCGCTTGAGTTGAGAGACCTTGGGACGACATTGCTAGCACCCAGAAATAACTTCCACGCGCAAGAACAGGAGTGATCTCATCGCCACGACCTCGGCCTATGGAAATTCCACCAGTGATCGAAAACGGAACATCACTGCCTAATTGCGAACCAAGTTTTTCCATGGTGTCGCGAGAAAGACCCAGATCAAAGAGCGCATCGATAGCCACGATGACTGCCGCAGCATCTGCGCTACCTCCCGCCATTCCACCAGCGACAGGAATCTCTTTTTTGATATGAATAGCAATATCAGAATCCAGATCATGTGTATCGATCATCAATTGCGCAGCGCGATAAGCCAAGTTGGTTGAATCAGTGGGAACGCCTTTAGTAGTCGAACCCGAAAGCGTGAGAGTGATTCCAGAACCAGGCTCTGCATATTTGACCGTGACATCGTCGTAAAGCGCGAGGGCTTGAAAGACGGTCGTGACTTCGTGAAATCCGTCGGCTTGCAAAGGTCCAACCGATAATTGCAGGTTGACCTTGGCCGGTACTCTCACAACTACGCCGTTGCGCCTCATGGAGTTAGCGTATTCGCAATCTGCATAAATTCGCTCAACACGAGCACCTCACCGCGTGCGGTGGGATCTATACCTGCACGAGCAATGCACTCGTCTGCCTTAAGGCCGTGCTGTGAAAAGAGTTCACTTAAGGCGCTTCGTAACATCTTGCGCCGTTGCGCAAAAGCAGCGTCAATCACTTCGAATACGCGTAGGCGAGTAGCTTCATCGCCAGCAGGCGCATGCCTGACAAATTTCACCAAAGAAGAATCTACATTTGGAACAGGCCAGAAAATCGAACGTCCGACTCCACCTGCTGGACTCATATCGGCCCACCATGTCGCCTTTACTGACGGAGAGCCATAATTCTTGGTACCGGGTTTGGCGACTAAGCGATCTGCGACTTCACTTTGGACCATCACCACACCAGAACGAAGTGTTGGAAACTTCTCTAAGAAATGCAGGAGAACTGGAACAGAGATGTTGTACGGCAGGTTTGCAACCAAAACAGTGGGTTCAATCGGTAACGACTGCGTAGACATCGCATCCTCATTGACGACGGTAAGCGCCGCGGCATCGAATCCATTTGTGGCAACAGTGTTAGGTAGCTCCTGCGCCAATCGTGAATCAATTTCTACAGCTACTACGTGCTTGGCAATCTCGAGCATCGCAAGGGTGAGTGAGCCAAGTCCGGGGCCAATCTCTAGAGCGACATCATCGCTAACTACATCAGCGATCTTGACGATACGGCGACAGGTGTTGGCATCGACAACGAAATTTTGTCCAAGTTTCTTTGTTGGAGTAACTCCAATGCGAGCTGCTATCTCACGTATCTGGGCTGCGCCCAAGAGTGTGGACATTAATCAAAACTTCCAAATAGGCGTAGCGCGTTTTCTGTGACTTTATCGCAGAGGTAATCCACGCTCTCGCCACGTACATCTGCAACAAAGCGGATGACATTGGCAACTTGCGCCGGAGTATTGAGTGAACCACGATGTGGCATTGGGGCAAGAAAAGGCGAATCAGTTTCGATCAACAGTTGTTCGATGGGAACAAGCGCGACCGCCTCACGGAGCGCAGGTGCATTTTTAAATGTGACAGTTCCCGAGAACGAGAGGATGTAACCAGCCGCAACACACTCGCGAGCCATCTCGGCATCACCCGAATAGCAGTGAAAAATAACGATATTAGGAGCACCTACTTCAAGCAAGGTGTCCAGAACTTCTCGGTGTGCATCGCGATCGTGAATTACCAGCGCCTTATTAACAGATTTGGCGAGTGCAATATGTCGCTTAAAAGAATAGAGCTGCTTGTCGCGTAGTTCGGGCTCGGTACGAAAGAAATCAAGACCAGTTTCACCAATTGCACGCACGCGTGGATGCTTGGCAAGCTCTTCAATAATTGCGAGCTCTGCTTCTAGGTCTGCAACGACGGGTGCTTCATTAGGATGAAGAGCTACAGCAGCAAGGACGCGGCCTGGAAAACTCTCGGCACAACGCACTCCCCATGCAGATTGCTCTGCTGAATATCCGACTTGTACTACCCGATCGATGCCAACGCTTTTAGCTTGATCCAAGATCGCCAAGACTTCGGGAGCATCGGGCTCGCTCATCGCGATCAGCTCCATGTGGGCATGCACATCAATACACGGACGAGAAAGTGGCTCTGGCAGAGGTGCCTGAACTCGTTCTTCTTTGAGTCCGTGCCTGCTTACTGTCTCAGGATTGATGGACATCTATTCTGGCTTCTCTTCCAAACGTGGGAAGAGGACCGCACCCTTAGTTACTCGAGAGCCGGCAGGAAGTTGACCCCACGCACTCACCGCTGAAATATGCTGCGCAGAAATATCACCAAGTGTTGCTTGTGCACCGAGTGACTCCCACAAGATCTGTGTCGTCTGTGGCATTACTGGATGAAGAAGTACTGCAAGTGCTCGGATAGCTTCTGCCGTGTTGTACAAAACAGCATCAAGCGCAGTCTTATTGGCAGGATCTTTAGCCATCGCCCATGGTTCTTGTTCTGTGACATAACCATTGACTCGCTTACAGAAATCCATGATTGCTGAAATTCCACCCTGGAAATCAAGGGCGCACATCATCGAATCCGCACTGGCAACAGTTGATTCCAACATGGTGGCCAAGTCTTCATCGCGTGCGACAGCAGGAATGACGCCTTCGCAATATTTTTCGATCATTGCGATCAAGCGCGAAGCAAGATTGCCAAAGTCATTAGCGAGCTCAGAGGTGTAACGAGCGCCCATATCTTCCCAAGAGAATGAGCCATCGCTGCCAAATGGAATTGCGCGCAAGAAGTAATAGCGGAATGCATCAACTCCGAAGTGATCGGTGATTGTCTCTGGCGCAATACCGGTGAGCTTGGACTTACTCATCTTCTCGCCACCGACAAGCAACCAACCATGCGCAAATACTTTTCCTGGCACTGGAAGGCCAGCAGCCATCAACATCGCAGGCCAGATCACAGAGTGGAATCGCAAAATATCTTTACCGACGAGGTGAACATCTGCTGGCCAGGTCTGCGCAAACTTTTTGCCGCCTTCAGAATCAGGCGCATCGCCAAGGCCTATTGCTGTTGCGTAATTGAGCAAAGCATCAAACCAGACATAAATCACTTGATCGGTATCCCACGGAACTGGAATGCCCCAATCAAATGATGAACGAGAGATTGAGAGGTCGCGCACTCCACTTTCAAGGAAGGCGACTACCTCATTGCGAGCGCTCTCAGGTTGGCAGGCTTCAGGGTTCTTCTTGTAGTGCTCAAGGAGTGCGGGAACAAATGCCGAGAGCTTAAAGAACCAGTTATCTTCAGAGAGCATCGCACATGGCTTGCCATGGACTTTGCAATTTCCTTCGACTAGGTCTCCAGGGAGCTTGAACTCTTCGCAGCCAACGCAATATGGGCCTTCAAATTTGCCCGCATAGACATGGCCAGCGTCTTTGAGTTGCTGCATGAAACGTTGCACTCGCTCCATATGGCGAGGTTCGGTGGTGCGAATGAAATCATCGTTGGCAATATTGAGAGCTTTCCAGACTGGCTTCCACTTGTTCTCAACTAAGTTGTCGCACCAGTCCTGAGGCGAGACCCCATTGGCTGTAGCGGTGTTGAGGACCTTCTCGCCGTGTTCATCTGTGCCGGTAAGGAACCAGACGTTCTCGCCGCGCTGACGGTGCCAACGAGTCAGCACATCTCCAGCGACAGTCGTGTAGGCATGGCCGATATGTGGCGCATCATTTACATAGTAAATCGGCGTCGTTAAGTAGAAAGTCTGAGCGCTCATACCTAAATCCTACCTATTCTTGAGGGCGACAACCGCGTCAAAGACTTGGCGCTTAGGCAGGTTCAACTCTTTGGCGATCGCCGCAATTGCATCTTTTCGAGCCTCACCAGCGCTTTCACGCGCTGCTACCAACCCAACTAAATCTTCCTGCGAGTACGTATGGGAGCTTCGATCAAATCCGCCGATGACCAAAGTAATTTCGCCCAATATTTCCTTGCTATCACTCCACACCAATAGTTCGGCGAGAGTTCCACGCACTGTCTCTTCGTATGTCTTTGTCATTTCGCGACAAATCGCAGCTGGTCGATCTGATCCAAAAGCTTCAGCGGCATCAAGGAGTGATTCTTTGAGCCGATGAGGGGCTTCGAAGAAAATCATCGTGCGTGCTTCTTCTGCTAGTTCATCAAACCAGCTCTTTCGAGCTCCGCCAGTTCGCGGTGGGAATCCCTCAAAGCAGAATCGATCACTAGGTAGCCCGGAGAGCAGAAGGGCAGTTGTCACAGCGCTTGGGCCAGGCAGGACTGCGATATCAATCGAATTGGCGAGCGCGGCTCGAATCAGGCGGTAACCGGGGTCGCTGACTCCTGGGGCTCCAGCATCGGTAATGACCAAGAGATCATCACCTGAGAGCAAGATCTCGGTCAGTTGCTCGAGGCGAGCCACCTCGTTACCCTCGAAATACGAGATCACTTTGGCTGTGTAGACCACGCCCACATCATGGGCAAGACGGGAGAGCTTTCTGGAATCTTCTGCAGCAATATATTTGGCATCGACCAGCGCTCTCTTGAGGCGATCGGTCGCATCGCCGGGATTACCGAGAGGGGCGCAAGCCAGTATCAACACGGCCTTATTCTCGCAGGCTTTACGCTTTACCCGTGACAGTCCAGATCAGCACACACCTCCGCGATCGGCTTAGCGCCGCTACCTTGGGCCTCGTCGCACTGATTTTTCGCATCTGGCACCTGCAGTACCCCAAAGGCTTTGTCTTTGATGAGGTCTATTACGCGCAGAATGCCAACTCCTTGCTGCACCATGGAGTCGAGCTAGATCCAAAGACCGGCGCCGCACAGTTCATCGTGCATCCTCCAATTGGCAAGTGGATGATTGCCGCTGGAATCAAGCTCTTTGGATATCACGAGTTTGGCTGGCGCATCAGCGCAGCCGTGGTGGGCAGCGCATCAGTCATTTTAATTTTTTATGTAGCCAAGCGGTTATTCGATAATTACTTCTTGAGTCTGGCTGCTGGAATTCTTACGCTCAGTGATGGAATCCATCTAGTCATGTCGCGTACTGCGCTACTTGATATTTTTCTCATGTTCTTCACCTTGCTTGGATTCTTCTTTTTGCTGCGATCCTCGCATTGGTTGGCTGGTGCGAGTTTAGGTTTAGCAGCCGCCACAAAATGGAGCGGTGCTTATTACCTGCTCGCCTACTTACTCTTCACACTTTATGTCGACTATCGCGCCAATCGAGCGATGGAAGTCGATGAACCAGCAAAGCAGACAATAAAAGAGAGGCTACTGCTGCGAATTTCTCAGTATGTCATTCTCCCAACCTCGGTTTATATTCTCTCTTGGGTTGGATGGTTTGCTAACTCCAGCGGTTGGGATCGCACGTGGAGTAAAAATATTCTGAAGTCGTGGTGGCACTATCAAGGAGAGATTCTTAATTTCCACACTCATCTCACTACTCCCCACACCTACTCTGCTAATCCATGGAGTTGGCTGATCATGGGTCGCCCCACTGCATTCTTTTACCAAGAGCCATCAACATGTGGGGCCGCAAAATGTTCGCAAGAAGTTCTCGCGCTAGGAACACCGCTGCTCTGGTGGTCCGGCGTTATCGCAATCGCAATTACGTTTGGATATTGGATTGCGCGTCGTGAATGGCAGAGTGGTTTGTTGCTGCTCTCACTTGCTGCTGGATATCTGCCTTGGTTTGAGTGGCAAAAGCGCACGGTCTTTACTTTTTATGTCATTGCCTTTGAACCATTTATCGTTCTCATCATTGTTTACGCACTCTCAAAATTCTTAGAGCCTGACAGATTTGGCTATATCTCCAAGAGACGGAGAGTCGCTTCATGGCTATTTATAGGTGCTATCGCAGTTAATTTCTTGGATTTTTTCCCGCTCTTTACCGGAGGAATTACTTCGTACTCTCACTGGTCGTCCATGATGTGGTTTCCATCCTGGATTTAATCCGCTAATTTTTAGTTATTGGTTAGCAGCTTGATCGCGAATAACCGCTGCTTGCTCGGCTAACTCCTGATCAAAGATCTCATCGCGTGATTGAGTTTCAAGAGCTGCAATACGCTCTTGTTCTGCGCTCCAAGCACCAGGCACAGTGAGATCAATTGTGCGTTGAGAGCGAATTACTTTTGGAGCAGTTGTGTATGTAGGTCGTGGTACTGCTACTGGTGACCAGGTTGCTGCTGTAGTTGGTGCGAATGAATCTTCCCGCGGAATAATTGTGATGGATTGGGACTCTACGCGCTCCGACAGTGGAATCCAATGATCTGTTGCTTGCGCATCTGATGCGTATGCACGTGGTGAGAGTGAGATACGTGCTGAAGGATCACGCTTAACTTCTGTTGCGCTAATTTGTGCCAGCGCCTTGAGGCGACGCTTCTTTAATTGTGCAGCAACTACTTGACGGCGAATATGCACAAAATAAATTGCTGTCGCAGTAAGTGGAACGAGAGTAATCGCAAGTGGAAGAATTCCGACAAGCGCAGTGATTGCAACAATGAAAGTAAGAAGCAGAAGAGATGTTGTGATTGTTTGACGCTTGCGCAGTTCGCGAAGTTTTTTATCTGGATCAATTGCTTCTGGAATATTTGGAGTTGATGCAACAACTTTCATTGCACTTTTGTAACGCGCAGTTGCTCGACCCGATGTTGTGTCATGTTGCGACATCCAACGAGGAACAAAGTAGGCACCCCACATCATGAGGATGATGAGATAAATCAAACCCGAGGCCATGGAATGAAACTGTAGGTCAGATATGGGTTAAATCGGTGGATTTGAGCGTATTTTGAGCCTAGAGAACTCTCGACTTAAAGATTAGGGTTTTCTGCGACGAAAGTCAGGTGGTCGCGCCATTCTCCTGAGATATGTAAAAAGCGAGGACGCACTCCCTCAAAAACGTATCCACTTTTCTGGGCGACTCGAGCCGATGCAATATTCTCGGGACGGAGATTAATTTCGATTCGATGTAATTTGAGATCCGTGAAAGCGAATTTTGTTAGCGCGCGGACTGCTCGAGTGACATATCCCTTGCTCGCAAATCGTTGGTCGATCCAATAGCCGATATGCGCACCACGGTAAGCGCCCATCACGATTCCGCCCAATGTAATTTGGCCAGCTAAATAATCCACTCCATCAACCTGGATCCAAATTCCGAAAGCTAGCCCTCGACCTTGGCGCGCTTCGCGGTTGAAATGGCTCACCATTCCGTAAAAAGTTGGGAGGAGTTGGTCGGGATCTATCGGCGGTCTCGTCGCTTCCCACGGCGCAAGCCACTGTGCGTTGGCTGCTCGAACGCGATCCCATCGCGCTTTATCACGGTAGCGCAAAGGTCGAAGAGTTATCTCACGATCCGTGATCTTTATAGGCCAGCCTTCGCGCATTGTGTGCCTGCGCTAACTGATTCGATCCAGCACCAGCACATCAACCACTTCGCCCAAGAGGGCTCCAGGTGAATCTGCTGGGATTGCAATAAGTGCATGGGCATCGGAGAGGGTAAAGATCTCCCCTTGATGCGAGAGTGGCGTGACTGTGCGAGCGCCATTTTCATTAGCACCCGATAACGTGGCCCTAATGAGGGAAGTCTGGCCGATGGGAGATTCCACATTGGCAGTAATCGTTGCCTTGATGGCGGGGCGATAAATGTCGGATGCGCCCAACATGCGCCTAATCATGGGGCGAATAAAGAGCTCGCATGAAAGGAATACAGAAACGGTGTCTCCAGGGAGCGTGAGAACGGGGACCTTATCCTCGCCAATCGTGCCGAAGTTATGGCGCGAGCTGCCCTCAAGTGAGGGAATAACGCTGGTAATACTGCCCATCTCACGCAATACAGCCTCGATTAACTCGACAGAGCCATCGTGACTCTCACCGCTAATAACGATCAAGTCGGCCCGCACTAACTGGTCTTCAATGATGGCTTTGAGCTGGGCATGATTTTCGGGAATCGTGTGGACTCGATAACCCACCGCGCCAGCTTCTTTGACCGCTGTAGTTAGCAGCCAAGAATTAGTCTCAAACTCTTCCTCGTCAGTCTCCAACGGATGGCCAGGTTCAACGAGATCATCTCCAGCTGAGATCACCACAACTCGTGGATGAGGCTGGGTTGGCAGACGAGAAAGACCGATCGATGCTGCCAATCCGATCTGGGTGGAGCGAATACGAGATCCTTTGCGAAGCACTAATCGCTCTCCAGCAAAAATATCCTCAGCCAGAGTTGCACCATGTGCGTCGAGAAGTGGCATGTCGAAAGCCTCTAGCGGGCGCGCAATCTCAAGAAGTGCTTCTGCCAAGGCTGAGACCGAAACAGTAGAAACAGATGCGCCATCGCCGCTTACTTCACTTACTTGGGGTGCAACAACTTCCACATTCATAGTTGAACACTACTTGGCGAGCCCGGCAATAGCTCGCATTGATCGCTCCTCATAAATTAGGCTAACGATATGAGCAATGACGTTGGCGCAAAAAATAAACTCCGCAAGGAGTTCCGAGCCGAACGAGCGCTGCGCTTTACGGAAGAGTCCTGGCTGCATGTCGCACAATCCAGCGAATTTCAAAGTGCTCGAGTTGTCGCAACATATATCTCGTACGAATATGAGCCACGGACAGGTGATCTCAATGAGGCGCTTCTGGCGGCCGGAAAGGTTTTAGTTCTGCCGCGCATGCTTCCAGATAAGGATCTTGAGTGGGTCCAGTGGTCTGGTTCGACGCAAACGCTTCGAAAGAATGGCAAGGTTCTTGAACCAAGTGGCGACGCCATGGCTGATGAGAGTCAGATCGATTGCGTGATCGTTCCATCTCTTCGAGTAGATCGCAGTGGAACCCGGATGGGGCAAGGCGGCGGCTCCTACGATCGCGCCTTAGCCCGATTGAGCGCCTGGAAGATCGGTTTAATCCATGCCGGCGAGCTCTCGAGTGAATTACTTCCGAGTGAAGAGCATGATCAGAAGCTCGACGCTGCTGCGACCCCAACTCTTATAACTCGTTTTTATCCCGAGCGTTAAGTGAAGCCAAGTACTTGTTGTACTTAGCTAATTCGTCATCTACGCCCATTGCTTCGGCGCGATCTGCCGCACGGTCGTTTCTCTTAGCCTCACGGGAATCATCTCGAACCCATTGAATGAAGGTGGCGATAAGCGCTATCAAAATTGGGATCTCGCCCATTGCCCAACCAATGGCTCCACCAGTGTGCTGGTCTGCCAGCAAGTTGGTGGCCCACGGCCGATTGAGCGAAGCGAAGTAGCCGCCATCAAGCAGTGTTGATGAAGACAGGAGCGCGACAGAGAAGAAGGCGTGGATCGCCATCGCAGCAAAGAGCATGATGATCCGCACGATGTGAGGAATCTTCTTCGGGTTGGGGTCCACTCCGACAATGACATAGAAGAAGAGATAGCCCGCGAGCATGAAGTGGAGATCCATAAAGAGATGCCCACTATGGCTCTGCATCAATTTTCCAAAGAGTGGCGTCATATAGAGAACAAAGAGTGAGCCATCAAAGAGCGCAAGAGCGACTATGGGATTGGTGATCACCATGGAGTAACGAGAGTGAATCAGCGCAATAAGAGTTCCGCGAATTCCGCGTTCATCGGGGGTTCGACCTTGAGGCAAAGTGCGCAGCGCCAAAGTAATAGGCGCACTGAGCACAAAGCCGATAGGAGCAATCATTCCCAACACCATGTGGGCGATCATGTGATCAGAGAAAGCAAAGTGGGCATAGACACCAAGGCCACCACTCGTTGCGAAATCCACTGCCGCAACGGCTAATGCAAATGAGACCGTGCGACCTACCGGCCACTTATCCCCGCGCTTACTCAAGACTCTGACGCCTTTAATATAAAGCGCGGTAATAATCAATAGGAACCCAATCACTGTTCCATCAGGTGACCACGCTGTAAATATGCGAGCGAGATTGGGTGCTGGTGGCATTGCTATTCCGGTAATTGCGATAACCGGATTGCCTTCAAGTTTCAGCGCGCTCGGCGATGTTGGCGGAGTGATGCTTCCGAGCCAGCCACCCAGCGCAACAGCGGCAATCATGACAACTGATTCGTTGATGAGCAGCCGCAGTACTTGGCGTGATCCGCTCATGCTCGATGCAATATATGAGCGATGCTTTGCACCGATGAGGACAAGCACTACGAAGAGAACTATTTTAAGAATTACGAGGAGCCCATAAAGGGTGTGCCAACCAGCAACAAAATTAAGTCGAGTCCATGCGTTGAGAACACCGCTGACCCCGACCGCAATTGCTGACCACAACGCCAGCGAGCTAAAGCGCGGCAGTGCTCGTTCACGAGTAGCTGGGGCGACAACGATTAACCCAATAACGCCACCCACCCAGAGCGATGCAAAGAGCACATGGAAGAGCAGTGATCCGATCGCCAACCCATGGTTACCAGCGTTGCTGGCGTGGCTCTGAAAAACGGGAGCGATGAGGGCAATGACAGTCAGGACGAGCGCGAAGTACGTACCGCGTACTTTTGTCACACGAGTGAGGCCAACCAGGACAGCTACTCCAACAATTACTTGAAATAAGTAATCACGACCAAGGCTCGATTGGGCGATGAAATCATGGATTGCGCTAGTACTAAATGCGGCCAAGAATCCAGAGCCGAGAAGATTAGCTAGTTCGAGCATAAATCCACCAACAACCGTCACTGTCCAAATAGTTGTGGCAAGTACAGCTAATGAGCGAAGACGAAGTGATTCTTTTGTGAGTGTGCCCTTGACTTCTGTGACCAAAAATCCCATCGCATAGAGCACTCCGATAGCCGCAAGAAAGCTAATGAGGTTGAGGTCCTTAACAATCGGAATCAAAGATGAGACCAAGTGATTGGAAGTCAGAACGTGGTTGTGGGACGAGAGCGCTGAGGCTACAAATGAGTGCATATGAGACCGGTATTACTCGCTACTCTTTTTGGTGCGTGGCGCGCTCTTCTTCTTTCTGCGCTTTTGACTGCGGCTTTCATTCCAAATCATTCGCGCATACCAAATAAGAAAGAGTGCAACTCCTGTTGCAATCACAAAGAGAATAATGATTGAGATATTGGCTGACGACGAGGTGCCCGCAGCTTTAGTTGCAGATTTTGTTGGCGTGGCAACTGTCGGAGTTGGTGTTGCGCTCGGCGAAGAAATTGCGGCTGGAGCGTTAAAGAGAAATGTGAATGTTCCCGTGAGCGGAGCATCGGTCGCACTCAGAAGTGTGTATGCGACGGTGTAAATACCGGTTGCTGTCAGAGGCTTGAGTCCGACAACTGCTGTGGTGTCACTGATTGTGATGGAACCGTCATCGACTTCAGTGCCATTCGGGTCGGTGACTGTCAGAGTGTTGCCCTGATCAAGCAGGCTGCCTGTAGCCGTCACCGAGACCGCATTGGGGGCGGTAGCAAGGACAGCGCCAACGGCAGGGGATGACGAAGCGACCGCGTTAGCAAAAGCAGAATCGGCGCCTAAGGCGAGAGAACCCAGCGCCAAGAGGCCTGTTAGGGAGAGCAGGGCTACAAGCGAGGAGATCTTTGGCGAAGTACCCAGACGTTTACTCACAGATGTAGACCCTTTCGGCGCAGATGGAGCCAGATGGAGAGCTCGATTAGAACCTATCCTCTCACTTCTTTACACTTAGGCCATGCCGACCTATCAATATGCCTGTGCGAAATGTGGCCACGCCTTTGAACTGGTCCAATCCTTCTCTGACGCCCCCATCACGGTCTGTCCAGAATGTGGCGGCGAGGTCCGTAAGGTCTATTCGAATGTGGGGATTGTCTTTAAAGGCTCTGGCTTCTATAAAACCGATTCCCGCCCAACCACCGGCGGATCTGAGTAACGACTTCCTACCCGCAATAACTACCCGGGATAGCTACCCGTGATGGGGTGGCTTATCTGCAGCTATCTGCGCATCCCGAGAGTAAGAATCTTCATAATCACGCGGATCGGGCGTTGATTCATCGCTGGTCTTCACAGGGATGATTGGTTTTTGATCCTTTTCCTGTGAAGTCATGGAATAAGTGTAGCTCCGCTCAAGCAAGTTAGACTTGGCGCATGGACCTGATAGTTACCCTCCAGTGCAAAGACCAACCGGGCATTGTGCACTCAATGACCAGCGCGGTACTCGCTGCCGATGGCAACATCATTGAGAACCAACAATTCACCGATAGCGACACCAATCTATTCGTGATGCGCACTCGCTTTCAAACAACTCAGACTTTGGATGAGGCCACAACAGTTATCTCAACAGGCTTGGCCCACCTGCACCCAACACTTCATATCCGCGAAACCCAAGTAAAGAAGCGTGCTTTGGTACTCGTCACTAAAGAGAGCCACTGCTTGCGAGATTTGATGTATCTCCAAGAGCTTGGCGAGCTCCCTATTGAAATTCCAGCCGTAATGTCGAATCACGAAGATTTGCGCGAGCTCGTCGAATCTCATGGCCTGCCATTTATTTACCTCGGCAAAGATAAGCAAGCTGCCGAGGCGCTTATTCTCAAAGTAATCGAAGCCGAGAATATCGATTTCGTTGTCCTCGCCCGCTATATGCAGATTTTGACTCCAGAACTCTGCCGCCAACTCGATGGTCGCATCATCAACATTCACCACTCGTTCTTGCCCGGCTTTAAAGGCAGCAAGCCGTATCACCAGGCCCACGCACGTGGCGTCAAGATCATCGGTGCGACGGCGCACTTTGTGACAGCCGATCTCGATGAAGGCCCAATCATCGAACAAGATGTCGCGCACGTAACCCATAGCGCTCGCCCTGAAGACCTCGTTGCCCTAGGCCGCGATATTGAACGCCGCGTCCTCTCCAAGGCGGTCAAGCTCTACGCCGAAGATCGCATCTTCATCGTTGGGGATCGGACAGTCGTCTTCTAAAACCTGCTTTGTTGTGCGCCTGAGTCAATCGTTTGAGAAGAGCACATCAACTTACTTGGAGTGTCTGTTAGTCTAACTATTAAGATGCCAGAAACTTCGAAGCTCTAGCTAATTGTTTCCGAGTCAATTCAGAACCATCATCTCTCAAAGTGCGATAAATGGCTGCTTCCTCGATATTGAGTTTCAAATCTGCATCAAGATTTTCACATTGGTCGGAATTAAGACTACAAATGTCTTACAGGCGATAAATTTCGTAGGATCATTTTCATCGAATATGGCTACCTGTAATTGAACACCTCTCTCGCCCTTTTTAACGTATCCAGCGCACTCTGATTATGGTGACCACCGAAAGCCATTGCTTACGGGATCTGCTCTATTTGCAGGAGCTCAATGAGATGCCGATAGACATAGCTGGCGTGGTCTCTAACCTGGAAACGCTCCGCCCACTGGTTGAGTCACACGGCATTCCATTCATCTATCTTTCCAGCGATGCCATGGCTAAGTCCGCCATCGAAAGCGAGATTCTCGCAATCGTCGAGCGCGAAAAAATTGAGTTGGTTGTACTCGCTCGATACATGCAAATTCTGACATCGGATTTCTGCAACGCCCTTGCTGGTCGCATTATCAATATTCACCACTCGTTTTTACCCGGCTTCAAAGGCGCCAAGCCGTATCACCAAGCCCACGAACGTGGCGTGAAGATTATTGGTGCAACAGCTCACTTTGTTACGCCGCAACTCGATGAAGGCCCCATCATTACTCAAGACGTTGCGCATGTAACTCATTCCGCAACGCCTGAAGATTTGATTGCCATTGGCCGCGACATTGAACGGCGCGTCTTATCTCAAGCAGTGAAGCACTTCGCCGAAGACCGCATCTTCATCGTCGGCGATCGCACCGTGGTATTTCAGTAAAAAGGGAAACAGATCAAGGATTGCCGGGTGATCCTATTTTTTGACCCGGATCTAAAGTCCAAATTCCGTTCGTGCATGTCATCGATCCCCCGTATAACGTTGCGTGAGCGCCATCATTACCGGGACACGTCCGATTAGGGGCAGGAATATTAGGCGGATACGGATCCGATAAAGGCTGCCCAATTGCCACCTTCGTCAGGGTTGTGAATGAAGGCGCGTACACCGGGACATTCGCATTCGCGTCTGGATTGACGGTTAGGTGCAGGTTCGACCAAGGCGTTGGTTGATAAGTCCTGAGATCGTGCGACAAAATGTTCACAGTTGTGGCGGCCCATTTGAATTCTGTAACCGCAAGTCTCGCGACCGCCTTGTAGAAAGTTTCTTGAGTCATGTGAAAGCTATTGAAGAAAACTTGATGCCGCATGGCGTCACATTGTGGGTGAGACGGCAAATCTCCATTGCCGCACACATTGATCACACTAGCAAGGTTGGCGTAGTAGCTTTCGACTCCCGTTAACTTATATTTTGCAACCAGATACTCCTGCGCCATTGCACCAAGTATGTAGTTCACCTGACTCACTTCTTCTGTCGAAACATTTGCCCGAGTATCTGCAGCCTTTGCAAACCAAGATTGAATCGCGGCCTCACTCCATGTTCCACCATTTGCGGGAGCCGGAATTGATGTAAGCATTTGCGCCCAATAACTTTGAAAGGCTGTGTTGCTATTTCTTCCCGCAAAGTTTGCGCCAATGTAATCAGCCTGTCCTTCTATTTCCCAGGTATACAGGGGGGCAAAATTGGAACCCAGCAAATACCGCTGAATCGTATGCGTGTATTCGTGTGAGGGCGTCTGTGTCCAAAAACCCGAACCATCCGGTGGCGGAACTCCGACGTGAAGCATGAAGTTAGCTTGATTATCTCGGTTATAAGCTGGGGATCCGCCACCAAATAACCCGTTATCCGTTTTCGTTATTCGGCTCGCGATGTTCTGTAGCCAGCCACCCGCATCACCTTGTGGTGTCAGCGTTGGCTCGTAAGCCGCTATCAAATCGTTGATGCGCGAATCATCAGCTAAATAGACTTGAACTGGATGGTTGATAGGGCGCACAAAAGACCAAAATTGATCGGCGATGATCACCTCCTGCTCCATCATGTTTGCAATCGCTGACGGCGTACCTTGGGACACGTGAAAGAAAATATTTGGCGAGGCTTTGTCTCGAAGACTCAATTGGGATTGAAAATTTATTCGCGCTTGTGTGAATACGGGGTCGGGGTCTTGCACGGTAGAGGCTGACGCAGGATGCGCTAGATTTAATGAAAAGAGCAGCAGGCTTGTGAAAAGTACTGTCCGAATTCGTACGCGAAATGCCTTCACGGCTGATAGTGAAACACAGGTTGGCGAATTTGCTCACTCAAATATTTGGTGTCCCAGGCCGGAGTTGAACCGGCGGCCTACCGCTTAGGAGGCGGTTGCTCTATCCACTGAGCTACTGGGACCTGCGTCAGCTGCCCGATGGCTAGATGACTGGCTCAATCTTATAGATAGCGCTAGAAAAGCCCTGTTTCGCGGGGATTCACAGTATTTTCACCGCTCTGAAACTGTGAATTACGCCTACTTGTGCGCCTCTCGCTCTAGAATTGATCCATTAGCCCCATTGGTAGCTATTTACAAAAAGATTACTCAGGAGGATCTAGATGTCCATCACGTTCACAACCAAGAAGGCGCTCGGTGCTGTTCTAGCAGCAGCCCTTCTTTCTGGAACTGCAATCGTCAGCATCGCACCTGCGCAGGCAGCTAGCGTTAAGCAAGGCGCCGCATGTTCAGTCGCTGGAGCTAAGTCCAAGAGTGGCGCCACCACATACACATGTGGCACCAACCCTGTAACCCCAACAAGCATGAAGCTTGTCTGGTTGACCTCTAACTGCATCAACCAAGGATCAACATTCAAAGTTGCGCAATCTGCCAACAACACAAGCGCTGGCGTGCTTTCTCAACTCCAAACAGCAATTGCAGCAAATCAGAGTGAGCTAACAAATGCGCAGACTGCACTGGCTGCGGCAAACGCGAAGCAATACTTCATCTCCACTGATCAGACTACAAAGACCAAGATTTATGCAACAGGCCTTGCTGCTGCAATCACAGCGCTTCAGGCAAAACTTGCAGCAGATCAAACTGCTTATGCAGCTGCGACTGCACTAGCAGATAAGACTGCATGGCAGACCGCTATCACACACCGTTCAGGTTTAATCCAGGTCTTAACTCATGAGCAGAGCATTTTGAATACTTCGGTTACAAACGCTCAGACCAATCTCACAACCTTGAACTCGCAGCTCACGACCCTGACAGGTCCTGGTGGTGGAAGCGCAACCGCAAAGGCAACTTTGGCGACTGCTACCAAGTCACTTGCTGTCGCATGTAAGGCTGGTCTCTAGTAGCCAGGCAGAATAAAGCTTTACTTATTAACCAATAGTTAGATACTTCGCGGTCGCGGCTAATGGATAAGCACTTAGTGCTTGTCGAGCCGGGCCGCGAAGTAGTTTTCCAGACAAAGTAAATTCAGAACCATGAGCTGGGCAGATCCAGTCGTTGCCTTGTTGCATCACTGTTGCACCGTTGTGTGGGCAGGTAAGACTTAAAGCGGCAAAGCCATTAACTCCAGAGGCAACGCGAACAACTGCCAACTCGGAACCATCACTAAGTCCAACAATCACACTTCCGCCAATTTTAGAAAGTACCTTGTTCTGAGCCAAAGCAATTTGGAGTTTGCCATTTTTAAGAGTTGAGATGCCTGCAGCAGCTTGCGCCGCATCGGGAGCGAAATCCATCGCCAGTCCAAGTGAAGCTAGAACAACTCCACAGATTGCACCTCTACGTGAAATAGTTTTCTCGGTCATGGTTGGGTCTCTCTCGTTGTCCTCGCCTGGTCACAAGTAGTACTTGCGACTAACCTTACATAATGAAGCGGATGGTTTTTAGTGCCATCGGCACAGAAGCACGATACCTCAAGCTTCGATTATTGGCGCCTTCACTTCTCGCACTCCATCTGGGAATTCGCCTAATTTTTCCTGCCCCGACCATGATCAGCGACGTATTGCTCTTTAATCTCATCAGCTTCGTTGCATCCCTCATCGCCCTAAAAGCCCCGCTCTTCAATGATCGTTTAGCGAGTAGCAGTATCGCACTGGCTATTTTTCTCTGGTCCTGTGCATCGACCATCTCGAGTTGGAACTCATTTTCGACATTTCTGATCTGGCCCAATCTCTCCGACATCGCATATTCAATCTTTTATCCGCTGGTGCTCTTTGGTTTTCTGCGTGCGCTTACAGCGCGTAAGAAATTCGCTTCACTTGAATTGCTCGATGTCATCATCATTATCTGCGGAACATCATCGATGATCGCAGCAATTTTCCTAAAAACTGCAATGCTCCATTTTACGGGTAGCGCCTCAACCGTCTTCCTCTCCATCTTGTATCCAATTGGAGATATCGTCTTACTAGCGATGGGGATCGTGGTTGTATTCCTCCAACGTAAAGCTCTCCGGTCACTCCTGCTCCTGCTTGGCATCGCAATTTTCACTGCAACGGATCTCATCTTTTTGTGGAAGTCTGCAACCTCCGGATATTCCTTTGCTTCACTCATGGACGACGGCTGGTTACTGGGCCTGATCATCATCGCAGAAGCGCTCTGGCATCGCGGTGGCGAAGATGAACTCAACGATCGAGTGAGTGGATTTGCGGCAACAATCGCGCTGGTCTTCACCTCCGTCGTCTTGAGTGTCGCAGCTATCAAGCACAACGTCATCCCAGTCTTCGCTTTGATCCCAGCACTAGCAACCATTGCGCTCTCGTTCATCCGAATGGCCCTGGCTCTTCGCCGAGCCAGGTTGGCAATTGCTGATCGCGAGTTAGCTCGTACCGATGAACTCACAGGTCTTGCTAATAGGCGCAGATTCTTGGGTGAGTTAGAGCTGCTGGGTAGCCAAGAAGGCTCGCTACTACTAATGGATCTAGATGGATTTAAGAACGTTAACGATACTTTGGGCCACGGAATCGGCGATCAACTACTCAAAGCAATTGCGATCCGATTCGAGCGAGTACTCACCAAGGAATCACTTCTTGCACGCTTAGGCGGAGATGAATTTGGGGTTCTTGTCTTTGGTCAGCCGTATCACGGTCTAGAAGTTGCACAATCTTTGCGAGCAGCGCTGAGTTATCCATTTATGATCGCAGGCTCATCGATAAAAGTCGATATCAGCATTGGCCGCGTCATTAATGATGGGCAACCCGAACTTATGCGCCGGGCTGACAGCGCTATGTATGAAGCTAAGCGCGCTGGTTTGGGGGTAGTTCTTTGGCGGCCTTGATCTCCTCAAGGCGTGCAAGGGATTCCAGACGCTCGGTCGCATGATCAACGATTCGTTCGCAGTATCCATGACTCAACCCATCTAGGAGCGTCCAAGGTTCGTGAATATCTGCTCCAGCCAGATGTGCTAGCTCTGGCACATATTTACGAATGTAATCGCCATCTGGATCAAATCGCTTGCCCTGCTCAACTGGATTAAAGACGCGATAGTACGGCGAGGCATCTGTTCCACATCCCGCAGTCCATTGCCAGCCATGAGAATTAGACGCAACATCGTTATCAATCAAATAATTCATGAAGTGGCTGGCGCCATGTTGCCACTCTATGTGCAGATCTTTCACCAAGAATGAGGCAACAATCATTCGAGATCGATTGTGCATCCATCCCTCTGCCACCAGTTGGCGCATCGCTGCATCAACTATTGGATACCCGGTCTTGCCTTCCTTCCACGCTATAAATTTCGCGCCAGGCGCGTCATATCGCATCGCTTCATATTGTGGCGAGTAATACCCAGTATCGGTGTGCGGATAGTGATGGAGTACATCAGCATAAAATTCGCGCCACGCAATCTCTTTGCGAAATACCTCATGCGCGCTGCTCTGGTTGAGTTTGGACAATATCGTGCGCGGATGAATCTCGCCCCAACGCAAATGCGGACTCAAGCGGCTGGTGCCAGCGGTTCCAGGAATATTTCGATTTACATCATAAGAATCAAGTCCGCTTTTAATGAAGTTATTGAAATTTGCATGCGCAGCAGCTTCTCCTGCTTTCTGCAGAGCATCGCCCACGGGTGATTGCCAATCAGGAAACGAGCGATCGCTGGCTTTTGGCGTTACAAATTTTGGCGCCTTAGGCGCTGCAACAGGTGCTCGCCAACCATGCGTCATCCACGCGCGAAAGAACGGCGTGTACACCCGATAGTTGGTGCCATCTGGTTTGCGTACGCGACCAGGTGCCACTGCATATCCCGAGCCTGTAAATTCGATATCAATGCCCTGCTGTGCAAGCGCAACTTCATCAGCAACTCCATATGGAGCAAAGGATTGCGCCGCATGCACGGATGTAATCCCGTATTCACGAATAACATCAGGGATCACGTCACTTGCCCGACCGTTAATGACAGCCAACTTGCCGCCAAGTGCAGCATCTAATTCGCGTAAGGAATCTGCAAGATATGCACGACGATACGGACCAGAGCGTTCTGCGATATCTAGTTCCATCACGAAGAGCGCTAAGCAATCTACGCCAGCATCTAACGCAGCAAGAAGCGCAGGGTTATCCTGTAACCGCAAATCACGTCTAAACCAGAAGAGTGAACGCGTGGCCACAATTTCCTCCGTCAGTAATTACAGGCGCAAAACTTCTGTAACAGAAATTAATTATGGAGACCGGAAACGCTTGCGTCCCAGCCCTTAACATCCTGTGGCTTACGTGGGCCAGGGCCAACGTAGCGAGCTGAAGGACGGATCAGGCGACCAGTGCGCTTTTGCTCCAAGATGTGTGCAGACCAACCAGCAGTGCGGGCCGCTGTAAACATAGAGGTGAAGAGCGGTGCAGGCACTTGTGCGAAATCAAGGACGATTGCAGCCCAGAACTCCACGTTTGTTTCGAGGACGCGCTCTGGATGGCGCTCGTGCAACTCTGCAAGTGCTGCCTGCTCGAGAGCGAGCGCAACTTCATATCGAGGTGCGTTGAGCTCTTTAGCAGTACGGCGAAGTGTGCGCGCACGTGGATCTTCTGCGCGATAGACGCGGTGACCAAAGCCCATCAAACGCTCGCCGCGATCCATAATTCCCTTGACGTATGCACGTGCATCGCCCATCTTCTCGACGCCTTCGATCATGCTCAGTACGCGAGCTGGCGCTCCACCATGAAGTGGGCCAGACATTGCGCCGATAGCACCAGAGAGGGATGCAGCGACATCAGCACCTGTTGATGCGATAACACGTGCAGTGAATGTAGATGCGTTCATTCCATGCTCTGCAGCTGATACGAAGTAAGCATCGATCGCACGAACGTGAAGTGGATCAGGCTCTCCGCGCCAACGAATCATCATGCGCTCTACAACAGTATGAGCCTTATCAATCTCTGATTGTGGAACTGGTGGCTCGATAACTCCACGAGCTGCTTGAGCTACATATGAAAGAACCATGACAGAAGCACGAGCAAGATTTGAGCGAGCTTCTTCATCTGAAATATCTAGAAGCGGCTTAAAGCCCCATGCTGGTGCAAGCATTGCAATCGCGGATTGAACATCAACGCGAACGTCACCTGAGTGAACAGGTAGTGGAAAAGGTTCTGCAGGTGGAAGGCCAGGGTTGAATTCATCGTCAACCAAAAGTCCCCACACATTTCCAAAAGTCACTCGGCCTACGAGGTCTTCAATATCTACGCCACGATAGCGAAGAGCGCTACCTTCCTTATCCGGCTCGGCAATGGTCGACTCAAAAGCAATAACGCCTTCTAGGCCTGGCTTGAAATCATCGCTCACGGGAAAATCCTCCATAGGTGGGGCACAGTACGGTTTCTGGTGTGCCTATTCTGTAGGGTGGCGCGCTTGCCTTCCACCCCCTTTTCATAAATAGCGCTCAGAGAAAAAGTGACGTTAGATACACCTATGAGCACAGATGCAGCTTCGACCTCCCAAAACATCCGAGATATGCGCCGCTCCTACGGCGAGGCGGGATTACATGAAAGCGCGCTCCATAGCGACCCCATTTTGCAGTTCAGTCGCTGGTTGGCCGAAGCCGCCCTCAACCCTTACATCGTCGAGGCCAACGCCATGGTTCTTTCGACGATCGACAGCGACCTCGCTGGAAATATCCGCCCAGCTTCGCGCACTGTCTTACTCAAAGACATTGATGGCGAAAACCTCACCTTCTTTACCAACTATCACTCGGCAAAGGGACGACAAATCCATGTCAATCCGCAGGTTGCTCTTCTATTTCCTTGGTACGCCATGGAACGCCAGGTAGCAATCAAGGGCGTAGCCACACCTGTTTCTCGCGAGATCACCGATGAGTACTTTGCATCCCGACCATGGGGCAGTCAGATTGGCGCCTGGGCAAGTTCGCAATCCGAAGAGCTGGCGTCGCGGGAAGTTCTCGAAGCTGCCTACCAAGAATATGCAGCCAAATATCCTGAAGGCTCTCGCGTTCCAACACCCCCACATTGGGGTGGGTATGCCGTGCGCCCAACCTCGATCGAGTTCTGGCAGGGGCGCTATTCGCGCCTTCATGACCGCTTAATTTTCATCCGCAACCCGCATGATGAGGCCAGTTGGGAGATCAGTCGCCTCTACCCGTAATCTTTACCCCATGACAATTCAGGCATCCCACGGCGAAATTATCATCCCGGACAATCTCAAGCCTCGCGACGGTCGCTTTGGTTGCGGTCCATCGAAGATTCGTCCAGAAGCGCTCGCAGCACTCACTGGTAGTGCTGGTGCAATTCTGGGAACGTCACACCGCCAAGCTCCAGTAAAGAACGTTGTCAAAGAAATTCGCACAGGATTGCGCTCACTCTTCTCTCTCCCTGAAGGATATGAAGTTGTGCTCGGCAACGGTGGCTCAACTGCATTTTGGGATATCGCGACATTTAATTTGATCGAAGAAAAATCACAGCACTTAGTTTTCGGTGAGTTCTCATCAAAATTCGCTAGCGCAGTCAGCGAGGCACCATTCCTTGCTGAGCCAACAGTAAACAAGTCAGAACCTGGCTTCCACCCGGTCGCTAAAGTTGAATCTGGCGTGGATGTTTATGCGCTTACGCACAACGAAACAAGCACTGGTGTTGCAGCCCCCGTCTTGCGCCCTGCAGGAAGTGAAGGCGCGCTCGTCCTCGTCGATGCAACAAGTGCCGCTGGTGGTTTGCATGTTGATATCACCGAGAGCGATGTTTATTACTTTGCTCCTCAAAAGTCCTTTGCTTCCGATGGCGGACTCTGGATTGCAATCATGAGCCCTGCCGCAGTAGCTCGCGTGGAAAAAATTAAAGCTAGCGGCCGTTGGATTCCTGCATTCTTTGATCTCTCAATTGCGATTGAAAACTCTCGTCTGGATCAGACCTACAACACTCCAGCACTCACCACGCTTATTTTGCTCAATGAGCAGATCAAGTGGATGAATGCGAATGGTGGACTTCCATTTGCAGCAGCACGCAGTGCGGCATCAGCAGAGCACCTTTATTCATGGGCAGAATCAACAAGTTACACAACTCCATTTGTGACAGATCCTGCAATGCGCTCTCGCGTTGTCGGAACAATCAACTTCGATGACTCAATCGATGCACTGGCTATTGCAAAAGTTCTGCGCGCTAATGGCATCGTAGATACAGAGCCTTACCGCAAACTCGGCAAGAATCAGCTGCGAATTGGCATGTTCCCTGCAATTGAGCCTTCGGATGTCCAACTGCTTACTGCTGCGATTGATCACGTTGTTGCAGAGATGACTAAGTAGTCAATGAGTTACAAAGTTCGTCGAATTGTCACGATTTTCGCATTAGTGGGAATCGGCGCACTTATTCTGCTTGGAAACATTCACAAATAATTAGGCAACGTATTTATGCTGGGCCAACCGCTCACGCATAAGCAGGTATGTAACTAGTGCGCCAATTGTTGTGATTGCACCACACACTGCGATCGTTTCGCGAATCCCTATGGCATCACTGAGCCAACCAATAAACGGTGAACCTACTGGCGAGCTGCCTAAGAAAACAAAGAGATAAAAGCCCATGACCCGACCACGTAATTCTTGTGGCGTTGTTGTCTGCACATACGTATTGGCAGAGATCATGGTCGTGAGCGCAAGAAATCCTGCAAATGGAAGAGAAATTGCATACGTGAGATAGGTCGGCATAAGCGATGAGACCGCGAGTGAAACTCCGAATACTCCAGAAAAACTCATGATGAATATCGGTCTGCGTTTTTGATCCAAGCGTGTTGAAACTATCGCTGCAGATAACGAGCCAATGGCAAGAACTGATCCCAAGAGTCCAAATGCACCTGCGTTTTTATGAAAGATCTTGGTCGAGATAAGGGCGTTAAAGATTTGGAAATTTAAACCAAATGTTGCAGCAAAAAATACTGTCGTAATGAGCGCTACGAGATCTGCTCGACTTCTTATATAAGCAATTCCTTCGCGAATTTTCTGATGCTTTTTCTCTGACGTGCTGCGATGAAGTTCGTGGGTGCGCATGAGCAATAGCGCAATTACAACGAAAACGAATGAGGCGGCATTAAGCAAGAACGATGGACCAGTATGGAATGCAGCAATGAGAAGGCCAGAGATGGCCGGACCAACAAGTCGACCTAAATTAAAGTTAGCCGAATTCAAGCTCACGGCATTTGCGATATCACTCTTGCCTACGAGCTCTGATGTGAATGATTGACGGACCGGAGCATCAAGTGCACCGAAAGCGCCAAGAGAAAAGGCCAAGAGACAGACTTCAGAAATTGTGACGCGATGGCTAGTTGTGAGCCAGCCAAGGATTGCTGCAGTGATACCACCACCGGTGTTTGTCAGGATCAAGAGCTTGCGCTTATCTAATCGATCTGCCAGCGAACCGGCATACAGACTTAAAAGCAGGCTCGGGAGAAATTGCAGGCCGGTAACGAGGCCAAGCTCTGAGCCACCGCGGTGTAGGTCTGTAACAACAAGCCAATCTTGAGCAACGCGCTGCGCCCATGTTCCAGTATTGGAGATGAGATTTGCGAAGAAGAAGAGTCGGAAATTGCGATGTTTGAAAGATCGCAGCGAACCCATCTTTTCTGACTTCTCCGGCATGCCCTCAGTCTAGCGACCGGGAAGTATGATCATCTCTGTGAAAGAAACTATGCGCGCAGTGGTGCTAGGCACTGGAGCATGGGCGATCGCCCTCGTTGTTGAGGTTGTGCGAGGAGCTCATGCAGAAGCAATCTGGATCTGCGTTGTTGGCCTGCTCTTTGGATTAGTCGGAGTGCTCGATATCAAACGCCGTCTAGCGAAGATCGCGAAATCTCAAGCGGGCAATAAAAACTAACCTTCGATCTGCGCTGCTATTCCACGAAGTACCTTTGCCAAACGTTCTGCCTCAGGACCTGTTGGATAGCGATTGTGGCGCAAACCATTTCCTACCTTGTCGAGCATCTTGATGCTGTCTTCGATAATCGTTGCAAGATCATCAGCCTTGATGCGCGTATTGGCAACAACTGAAGCTGGTTGTTCGATGATGCGCACTGAAAGTGCCTGTGGGCCTTTGCGACCTTCGGCGAGACTGAAATCTAATTTTGTACCTGGCTTAACGGATGTCACTCCAGCAGGAAGCGCAGAGGCGGCGAGATAAACATCTTCGCCCTCATCGGATGCAATAAATCCAAAACCCTTTTCAAGGCTGAACCACTTAACGTGACCTAGAGGCATTGTGAACTCCTGTCTTTCTCTTATTTACTCTGTGACGATCAGTGCTTCGGAGTGTGCTCCGCAACCATGATCAATCGAAACTACGCGTGCATCATCTGGTGCAAGTGCATTGGCACAGACTCCAAATGCAGATCGCAACGAACCTGCGATGGGAATGAAAAATCCACATGAAAGACATGATTTAGGTGCGTATTGAGCGATCGGAGTATTTGGGCCTCGATCACCCTCATACCAACGCTTGGCTGCTTGATCGCGACCTTCGATCGACAGTACGCGAGCTCGACCTAGGCCAAACTCAAAGAGCTCATTGAGATCAAGAAGGTCCAGATCCTCATCTCCAGGGAGAGTCGCAAATGCAGGAACCAATCGAGGATCATCACTCGATGTTGGGACGATGTCACCAACGCCGACATCACCTGGGAGGATGCGATCCTTATAGGGAATCCACTCTGGAGCTATAAGAGATTGCGAGCCAGGAAGTAGAACTACATCGCAAATTGTTGGATTGGCATTGTCATCTACCTTTGCAACTGTGACCGCCCAACGCCACCCGTGATATCCAGGAAGCGACGATTCAAAGAGATATGTTGCGATTCGAGCAGCTTCATCGTTGTCGGCCGAGGTATCTACATCGACAGAGACAAGTGCGCCGACAAAAGCCTCGTTATGAGAGTCTTCTACTGCTGCTGCCCGAGCAAGCTCGAGGGCGCGCAAAGGATCCCGGACGGAATCAGCGACGGTGCTCATAGGCTAATCGTAGGCGCAAAAAAGCCCCCGAAGAAATCGAGGGCTTTTTACGCGGGAATTTCTCCTGCCAGTTAGGACTATTAGAAGTCCATATCTCCACCAGGGTTTGGTGCTGCAGCAGTCTTAGGTTCTGGCTTATCTGTAATAACAGCTTCGGTGGTCAAGAAGAGTGCTGCGATCGAAGCAGCATTCTGGAGAGCAGAACGTGTGACCTTGGCAGGATCGATGATGCCTTCCTTGATCATGTCTACATACTCACCTGTAGCAGCGTTGAGACCAAAGCCAGATTCCAAATTGCGAACCTTCTCGACGACAACTCCGCCTTCAAGTCCAGCATTGATAGCGATCTGCTTGAGTGGAGCTTCGATTGCAAACTCGACGATGCGAGCGCCGGTTGCCTCATCACCTGAAAGTGAAAGCTTTGCGAGTGCAACGCTTCCTGCCTGCAAGAGTGCAACTCCGCCGCCAGCGACGATACCTTCTTCGACAGCTGCCTTAGCGTTACGCACTGCATCTTCGATGCGGTGCTTGCGCTCCTTCAACTCAACTTCTGTTGCAGCGCCAGCCTTGATAACGGCTACGCCACCAGCAAGCTTTGCAAGACGCTCTTGTAGCTTCTCGCGATCGTAATCAGAATCGCTCTTTTCGATCTCGCTGCGGATTTGGTTGACGCGGCCCTTAATCTGCTCTGCGTCACCAGCACCCTCAACGATTGTTGTCTCTTCCTTGCCCACAACAACTTTGCGAGCGCGACCAAGTAGATCCATTGTTGCAGCCTCTAGCTTGAGGCCAACTTCTTCAGCAATAACGGTAGCGCCAGTCAGGATTGCAATATCTTGCAACATTGCCTTGCGTCGATCGCCAAAGCCTGGAGCCTTAACGGCAACAGAGCGGAATGTTCCGCGAATCTTATTTACAACAAGTGTTGCAAGCGCTTCGCCCTCAACATCTTCAGCCAAAATGAGAAGTGGCTTTCCTGATTGCATAACTTTTTCAAGAATAGGCAATAGGTCTTTGATGTTGGTGATCTTTGAGCTTGTGATGAGGAGATAAGGATCTTCAAGAACTGCTTCCATGCGATCTGAATCAGTGGTGAAGTATGGCGAGATGTAACCCTTATCAAAGCGCATACCTTCGGTGAGCTCGAGCTCGAGACCAAATGTGTTGCTCTCTTCAACAGTAATAACGCCTTCTTTGCCGACCTTGTCCATCGCTTCTGCGATCATCTCGCCGATGGTTGTGTCAGCCGCAGAGATAGATGCTGTTGCAGCGATCTGTTCTTTTGTATCAACGTTCTTTGAATTTGTTTGTAGCTGAGCAGAGATGGCTTCTACAGCCTTCTCGATGCCGCGTTTAAGTGCCATTGGGTTAGCTCCAGCTGCAACGTTGCGAAGTCCTTCGCGAACGAGCGCTTGCGCCAAAACAGTAGCTGTTGTCGTTCCATCGCCAGCGACATCATCTGTCTTCTTTGCGACTTCTTTGACTAAATCTGCGCCGATTTTTTCCCAAGGATCATCGAGCTCGATCTCTTTAGCGATGGAGACGCCATCATTTGTGATTGTGGGTGCGCCCCACTTCTTTTCAAGAACTACATTTCGTCCGCGGGGCCCAAGGGTTACCTTGACTGCATCAGCGAGTACGTTCATTCCGCGCTCTAGTCCGCGACGGGCCTCTTCATTGAAGGCGATCATCTTTGCCATGGTGTTGACTCCCTTTAATTCATCTCTTGCTTGAAAACTAGCAATCGCACTCCGAGAGTGCTAACGCCAAATCTAGCCTGAGGCGGGAGTTAGGGCAAAATTTAAACCGGCCTGTGGAGAAGCCAGGGTGTACCTGAGTAAAACGGCTTAGGAGAGGGCGAAGCCTGAAGAGCGGGTAGTTGTGCGAGCCTCGCGGAGTCGACGAAGGCGCTTGACCAGCATGGGGGTCGCCACCAGAGCTTCTGGGCGATCAATGAGGTTATTGAGGAGCTGGTAATACTTAGGAGGGGTGAGATCAAAGAGTTCCTTGATGGAGGACTCTTTGGCACCGGCATAACGCCACCATTGACGTTCAAAATCCAAGATTCGGATTTCTAGCTCGGTCAGCCCCGAAAGCTCAGCGCTAAATTCGCTAAATTCTTGAGCGGGTAGACCAGCAGGTGAAGTGCTTTCCATGTCCCGAATACTAAGAGAAGGCACTGACAAATCGGGCATTTCGACTCACGACACGATGATGAGTCTCTCGAGTCAAGATCGAGAGTTATTGGGAACTATCTAGAACTATCTAGAACTATCTAGCCGTTCTGCTTCCTTGGCAATGTTCTTGGCCATCGTCGGGAAGATAAATCCGTGGAATGGATATACCGCAGCCCAGTACAGATGCCCGCCCATACCCTTAGGTTGGAAGGTTGCACGTTGAGTAAGTCGACGCTGTTCTCGCCCATCTTTTTTCACTTCATCAATTTTAAAATTGAGCCAAGCTTTGCCGGGCAGAATCATCTCGGCAATAAGTGTGAGCTGCTCGTGACGCTTAAGGACCTCAACTCTCCAGAAATCTAAACTCTCTCCTTGGCGTAAGAAATCTGGATCTCGACGACCACGTCGCAAACCCACTCCGCCGATAAAGCGATCCATGAATCCACGAATCCACCAAAGCAAATCTGATCCATACCAACCGTGCGCGCCGCCAATTTTTTCGACCGCGCGCCATAGCGATTCAAGCGTTGCATCAGTCTCGACAACACGTTCATCGTAATACTCGGCTGTTCCAGACCATGCTGGATCTCCTTGAGTCTTCTGCCATGGTGGCATGTACAGCCCTGCATCCGACCAGCGCGTCTGCACTAAGTGGGACGAGACTTGCTCGAGCGCTAATGAAAATGCAGTCGAGATAGGCAGGAGCCCCTCTGGTGGTGGTGGGATAATTGCATCCACGCTCTTGCGAGGATCAACCACAACTTCGTTGACGAGTGAGCCAACCAGTGGCTTTGCAAGTGACGTCGGAACTGGCGTCACGAGTCCAATCCACAAGCTTGAAAACCATGGGGTCAGAAGTGGAACTTTGATGACGGTTCGTTTGCGCAAACCCGCCACCTGAGCAAAATTCTTCATCAGCATCTCGTAGGTCAAAACCTCGGGGCCACCGATATCAAAAATTCCTGAAATCGGCTGAGGTAGCTTCGCAGCCTGGCTGAGGTAGTAGAGCACATCGCGAATAGCAATCGGCTGAATCCGATTGGTCACCCATTTAGGAGTAATCATCACCGGAAGTCTGTGCGTGATGTGTCTGACCATCTCGAAAGAGGCGGATCCAGAGCCAATGATGATGCCAGCTCTGAGTTCGAGTACCGGCACAACTCCAAATCCCAAACGTTTGCCGGTATTGGCACGCGACTCTAAATGCTGGCTTCGGCGTGCATCGTTAGCAATACCGCCCAAGTAAACAATTTGACTCACATTGGAAAGTCGGGCTGCATGCGCAAATGTTGCCGCTATCTGCTCTTCAACTTTTTCAAAATGGGTCGCAGCGTTGATTGAATGCAACAGATAGAACGCAGTATGAACGCCGCGTAAAGCTTCAGCGGTGGCAACTACATCACTGGCATCGCCCACTGCCACTTCTACGCTATCGACCCAGGGAAGGCCCGCGATTTTCTGAGGATCTCTTACGAAAACTCGAACTCGCATATTTTGGCCTAGAAGCGTCCTGACCAATCGACCGCCCACATATCCAGATGCCCCGGTGACAAGGACGAGACGTTTTGGTGAATCTTGTGGATCCTGGCTCTCTTGGGTCTCCTCTGCGAACGGGCTCATGCGGAAAACTGTAGACTGCTCCCAGGCATTAACCGAACTTTTTTCCAGTTAAATTTCGAGGGTCAGGATATAGAGATGGCAAAACCACGCGTAGTAATCCTTGGTGGCGGCTTTGGCGGCCTAGCAGCAGCGGAGGCGCTTGGTCAGAGCGCGGATGTCACGGTTGTAGACCGCAATAACTACCAGACCTTCCTACCCCTGCTTTATCAGGTCTCAACCGCCGGCATGGCTGCTGACAACGTTGCCTTCCCAATCCGCGGTGCCCTTCGCAAGAGCCATACAAAGTTTCGCCTTGGCTCACCAATCGCGGTGGATCACAAGAACAAGACCGTAAAGCTCGACAGCAGCGAGGTCCTTCCATTTGATTACCTCGTCGTAGCGATGGGATCTGTCACCGCCGACTTTGGAATCCCGGGCGTTGCAGAAAATACACTCGGTATGAAGTCGATCCAAGAGTCAATCACAATTCGCTCAGAAGTAATGCGCCGCTTTGAAGATCTCTGCCGCTTTGAAGATAAAACCCGTCTTAAGATTGTTGTCGTTGGTGGCGGACCTACCGGTGTGGAAATGTCTGGCGCGCTTGCCGAACTCGTTCGCGGACCACTCAAGAACGATAACCAAGAAGCAGCAAAGCTGATTGACGTTTATCTTGTTGAGGCCGGCCCTCGTCTCCTTCCAATGTTTGCTGAAACGCTCACAACGCGTACCAAGAAATATTTAGAGAAGATCGGCGTCAACGTACTCCTCAACACAGCAGTATCTTCAGTCGAGTCTGGTCGCATCAACTTTGCCAGCGGCGAAGCAATTGATTCACAGATCATCATCTGGGCAGCTGGTGTCAAAGGCTCGCCTGCATTAGCAAACCTCTCCTTGCCTATCGTCGCAAGTCGCTTAGACACACAACCAACTCTGCAAGTTACTGACTATCCATATGTCTTTGCGGTTGGTGATGATGCTGGCGCCAAGGGTGCCAATGGTCGCTTCTTCCCACAGGTTGCTCCGGTTGCAATGCAACAAGGTCGCTTTGCAGCGAAGCAGATCCTTCGTCTTGCTAAGGGTGAATCACTCGGAGAATTTAAGTATGTCGACAAGGGCTCAATGGCGACAGTTGGTCGCAACAAGGCAATCATTCAGGTTAAGGGAATCAAGATTTATGGCCCTATCGCTTGGTTTGGTTGGCTGACCCTGCACCTCTTCTATCTCCTTGGCGCACGTAACAAATTCGGCACCATGGTTGACTGGAGCTGGAACTACCTGACATTCGATCGCGGCAACCGCAATATTTTTGACTCGTTCTAATTCTTAATACGAGCCTCAATAGTCATGTCATATATCAACCTCCGCGGGCATCAGACGTGGAGCGTTGAATATGGCGTGGATGGGGCACCCGTACTTCTATTGCACGGCGGCCTAAGTTCAACTGAGAGCTTTGCCTGGCAGGTACTTCCTGCGACTGAAAATAGATTTCATGTCTACGGATACGACAGAACTGCACATGGCAGAACTGGGGTACGCGAAGGTTTTTATCACTTCGATTTCCAAACTGCAGAAGCGATTGCTTATATAGAAGATGTCATCGGTGGACCGACCCATCTCTTGGGTCATAGCGATGGCGGAATTATTGCGCTCCTTGTAGCTATCAAACGCCCCGATCTCGTTCTCTCCATCGTCGCTGGCGGCGTGAACTATTCATGGGACTGCGGATTGAAACTTGTCTTAGATGAATCCACATTCGAAATCAGCGAAGAGCAGCGTCTTAAGTTTCTTGAGCGCTCCCCCGATTCACCAGAGTGGCAAGAGAAGATTATTCGCAAAGCGCACGAAGTCTGGGCGACCGAGCCAAATATCACTGAAGCAGAGTTGGCAACAATTACCTGTCCGGTATTAGTTCTCAATGGTGATGACGAAGTCTTTGATACCAAGCACGGCGTGGATCTCTACAACGCGCTTCCTAATTCGCAGTTGGCAATCGTTCCAGGAACTACGCATGCACTGCTTAAAGAGAAGAACGAGCTAGCCCTAGCTATCATCAATGATTTCTATGATCACCCAATCCGGGGTCAACTTACAGAAGAGATAGCTCCCGACCCCGAGTAACAGCTTCATCGCGAGATTCGACCTTCATTTTGCGATAGAGATTTTTCAGGTGTGTCTTGATGGTGTTCTGCGAGATATGCAGAGTTGCTGCAATTTGGACAATCGGCAATCCAGTGGAAAGGCGGCGCAGAATATCTAGCTCTCGTTTAGTTAACGGAATTCCACCGCTGCTTGAGGAGTGTTCGGTCTTCTTGATCTTGTCTCTAATCATTGTTGCCAACTGCTCCATATACACAGTCGGGTGTTTTGCGGCTATATCCAGGAGATAGTTCTGTGTCCTTGCACCCTGCAAGCCAAATATGGCTTTAAAACCATTTTTCATGGCGATATCGATTGCACTTTCCAGATGCTGACGTGCACGTGCCGGGTTTTCCCCAAACACTTGGGCCGATATCAGCTCCTTGGTGAGATACTCGCGTGGGTTGTTAGCGGGAAATGCATCCAAAATCTTTTGAGCGTTACTTGGATCGCGCTGCGCGTGATAACTCGTTGTAAATGAGCTCGTGGTCCTGGTCTGTGGCATGCGATATAGGAGTTCGCTGATGCGCTCATTGTCGACAAGTGCCACTCGGACCAACAATTCGTGCTCATCGATAATTCTAGAAATATCAGGTGAAAATGTTTGACCCGAGACAACTTCGCGTGCAGACCTAATGCAAGCAAGACTCTCAGATATATCGCCACGACCTATCGCAATGAGAGCAAGCTTAGATTTAAAAGCAGCAATCCAATGTGACTGATTGAACTGCTCTGCTAACGGCAAATATTTCACGAGCATCTCCTCAGCTCGCTTGAGATCGGCATACTCTCGATAACTATCGGCCAAGCAGTAAACCGCTTCAAATGGAAAGAACATTCCTGAAACATTCATTTTTTCCGCATTGGATAGCGCAAAGAGTGAATGTTCTACCGACTCACGAAGTCGTCCTTCGCCGAGCGCAACAAGCGCGTTCATCGCCGGAATAGAAATAGTAGGAACCAGTGCAGGCACAGGACCTTCGTTATCGGAGGCGGCCTCTAGCATTGCCTCTAAATTCTTATGGTCTTCCATCAAGAACGCTGCGGTAGCGGCTGCTCTAAAAACTGTTACTGCATGAGCACCAGCGGATGTCCGCTCTCGTGGTGGTAATTGCAGCATCGCTTGCGCCTGAGCGATCACACCGGTGAGGTCACCATTTAATAACGTGATACGAGATTCGAGCAAGGCCAATTCTGGTTGACCCACATGTGGGCTAGGTGCTTTTCCAAGTGACTCTTTGAGTCGATGATGTAGGACAGTTACTGCATCGGGATTGCCAGTGACAGCTTCAAAGGCAGCACGTAAATATAACGACCCCGCCTCATCAAGTTGCATATGCCCTTCTAGGTTTTCAATGCATCGATAGAAAAGTTGTCGATTGGCTGTAAACATAATGTCGAGCAAGTTGCCAGAAGCGAGAGCGAGTACACGCTCGGAATCATCTATCTGCTCAAGCAAAAGTAGAGCTTTTAATACATCACCATGTTTGAGGTAATAATCAGCTGTGCTGCGCACAATTTCTGTGAATTGTGGTGACTCGAAACGCAATTCATCTACCAAGTAACTTCGGATAATCTCATTGAGTGAGTACTTAACCGGATTATCACTTGTTTGAATAATGAAAATATTCTCTCGGGCCAAAGCTTTTAAGGCTGCTTCAGGGTTAGCAATAATGTTGATCTCATTGATCAGCGCTAAATCAAAAGTCTCGTAGAAAGCCATATGGCGAAGAAGTAAAAGTTGATCTTCACTCAGATAAAACAAGGCAGTCTTGATGATGTTTTGATGGCGAAGATCTTGCGTGATTCGAGCTGTTGTGAAGTCAAATATTCCATCTGCTGCAATCGTGTTGAGCACCATTTGAACACCAGCGGGCCAACCGTCGGCAAGTGCCAGCGCTCGTTTCAATTCTGGATTATGTGGATCTAGTCCTTGTGCAATAACCAGGGCATCAATCTCACTCTGGGAGAAAGAGAGGTCAGCACTTGTAAGAAATCGAATCGCATCCATATTGACTGGGCGGGTGTACGCAATAACAGGCAACGTGCTTCGGATAGAGAGCGTCTTGGTGTTAAGCGGGGCATTATCTGTCCATGCCTGCAAAATTTCAGTGTGCTCTGGCGGCAAGTGGTCGACATTGTCGAAGACAAAGTGGAAGTCTTCGTTCCACGTCCCGATCTCATTGCAAATTTGGATCATGACCTTGACGTGGTCAAAATCTTTGACAGAAATATCATCGACCCATGGTGCGAAATCTGCCCGCACTCGTCGTATACATGCAACGAAACTAAAGATTGCATCCCGGGAGGTGTCCTGCCGGGATGCCGAGAACCAGGCTGTCGCATGAGGATGGCGCGCTGCCCATTGGGCGGCTAAAACTGTCTTGCCGTAGCCGCCGGGAGCCATAACGACCATTGATCGCGGCGACTCCTCTTCGAGCCAATCTAAAAGGTGTAGACGCGAAATGAACTGTGGCAGCGCTGGAACTGGGGTGATTCGACTCAGAGATACGCCTGGGAGCAGAGCCTTGGCATCACCCTGACTGCTTTCTTGGCGTTTACTCACCCCCTAATGGTGGCATGGGGTGAGTCAAAATCATCTAGATCGGAGGGTGAGCATGCGGGTGAGATGAGGGAAGGAGGTGAATGCTTTATATGGAGCCCCCCGTCAGGATTGAACTGACGACCTTCCGCTTACAAGGCGGATGCTCTACCACTGAGCTAGGGAGGCGCTGTTGAAGGTGTAATTATTACACGAGAAAAGAATAGTTCCTAACCGGGCTGGCGCTTGGGAGACACAGGGAGCATGAGCCCTGGCCTATGGTGCTCCACGCGAAATTCTGCGCCATTGGGTAAGTTCTGCCCATGCGCCTTGGAGTCCTCGATGTTGGGTCAAATACCATCCACTTACAGGTGGTCGATACACACCCCGGAGCGCGCCCTAATCCGACCTTCAACTACAAAGAAGAGTTACGTCTCACCGAGTTCCTTACGCCAGATAACGAAATTAATGCGCAAGGAATTGAGACACTTCGAAAGACTATTAAGCGCGCAGTAGATGAAGCTCGTCGTGTGAAAGTTGAAGAGTTGCTTCCTTTTGCAACATCAGCGCTACGTGAAGCTAACAATGGCGAAGCCATTATCAAGGCAATGAACAGCGACTTTGAGATTGATCTTCAGGTGCTTAGCGGTGAAGATGAAGCAAAGCTCACCTTCTTAGCAGCACGTCGCTGGTTTGGTTGGTCGAGTGGAAGACTCCTCGTTGTCGACATCGGTGGCGGCTCACTAGAAATCGGTGTGGGAGTAGATGAGTCTCCAGAAGTAGCGACTTCCCTACCACTTGGCGCATCTCGCTTGACTCAGAAATTCTTGAGTGGCGATCCATATACAGAAAAGGGAATTCGCGCAATGCGCGAACATATCGAGAGCCAACTCGAATCTGTTTTGCCAGCACTCGTCAAACATCAGGATACAGATCGTGCAATCGCGACGAGCAAGACTCTGCGAACACTCGCAAGACTCTGCGGTGATTGGTTCGATGGCAATGGAAAGACAATCAAAGTAGATGCCATCCGCAAGATCTCAAGCCGTCTTTCGGGCATGAGTTATGACGAGCGCGCGCGACTTCCAGGTGTGTCAGGAAACCGTGCACGTCAGATTGTTGCCGGTGCATATGTCACTGAGAGCGTCATGCGTAATTTGGATCTGCGTGAATTAGAGATCTGTCCTTGGGCTCTTCGCGAAGGTGTCGTACTTAAGTGGATGGACTGGATGGAATCAGGCTCTGAATTCCATAAGCCCGTCAAGTAAATTTGGTGCTTTGGTCTGCTATCTCCTAGATAGTTGGAGCCTCTAACCGATCTACCTGCAGTACCTTCTTCTTATCATGGTGCACAACCCATGCCTCGCCAGGCTGGAGTTTGTTATCGGGATAATCAAAATCAATCTTCTTAGTCAGCTTCTCCATCATCCGAGGAAGCACCGGATTGTGGCTGCAGAGAAGTGCTGCTTGATTGATCTTAATAAGGTCTTTGGCGTACTCGATAGCCTTTTCTTTATTCTTCTTAAATGTGTACTCGCTCAACGCTCCCTTAACTTTGGGATCGAGCTTCAAGATGCGACAGATTCCAGCGACAGTATCAAAACAGCGAACGGCATCAGAAGTATGCACTTCCTCGATTCCATAGACTTGATAAATCGCGTGCATGCGCTTGGCTTGTTGTTGGCCAACAAGATCAAGCGGGCGATCTTCATCATCACCCTGCCATTCACTACGCTCTAGCGCCTTAGCGTGGCGGAGCATGATGAGTGGGTATGAGTCATAAGGAATATCATCAAACTTCTGTAGGACTTCACGATCGCTCTCGCGGGTGAGGCGAACTTCGGCTTCCTCGAGTGGCAACCACTCCATTGCATCTACTTCATCGTTAGGAACAAAGGGTGGAACATCGCCAATAACTTTCGCTGCCCAGTATGTGACTTGCTTAAGTCCATCTGGAACGAAATATTCAACCGAATCAACAAGCGGTCCCAACTGAACCTTCAAGCCGGTCTCTTCCATGATTTCGCGATACGCGCATGCGATGAGAGGTTCGCCTTCTTCACGTTTTCCTTTAGGCAGCGACCAATCGTCATACCGTGGGCGGTGCACTACGCAGATCTCAACCTCACCTGCAATATTGCGGCGCCAGACAACTCCACCTGCTGCTATTACGGCGGGGGTCATTCGCGAGCTCGATACCACTCGATGGCGTTGGTGTGGAAGTCCTTCAATCTAGCTCCTTGGCTATCGGTCTTAACCTCAAGCCATGTGCCATCTGGCTGCATAGTCCAATGGACTGTGGCATCAGAGAGGTATGAGTCGAGGGCTCCGAGCAGGAATCGCTTGTGGTCGCTCTGGGTAATCTGAACCAGGCTCTCCACTCGACGATCCAAATTGCGATGCATCAGATCTGCACTACCAATATAAATCTCATCGTTTCCATCATTGAGGAAGTGAAAGACGCGAGAGTGCTCAAGGAAACGTCCCAGTATTGAACGCGCGGTTATGTTCTCTGATAGGCCTGGTACGCCCACTCGTATCGCACAGATTCCGCGGACGATCAATTCGATTTTTACACCAGCACGTGAAGCTTTGTAGAGCGCCTCGATAAAACCTTCATCCAATATCGCGTTGAGCTTCATGCGGATGAGTGCAGGTTTGCCAGCTTTGTGATTGTCGATCTCGCGGTCAATGCGCTCCATAAGTCCTGAGCGAATAGTGCGCGGTGCGACTAAGAGACGAGTAAATGCTGTCTGTGGTGCAAATCCAGAGAGTTGGTTGAAAAGTTTGTTGACATCTTCTCCCAAAACTGGATCTGCAGAGAGGATTCCAAAATCCTCGTACAAGCGAGCAGTCTTTGGGTTGTAGTTACCTGTACCCATGTGCACATAACGTCGAATTCCATTGGTCTCTTGGCGAACCACTAACGAGAGTTTGGCGTGGGTCTTGAGGCCGATCAGGCCATAGACAACGTGAACGCCAGCATCTTCTAATTTGCGAGCCCAGCGCACGTTTGCAAGCTCATCAAAGCGCGCACGGATTTCGATAACTGCGAGAACTTGCTTGCCTGCTTCTGCTGCCTCGATAAGTGCCTGCACGATCGGTGAGTCACCTGATGTGCGATAGAGGGTCTGCTTAATTGCAAGCACGTGTGGGTCAGTCGCTGCGGACTCCAAGAAGCGCACTACAGATGCCGTAAATGACTCATATGGGTGATGCAAGATGACTTCGCGGCGACGGATCGCATCGAAGAATTCATCGGTCGAGTCACTATCGATATCGCGCAGATCAGGCGGAACTTGGCTTCTAAATGGTGGGAATCGAAGCTCTGGCATATCGATATCTGCGATCTGATTAAGACCGGTGAGATCGAGCGGCTCTTTATAGCGGCTGATGTCCTCTTCTTTAACGTTGAGTTCATCCATAAGTGTGCGCAGCAACTCTGGCTCAATATCGCGATCTACTTCTAGGCGCACAGGTGGACCAAATTTACGACGGAGCAGCTCTTGCTCCATTGAGGCAAGAAGATCTTCAGACTCTTCTTCTTCGAGTTCGAGATCGGCATTGCGAGTTAAGCGGAAGGTGTAATGATCTTTCACCGTCATGCCCTGGAAGAGCTCGGACAAGTTGGCGATGATCACTTCTTCCATCGGTACAAAGCGACGCGATCCTTCTTTGCCAGTCTCAACAAAACGAGGCAAATTAGATGGCACTTTGACGCGAGCAAATAAATCTTCTTGTGTCTCTGGGTTAGTCACTACAACTGCGAGATTGAGCGAGAGACCAGAGATGTATGGGAATGGGTGTGAAGGATCTACGGCTAGCGGTGTGAGCACTGGGAAGATCTTGGTATGAAATACCTTGTTGACTGCGGCGCGCTCTGCATCATCGAGTGATGCCCACGTCGCAATTTCAATTGTGTACTTAGCCAACTCTGGCAAAATAACTTCGTGGAATGCGCGTGATTGACGCTGCAAAAGTTCTTGCGTCTTCTGAGAGATCTCTGTCATCAGCTGGTTGGGTGTGTACCCGGCTGTGTTGACTTTAGTAACGCCACTTTCTAACTTTCTTTTGAGAGTGGCTACGCGGATCATGTAAAAGTCATCGAGGTTAGATGAGAAGATCGCAAGGAAGCGACAGCGCTCGAGAAGTGGAGTTGCAGGATCTTCTGCCAACTCCAAGACGCGTTGATTGAAGGCAAGCCAGGTCAATTCGCGATCGATAAGGCGACCGCGTGGATCTACTGAAATCTCGTGCGACATGCGGGTATTTTCCCTCACTTAGGTGAACAGAAGGTGTCTTTTAAGCGTCTTTTCTGGCGCTGCGCCAGCTGGTGTCGGATAGGACTTACTCGAACTTACCCAGAGACCGCTTCCGCACGGGCTGCAGAAATCTGATGGAGCACGATCGCCGTCGCAACGCTTGCATTGAGAGACTCAACGCTGGATTGCATTGGGATCGAAAGACTCAGATCGCACTTCTCTCGCACCAAACGAGAAAGACCTTTGCCTTCACTTCCGACGATGACATAGACCGGTTCCTTGGCAAGTGAGAACTTAGGTAGCGCCTCGTCGCCCTCGGCATCTAGACCCACTACGAAGTAACCAGCTTTCTTGGCATCTTCAAGTGAGCGGACCAGATTTGTGACTTGTGAAATCGGTAGACGCGCCGCTGCTCCAGCAGATGATTTCCAGGCGGAGCCTGTCATTGCAGCGGTGCGGCGTTCTGGAATGACAACTCCATCTGCTCCAAAAGCAGCAGCTGAACGAACGATTGCTCCAAGATTGTGTGGATCCGTAACGCCATCTAGACCGATAAGAAGTCCAGGGTTCTTTGCCTTGTTAATCAAATCTTCGAAGGTCGCATACTTAAATGGCAGGATCACTAGCGCAATACCTTGGTGTGTGGTTGTGCCCGTAAGTCCATCAAGAATTCCGCGCGCAACTTCTTTAATAATCAGATTCTGATTCTTCGCTAAGCGCATAGATTCACTCATACGCTCATCGATCTCGGCACGCTCTGCAATAAGAAGTTCTTTGGCAGGAACTTTTGCGCGCAGCGCTTCTAGTACTGGATTGCGACCAGCCACAGCATCAGAGCTTGGACGTGTTTCGCGACGAGATTCTGGACGGCGAGTTTGTTCACGCTTCTTATTTGTCTGCGCTGCTTCGCTCGCGCGACGCTTCTTGCCCGGGCGCACTAGTTAATGCTCCAACGTGTACCTGCGGCTGTATCTTCGATGATGACTCCTATTGCTGCTAATTGATCACGAATTGCATCTGAACTCTCAAAATCTTTACGTGCACGAGCTGCCTTACGCTGTTCAAGTGCTAGCGCTACTAAACCATCGAGAACCTCTGAACTGGTGCCAGATTCAGAAGCGAAAATAGGATCGAATGGATCGCAACCAAGGATGCCCAGCGCACCACGAATTTCACTAGCCTGCGTGGCTATTACAGCGGTATCACCAGAAGTGACTGCTGTATTTCCTAGGCGAACGCTCTCCGAAATGAGCGCGAGAGCCTGCGGGACAGCTAAATCTTCATTCATGGCTGCAGCAAAATCTGGGGCGATAACTGGATCTGGAAGATAACCCACGACTTCGGTGGCACGCTTTAAGAAGCCTTCGATGCGGCGGAAATTCACGGCTGATTCTTCTAGCGCTTCACATGAGAACTCGAGCATCGAGCGATAGTGCGCGCTTCCCAAATACCAGCGAAGCTCTATGCCGCGAACCTTATTGAGTAGCTCGTGCACCTGAAGTGAATTACCTAAAGATTTGGACATCTTCTCACCAGAAGCAGTAACCCAAGCATTGTGCATCCAGATATTGGCAAAGCCGTATCCAGCTGCTTGTGATTGGGCAATCTCATTTTCGTGATGAGGGAAGATTAAATCGAGTCCGCCGCCATGAATATCAAAGTTCTCGCCCAGGTATGTGTGAGCCATTGCCGAGCATTCGATGTGCCAACCTGGACGACCATCGCCCCATGGAGTTGGCCATGACGGCTCCCCTGGCTTGGCAGATTTCCAGAGCGCAAAATCGCGTGGATCACGCTTAAAAGTATTTTCAGTATCTTCAGCTGATTGCAGATCATCCAGCTTTTGATTTGAGAGAGTTAAGTACGAAGAAAGTTTTTTTACCTCTAAATAAACATCCCCATTGCCTGGTGCATACGCTGCACCTTTTTCAATGAGCTTCTGCATGAGTTCAATCATCTGGGTGATGTGACCGGTAGCGCGTGGCTCATAGGTTGGAGGCAGAACATTGAGAGCTCGATACGCCTCGGTGAATGCGCGCTCATACTTCATGGCAACAGCCCACCAAGGCATCTCTTCGGTTACAGATTTTTGCAGAATTTTGTCATCGATATCTGTCACGTTGCGAATGAATGTGACATCAAAACCACTGGCCAACAACCAACGGCGCAAAATATCGAAGTTGACGCCACTACGGACGTGTCCGATATGCGGCGGTGCTTGAACGGTGGCACCACAGAGATAAATACCGACGTTACCTGGCATGAGTGGCTTGAACTCACTCACGGCTCGGGTCGCGGTGTTATATAACTTTAGTGGCGCAGACATTAGGCAATTCTAACGGCTTGAGGCGGTAGAACTTAAAAGCGCAGTTGCAATGGCAGATATGCCCTTACCTTCACCTGTAAATCCGAGCCCATCAGTGGTAGTCGCACTTACCGAGACGGGTGCGCCGCCAAGTGCTGCGGATAGTGCAGCAATAGCTTCTGCTCTACGTGGGCCAATCTTTGGTCGATTCCCAACAATCTGAACGGCAATATTGTTGACAGCAAATCCAGCTGCGGAGATGAGATTGAGAGTCTCGTGCAGTAATTGCGCACCACTTGCGCCTGCATACTCCGGACGCGAGGTGCCAAAGTTGCTCCCTAAATCACCTAATTGCGCTGCAGCCAAGAGAGCGTCACAGATCGCATGAGCCGCGACGTCGCCATCGGAATGGCCATCTACTCCAATTTCGCCAGGCCAAATAAGCCCTGCCAGAGCCATGACGCGATCTGGATCCTGAGAGAAGGCGTGGGCGTCTGTGCCGATACCTACTCGAATTCCTCTTTCATCAGCGCCATCAATCGCATATTTATTGGCAATCGCTAAATCGATTGGTGTTGTAATTTTTAGCGCGCGATCAACTCCGGCAACAGTTTTTACTTTTACTCCGAGCGATTCAACCGCTCCAGCATCATCTGTGTGATCAGTGCCCGACTGGTGAGCCGCAATTAATGTGGAGTATTCAAAACCTTGGGGAGTCTGCACTGCACGCAATTCGTTGCGATCAACAGTTGCAACCACATAACCATTACTATCAATTTTCTTCATTGTGTCGCCAACCTGAAGTGCTGGGATAACTGCGCGCTCACCTGCACGAAGTGCATCAAGAACATCGACTGCAAGTGAGGTAGGTGCAAGCGCACGTGCGGCATCGTGCACCAAAACATAGCGCGTTGTTGGATGTACTTCCGCGAGCGCAGCTTTAACACTTTCACTCCTGCTTACGCCACCAGTGACGACATCGATACCTTCACCAAGTAGCTGGGCAAAAGTTTCTTCATAATCTGCTGGCGCTGCAACAATGATCTGAGTTGCGATCGGTGCCATCTGTGCAACGGCATGCTCAATGAGAGTTTTCCCTGCGAGCCTGACCAACGCTTTAGGTACGTTTGCACCGAGTCGTTCTCCACTGCCACCTGCTGGAATGATGACAGCGATCAATTCATTCATAATGTATTCGCAGGCAAGCGCTAACTAGGAAGCGAGAACCTCATCAAGAATGACGCCCGCATTTGCTTCGTCAGTATGCTCAGCAAGAGCGAGCTCTGAAACCAAAATTTGCTTAGCCTTAGAGAGCATGCGCTTCTCTCCAGCTGAAAGGCCACGATCGAGGTCGCGGCGATAAAGGTCGCGGACAACTTCGGCTACCTTGATGACATCACCCGATGCGAGCTTCTCGACATTGGCTTTGTAGCGACGAGACCAGTTGGTTGGCTCCTCGGTGTAAGGCTGGCGTAGGACGCTAAATACGCGATCAAGACCGGCGCTATCGACTACGTCACGGACACCCACAAGATCCACATTGTCTGCTGGGACTCGGACAGTCAGATCACCCTGGGCGACTTTGAGGACCAAATAGATCTTCTCTTCGCCTTTGATCGTGCGGGTCTCGATAGCTTCGATAAGCGCCGCACCATGGTGGGGGTAAACAACTGTTTCGCCGACTTTGAATGACATTAATCTGGCTCCTTGGGATAGAGCCCAATTCTACCAGCGTTTCCTAGGTCACATTCTTCGAAAGTACAACCGCACGATTTGTCAAGAGTCCGTTCATTTTTTACCTGTATTCTTAACCCGTGACCAATACTCGCCTTCAGAAGAGCGCCGGCCTTGTCGTCGTAGCCGCATCAGTCCTATTACTTAGCGCCTGTGGTGCTACTGGCCCAGATGCCCCTACTCGCAATATCAAGCAGGTAAGCGATGGCGTCGAGACCAACTCAGGTTCGATTGCAGTGCGCGATATCGTGGTCGTGGCTCAGCCAGATGGCAGCGCTGCTCTCGTTGGAACATTCGTTAATGAAGGATCTACCCCGGATGCGCTTACCGGTATTACCGTCAATGGAGTTGCAGCCACACTCTCAGCTGCTTCATTCCCACTTCTTCAAAATACACCAGTGATTTTTAGTGGAGATTCTGCAAATGCCACAGGCACAGTTGCGTCTCTCTCAGCACAACCTGGCGATCGCGTTCCTGTTGTCGTGACATTTAAGAACGCTGCCAGTGCTACGTTGAGTGCGATTATTCGTGCAAAGGCTGATTACTTTGCCAACGTTGGCTCAGGCAAGTTAGTTGCACCCGCAACACCAGCGCCATCAGCGTCTGCCTCTAAGTAAACTCAAGTAAAACTTAGCCTTCGAACTTATATCCAAGTCCTCGGACTGTCTGGATAAATACTGGGTTGGCAGGATCTGCCTCAATTTTCGCGCGCAAACGCTTGATGTGTACATCAAGAGTCTTGGTGTCGCCGAAGTAGTCACTGCCCCACACGCGATCAATTAACTGTGAACGAGTCAGCACGCGACCAGAGTTGCGTACCAAGAACTCTAATAGTTCAAATTCCTTCAACGGCAACTGTTGCTGCGTGCCGTTGACAGTGACGATGTGGCGCTCAATATCCATTCGGACAGGTCCAGCTGCAAGAGTTCCATCTGTGACACCGGTGTCTTCATCTCCACGTCGACGCAATACTGCACGTATGCGCGCTACGAGTTCGCGTGTTGAGTAAGGTTTGGTGACGTAATCATCAGCGCCGAGTTCGAGCCCAACAACTTTGTCGACCTCACTATCTTTGGCCGTCAACATAATGACTGGAACATTTGAGCGCGTACGCAACTGGCGACAGACTTCGGTTCCTGGCAGACCCGGAAGCATGAGGTCTAGCAGGACGAGATCTGCACCGTGGCGATCAAACTCTTCAATAGCTGCGTTGCCATTGTCCACTACTGAAACTTCAAAACCTTCACGTCCCAAGAGATAGGCGAGTGCATCAGAAAAAGATGCTTCGTCTTCTACTACAAGGATTTTTGTCATTTACATTGCCTCCGCGGCGGTTAGTTGAAGTGGTTCAGGAAAACGAAGTGTGAAAGTACTGCCAGCGCCAGCAACCGACCAGACAGAGACATCTCCACCATGGTTTGTTGCTACATGCTTAACAATCGAGAGCCCAAGCCCAGTACCGCCAGTGAGACGAGAACGCGCTGGATCTACGCGATAAAAGCGCTCAAAAATACGCTCTAAGTCCTTCTCGGGAATACCGATTCCTTGGTCTGTGACGGAAATTTCAACGAGCCCGTTTTGTGAGCGAAGTGTTATTGCAACACGTGTCTTTTCAGGGCTGTAGTTAATTGCGTTCTCAATCAAGTTAGAGATAGCCATCAATACCTGGCTGCGATCGCCTTTAATCGAGCAATCATTCTGAACACTGAGAATAACTTCGATATTTCGTGAATCCGCGCGCATCTGCGATTGGTCGATTGCTTCCTGGATAACTTCGCGCAACTCGATATCTTGGGCATTTTTGAGCGGGTCTTCATCTTGAAGCCTGGAGAGATTAATAATCTCTTGAACCAAGTCACTCAAACGCTTTGACTCTGTCTGCATGCGTGATGCAAATTTAGCGATTGCTTCAGGATCATCGGCCGCGCCTAGTACTGCTTCGGAGAGAATCGAAAGTGCTCCGATTGGAGTCTTAAGTTCATGTGAAATGTTTGCAACGAAATCACGACGAATAGAATCTAGTCGGCGCATCTCTGAATCATCAAAAATAAGAATTGCAATAGTTCCAAAAGTATCGAGTGGAATCACTCGCACGAGAAGGTCATGAGTTCCGCTACCGATTGGACCACGTGGAAGTTCGAGTGTGGCTTCTTGGCGCTTTCCAAAACGACGAACCGCGCGAACCAACATAAGCAGCGACTCATTTGTTAAGCGACCATCGCGTACTAATTTATATGTCTCGATGCCAGAGGTGGACATGATGACACCCTCGCTTTGAGTGAGCACAATGCTCTCGGCATCAATATTGGTCAGCAGCTGAGAGAGGCTTTCAGAGAGTCCCTCTGCCTGGTCGGTCCCATGCTTGGCAACGGCTAAATCCACAGCCTGCTGCCCACGAGCGCTATCGCCCTTTGGGAAGCGGGATTTCAACCAAGCCATGGGCTAATCGTAGGAGCCTGACCAGACCACCGCATACAAGAACGGCCTAACCTGTGAAAATAACCCCAAATCTTCGGAGATTGTTTAAACGCTGTTCACATTCTGCGCGCAAGAAGGGCCCCTAAGCGAGTACCCTCGCCCCATGCGCGATATCTTCCACGAAGAGCTAGAGGGAATTACCGCTCAGCAGCTGAAAATGACGGCACTCGTCAAGGATGCAATTGAGCAGGCAACTCTCGCGCTCTTAACTGCCGACCTTCAGACCGCCGAAAAAGTTATTCAAGATGATGCTGCAGTGGATTCGATCCAGCATGATTTGGATGAACGTTCTATTAGTTTGATGGCACGTCAGCAACCTGTTGCTTCAGATTTGCGCACATTGGTCTCTTCGCTTCGCATTAGCGCCGACCTCGAGCGCATGGGCGATCTTGCTCATCACATTGCAAAACTTGCGCGTATGCGTTTTCCAAATAAGGCTGTACCTGAAGATATGGTCGCGATTGTTACCGACATGGGCAAAGCTGCAAGTCGCATTGTTGAAAAGCTCTCAGTCGTATTGGAATTTCGCGATATCAACCGCGCACTTGAAATTGAAAAAGATGACGACGAGATGGACAGGCTTCAGAGAACTCTTATCGGCTCGCTTCTTGCTCCAACATGGAAGCATTCAGTGGAGTCCGCAGTAGATATGGCATTTTTGAGTCGCTACTACGAGCGCTTCTCAGATCACGTGGTCTCAATCGCACAACGCGTGTACTACACCGAGACCGGTGAATTTGCCAAGAAAGCTGATTCTTAAAAGTTAACTATTCGGTTTACTTTTTACCCTGATTAGCTACAGCTGCAATTGCATCTTTAGCAGCAGCTGGGTCTAGGTACTCGCCACCAGCTTTGACTGGCTTGAAGTGATCATCGAGTTCGTAGAAGAGTGGAATACCAGTCGGAATATTGAGTCCGGCAATATCTGCATCAGAAATTCCATCAAGGTGCTTTACAAGTGCGCGCAGTGAATTACCGTGAGCAGTCACAAGGACAGTCTTATGCTCTGCCAAATCCTTGGTGATCGAATCTTCCCAATAAGGAATCATGCGGACAATCACATCTTTAAGGCACTCGGTCTTAGGCAAGGCGTCACCGAGATGTGCATAGCGGACATCGCTTGCTTGACTGAAAGGGTCAGCATCATCGATCGGTGGAGGCGGCACATCGAAAGAACGACGCCACAATTGGAACTGCTCTTCACCGTATTGAGCAAGTGTTTGAGCTTTATCTTTTCCTTGCAGCGCACCGTAGTGGCGTTCATTGAGGCGCCAAGAACGGCGTACTGGGATCCAGGAACGATCGCAGTTATCCAACGCGATCTGAGAGGTATTGATTGCACGACGCAAAAGTGAGGTATGGACAACGTTAGGCAAGAGACCGCGCTCTTTCAGGAGCTCTCCGCCGCGCACAGCTTCGGCGCGACCCTTATCTGAAAGTGCAACATCCACCCAGCCAGTGAAGAGATTCTTAGCGTTCCATTCGCTCTCACCATGGCGGAGCAAGATCAATTGTGTTGTCATGAGAGCAGTTTAATAGATGAATCCTGTCGCTCTGACAGAACCCAGTCATAGACATCAAGAGTTCTGCGAGCTGCAAGATCCCAACCAAAGTTCGAGGCATGTTTCATAGCACCAAGTGACAAGGTGATTCTGCGAGCAGGGTCAGCAAGCAGGCGCGAGATCACCGCAGACCAGGCACGCGGATCGTGGCCATCAACCAAGGAGCCCGAAATTCCATCGGCCACAGCCGTGCGCAAACCTCCGACCGCAGTTGCTACAACTGGAGTTCCACAGGCTTGAGCTTCTAGCGCAACCAAGCCAAAGCTCTCTGAATAACTAGGTACACAGACCAGGTCTGCAGCGCGATACCAATCTGGCAACACATCGCGCGATACCGGAGGCATGAAGTGAATTATGTCTTCTACACCCAAGAATTGTGCAAGTGCTTTGAGGCGATCTGGTTCGCTGCTACCGCTACCAGATGCACCACCAATTATGACCAACGCTAATTTGGCGCGAAGGTGTGGGCTATGCGAAACCATTTCGGCAACTGTGCGAACTAATACTTCTGGACCCTTGTGCGGTTGAATGCGTCCAACGAATGTCAGCTCGTATGCATCGGGAGCAATATTAAGTTTTGCGCGAGCGGCTGCTTTTCCTGTACCTGGAGTAAAGCGTTGGAGATCAACGCCCGGTGTAACAACAAAAACATTATCTGGACACGCGCCATAGAGTGAGACCAAACTTGCGGCTTCTGCATCGGTATTAGCGATCAGCGCTGCTGCATTCTTAACAATCTGCTCTTCGCCTATTGCACGCGTGAGTGGCTCTGCGCTTTCACCTTCGGCTAGGTTGAGGTTCTTCACCTTAGCCATGGTGTGCATGGTGTGGACTAATGGAATGTGAGTTTGCTCCGAAACCATCCAACCAAGCTGGCCGCTAATCCAATAATGCGAGTGAAGAATTTTGTAATAATCTTTTGGAAGCGTACTCAATATATCCATCATGCCGTGAGTGAGTGCGCCTAGTTGTGATGGCAGCTCTTCTTTCGATAACCCTTTATATGGCCCGGCTTCGATGTGGCGGACTCGCACGCCTGGTGCAATCTCAACTACCGTGGAGTGATTGACGTCGGTTGCACGAGTGAAGATATCTACTTCGACACCAGCAGCAGCCATTTTGATGGCATTCTCGACGACGTAGATATTCATTCCACCGGCGTCACCTGTGCCCGCTTGCTCTAAGGGCGAGGTGTGCACCATCAAGGTGGCAATGCGGCCGTTCATCTCACAAGTGTAAGGTCGTACGCACTTCCCCGACTACTTGAGATCCACCCATAATTGGTGCAATGTCGATCCCTGCATCGACTCCCCATGAAGAAAATACGGCTTTATTGAGTACGGCGAATGGACGAAGGCCACCATCGGCAATTTTGAAGGCGCAGGTGCGGCCATCTGCCATAGAAAATACTTCTACCGCTTCAATGCCATCTTTCATATAGAGCCCAGGGACTTGCTGCATTGCCACGGTTGTGGTTCGACCGACACCAGCGACCATCACTGGATAGCTCCGAGCCGCCGATATAACTTCTTGGTGCACAGGATCGCTAGAGACTGTGACTCGATGAATTGCTGTAGCGAGAGAGTGGGTAGTCATTCCAAAGAGTGGTGCCCCGCAGCCATCTGCAGTGACGATCTCGAGTGGACGACCGCTGAGCTCCTGCATCTCGTGGCGAATCGCTGCTTGAAGAGGGTGCGCTGGATCCAAGTACGTCTCCAAATCCCAGCCATTAATTACGCAGGTCGCAAGCATTGCAGAATGCTTACCGCTGCAATTATGTGCAAGGCGCGTGGGTTCTTTATCTCCCCATGCTTCTTTCTCCGCAGTACCTAGTGGGCGATCTTTCGCGTTACGCAGATAGCTCTCGTCAAGACCAGCGCCTTTAAGTATTGATTGCACAACATCAAAATGTGCTTGCGATCCAGAGTGGCTCGACTGCGCCATCGCTAATTGCTCTGGCGAAAGTTTGAGTCCGTGGCGCACCATTGCAGATGCTTGCATAACTTTTACAGTAGAGCGCGGAAATATCACTGAATCTATTTCGCCAGCCCTAGCCGCAACCGAGCCATCCTTATTCAATAGAACAAAGTGACCCTTATGTTCTGATTCGACCACTCCAGCACGAGTAACTTCTACGAGTACTTCCCCAAATCCTTGATTCACAAAAACCTATTTCTATTCCGCTTGGCGTTCTAGAGTCGACCAGAGATATGCCTGAAGTGTGTGACCATCAGATGCTTTGTCATAGGCATAGAAAAGTTCGCCTTCGACTAAACCGTAGAGTCGTGAACCTGCAGTGACAATGTCAGTAGACGGCGATGAATAACCTTGGTCCATTGCGAGTTGGATTTTGGGTCCATTATGAACACCAACCCATCCTTCGGCCATACCTGAGCTATGAGCGAGCACAATTTCGAGAACGTTATTTGGCTTTGGACGCCAGAAGCCTGTCTCTGATTCGAATTGCTTCACGATCTCGTTATTGTCATCGATAATCCATGAGCGAGAGTAATAGTTAAGGAAGTTGCGACCGTCGTGGTTGAAAGTCACCTCGTGGGCGTACTGGAATGGCTCAATTGTTGGGTATTCGCCACGTCCCTTGCCGCGCCATGTTCCGACGAGCCATGCAAGTGGATAAAGATCTTCGTGAAGTCCCTCAGGAATTGTAAAAGCCATTATTTTTTGCCCACTTCCCGTGTTCGTTGCCCAGCGCCTTTAGCCAGCGACGGCGCGCTCTTCCAGATTCGAATTGCCCCACGTAGACCAAAGAAGATCATCGCGAGCCCAAAGGCTGCAGACCCCCCGATCAGGAGCAATGAATCGAAGACCACCATGGGTCAAGATTACTCTGCGGGGACCAGAACTTCCTGCGTTGCGGTAACGCCATCGATCTCTAGAACTGCATCTACAGGCGTAGTTCGCTTAATGACAGCAAGTGCAATTGGCCCCAGTTCGTAATGGCGAGCAACTGTGCCGATATAGCCGATCTCTTTATCGTCCAATGTGACTTTGTCGCCATGAGCCGGCATGTGAACCATTGAACCGTCTAGATGTAGCAGAACCAAGCGACGTGGCGGATGGCCCAAATTAAAGACTTTTGCAACGGTCTCTTGGCCACGATAGCAACCCTTATTCATATGGACCGCAGAGTTAATAAATCCCAGCTCATTGGGAATCGATTTGTGATCGGTCTCAAAGAGGATACGAGCTCGTCCAACGGCAACTCGCTGCGCTTCTAACGCCCAAATCCCAATCTGCATGTTGTTCTGATCTAACTCTTCGGAGAAAGCTTCGAGCTTCTCGCGCTCGATAATCGCATATGGTCCACCGATTGCATCTGTAACTCCGGGAGTGCGCACTACTGCAAAATCTCCAGTGGCATCAATGACATCGACATCTAACATAAATCGCATCTTGTTCAGAAAGCCAACAAACTCAGCTACTTTTTCGTATTCGGTGTGGATCCACATTGTGGTTCCATCATCGAGTAAGAAAAATTGTTGTTCGATTCGACCATTAGCGTCGAGCAAGAGTGACTCGGCCCATGTTCCGGTAGGAAGTGTCGTGAGTTCTTGTGTGGTCATATTGTTGATCCACGTAATGCGGTCTGCGCCAGTAATTGCAATAACTCCGCGATGCGAAAGATCGGCCCAGATTGTCCCGAGCTCTAGTGCGCGTTGTTCGTGATTGGGTTCACCGAAATGCCAGATTGCACCCTTGTCTGGACCATCTTCGACAAGTACCGCGCTCATGTAATTAGTTTAGGCTTTGTTAAAGCAGGAACCACAGGTGCCATAAATGGCGAAGTGGGTGACATCGGTATGGAAGCCGTAATCATCGAGCAGACCCTGAACGAAACTTGCTGAGGACTCGATCGGAGCATCTCCTACTTCACCGCAGACACCACAGACAAGATGTAGGTGCGTCAATTCTTCTGCTGCGTGATACGTCGCACCGCCGTGACCTAAGTGAGTGTGCTGAACGAGTCCAACATTCTCAAGGGTCTCGAGGTTGCGATACACAGTAGAGAGATTGATCCCAGGATGCGTCTCGTGAATCTTGGCCGCGACCTCTTCAGGTGTGGCATGGCCCAGTGTGCGAACTGCTTGTAATACCAATTCACGTTGAGGGGTCAGGCGAAGGCCTTTTTCGCGGAGTTCATGCTGTTGTGCCATGCCTTAATTGTACGGGTATCCTTACGATCCTTATGGCGCGCATAGTGGTATTGACCAGTGCGATTAGCTCCCCCGCTAATCCCGCGGTCCTTCCTGCGCTGAGTTTGCTTCAGCATGATATTCGCACCTTGCCCGCCGAGAGTTCAATCCTGATCGATGCTCCTGAATCTGATTGCATTATTCTCGATGCACGCAAAGATCTTCCTCAAATGAAGGCGCTTGCGCGGTTGATGACATCCACGGGTCTTAGCGCACCTCTCATTGTCGCTGTTACCGAGGGCGGATTATCCGCCATCAGCAGCGAGTGGGGCGCTGATGATGTCATTCTCGATACAGCGGGACCAGCAGAGATCGAAGCGCGAATCCGTATTGCAATCGGACGCTTTAAAGATCATGCAATGTCCCTTGATCAATCACTTCGCGAAATTCGCACCGGCGAAGTTGTTATTGATGAGACTGCTTACACCGCAAAGATTCGCGGTCGCTCACTTGATCTCACCTTCAAAGAGTTTGAACTCCTCAAGTTCTTGGCTCAGCACCCTGGACGAGTATTTACTCGCGCACAGTTGTTGCAAGAAATTTGGGGTTACGACTACTTCGGTGGCACTCGTACCGTAGATGTACACATTCGTCGTCTGCGCTCAAAGTTGGGCCCAGAGTTCGAAGCGATCATCGGCACAGTTCGTAACGTCGGCTACCGCTTCACAATCAGCGGTTCACCACGAGATGCATTTGTAAGCGAGAGCGTTTAACCCTCTCCCTTTACTTATTTTTATATCCCTTTGGACACTTGGGATCTATTCCAAAAACCACCAAGGTGCTCTTGGATTTCACACAGGTTATTTTAACTTTTTGTGCTGATCTAGGATTTGATGTCGGTATTGAAGTAGGAACTGGTGCCTGCTTGATGTAGGTGTCATTTTGATCGATAACAAAGTTTCCAGCTACATCTTCAAAAAAGAGCTGATAGTTACCAGGAACCAACTGATCAACATTGGGGCTAATGGACGTATTTCCAGAGCCAAGTGAAAAAGTCACAAAAGAGCCTGGAGTTAAGGCCGTTAAATTAACCGGTGATTTAATCTGTTCATTCGCGTTGAAAAGATACCCGACTCCAGCAGCACTAGATGTAACAACTGGAATAGACATCTTTGCCGAACCTTGCTGGTGAGCAAGAGTTACTTTAAGCGGTGTTGTCCAAACATTTATAACGAGTGGCCCGGTGGCTTCTGACGTCAAGCCATCTTGCGAGGTCTGAGTCGCGGTTATCGACCATTTACCATCGGTCAAATTTGGCAAGTCGCATGTGCTTCTGCCAGCAACCACAAGTGAGCTATCAATTTTGCACTGAACCGAATCGCCGCTCACGCTCGTGGCTTTCACTAGAACCGACGCATGGCCTGCGATACCGCTTACATCGACTACGGGACTGCTTGTATTTGTGTATTCGTCACTTGGAACTAATCCAGTATTTGATGTTAAATCCAAAGTCAATGGATTAAGTGGAGAAGGGGGTGATGACTCTAAATTTCTCGCTGTTGGATCGATCCCGCCTAACTTCAATGCAAAGCCGCTAAGCGGTCCATAATTTTGAGTTACCAATCCATTTCCGCAAGCAGGGATAGTGTTTGAAATCGGATTTAAGTTGCCAGTTGATGTATTCACGCTTGATATAACCGTGTCGGCTATCGGCACTTGCGAGCAAGAAACGTCGGGACCACCGTAGCCCAAATGGAAGAACATGGATTGATAGCTGACAGGAATACCACCAAGGTTTATATGACCTAAATACGTATGGGTATTTGTTGTGGTGTTAGTTAGATCAAATTCCCACCATGCAGGACCCAAATCTGGTTGATTTGCGAAGGTCCATTTGTATGTGTCTCCGGGAATATACGTATTGTATTGATAACAAGCAACAGTATTTTCTGTATCCGAATTTTGAAGATCAAACGCGGTCGCACTTCGGCATTGATTTCCATTGGTTAATAAAGTGTCTAATCCGTCTATATTTTGAGCCAAAGCCCAGCCAACAGAGGGATAGCTACGGGCGTAGTCCATTCCGATTTGTATTGAGGTTAATTTCTGGCCACTTGGTGTTTGGACTACGAACTCCCATTGTAGGTAAGCATGTCCGTTAAAGTCTTTGGACCCCAAAGGCGTCGAATTAAAAGCAAAGTAGCCACCTACAGGGAAATTTCCGCTAGAAAAGCTCACTTCCGTGGATTCTGTATTTTCATTTGCAACAGAGTCCGCAAAGCCAAGTTGCGGTGAGAGGGTTAACAATATTGTGACACTAGCAATCAGTGCGCAAATTTTATGTATGGTTCGAGTTCTGGAGATTTTCATATGATGTTAGGCCTTAGGGGTTTAATACTCTTCGCTAAAAGTAAACAAGGCCTCTAGGTAGTGATCGCCAGTGATTCCGAGGTTGGCGGCATCAGGCGGCGCGGTCTGAGGTTCGATGCATACGCCCTCGGTATCTTCGGTATAAACAACCCACCACGGTGCATCTGATTCCACTGTAATACGCGCAGCACCTGGCCAGATGACCGATGGAATTCCTTTTACATCGGTAAAGCAATCATCCCAAGGCTCAGGTGGCTGTGGAACGAATTCACCGGTGGGAAGTCCCTCTTCATCACGCTTGAGCATGCGACCTGCACTGAACTCCACTTCTGCCTCACCGCCACGCGATAGCTCCCGCGGGAACCAAGGGTGCATTCCGAGCCATGCTGGAATATCGCAACCATTAGCTTCGTATTCCAAGATCCAGCGAACTGCATCATCTAATACTTCGATTGTCTGCTCGACAACTGCGCCTTTGTATGGAGCGGGAAGTTCCAAGCGCGCGCGACCTTTACCGACTTCTTCCCATCCAGATGTAAATGCGTAGCCATGAATAGCGTGTGGTGGTGCCCACGTCGTTGGGAGTGTGTGTTCGGTGCCATCAGCGCCGGTGATTAAACCTTCGTTGATTCGACCAGCCCATGGTGCCATTGGATACCAACCCCACGAGAGCGGTGTTCCGCGAAAAGGTACAGCGAATTGCAAGTCGCGCCATTGCAGCGATGCGATACGACCACCTTGATCTAGGTCAATGCCGACTGAAATTTCTTGACCATCGATATGTTGCATTAGTAGCCGACCAACTCTTCTTTTGTAGGTGGGTTAGCTCCCGGGCGAGAAACTGTGATTGATGCAGCTTTTGCTGCGCGAGTAAGCACCTGGCGAAGCACATCTCCGGTGAGATGAGCTAAACCATGTTCGATAATTCCTTCGACAATAATTGCGCCAACAGTGTCGCCAGCACCAACAGTGTCAGAGACTTCGACTCGAACTCCTGGTACGCGAACTTCTCCGGCTCGCGTGAAACCAGCCAGTCCTTCACTACCAAGAGTGACAACAACGAGCGCAGCCCCTTGCGCAAGCCAGTTATTTGCAACATCGTGCATGCTTGTTCCTGGATATAGCCATTGCAGATCTTCTTCGCTCACTTTGACAACAGATGAAATTGTGGCCCACTTATCGACAACGCTGCGATATTGCGCGCGATCACTAATGACAGAAGGGCGGATATTGGGATCAAAAACGAGCGGCGCTTTGATCTTCTTCATCCAATCAAAGAGCTTGGTAGCACCTGGCTCTACGATCGTGGCGAGCGTGCCGACGTGAGTTACAGCAGGTGGGTTTGTCGGATCTGGTAGCCACTTTTCATCGAATTCAAATGTCGCGGTACCGTCAATCAAGAACTCATAAGATGCTCCGCCATCAGCGGCAAGAGTTACGGTCGCGGTGCATGTTGGGAGCTTGCTCTTGAGTGTGTAATCCAGATGTACGCCATCTGCCAAGAGCTCTGCGCGAATCGCTTTGCCATAGTCATCGGTAGAAATTCCATCAATGAAATACGAATCAAAACCCAGGCGAGCCAGAGCTTTGGCGGTATTAGCTGGTCCGCCGCCAACGATTGCAACGCGTGTGTCTCCCTGAGGAATGAGATCGATCAACGCTTCTCCTGCTACCCATACTGATGCCATTTATGCCAACTCTCCTTGTCGTGCTAAAAACTGCGTAATAACTTCTACCCCAAATAAATGATCGTCTACTTGTGGCAATCCGCTGATAATTAAAATCCCAGTAAGGCCTGATCCCGTCACATTAATTGGCAAACCACCACCATGAATTGCATGTGTTACTTCTGGAAGGCCAGTTGATTCATACCAATCGATGCCTTGCTCTTCGGCTAATACTCGCTCAAACATTGTTGAGTGACCAGTAGCGAGGACGACGCGGGCTTTGCGCGCGATCCATGAAGGTTGTTCAGGTTTTGCACCTGGCAGCGCCATATGAAAGACGGTCCACCCTTCGGGCAGGGTTTCATCCAGTAGTCGAACTTCGATTGAGATCTGTAGGTCGCGTTGGCGAGCAAGAGCGACTGCTATCTCGCCCAGATCAAGGGCATCACCTAACTCAAAAGAGGCGAGCAGCAGGAGTGACTCTTCGCGAAGAAGTCCTTCGCTGCTAAAGCCCCCGGTGGTTGTGATCACCGGGCAACTCTAGTCAATCAACGCTCGATCAGAATTAATGCGCGAGGCGCTCTACGGATTAGTTGTTGCAGGTGCGCCTGAGGTTGCTGGAGCGCCAGCACCCGCGGCGGCGCCAGCAGAAGCTCCACCTGAACGACCTGCAAAACCTCCGCCAGCACCGCCTCCGCCAGCACCGCCACCGCCACCGAATGACAATCCGAGAGACTTCATGCAGCCCTGGAGCGCAGTCATAGTGGTTGGGTCTTGGAAGTTAGGACGTTGGCCAGGTGTAATAGTTACGCCAGCCTTCGTGAGACAGGCTGTGAAGGCAGGATTGCTAAACATTCCGCCGCCGCGAGCACCGCTGCCAGCTGAAGAACCGCCTGCAGGAGCACCAGCTGGCGCACCGGAAGAGGCAGTGGATCCAGCAGCGCCAGAAGCGCCGCCCTTATAACCTGAGCGTGTACCACTCTTAGGCGTTGTCGTACCTGTACCGCCTGCAGCCGCTCCACCAGCAGGTGCACCAGTAAATCCGCCAGCCGATGCACTAGGAGCACCAGGAGCACCAGCAGCGCCGGTATCGGTGATGCGAGCATTGTCGCCAGCCTTCAGTGATGCAGCTTGAGTTGGGTCAGCAAGAGTGATGGTCACTGTGCTTCCTGAAACTTTTGCGATTGAACCGGTGATGCGAACACCAAATCCGCCACCACCACCAAATCCGCCACCGCTACCGCCACTACTTCCGCCACCGCTACCGCCACCGAATCCACCTGATGAGGCGAAACGTGCGAAGGTAGAACGAAGTGATGAGACGTTTGGTGTAGAAGTGCTTGTTGCAGAGTGATGTCCATACCAGGCACCAACAGAGAGAAGTGCTACGGCAACAGTGAGTACACCAAGGATCTTTGTGTACTTGTTAGTCCAAGAGAATGTTCCTTTAGCCAATTCTTCGGCGAGATGATTATCAACCGGATTAGCAAAGAGGTCGAAATCTTCTGGTGACGTTGGGTTTTTGTCATTACTCATAACGAAGTGCCTCGATTGGTCGTAGTGATGCTGCTCTACTTGCTGGGTAGCCACCGAAGAAGATTCCAATAAGGATACTTACTCCGAAAGCCAAAATAACTGAGAGTGGTTCGATAACTGGCTTGGTACCAGCGATCGTGAAGTTGGAGCCGATGTAGCCGCCGATTACCCCCAATAAACCACCTACTACCGAGAGAATCGTTGCCTCAATCAGGAACTGAGTCAGAATTGCGCTCTTTGGTGCACCGATAGCTTTACGGATACCAATTTCGCGCGTACGTTCAATCACCGTTACCAACATGATGTTGGTGATACCGATTCCACCGACGAGCAGTGAAATTCCCGCAACCGCGCCAAGCAAGACAGTAAATGTCGCCGAGCTTGATGATGATGTTGCTAGGAGCTGAGCCGCGTTAAATGTGGAGTAATCACGCTTAGAAACGCTATGGATTTGGTGCTGCTGATCCATGATCGTATAGATCTCATTCTGGGCCGCAGTAGTTGCGGTAGATGACTTGGCTTCTACTGTGATGTTAGAAAGTGAGCTGGTAGCGCCAGTGAGAGTGTTCTGCACTGCTGTGAGTGGGGTAATCACCAATGAGTCGCCATCTTGGAATCCAGAAGATCCCTTCACTGCAGTTAGGCCGACGATGGTGAATGGGATTCCACCACACTTCATTACTTTGCCGATTGGATTTTCAGTTCCAAAGAGCGCAGTCGCGGTGGTCTGGCCGATATCAGCAACGCGACGACCTTGGGTGACATCATCGACAGAGAAGAAATTTCCTTTTTGCAGCGGAGTATTCGAGATTTCGAAATACGATGGCCACGATCCGACAAATGTTCCAGGTGTAGTGGTGTTGGCACCGACAGCACATGTGGCATTCGCGTTTTGGATTGGAGCGACCTGCTTGATATCTGGCGCAAGTCGTGTGTTCATCAGCGCGTATGCGTTAGCAACAGTCAGTGGCTTGGTATTGCTTGCTACACCACGAGAGCGAGGACCGAATCCGCCAGATGCACCAGAGCGCACTGTGATGGAGTTGGTGCCAAGTCGATCGAGTGATGCCTGCACGGACTTTGCTGATCCGTTACCAACGGCAATAAGCACGATAACCGACATAACACCGATCATGATGCCGAGTGTGGTCAGGAATGTGCGAAGGCGGTTGATTGTGAGTCCGCGCAATGCGAACTTAATGATCTCAAATAGACTCACGCCACACGCTCCTTGTTGAGCTCATCGCTGATGATCTTGCCATCGCGCATGCGAACAATTCGCTTGGCACGATCTGCAACCTCTTGTTCGTGTGTAATCACAACAATCGTGCGACCAGCGGCATTGATCTGATCGAAGAGATCGAGCAGGTCTGCAGTTGATTTGGAATCCAAGGCACCGGTTGGCTCATCGGCGAGCA
>Ga0214171_1000021_pt1 | contig 63003 bp, 60 predicted proteins | sample TroBogEpilimnion_40_FD_153009 | JGI IMG/M metagenome (GOLD analysis project Ga0214171, IMG submission 153009) | Freshwater microbial communities from Trout Bog Lake, WI - 02JUL2007 epilimnion | ecosystem: Environmental > Aquatic > Freshwater > Lake > Epilimnion/Euphotic zone | place: Trout Bog... | reverse complement strand
AACGCAAGGCAGCAACTATTGCCACCTCTCAATGACGAGATTTTGCTTGTGAAAAGAATCTTGGAGAAATTATGCATTACAACAGTGGTGATACCGCTTGGATCTTGGTCTCGGCGGCACTAGTCCTCTTGATGACACCGGGCTTGGCCTTCTTCTATGGCGGAATGGTGCGCGGCAAGAACGTCCTCGGAATGCTTGCTCAAAACTTTGTAACGATGGGAGTTGTCAGCGTCCTTTGGATTACTGGCGTCTACAGCCTGGCCTTTAACGGAAAGAACTCCTTAATTGGCAACCTTCATCAATTTGGTCTCAACCATATTTGGCAACAAGCTACTGGCTTTGAATCGCTCACGATTCCGCCACTAGTTTTCTGTGCCTTCCAATTGATGTTCGCGATCATTACACCTGCCTTGATTACTGGTGGTTCTGCAGATCGCATCAAGTTTGGAAGTTGGGTTGCATTTAGCGCGATCTGGCTCGTCATTGTTTATGCTCCAGTTGCTCACTGGGTCTTCTCGCCTTCGGGTTGGTTGGCCAAAAAAGGTGCCGAGGATTTCGCGGGTGGAACTGTTGTTCACGCTAACGCTGGTGCAGCTGCACTTGCTTTGGTGCTTGTTCTTGGAAAGCGCAAGGGATGGCCGAAGGAGCGCATGCGTCCGCACAACGTCCCATTCATTCTTCTTGGTGCAGGACTTCTATGGTTCGGTTGGTTCGGCTTCAACGCTGGTTCAGCACTAGGCGCGAATACTCTTTCTGCTTATGCTTTCGTTAATACAAATACAGCGACTGGTGCAGCTCTCGTTGCATGGATGTTGACTGAAAAGATTCGCGATGGACACGCAACAACTTTCGGTGCTGCATCAGGTGCGGTTGCGGGTCTTGTCGCAATCACCCCAGCGTGTGGATTCGTTAGCCCAATGGGTTCAATCGCTATCGGTCTTGCTGCCGGTGTTGTCTGCTGCTTGGCAGTAGGACTGAAGAATGTATTTAAGTTCGATGATGCGCTCGATGTTGTTGGAGTTCACCTTGTTGGCGGAATCCTCGGAGCTCTCTTAATCGGCTTCTTCGGTACCAAGATGGTTAACGGCGCAAACGGACTTTTCTACAAGGGTGGATGGACTCTTATGGGTCACCAAGCTCTAGCAGTTGTCGCAGTCGTAGCGTATTCATTCATCGTTACTTATATCCTGGCTCAGATCTTGGATAAGACGATCGGTATGCGCATCTCTGAGGAAGATGAAGTCGCTGGACTGGATCTATCTCAGCATGGTGAGACAGCCTACGAGAGTGCAAATCTCTCTGATGGGTCACGTTTCCTCTCAAGCTTCACATCTAACAAATAATCCAATTACTAAGGGGCAAAAATGAAACTCATTACAGCAATCATCAAGCCATTTAAATTGGATGATGTAAAGACAGCTCTACAGGCTTACGGCATTACAGGCATGACAGTTTCAGAGGCGAGTGGTTTTGGTCGCACACGTGGTCACACTGAAGTTTATCGCGGTGCGGAATACACAGTAGATCTCATCCCAAAAGTTCGCCTAGAAGTTGTCGTTGACGATAGCGATGCCGAAAAAGTCATCGATGTCATCGTGAAGGCAGCTTCTACAGGTGCAATCGGTGATGGCAAAGTTTGGTCAGTTCCAGTCGATCACATTGTGCGGGTTCGTACAGGTGAACGTGGGGTTGATGCGATCTAAGGGTTAAGGTACATAGACTTAACTCATTATGGGTACAAGAGAGCGTCGTGATAGATCTGATGCAAGTGATAAAGAACTTGCCGGACTCTTTCACGACGCTCTTCTCGTTGCAGAGCTCGAAAGTAGCGAGATAGCACTTGCTGCAGTTGGAGGTTTTGGGCGAGGAGAGCTCTCGCCAGGTTCTGATCTGGATATTTTGCTGCTTCACAATGGCCTGGATGAAAAACGACTCTCCTCATTTATCAGTGCACTACTGAATCCGCTGTGGAACGTTGGCCGACAGGTTGATTATTCAGTCCGTACTCGTAGTGAGACGCGTATGGTCTCTCGCAATGATTTTAAGGTTGCTATGGGTTTGCTGGATCTTCGGCACATTGCAGGAAGCGATCTTCTCACCGCCGCCGTTGCTCAGGATGCAAAGAAGAATTGGCGAAAGAATATTCGCACCTACCTAGAGCCGCTACGTAAGTCGATTGCAGAACGGGCCGAGCGTTCAGGGGAGTTGGCATTCTTACTCGAGCCAGACCTCAAAGAATCTCGAGGTGGCTTGCGCGATATCAACGCTCTTAAGGCTTTGGAAAAAAGTGAATTGGTCCCAGTCGCTATGCCGCGATTGGCAGAGTCTGAGGCGCTAATCGCCAATGTTCGAGATGCGCTCCACAAAGTGACAGGACGTCATCGCGATCAACTACTTCTCACAGAGCAAGATGCGGTCGCAGTCGAACTCGCATTTACGGATGCAGACCTGCTGATGACACAGCTCTCCAAAGCAGCGCGAGCAGTGGATTATGTGATGGAGTTGACGTGGCATGAGATCACTCAAAAACTGGATACATCAATCTTTAAGCGCAGACGTCATCAGCCAATCGCTCGAGGATTAGAGATTTATCGAGGAGAGATCAGGCTGGCACCTGGGTATTTAGCGAGTGAAGATCCGGGTATTGGACTGCGTGCAGCAGCACTTGCAGCCCAACGCGGACTTCGACTCTCGGTAGAAACGGCGATGGAGATCGCCGAACATTTCGCGCCGATGCCTGTGCCATGGCCACGTGCCGCGCGTGAAGATCTTGTTGTACTTCTCGGTGCAGGCAGCGCAATGATCGACCCATTTGAGGCGCTTGACCAAGAGGGTTTGATCGAGCGATGGATTCCTGAGTGGAGCCATGTGCGCTTTTTGCCACAACGCAACGTCCTGCATCATCACACCGTTGATCGCCACATGGTGCAGACCGCGGTTCAAGCCGCTGCACTAACAAGACAAGTGCATCGCCCAGATATCTTGCTCGTTGCTGCTCTCTTTCACGATATTGGAAAGGGTTATGAAGGTAGAGACCATTCGGAGTATGGCCAAGAGTTGATAAAGCCGCTCGCACTGCGATTGGGTTTTGACGAAGACGAATCTGAACTTATTGCAGAAATGGTGAAGCACCATCTTCTCTTATCAGCCGTTGCGACGCGTCGAGATCTCGATGATCCCCAGACGATTGAGTATGTAAAGAGTCTTGTAGGAAGCGCTGAACTTTTAGAACTCCTACATGGACTTTCGATCGCCGATGGTGAAGCTACCGGCCGCACTGCATGGAGTGATTGGAAGGCGGGTCTTGTTGCCGACTTGGTAGCTCGCACACTTGCATCGATGCAAGGTATTGCTCCTGCTGCTCGTATTGAACTAAGCGATGATCAATTAGCGAAAGCCCAGACCGGGGAGTTGTCTGTCTCACTTGCTGCTCGCGATAACTTTGTGGATATTGAAATCATTGCCCCAGATCGCCCAGGCTTGCTCTCGATAGTAGCCGCGGTCTTAAGTATCTCTAGAATGGATGTTCGCTCAGCTAAGACTCGCACTGTCAATAATTCTGCGGTCATGAATTGGCTAGTGAGCGTCGATGTGAATGTTGATCTACCGACGACAGAAGCAATAGTAGAAAAAATTAACAAGGCGCTAGATGATGCTGAAGGCTTGCAAAATCGAATTCATGATCGAATCGCGTCGTATCGCAGATCTCCCGGTTTGATCGTTCCGCCACCTGTTGTCAGTATCTTTAATAGCGTTGCTACCGATGCCACAATCGTGGAAGTCCGCATGCACGACCAGCCCGGCATTTTGTACACAGTGACTAAGGCAATCTCGGAGTTTGGCGCAGATATCCGAGCTGCCATTGTGACGACCCTGGGTGCTGAGGCATTCGACACCATCTATGTAGGCGACCTGCAGGGCGGTCCATTGCACGAAGTTCAAGCCAACCGCTTGGCTCACAAACTTGAGGAGCTTCTACACTCAAGCAGCTAGCAGCGATTGCGCTGTGCCTAGGGGTAGGTCTGCCCGTCTGGCTGCTCCTAGTAGCATTACGCCGTGTTTGACTCACTCTCCTCCAAGTTCTCCTCGGCTTTCTCCTCCCTGCGAAAAAAGGGAAAGATTAAGTCGGGGGATATTGACGAAATTGTTCTGGAGATCAAGAGCGCCCTCATCGATTCAGATGTTGCTCTCGAGGTGGCAGAGAATTTTGCAGATCGAGTCAAAGAGCGTTCGCTTGCCGAATTAGAGCAGGTCAATCGCGGAACTAATCCATCTCAGGCAATTTTTGACATCGTCAATCAAGAGCTCACAGAGATCCTTGGCGGAAGCGCGCGTCGCATCCGTATGGCCAAGAAGGGCCCGACGGTCATCATGCTTACAGGCCTGCAGGGTGCGGGCAAGACATCACTTGCCGGAAAATTAGCTCTCTATTTAAAGAGTCAGGGGAACACCCCTCTCCTTGTTGCTTCAGATTTGCAACGTCCAAATGCTGTAACTCAACTTCAACAAGTGGGTAGCGATGTTGGCGTTCCGGTCTTTGCGCCAGAGCCTGGCAATGGCGTAGGCGATCCGATCGCGGTCGCTAAAGCTGGACGTAAATTCGCCGAAGATAAGTTTCACAACTTCCTGATCGTTGATACAGCTGGTCGCTTGGGCGTTGATGCAGAGCTAATGAAGCAAGCTGCTGATATTCGTGACGCGGTATCGCCAGATGAGATCCTTTTTGTTGTCGATGCGATGGTCGGTCAGGATGCAGTGCGAACGGCAGAGGCCTTCTTGGCGGGTGTTGGCTTTGATGGTGTTGTGCTCACCAAACTTGATGGTGATGCACGAGGAGGAGCTGCGCTCTCGATAGTTTCTCGGACTGCGCGGCCAATTATGTTTGCTGCGACTGGTGAGAAGCCGAAAGATTTTGATCTCTTTTATCCAGATCGCATGGCTTCGCGAATCTTGGGTCTGGGAGATGTGCAGACCCTGGCAGAGCAAGCGAAAGCAGCTTTCGACCCTCAGGTCTCTAAGAATTTAGAGGAGAAGTTTGCTGCGGGCGATGATTTCACTCTGGTTGACTTCCTTGATCAAATGCAGGCGATTAAGAAGATGGGTTCGATGACCAAGATGCTGGGCATGCTACCGGGTATGAATTCAGGTGCCATGAAGAAGCAGCTGGAGAATTTTGACGAAGGCGAGCTCGTTCGAACCGAGGCAATCGTTAGGTCTATGACGCCTCAAGAGCGAGTGAATGTAAAGATTCTTAATGGCTCTCGCCGCGCCCGAATTGCGCAGGGAAGTGGTCGGAGCGTTTCCGAGGTCAATACTTTGGTAGACCGATTTGTCGGGGCCCAGAAGATGATGCGCCAGCTTCGAAATGGTGGGGGAATTCCGGGGATGCCGGGTATGCCCGGTATGAAGGGCATGCCTGCAGGTCTGCCTGGCATGGGCAAAGCACCCGCTAAGGGTCAGCAACCCCCTAAGAAGAAGTCTAAATCGGGAAATCCGGCTAAACGAGCAGCCCAGTAGCAGTCAGCGTTAATTTGGTCAGACACGCCCGGGGTGGCACAATTGGCACCCTGTGCAAAGGGCCCTCTACCCCTTACACAACCCATCCATTATGGATTGCTCAGATTGCCTCGCTCCCACTGAGGATTATTTGAACGAACCGAATCATTCAAGGAGAAACCACACACGTGGCCGTAAAAATTAAGTTGATGCGTCTCGGCAAGATCCGTACACCTCACTACCGCATCGTTGTTGCAGATGCTCGTACCGCTCGAGATAGCCGTGCTATCGAAGAGATCGGTCGCTATAACCCAAACGCTGAACCATCTTTCATTCAGATTGATGCAGCGCGTGCGGCGTATTGGCTCGGAGTTGGTGCGCAACCAACTGAGCCTGTAGAGGCACTTCTCAAAATTACAGGTGACTGGCAGAAGTTCAAGGGCCTTCCTGGAACAGAAGGAACACTTCGTGTTGCTGCTCCAAAGCCTGAGAAGCGCCTTGCTTACGAAGCTGCTGTTAAAGAAGCAATGAATGAGCCAGCTGATGGCGCAACAACAGCGAAGAAGAAGGCTGCCGACAAGTTGGCTGCCAAGAACGCTCCAGCTGTCGAAGAAGTGAAGGAAGCGGTTGAAGAGATCGTTACCGAAGCTGTTGCAGAAGCTGTTGTCGAAGAAGCTGTTGCAGAAGCGGCTGCAGAAGTTGTTGCTGAAGCAGAAGCTGCAGTAGAGGCTGCCGAATAACCATGATTGATGAGGCTCTCGAGCATCTCGTTAAGGGAATCGTTGATAACCCTGAAGAGGTAGTTATCACCGAGAAGACCCACCGTCGTGGAACAACTCTTGAAGTACGTGTTCATCCAGAAGATATTGGCAAGGTAATTGGTCGCAACGGACGCACAGCGCGTGCGTTGCGCACAGTTATAAGCGCTATTGCTGGACGTTCCGTCCGCGTCGATCTCATCGAGGCTGACGAGGCTCGCTAAAAGTGTTGCTCGTGGTCGGCCGTATCGGTCGAGCTCACGGTGTGCACGGCGAAGCCACCATCGAAATTCGCACGGATCTGCCTGAAGATCGCTTCTTTGTAGGCGCAACCCTCACGACAGATCCTGCGGCTCGTGGCCCACTTACTATTGAAAAAGTCCGTGATAACAACGGAATTATGCTTCTCAAATTTAAAGAAGCTAATGACAGAACTTCTATAGAAAAACTCCGAGACACGCTTTTGCTTGCTGATGTCGACATGGATGAAGAAGCGCAATTTGAGGATGAGTACCATGTACAACAACTCATCGGATGCAGCGTTGTAGATATAGATGGCGTCGAACTAGGCAAACTTACCGATGTCCTTAATCTTCCCGGACAAGATGTTTTAGCGGTGGCAACACCTCGCGGCGAAGTGCTAGTTCCCTTTGTGCTTGAGTTTGTTCCAACAATCGAGATTGAAGCGAAAGTTGTTGTGATTACACCTCCTGCAGGACTATTTGAGCTACTTGACTCAACAGGGGATTCAACGGATGAAGAACCTGATGATGAGTAAGCCTCCCATGCAGATTGATGTCATCACAATTTTTCCTGCCTACTTTGAACCACTCAAGCTCTCCCTCATCGGAAAAGCGCTAGAGAAACAGATCGTTGACATCACAATTCACGATCTTCGCGATCAAGCGACAGGTGTTCATAAGAGCGTTGATGACACACCGTATGGTGGCGGCGCAGGAATGGTGATGTCGCCAGAACCATGGGGAGCTGCGATCGATCAGGTAATCGATTCTAGCGATGCCCAGATTCATGATTTAGTGGTGCTCACACCAGCTGGCCAAAAACTCACTCAGTCGATGGCCCAGGAGATGGCCGGACTATCGCATCTCATTTTCGCGTGTGGTCGTTACGAAGGTATCGATCATCGCGTCACCGAGTACTACCAAGCCCAGCCTCATGTTCGAGTTCGTGAATTATCCATCGGTGATTATGTTCTCAACGGTGGGGAAGTAGCGACGCTAGTTACGCTCGAAGCCATTATTCGATTGCTTCCAGGCGTATTAGGTAATCCTGATTCTTTGGTCGAGGAATCGCATTCAATCCCGATGCCAGGCGATGAAGTGTCACACATGCTCGAGTATCCCAATTACACCAAACCTGCCGTATGGCGTGGGTTATCGGTTCCCGAAGTCTTGCTTTCTGGCAATCATGCTCTCATTAAGGGCTGGCGCTCAAAGATTGCGCGTGAAAGAACACAAAAGATCTTGGGTCAGACTGGCGAGTAACAACACCCTTCGGGGTAACGTTCCACTACTGCTTAACAAGTAAGTGGTGGTAAGTAGTAGTACGTAGAACTGCCCTCTCGAAAGGTTTACCAATGCCAGAGTTCGATCCGAATTCAGTCCAAGCTCGTCTCATTAGAGATTTGGAGCCAGCTGTTGGACGTGAGATCGAACGCCATATTGGCATGACAAAGGATTGGTATCCCCACGAGTATGTCCCTTGGTCTGAGGGTCGCAATTTCCCTGGGCCACTTAATGGCGATGCATGGGAAGCTAAAGATTCGAAGCTCACCTCGATTGCGCAAGACTCGCTTGTTTTGAATTTGCTCACTGAGGATAACTTGCCGAGTTATCACACTGAGATCGCTTACTCCACAAGTCGTGAAGGTGCATGGAATACATGGATCAATCGCTGGACTGCAGAAGAGGCTCGTCACAGCATCGTGCTTCGCGATTACTTGATGGCAACTCGCGGAGTGGACCCAAACGAATTAGAAGATCTTCGCATGGCGCACATGTCAGTGGGATATGAAACTCCATATCCAAACGACATGCTTCACACAATTGCTTATGTAACTTTCCAAGAGCTCGCAACACGTATTTCGCACCGCAATACTGGTCGTATCTCAAACGACGAGATTTGCGAAGGAATGCTTGCGCGCGTTGCACTCGATGAAAATCTTCACATGTTGTTTTATCGCAACCTGCTAGCTGAAGCTATCAAGTTAGAGCCGAATGCGGCTATGCGTGCGATCACCGATGTTGTGACCAACTTCCAGATGCCTGGTGCTGGAATGCCTGGCTGGGGCCGCAAATCTGTACAGATCGCGTTGGCCGGAATCTATGACCTCAAATTGCACCTCGAAGATGTGGTTATGCCTGTTCTACGCGCCTGGGGCATCTTCGAACTGACCACCCTGACTGGGGATGGCGCAGCTGCCCGCGATGAGCTCGGTAAGTTCATTGATCAGATGACCGCCGACGTTGCCACTTTCAATGAAAAGCGCGAGCACCATTTCGAGCGCCTAATCGCGCGTGGACAAGAGCCGCTCCGACTTATCTAGCCTTATCTAGCCTTATCTAGCCTTATCTAGCCTCTTTTTCACGCTAGGCAATCTCGCGGCCATGGGAATATTCTCGACACGCCGACTGTTCATTAGGTAGAACGCGGGGTTATACGACAGTATCCGCCCCGTTGGGATTAATGCCCAGTTCTGATTTTTCAGATTGTGTTCTACTTTTGAAGGAGGTGCACCATGGCAACCGATTACGACACACCCCGAAAGACCGATGAAGAGTTACACGAGGAGTCGCTAGAAGAGCTTAAAGCTCGTCGAGCAGATGCCCAATCAGGTCAAGTCGATATCGATGAAGAGGATGCTGCGGAGAACCTAGAGCTCCCAGGCGCGGATCTATCTGGCGAAGAGTTGACTGTTCGCGTCGTGCCAAAGCAGACTGACGAATTTACATGCTCACGTTGTTTTCTTGTCCACCATTCTTCGCAGCTTGCTCGCGGAGAAGGCGCAAAGGCAGTTTGCAAGGATTGCGATTAAGAAACAAGTCGTAAGTTTCTAGATAGTTGATAAAAACTATCTTGCAGAGAGCGCATCAATTATTTGATGCGCTTTTTTGCTGCTTATGAGCCAATAGGGTGTTGCATCATTGGGATCAGATATCTCAACTTTAATTCCGGTAGGAATCCAAAAGCGTATGGCCAGAAAAGCGGCTGGATTGGCCAGGGGCCCTCGAGCTTTGCGCATCTCATCCGCCGTTAACGGCGTCAGCCCAGATATGAATTTTCGCGGAAGTCGAGCGCTTCCCACGCGGAGCTCTTGGTCATCGGCTTCCACCAGCAGTGGAGTGCTCTGCGAAAGGAATAGTAGGCCAAGGAATTGAATGAGCATCGAGAAGGCTCCCCACGAGTTTCCAAGAGCAGCCCAGAACGCAAGAGAGAGCGTGCCGGCAAGAAATAGCAGAAAAAGCCAGAGCCAGATCGGCCATCCAACTCGCTCGCTAAATTTTCCATCGACAGTCTTCATGGTGCCACTTTAGCGATCCTGCGGTGAGATCGGAGCCAAGCGATTACGATGCCGCTATGGATGTTTTAGTAAAACGACTCTATCCCGACGTTCCATTGCCTAAATATGGCAAGCCTGGAGATGCTGGTGCGGATATCACCACGCGGATTGACTTCACACTCAAGCCAGGGGAGCGAGCCTTAATTCCAACAGGGCTCTCTATTGCACTCCCGTTTGGATATGCAGCCTTTGTGCACCCACGTTCTGGTTTGGCGATTAAACATGGAATTTCCATGGTGAACACGCCTGGAACAATTGATGCAGGATTCCGCGGGGAGCTTCAAATCATTTTGATCAATCACGATCTCCATGAAGAGGTCTCTTTCGTCAAGGGAGATCGAATTGCGCAACTTGTGATACAGAAGGTGGAGAGCGCTACTTTCGTTGAAGTGGACAACCTTCCAGGCTCCGAGCGAGCCGAAGGTGGATTTGGATCCACAGGTAAATCTTCATGAGTTATGAAGGACATGAAGAAGATAAAGCCAAGATCCTGCGCACTTTAGGTGGTGCCCGCGGAATAGTAGATACCGGCACCCCTTCGATTCTTTTCCTGATCACATATGACGTGACGAAAAGCCTTGATCATTCAGCAATTGCAGCTTTGGCGCTCTCCGTAGTGCTGACTATCGTCCGCCTAGTACGACGCGAAACACTGCAACATGCGCTCTCGGGTATTTTCATCGTCGCGATCTGTGCCCTCATTGCGCATCACACTGGTAAGGCCAAGGATTTCTATCTTCCCGGACTCATTATTAATGCGCTATACGCCGCACTTTATTTGATCACCAACCTTACGGGTTGGCCTGTGTTGGGATTAATTCTCGGACCAATCCTTGGCGAGAACGTTGCCTGGAGAAAGAACTCCGCCCGCAAGTCTGCTTACGTTCGTGCAGGTTGGGTCTGGTTTGGATTATTTATTTCACGACTTCTTATTCAGTACCCGCTATATAAAGCTAACAAACTTAATTGGCTTGGAACAGCACTTGTAGTGATGGGTTACCCACTCTTTTTTGCAACTGGTTGGATCACCTGGCTCATCTTGCGCAAGGTCCCTACAGTCAAAGTGCCAGAATCAGTTCCCGAGTAAGCAAGCCTTTAGTTTGTCTTCAGCTGCGCTGGTCGATATAAAGATAAGTTCATCGCCGCTGAGGAGTTGATCTTGTGCGCTCGGAGTGATGACGTGTCCGTCACGAACGATTGCGGAAAGCGATGTGTCATCAGGGAATGGAACTTCTGCCACAGTCTTGCCACAGCATGCTGCGCTTTCAGGCAATGTGATTTCAACAAGGTTAGCGCCACCACGCTTGAGAGTGAAGAGGCGGACAACATCTCCTACCGAGACGGCCTCTTCTACAAGTGCTGAGATGATGCGGGGAGTCGATACCGCAACATCCACGCCCCAGGCAGAGTCAAAGAGCCACTCATTTTTAGGGTGATTAATGCGCGCAACCACACGTGGTACGCCATATTCAGTCTTAGCTAAGAGAGAGCAGACAAGATTCACTTTGTCATCGCCGGTTGCTGCAACAAGAACCTGAACCCCAGCAAGCTTGGCATTGTCGAGCGAAGCGATTTCACAAGCATCCGCAAGCAACCATTCAGCCTGAGGGACGCTATCCATCTTCAGCGCTTTAGGATCTCGATCCATAAGAAGGACTTGGTGTCCGTTCTCCAGCAGCTCGCGAGCAATCGAACGTCCTACATTTCCTGCCCCTGCAATAGCGATCTTCATACTCTTACTCGCTTTCCGGTGAGGCTAGCAAAATGGCATCAACTTCGGCACGGCGCGATTCTTCGAGAGTGACATGCACAAGGTCTCCAGATTGAATAACAGTGTGGGAGTTAGGAATGACGCCTTCTCCCAATCGCGTGATGAGAGCAACTCGCACATCCGCTGCCTCTTCTAGCAGGGTAATAGGCTTTCCAAACCAACCTTTATGTAGCGCAACTTCGCAGAGCTCAATTGTTCCACTCGCATCACGCCATTCTGAATGCGAGCCGCCTGGAGCTAGACGCCTAATGATCTGGTCTGTGGTCCAAAGAACAGTTGCAACCGTCGGGATGCCAAGACGCTGATAAATTTCTGCACGTTCAGGTGAATATATACGAGCCACAACGTTAGAGACGTTGTACGTTTCGCGAGCAACTCGCGCCGCCAAAATGTTGGAGTTGTCGCCATTTGATACAGCAGCGAATCCGCCTGCATTTTGGATGCCGGCTTCGAGAAGGATGTCCTTATCAAATCCAACACCAGCAATTGTGCGGCCTTTGAAGTCAGGACCAAGTCTGCGAAACGCTTCGCGATTTTGATCAATAATAGAAATTGAGTGACCAGCGGCTTCTAACTCTTTAGCCAGCCCGGAACCCACACGACCGCAACCCATAATGACTACATGCACGCGCATAACCTATACCTTTCTGGCCGTAACACCGCGCCAGTACCCGGCGTGTATGAGGGGGCTATGGCCAAGCCATTAAGGTTGAGGTATGGATTCAGAAACGCCCGTAACACCTCCATCGCAAACCCAGGGGATTGCTCCCAATTCTGATCGGCTCAAGGTCGGTGAAATCGTTGAGGTCCAGATCGGTGCGATTGCGCACGGCGGCCACTGCGTAGCCCGATTTGAAGGTCAGGTAATTTTTGTGCGTCACGCTATTCCAGGCGAGAAGGTTTTGGTGGAGATCACCGCGGTCAACTCCAAGATGGCTAGAGGAGATGCGGTCGAAATTCTTGAGCCATCATCACACCGAGTCGAGGCCCCATGCAGATTTGCTGTACCTGGAGGATGTGGAGGATGCGACTTCCAGCATATTGATCTTGCATACCAACGCAAGCTGAAGTCGGCTGTGATTGTCGAACAATTCTCACGACTTGGTGGATTGGATATTAGTTGTGAGGTTCGGGGAGTTAAACCCGAGGATGGTCTTCATTGGCGCACACGAATGGATTTTGCGATCGGCGAAACCGGCCATATTGGTCTTTACGCTAACCGCACCAACGAAGTAATCGAAATTGATAATTGCTTAATAGCTGATGAGTTAATTGCTGTTTACGCACTCTCTGCACGTAAGTGGGGCGGAGATGATCGCATCGAGGCAGCATCTACAAGCACGGGTCAGGTGAATATCTCGCGTGCAGGCCGAAGCATTTCGGGGCCTACTCAGCTCAATGAGAAGGTAGGTGAGTTTACGTATCAAATTTCACCGCAATCGTTCTGGCAATCTCATAAGAGTGCTCCATCAACGCTGATCAATGAAGTTATGGAACTCATAGGAGTTGAGAGCGGAGACATTGTCTGCGATCTTTACGGTGGAGTTGGTCTCTTTACAGCGCCTTTGGCAAAGGCTGTTGGCCCTAAGGGTCGCGTTCACCTCATTGAATCTGGAGCTCGTGCCGTTGCTGATGCACAGAAAATATTTAAAGGTTTTGGAAACGTGGAAGTGCATAGCGGGCGAGTAGAAGCTCGACTACCAAAGATCGATAAAGTTGATCTCATCTTGCTTGACCCACCTCGCACGGGTGCAGGGGAAGAGGTCATTGACGTGATGACTCGCTTACATCCGCTCACAATTGTCTATGTCTCATGCGATCCCGCCTCACTTGCTCGTGACGCCAAGCTTCTGCTCGCCAACGGGTATGCAATGGATCACATTGTTGGTTACGACCTATTCCCAATGACTCAACATGTGGAGTGTGTGGCTCGTTTCCGACCTCTCTAATGGGATCTAGGTAAGGTGGGATCTAGGTAAAGCCAGCAAAATTGCGTTAGATTTGGGCTCATGAGCAAGAATTCCTTTAGTGCAAAGAGCCATCTCGAAGTAGCTGGCACCAATTACGAGATCTTCGATATCACTGGGCTTGAAGGCGCCAGGACCCTTCCTTTTAGCCTCAAGGTTCTCCTCGAGAACTTACTGCGAACCGAAGATGGGGCGAACATCACTGCTGCCCAAATAACCGCTCTTGCCCAATGGGATCCTGCCGCCGAACCTGATACTGAAATTCAATTCACTCCTGCACGTGTCATCATGCAGGATTTCACAGGCGTTCCATGCGTTGTTGATCTTGCAACTATGCGTGAAGCAATTGCAGAACTAGGTGGTGACCCAACAAAGGTAAATCCACTCGCACCTGCGGAGCTCGTTATCGATCACTCTGTCATCGCAGATATTTTCGGAACAAAAACTTCTTTCGAAGAAAATACAGATATTGAATATCAACGCAATAAAGAGCGTTATCGCTTCCTGCGTTGGGGACAGAGCGCCTTTGATGAGTTCAAAGTCGTTCCACCTGGAACTGGAATTGTTCACCAAGTAAATATTGAATATCTGGCACGTGTTGTCATGACTCGCAATGTCGATGGAGCACTTCGCGCCTACCCAGATACTGTCGTAGGTACAGACTCGCATACAACCATGGTCAACGGACTTGGCGTACTCGGTTGGGGAGTGGGCGGCATCGAAGCCGAGGCCGCTCTCTTGGGACAACCAGTTTCTATGCTGATTCCGCGTGTTGTTGGGTTCAAGCTCAAAGGTGAATTGCCTGTTGGAACAACAGCTACTGATTTAGTTCTCACTATTACTGAAAAATTGCGTAAGCACGGCGTGGTCGGCAAGTTCGTAGAGTTCTATGGACCTGGTGTCTCGGCCCTTCCAATGGCAAATCGCACAGCCATTGGCAATATGTCGCCTGAATATGGCTCTACATGTGCAATCTTCCCAATCGATGATGAGACTCTTCGCTATCTGAAATTGACAGGTCGCAATGCAGAGCAGATCGAACTAGTTGAGAAATATGCAAAGCGCAATGGTTTGTGGCACGACGTATCTATTGAGCCACGCTTCTCCGAGTACGTAGAGCTAGACCTTGCCGATGTTGTTCCTTCTATCTCTGGACCAAAGCGTCCGCAGGATCGCATCTCTCTCAGCGCCTCAAAATCCTCATTTAACGAGATTATTCCAAGTTATCTTGGCGAAAAGAGCGCACGTCAGGCTATCGACATCACTGTTGGTGGTAAGCCAACTAGCATCTCCAATGGAGCTGTCGCGATTGCTTCGATCACATCGTGCACCAACACGTCGAACCCTTCAGTGATGATCGGTGCGGCGCTGCTGGCTAAAAAGGCAGTAGAGAAGGGGCTCTCGAGCAAGCCATGGGTCAAAACAACTCTCGCTCCTGGTTCAAAAGTAGTCACTGATTACTACGACAAGGCAGACCTCACTCGTTATATGGAGGCTCTTGGATTTAATCTTGTTGGTTATGGTTGCGTTACCTGCATAGGTAACTCAGGACCGCTTCCAGTTGAGATTAGCAAAGCTATTAATGAGAATGATCTAGCTGTGACGGCTGTTCTTTCTGGCAACCGCAACTTTGAGGGTCGTATTAGCCCAGATGTGAAGATGAACTATCTCGCATCACCACCACTAGTTGTGGCTTATGCGCTTGCGGGCACAATGGATCACGACTTTGAAAACGATGCGTTGGGTCTGGATAAAGAAGGTAACCCTGTTTATCTCAAGGATATTTGGCCAACAGCCGCAGAAATCGATGAGGTAGTTGGTTCATGTATTTCATCTGACATGTTCAAGAAGGATTACGCTACAGTCTTTGATGGTGATCATCGTTGGAAATCACTCGATACACCAACCGGCAAGACATTTGAGTGGGAGGCTGATTCGACATACGTCCGCAAACCTCCTTACTTCGAAGGAATGCCACGCACTCCAAAGCCTGTAACAAATATTTCGGGAGCACGTGTTCTTGCAGTACTTGGTGATTCTGTAACCACAGATCACATCTCACCAGCCGGAAATATCAAAGTAGATTCTCCTGCTGGTAAATATTTGGCTGACCATGGAATTGCTCGCGCAGATTTCAACTCATATGGATCTCGTCGTGGAAACCACGAAGTGATGATCCGAGGAACTTTCGCCAACATTCGCCTCAAGAATCTCCTTCTTGATGGAGTTGAAGGTGGCTTCACTCGCAACTTCTTGAACAACGGCGAACAGGCAACGATTTACGATGCATCCAGCGCATACCAAGCTGCAGGAATTCCTCTTGTTATCTTGGCGGGTAAGGAATACGGCTCTGGTTCCTCGCGAGACTGGGCTGCTAAGGGAACAGCGCTTCTTGGGGTTCGTGCAGTAATCGCAGAGTCCTTCGAGCGAATTCACCGATCCAATTTGATCGGCATGGGTGTTCTACCGCTTCAATTCCTTGAAGGTCAGAGTGCGCAATCACTCGGATTAGATGGAACAGAAGTCTTTGAAATTCTCGGAATTGATGAACTCAATTCTGGAATTACTCCAAAGGCTCTCACCGTCAAAGCAGGGGAGAAGAGCTTCCAAGCAAAGGTACGTATTGATACACCTGGCGAAGCTGATTATTACCGCCACGGTGGAATCATGCAGTACGTCTTGCGTAGCCTCATCGGATAAAACTGGAGTAGATCTCGATAATTTGGAGGGTGTGAGGCCTAATCTGCCTCGCACTTCCAACCATGGGGCTCTAGACTGGGAAGATGTTAGAGCGAGTAAAGAGCCCAGAGGATCTTAAAGCACTGCCTGCAAGTGATCTCAACGAGCTCGCAGCTGGGATCCGCTCTTTTCTCATCGAGAAAGTATCCAAGACTGGTGGACATTTAGGTCCCAATCTAGGCGTAGTCGAACTCACCATCGCGCTCCATCGCACATTTAATTCGCCTCACGATGTTCTGTTATTTGATACGGGACATCAGAGCTACGTTCACAAAATTCTCACAGGCCGTGCTGATCAGTTCGGCGAATTACGTCAACGCGGAGGACTAGCTGGATATCCAAGTAGAGCTGAATCCGAGCACGATGTAATCGAAAATTCTCATGCATCCAGCGCCCTTTCATGGGCCGATGGAATTGCTCGTGGTTTCTGCGTCCAGGGCATTAGAGACCGAAAAGTAGTGTGCGTTGTTGGAGACGGCGCCCTAACCGGTGGAATGTCGTGGGAGGCGCTTAACAATATTGCTGCGACAGATGAGCTGCCGTTGGTCATTATCGTCAATGACAATGAACGTTCCTACTCGCCAACTATCGGCGGCATGGCAACATATCTTTCAACTCTTCGTACAACAAGTGGCTACGAGAAATTTCTTGACTGGGGAAAGAGCGTTCTAGAACATACTCCAGTTGTTGGAACTCCCATTTATGAGACTCTTCATGGTGTAAAAAAAGGAATCAAAGATATTGTCGCACCTCAAGGCATGTTTGAAGATTTGGGACTCAAATATTTTGGCCCGGTTGATGGGCACAACATTGCGGCGCTGGAAAGCGCTCTCACCCATGCCAAGAATTTTGGTGCACCAGTACTCGTTCACGTGATTACGGAAAAAGGACGGGGATATGCCCCTGCAGTTCAGGATGAGGCAGAGAAGTTTCATGCAGTTGGAATCGTAGATCCAGAAACAGGTCTGCCACTGAAGAAATCTGCGCCATCGTGGACATCTGTTTTCGCTAAAGAGATTGTCGACATCGGTTTAGAAGATGAAAAAGTAGTTGCGCTCACTGCTGCGATGTTAGGGCCAACTGGCCTTACTGCATTCTCAAAAGCCTTTCCTGATCGCACCTTCGATGTAGGAATTGCAGAGCAGCATGCAACAGCATCTGCTGCAGGTATGGCATTTGCCGGACTTCACCCAGTGGTGGCCGTGTATTCGACATTCCTCAATCGCGCATTTGATCAACTCCTTCTTGATGTCTCACTTCATCACGCGGGAGTTACTTTTGTCTTAGATCGAGCAGGAATTACGGGCGATGATGGCCCATCACATCATGGAATTTGGGATCTAGCTCTTACCGGAATTGTGCCCACCCTTGCAGTGGCAGCCCCTCGCGATGGATCCAGACTCAAGGAAGTTCTGCGAGAGTCGATCTCAATAAATGATCGGCCATCCTTAGTTCGCTTTCCAAAGGGAGCTGTCCATGATGACATCCCTGCATTCGAGCGACGTGATGGCATAGATGTTCTCTATCGTGGCGAAAGCGCAGATGTCCTTCTCGTAAGTATTGGTGCGATGGCCCAGATCTCCGTAGAAGCCGCATCGCAGGCTTATCGCGAAGGTGTCGGGGTAACTGTTATTGATCCACGCTGGGTTAAGCCTCTGCCTGTTTCACTTATCACCATGGCTCAGAGATACAAATGTGTTGTTGTGATCGAAGATGGTATTAAACATGCTGGAATTGGAAGCACGGTTGCAGAGTTGCTGCGCGAGGCAGGGATCGATCTACCTATCCATTCAATTGGAGTGCCGCTGGAATTTATCGAACATTCAAAGCGTGAAGAAATCCTTAACGACCTCGGAATGAACGTTCAGAGCATCACGCGCAATCTCGTCTCTTGGTCAATCTCTGCTCAATCTGGTAAAACGGCTGTGCCTGAAACCACGCGCGCGACAGAAGAAAATTCTTCAGCTATTAATCAGAAGTAAGGTCTTCTTCTTTCGATTCATCAGCAACTTGGGCAATGAGTGGCTCTGTTGCTACAAGCGGAGCGCAAAGGCATTCCCAGGATTGATCAATCTGCCACTCTCGCGCACCCAACTCACGCAAAGTAGCGCCGATGTATTCGTGGAAAACGCTCTGGCTCGCACCAGCATCTAAAGGCGGGTTCTTCCACATTAACTGACGAAGCAGTTCTGGTGAGAGAAGATTTTCTGTAGGCATCTTCAAATGTTGCGCTCGATCGGCAATAGCTGAACGAGCATGAGTGATACGGGCATGTGCCATGACATTTCGATCTTTCCATACCTTCAGTGGTGGTAACCCAACAGCAGGTGTGCGAATTTCTGGCAGCTCATCCATGGGAAGCAATAGTGTGGAGTGGAGAAGTGCAAACCATTCGGTAGTGGGTAAATTCTCGACACGAGTTCTACGCTTTACGAGTTTGTTGAACTCATCAATAGTTTTAGGTCTACGGGTCGCTATTTCAAGGAGTATTTCGTCATTGAAAATTCGTCCCGGAGATATATCTACCTGCTTAGCAAACTCATCGCGAGCATGCCAGAGTGCTTTGATAATTCCCAGAGTCATACGATCTCGAACTTTATGCATTCCTGATGTGCGACGCCAAGGGTCTTTGCGAGCAGCAGCCGGTGGATTGCGAAGGATTGCAGCGAAGTCTTCTTTGGCCCAGTCAAGCTTCCCTTCGCTTGCAAGGAGCTTTTCTACTTCATCTCGAAGATCTACCAACACATCGACATCCAGGGCAGCATAAATGAGCCACTCGGCTCTCAAGGGTCTAATGGACCAATCCACTGCGCTGTGTTCTTTCGCAAGTGCTAGCCCAAGAAGAGATTCACAGAGCGGGCCTAGTCCGACGCGAGCACATCCAGCAATTCGCCCACCTAGTTCGGTATCAAAGAGAATTTTTGGATCTAGACCCAACTCTCGAAGGCAAGGCAGATCCTGCGTGCTTGCATGAATGATCCACTCCGTATCTTCAAATTGCGAACTGAGCTTTTGCCAGAGCTCGGGATCTGGTACGGCTATTGGGTCAATCAGGTGCAGGCCACCATCACGCCGAAAAATTTGAATGAGATATGCACGTTGGCTGTATCGATAACCAGATGCGCGTTCAGCATCGATTGCAATTGGGCCATGACCGGCTGCGAGCTGTTTGAGCATCTGCAAAAAAGATTGAGGAGTAGTCACCAAATCATCCATCGGATGTCTTGGTTCCAGAAGAGGCGTAGCCAGTGGCTGTGCGGGCTCCTCCGGCTCTATTTCGAGATCGGGCTGCGGTGTAATTCTGAAACACCTTCCGGAATTGGTGCAAGACCTGCACATTGTTCGAGGAGAGCAAGCCATGCTCGGACATGAGAAGGTATTTGATCTCCGTGCGTTGGCGTCCACGATGCCCGTACTTCGAGTTCGGCGGAGTCCGCACGTTCATCAAGAGATCCGAATGATGAGCTAGCGACTCGTGTCACGGTTCCACTCGGCGCCGTGAATTCACAATCATTCTTGGCGAGAGTTTCCAAGAGCCAACTCCAGCCGACACTGGCTAGAACGGGATCGTTTGCCATCTCTTGATCAATGTTTGCCCGAACAAATGTGACGCAGCGGTAATCGCCAAGCCAGCCTTCCTGGCCGGCAGGATCATGGAGAAGTACGAAGCGAGCAGTTGCAAGGTCTTCATCGTCGCAATCATCATTGTCTATCGCATTCAAAGTCGTGACATCTGCAGTCATGGCGAATGCATAAGGTGCTAACTTTTGAGGAGCAGGAACTTCCTCTACAAGAATTTGGGCTCGTGTAACAATGCCTCGGATTTGTCCGACGATCTCGTCGAAGCTCAGGTTAGCCGCCATTGATTAAGGGTAATTCGTGTCAGAGCTATTCCGAGGTAGGCGCGAGTGAGTAGGTGAAAAAGGTTCCACCATCTACTGGTTCTTCTGCAATGAGTCTGTAAGCACCAAGGGCTGAACTCACATCGTAACTCGGAGCATCCTGGTCACCTTCTGCGTTGCTTATGGTGAGGTAGAAAGTCTCGACGAGCTTTGTCTCGAGAGCTTCTTTAATCAAGCTAGGCCCGGCCTCAATCAGAATGCTGCGAAATTCAGGATCGATCTGAGATAGCGCCTGGGTGAGTGAGGAATTGAGAACGCTGGCATGATGATTGCTAGCCACTGACGGTTCATGTGCAGAGCGCGAGAGCACAATGAGTGGGACGGGGGTTGTCCTATACGGTTCATTGCGCGCTGTATTTCCCCCGATGAGGATGAGGTCTGCTTGCGATCGTAATTGATGAAAGCGTCTTCGATCAGCCGGGAAAGAGAGAGCTTTGGAGCTACCCTCTTTAACTGCGCGTCCATCGCGAGAGAGGAGCAAATTCCCCACAATCAGCCGCTTTGATAGATCTGTCGAACTCACATCTCCTAGCCTAGATGGTTTAACCTTCCGTGGTGAGCTCATCATCGATTAATCCACGTCGACGATTTCTGTTGGTTACAAATGATCTTGGTCCCAGGGCAGGCGGGATCGAGACCTTCATCCTCGGACTTATTGACTACCTAGATGGTCGGGAGCTTGTCATTTATACCTCAGCCCAAGAGGGTAGCGAGAACTTTGACAAAGCGCTGAGCGCGAAGACTGGTGCCATAATTTATCGAGACAAAACAAAAGTTTTGCTCCCGACTCCTCGCGTTAATCGTGCAGTGAGTGATCTCATGAAGAAATATGAATCAGAGACTGTGTGGTTTGGTGCCGCGATGCCTTTAGCTTGGATGTCAGGACATCTGCGTCGCTCGGGAGCGAAGAAGATAGTTGCGCTTACGCACGGGCATGAAGTCTGGTGGGCGAAGATTGTGCCCTTCAAGTGGATATTTGCCCAATCTACAAAAGAGATTGATGTGCTGACATATCTTGGCGAATTCACCAAGAGCGCTATGTCGCCAGTGGTAGCGCCAAACTGCGCGTTGGTTCAGATTGCACCTGGAATTTCAATTTCACACTTCACTCCAGGAGATAAAAACCCCGAGTTAATGGAGAAATTCAATCTTGCGGGAAAGAAGGTAATTGTTTCTGTTGGACGCTTGGTGCATCGCAAAGGTCAAGACAAGCTCATCGAAGCTCTCCCAGCCATAATTAACACGCATCCAGATGTGAAGATTCTCTTTGTGGGCACTGGACCGCGTAAGGCGCATCTTGATGCCTTGATCAAGAAGAACTCGTTACAGAGTTATGTTGAATTTGCTGGTCGAGTGGAGTACTCGCGATTGCCTGAATATTTCAGGCTTGGCGACCTCTTTGCCATGCCATCGCGATCACGGCTTGCTGGTCTGGAAGTGGAAGGTCTTGGAATCGTTTATCTTGAAGCTAGCGCATCTGGTGTTCCAGTGCTAGCGGGTGCCTCTGGTGGCGCGCCTGATGCAGTTCTACCCGGAATCACTGGGGATGTAGTTGACGGCAAGAGCGTGAGAGCTATTGCCACTGCCATCAACAATCTGTTGAACGATATGCCGAAATTGCACCACATGGGGGCCGAAGGCAGGAAGTGGGCCGACGTCACATGGAGTTGGGATATCTGGGGAAAGCGTTTTGCCAAACTACTCGAGCTAAATTAAACCGTGCTCGCGCCCTCGAGCCACCGCCGCTGTTCTGTTCGTTGTCACAAGTTTTCTGTTGAGAGATGCAAGATGAGTTTTTATAGTGGCCTCGGAGAGAAATAAGTGAGAGGCAATCTCCTTGGTGCTCCAGCCAAGTGCCAGAATCTGTAGAACGTCTAATTCGCGTGATGTAATTGCTAGGGCTGCCGCCTGAACTTCAATGGAATTTCTCTCACTTGCCGGAAGCACCTTCTGGCCAAGCGCGACCTGTTCGATCACAGCGAGTAAATGTTCGGAAGGATCAGATTTAAGAATATATGCGCTTGCGCCTCGCACGCGGGCTACTTCAAGAGAAATTGGGTCATCGCCAAGCGTAAGAACGATGAATCGGCCATTGTCATTGACCAGATCTAAACCAGATCCATCGGGGAGTGACACATCAACGATTGCAAGATCATTGTCTACTGTGGCTATGAGAGCTCGTCCCTGAGCGAGTGAGGCCGCTTCTGCAACGACATCATGCCCGGCTTGCGAGAGCAGATCGCGTAAGCCGCTTCGGATAAGTTGATGATCGTCAACGAGAATGATTCTCACTCGGAGAGTTTTTCGATAATGATTGTATTGCTGGCGCTTTCATAACGGAGGGTGTGGCGAATAACTGTTAATCGCTCCTTTACTCCAGTCAGACCGAATCGCTCCGAACTGAAATCAAGTCCACCGGGGCCGTTGTCAGAGATACGGATCGAGCCATCTTCTATGTGGACGGTGAAAAGATTCCCATCACTATAGGTATTGGCATTGCGGGCAAGCTCTGTAATCACTTTGACTAGTTCTTCACCGTTGTCGCTCAAGATCGTTCCTATGAGTTCGTAGTGGAAGTGTGAGTTCGAGAAGATCTTCTCTAGTGATTCGTGCAGGGATACTGTGACATCTTGTATGCGCGGACTTCTCAGTGTAAAAATTTCACCGCGAACGCGAGTGATGAGTTGTGAGACCTCGGTTCTAACCTCGCGCAGTCTGGTGCGTGATGATTGATCAAGAGCGCTTTTTCCGATGATTCCATCGAGCGCATAGCCGATTGCAGCAAGATCTTGGGCTAAGCCATCATGAATCTCGCGCGAGATTCGCAATCTCTCTTCGCTGTTAGGCAAAAAGTTCGGCTATCTCGGCCGCATATTGTTGATTAACAACATGACGCTTTACCGAGAGCTTGGCAGTCAGCTGGCCGCCAGCGATGGTGAAATCCTCTGCAAGGATGGTGAATTTTCGAATTGATTCTGCTCGACTCACTGCCTTGTTGGCAAAGTCAACGGCGCTTTGAATGGCATCGCGAAGAGAGGCATCGTCCTTGAGATCTTTCGCAGATAGGCCTGCTTTAGAGTTGGCGGTTGCCCAGGATTTCATAGCATCAGGATCAAGGGTGATGAGGGCCGCGATAAAAGGCTTGTTGTCGCCTACAACCATGCACTGACTTACAAGCGGGTGAGAGCGAAGTCGGTCTTCCAAGATTTCGGGGGCAACGTTCTTGCCACCAGAGGTAATAATGATCTCCTTCTTGCGTCCCACCATCGTGATGAACCCGTCAGCGTCAATCGAACCCAGATCTCCGGTGCGTAAGTAGCCATCGGACGTCAAGGCTTCGTGAGTAGCAGGCTCGTTATTCCAATACTTCTGCATAACGATTGGACCCTTAATCAATATCTCGCCATCTTCTGCGATTCGAAATTGCGTCCCCGGAACTGGCTTTCCCATAGTGCCGATCTTCTGCGCCTTATTTACATTGAGGCTGGCGCCAGCAGTAGTTTCGGTCAGGCCATAGCCTTCGAGGACTGTGATGCCAGCCCCGCGAAAGAAGTGACCTAGTCGAGGGCTAAGTGGAGCTCCACCAGAAATTGCGGCATCGATACGCCCACCCAGACCAGCACGAATCTTCGAGTAGACCAAGCGATCGAAGATCGTGTGCAGCGCTCTGGTCCGTAATGAGATCTTTTTGGAATCGATACCTTCGGAGTACGCAATTGCGACATCGGTCGCTTTAGCAAAAATTTTACCTTTGCCAGATTCTTCGGCCTTGGTCTGTGCGCTGTTGTAGACCTTTTCAAAGATTCGTGGCACTGCAAGCACGAGAGTGGGTTTGAAGCTGGCAAGATCTTGAGGCAAGCGATTGATATCACCACAGTGCGCCATATGAAGTCCAGCGCTAAGCGATCCAATTTCGATCATGCGACCAAATACGTGGGCGACAGGCAGGAAGAGGAGTGTCGACCCACCTTCTTTAAGAAAAACATCATTGGCATAGCCAACGACGTTTGCACATTCGGCGATGAAGTTGCCGTGCGATAAGCAGACACCTTTAGGGTTGCCTGTAGTTCCAGATGTGTAGATCAAGGTCGCTAACGAATCTGGAAGAGCTGTGCGTCGGTTGTTCTCTACATCTACATCGCTAATTCCCGATCCGAGTTTGATCAGTTCACTTAGCGCCTGCTCGGCGATGATGAAGGGTGCTGCACAGGTTGCAGGCTTTACAGGGGAGACAAGCTCTAATAGAGAACGCGTTTCGACGATAAGAGCCTTGGCTCCAGAATCTTCAAGAATCCACTTCACTTGTTCAGGGCTAGAAGTTTCGTAAATGGGAACGCTTACCGCCCCGGCATACCAAATCGCGAAATCGAGAACTGTCCATTCGTAGCGAGTCTTTGCCATGATGGCGACACGGTCGCCAATTCCGATTCCGCTTGCAATCAAGCCCTTGGCCACATCACGGACCTCGTGGTCGAACTCTTTTGCGGTGACAGGTTGCCACTGGTCGCCAATTGGGCGTGAGAGCAAGATTCTGTCCGGCTCACGAAGCGCTCGATCGGCGATGATGTCCGAGAGGTTTCCTATCGCGGGCAGCGGAACGAGGGCAGGCTGAAAGGCTTCTTGCATAGCCAGAACGCTAGTGGTTTTTCCCTCGAATTTCAGGTGATTGGGTGAGGGTAAACTCGACCAGTGATCGAACATCGGAATCAAATAGCAGACCTCAGCATTGGCGTTGATATCGGCGGTACCAAGGTGCTGGGTGGTGTGGTTGATCGTGAGGGAAACATTCTCACAACGCACCGCGAACCGACACCCGCAGCTGGCGGCCAGGCGCTCACCGACGCAATTATTGGTGTAATCCAAGAACTGCTCTCGCAATTCGAAGCTACAACTGTAGGTATCTCTGCGGCAGGTTTTGTCTCATCAGATCGCGAGACGATGCTTGCTACGCCAAATATTGCCGGCTGGAATGGCATCAATTTAAAGAATGAAATCTCTCGTGAAATTGAGTTGCCTGTTGTTATTGAAAACGATGCAAATGCAGCTGCTTGGGGAGAAGCCAAGTTTGGTGCAGGTCGCGGCGTAGCTGACATGATGATGCTTACCGTGGGAACTGGAATCGGTGGAGGTATAGTGAGCGCCGACAGACTTTATCGCGGTGCGTTTGGAGTTGCTGCAGAGTTTGGTCATATGAGAGTTGTTCCAGATGGAATCCTCTGCGGTTGTGGCTCCTATGGCTGTTTTGAACAGTATGCCTCAGGAAATGCACTTCGCAGATTTGTTCGTGAGGCCATTACTCAATCTCCGGATCGCGGACGTCTTATTCTTTCAATGGGTGATGGAACCGTGGATGGAATTGTTGGTAGCCACATTACGGATGCAGCCAGACTTTCTGATCACATTGCTCTCGAGGCGTTTAACAAAGTTGCCGATTATCTTGGTGCTGGAATTGCATCGCTCTGCGTTGTGCTTGATCCCTCGACTGTGGTCATAGGTGGCGGAGTGATAGATGCTGGCGAATTACTCTTAGAGCCAACTCGCGCTGCGCTTGAAAAATACATGCCTTTTAATTCAAAGCACCCAAATCCAGCAATTGTTCCTGCTCTGCTTGGCAATGATGCAGGCTTAGTTGGCGTAGCAGATTTAGCTCGTCGCTAAAAATTCAAACCTGCTAGACAATAGCCCCATCATCAAATTCATCGTCTTCGCGACCACTCATTTTGTAGATTGAGGTACCGATTCCTGCAATAAATGCTGCTAATCCGGGCCACGGACCTAATCCAAAAAGATCGAATCCAGTGGTGTATTCAAGAAGGAGATATATCGGACCCGCTAGCGCTCCTGCGATTGCCCACTTTCCCAACGAATCTGTAGGTTCAATTTTTGGATTTGGAGCAACAAAATGTTGGTCGTCACGTTGATCGAGTTCATCAAGAAAAGTTGAACCGGTCGATTGGTCGAGATTCAGCGAAGAAACTATAGATTCAAATTCTGCGTTGATGAGATCTGTTTCATCTACTTCGCCCATCGCTTCTAACTCACCGCTTAAAACATCATGTATGAAAGTAACTGTCTCCTCATTTAATTCGACACTGTCATAGTCGTGAGAGACATTGTGAAAAGATCTTTCAAAGATCAGCTCACGCACGGTGGGAGAGCAGACGTTGTCGAGAATGACTTGTGACCATTTGGGATTGACGGTGTGATCATTTTCGGAATAAGCAATCATCAACGCAATATCCACTAAGTAGAGATCGGGCACGACTCGCTTCCATAATTGACGAAGCGAGTCCAGTGCTTTCAAAGGTGTACGCGGATAGATATGGATAGGCGCGCCAGGTTTTGCGCAATCACTCGGTCCATTTTTTACGGTAGGCAAGAAGCGTTTCAGAACTGGAATAAGTGAAAATATCTTTCGATCATCTCCGATAGAAGGATTGAGCAAAATGATTCCCTCTATCTCACTTCCTCGTATCTGTGCCAGACGAAGAGTCAGCGCACCACCCATTGAGAAACCTGCGATGAAAACTCGATCGCACGTCTTCTTTAATTCAAGAAAGGCAGATTCTGCACTCGCATACCAATCGTTCCATTCGGTGCGTTCTAGGTCGCGCCAGTTGGTTCCATGCCCGGGCAGGCACGGGACACTTACGCTAAATCCTGCAGAGTTGATTCCCTGCGCCCAGGGAGCAACCGAGAGTGGGGAGCCCAGAAAGCCATGAAGAACGAGCACGCCGATCTGGCTAGCCGCCCCGGAGGCCGATCCAGGCAGAAAAATGCCTTCAGGGGAGAATTCTGAGAGCGAGGCCACGCTCAGATGGTGTCACAAGGTGCTCCAGAACCCCTAAATTAGTCCCCTCACGTTCGCCTCGTCCTCGCGGTAGGTTCATATGTGCCTGCTCGGGTAAGGCTTGTTTAGGAAGGAGATCTGGACCATGGCATACACATTCCTCAAGTCGTTTCTGACTCCGATCCTTATGCTCCTTTTTAGGCCAAAGGTCACGGGTTTGCGCAACGTTCCCAATGTTGGACCAGTGATCATTGCATCGAACCACCTTTCCTTTAGCGACTCCATCTTCATGCCACTGGTGGTGCCACGCAAAGTGACCTTCATGGCGAAGAGTGAATATTTCACCTCACCTGGCATTAAAGGATTTATAAAAAAACTTACCTTTATTGCTCTGGGCCAGGTCCCAGTAGACCGCTCAGGCGGACGGCGAAGTGAAGCTGCGATCAAGACTGGTCTTCGACTTCTTGCAGAAGATAACTGCATTGGAATTTACCCAGAGGGAACGCGGTCTCCCGATGGTCGCCTGTACAAGGGCCGCACCGGTATTGCCCGCATGGCAATTGATTCCGGCGCTCCAATTGTTCCAGTCGCGATGTTTAACACAGCCGAGATTCAGCCAACCGGACAGATCGTTCCTAAGGTTCGTCGAGTTGAGATGGTATTCGGTGAGCCGATGACGTTCACAGGCGATTCCAGCGATTTGCAACATCTTCGTTTTGTCACTGATCAAATTATGCAAGCGATTCAAAAGATCTCACATCAGGAATATGTGGAGATGTATGCCTCGGATGCAAAGATCCTTATTCAAAAAGAGATTGATGAAAGGCTTAAGAGAGAAACAGAGAGTTAGCCGTTTCCTAAAATCTCTCGTCTAGCGACGACGTAGTTGCACTGCCCACAAGAGTCTTTGGAAGGCGGGCACTCACCCTGGATCATGCGCACAAGATCCGACAGACGTTCTTGCAGGGCGATTGGATTGCGTTCGGCCGGGTACCACGCGCTGTTTACTCGATACCCAAAGCCAGCGTTTACGTTGCCCCATGGTTTATCGAGAGACCAGGTAAATAGACCCGTAAGGGAGATGGTGCGGGGGGAGTCCTTCTGTGGGTTCTCGAGTGAAAATGCATACGATTCAAGCTGGGGTGCGTAGAACTGGCTCTTGTCATAATCATTTTTCTGCAGTTTGCAATCAACTATCCCGAAAGTTCCATCTGAGAATTCCAAGAGTAAATCGTATTTGCCGCGAATGAAGAGGCCGGAATCTTTTCCGTCGACGATTATATTTTTGGAAGCTACCCAGCCGCCGTGGCTATGAACTCGGCCCTCAGGCAAGTGTGGGTGCATATCCGATGTCTTAGCACCAATGAAATATTTCTCCTGCATATCTGCGAGATCGCCAATGAGCGGCATCGTTACCGGCGCCTGAACTTGATGGTTGTATTTAAGCCAGAGGCATCGATGACAATCTCCCCAGGCGTAGGTGAGATCACTTGGGCTGATTGCGGCGCGAGGTTCGGTCATGGGCTAAGTCTGCCTCGTGTCACTGACATTCGCTTGCCTTACAGAGTGCGTTTCCTTACAGAGTGTGTTGGTTCGCGTGTGTTGGTTAATGCAGAACTGAATTTGTAAAGGTAATAACTCCGAGAGCAATCATCACAAAGCCCCCAACCTTTCGAAGAAGCACCAAACGATTTGCTTCTGCAGCTAGCCATGTTCGCAGCGTCCCAGCCAATGCACCCCATGTTCCATCACAGAAGAATCCAAGGAAGACGAAGATGAATCCCATGAGGACGAGTTGGGCAGTGAGGTGACCCTTCGAACTATCTGCAAATTCGGGCAAGATGGCAGCGAAAAAGATGATTCCCTTTGGATTGAGAACGCCGACGGTGTAGCCCTGGCGTACCGCTTTGCCAAAGCTCGGCTTGCTCTCCTTGATATCGGTCATCGATTGGGCATGTTCATGGCTATGACGGATCGCATCTATCCCCAGGTAGACCAGATAGAGCGCCCCAAGCCACTGCATAGAGACGTAGATGAGGTGATGGTGCTGGAAAATCGGGCCTAAGCCCAGTGCTACGAGGACGGAAACGGTGAACATGCCCAAGCTGTTACCCAGGACCGTAGCGAGGGCGGTAGCCCGCCCAAAGGCTATTGCTCGGGCAATTGTGAAGAGGACGCTAGGGCCAGGCGCAAGAATGATGGCCAGGCCGGCGACGATGTACTCCCAGATGCGACCGGGTATGACGATTACCACAGGAGAACCTTACGGCGCGTCGGACGGTCATAGTGGACATAGTTATATCGAGTCGATAGGTTAATCCATGTTATATCGATCCGATACTAACGAAACGATACTTCAGATAGGTCTGGTTATTTATGCGCTCCCGTAGTGAATCCCTCGAGTTTGCCCTCCTTGGGCTGCTCAGCCAGGGACCTCTGCACGGGTATGAACTTCGCAAGCGCATGATTTCGATTTACGGACCCTTCCGCGCTCTCTCATTTTCAGTCCTCTACCCGCAGCTTCATCGCATGCTGGACGCGGGATTGATTCAAGAGAATGTGACTGAGGGAGCGGGGCGTCGTTCTCGGATCGTTTATGCAATCACCGCCAAGGGGCAGAGTCGCTTTGAAACGATTTCAGCATCAAGCGGTCCCGATAGTTGGGAAGATGAAAGTTTTGAAGTTCGCTTCGCATTCTTTGGCCCAACACCAGCACGCAATCGTCTTGCCATTCTTCAAGGCCGCCACGACAAGCTAGCCGAGAAGGCAACAATCCTTCGCTCTGATCTAGAGAAATCCCCTGAAGGGCTTGATAAGTATTTAGTTGAGTGGCGTCGTCACTCATTGGAATCAGCTGAGCGAGAGATTGCCTGGTTGAATGAAATGATCAACACTGAAAGGAAGTCATCATGAGTAAAGAAATCCGCGTAGCGATTATCGGCGTCGGTAACTGCGCTAACTCGCTAATCCAAGGAGTGACCTACTACAAAGATGCAGCTGAAGATGTGGAAATTCCAGGTCTTATGCATGCAGTTCTAGGTGGTTACCATGTTCGCGACGTTAATTTCGTTGCTGCATTTGATGTAGATGCCAAGAAGGTTGGTCTAGATCTTGCAGATGCGATGTGGGCGAGTGAGAACAACACAATCAAGTTCGCAGATGTCGCCAAGACCGGCGTCACTGTTGAGCGTGGCCACACATTCGATGGCCTTGGTCGTTACTACCGCGAGACAATCGTTGAGTCAGATGCAACTCCAGTTGACATCGTGCAGACTCTGAAGGATCGCAAGGTTGATGTTTTGATCTGCTATCTCCCAGTTGGTTCAGAAGCGGCCGCAAAGTATTACGCACAGTGCGCAATCGATGCCGGCGTAGCTTTCGTCAACGCGCTTCCAGTGTTTATCGCATCAGATCCAGAGTGGGCAGAGAAGTTCACCAAGGCTGGAATTCCAATCGTTGGCGATGACATCAAGTCTCAGGTTGGCGCAACAATCACCCACCGCATCATGGCGAAGCTGTTCCAGGATCGCGGCGTGCATCTAGATCGCACCTACCAGCTCAATGTTGGTGGAAACATGGACTTTAAGAATATGTTGGAACGCGATCGCCTTGAGTCAAAGAAGATTTCTAAGACCCAGTCTGTGACTTCACAGCTTGATCATGACTTAGGTGCAAAGAACGTTCACATCGGACCATCGGATTACATTCCATGGCTTGATGACCGTAAGTGGGCTTATGTTCGCCTCGAAGGTCGCGCATTCGGAGATGTTCCACTCAATCTCGAGTACAAGCTAGAAGTATGGGATTCACCAAACTCAGCTGGCGTGATCATCGATGCACTTCGTTGCGCAAAGATTGCACTTGATCGCAAGATCGGTGGACCATTGCTTTCACCTTCTAGCTACTTCATGAAGTCTCCACCAGTGCAGTACTCCGATGAACTCGCTCATCTTCGCACTGAAGAATATATCGCTGGAAAAATCGAGCGTTAATTCTTTTCACAAAAAAAGCCCCCAATAACTTGGGGGTTTTTTTATTACCTTTTTAACAAATTTTTAAATGATTTTTTTACGAAGCAAAAACGGACGCTGATCCTTATCGTTGAAGTAGCTCCAATTGATATCAAGAACTTCCAGTGGATGCTCTATGTCATTTTCGGGGCTTCGCCACGAGATCAAGGATTCTCCCGCAGGCATGTTTGGTGGCACGTTAGCGTGGTTGCGCATTGTGTGATGGTGGTTTTCACTTCCTTCAATAAACCACTCTTCCCAGATTGCAGGAGTGCCTTGAGTTACTGTGGATTTTGGCGCAGCGTGAAAAACTCCAGGCGGCAAACGGTCTAACCTGAAAAAGGTCCAGTAGTAGTCGGCATATGGATTGGTCTCACCTTGATACTCGCGTAGGGGAGTCAGGAATGAGGTCTCAAAGTCTTGGCCGATCTGAGAGAGAAAGAGGGGTAGTTCGAGGTCAAGCCACGTCTTTTCCAGCTCTAACTTCCAGCCCTTGGCCTGATCGCTCACCGGGTCCCACTTTCTCGAGAATTGACCGCCTCTCGCGCGAGGCCTTGTTGAATTAAAACGTTATACAACTGTTATCAAACTTTGAGCCTATTGACCCTTGACTTCGATCACGGGATAAACTGTAATTCGCAGGACAACGTTGTCAAGTCTTTCGTTATTTTTTTAACGCAGAAAGACAACGATGTCATCAAGCAGGTGATTGCCTGCCCCTTCGAAAGGACCGCAATAAATGTCAGTTACACGTAATCGTGTTGCAGCAGGATTGGCAATTGTTGCCGCAGGCTCACTCGCAGTCTTCGGTATTGCTACTCCAGCACAAGCAGCATCAAAGAAGCTCACAATCGCATTCGTCATGGGTGCAGAAGCAGACCCATTCTTCAAGGCTATGAAGGTCGGAGCAACAGCTGAAGCTGCTGCAAAGGGCGTCAACCTTGTATGGCAGGGAAATCCTTCTGTCTACTCACCAGCAACACAGATCCCAGTTGCTGATCAAGTTCTTGCAACAAAGCCTTCAGGCCTTGTTTTGATCCCAACAGATCCAACAGCTCTACAACCTGTAGCTAACCAAGCTATCAAGGCTGGTATCCCAGTTGTTAACGTTGACACACACGTCAACGATCTTTCAAAGGTCACAGCATTCATCACAGGCGACAACGCTGATGGTGGCGCAAAGGCTGCAGATGCAATCGCAGCTGCAATCAAGTACACAGCTGGCCAGACATACCAGGTTGCAGTTGGTCTTACATCAGCTACAGCAACAACAAACGTTGCTCGTCTAGCTGGTTTCAAGGCTGAGATCGCAGCTAAGTTCCCAGGCATCACAGTTGTTGATACTGAATACTCACAATCACAACCTTCAGTTGCTGATACAAACGTATCTAACTGGTTGACAAAGTATCCAAACCTCAACGGTATCTTCGCAATCGATGGCACAAACGCCGCTGGTGCTGCTGCAGCACTTCAGGCTAAGGGTCTTGTCGGCAAGGTTGCCCTTGTTGGTTACGATGCATACCCAGCAAACGTAAAGCTTCTACAAGCAGGTGTCTTCTCAGCTCTCATCGCTCAGAACCCAGCAGCAGAAGCAAAGCTTGCGATTGATGACCTTGTTGCAACTCTCACAAAGTCAGCTGCAGCTAAGTCAATCCAGCACCTTGTAACAATTCCTAACGTAGTACTAACAGCTGCAACTTCAGCAGCAGATTTCACTAAGTACACATACGTTGCTTAATTAAGACTGCTTAAGTCTCGGGAAACCGAACATGTATTCAGCTTAATTAGGGGAGGAGGGCCGGCTAGCCTGTACGTCAGGAACTAGCCGGCTCTTTCTCTGATAGATATCTCGATTCGTTACGTTCAAATTTTTTCTCAGGAGATGGTGTGAATAAAGTCGCGTCCCGCGTCAAATCAGCTTTCGGTAATCAGCAGATACTCCTGCTGACTGTTCTTGTGGTGATGGTGGCTTTCTTTACCTCTCGCAACTCTGTTTTCTTCTCTAACTCAGTCTTTGGAAACATCCTTTCGGACTGGTCTCCAGTCGTCCTTATCGCCATCGGCGAAACTTTCGTCATTATCTCTGGCGGGATTGATCTATCGGTTGGTTCAACTGTCGGCGTAAGTGGTGTGGTCGGTGCGATCACCATGGAAGGCATGACCAACCATCACCAAGGTCAAAACTTCACTCTCGTTGTTGGATTCCTCGTAACCCTTGGAGTAGGTTTGCTTGTAGGAATCATTAACGCACTGATGATCACCAAAGCCAAAGTTGTTCCGTTTATCGCAACACTGGTCACCATGGGCGCTGGCGCTGGTCTCTCTATCGTTTTCACTGGTGGCGATCCAATCGCCGGTGGTCCTGCCAAGGCTATTAGCCTGAGCGTTCCTGATTTTGGTCCATTCTCTCGTCCGGGTCTTGTCGTCGTTGTCATTATCGCGGCGCTAGGAATTGTTCTCCACAAGGCTCGCTTCGGTCGCTATACATTTGCTATTGGTTCCAACTCTTTTGCAGCTCGAGCTGCTGGCATCAACGTTAATCGCCATCTTGCCAAGATCTATATCTTGTCGAGCTTGCTAGCTAGCTGCGCTGGTTACTACTTCTATCTACGCCTCGGTTCCGGCGCTCCGACCTCAGGTCAAGGTGGCGAGTTACAAGCGATCGCTGCCGTAGTTATCGGTGGAGCTGCTCTCAGTGGTGGCGTTGGAAACTTCTTTGGAACTGCGCTTGGCGCGCTCATCCTGACAACCGTTACAAGTGGTTTGATCATCATCAACGTGGCTGCCAACTGGGACCAAGTTGCAGTTGCTCTTTTGATTGCAGCTGCTGTTCTTCTTCAGCAATATCGCAACCGAGTAAGAAAGTAGGGCTCGACATGACGCTAGGTTCAGAAGTTCCTCTCTATGAAGTTCGCAACGCCTCTAAGCATTATGGCTCGGTTGTTGCACTCGATGACGTAAGCATGAAGATTCATGCTGGTGAGGTTGTCGGACTTGTTGGTGATAACGGCGCAGGAAAATCTACGTTGGTAAAGATCCTCTCTGGCGCTCACCAACCCACGTCGGGACAAGTTTTTCTTGACGGCATTGAGCGTCACTGGAAGTCTCCACAAGATGCGCTCGAAGCTGGTGTTGAGACCCTCTATCAAGAGTCAGGACTCGCCCCTCATCTTTCTGTCTCATCAAACGTTTTCCTCGGTCGCGAGGAGTATGTCAAGGGGCCTTTGAGCAAGCTTGGCTTCTTGGCACAGAAGAAGATGGATCGAATTGCGCACGAGAATTTGGAGAAGGTTGGCATCGCCGTTCCGCAATCTAACCGCTCAATCTCACAACTCTCCGGAGGTCAGCGTCAGGCTGTAGCAATTGGTCGAGCAGTCTCATGGGCTAAACACGTGATCATCCTCGACGAACCTACCAACCATCTCGGAGCGCGTCAGGCAAAAGAAGTTTTGCAGATCATCAAGAACGCCAAGGCTCAAGGCCTGGGAGTAATTTTTATCTCGCATACCCTTCCTCACGTTCTTGAAATCACCGACAGAATTGTCTGTTTGCGCTTAGGAAAAGTCGTTGCAGATGCACCAACGTCTACCTTCGATGCAGAGAAACTCCTTGGCACAATCACTGGTTTGATCGATAGCAAGTAGCGCTGCGCTACCCTCATCATCATGACTCAATTCCATACCTCGCGTAGCCGTTCCACGATGCGCGAGGTTGCAGAGCGTGCGGGAGCGAGCATAAAAACGGTCTCTCGCGTGATCAATGGCGAGGGAAATGTAAATCCAGAGCTTTTTGAACGTGTGATGAGCGCGGTTAAAGAGCTAGATTATCGCCCCAACCTGCAGGCAGGTTTCTTGCGTCGAAGTGATGGAAAGACGCAGACTATTGGATTGCTGGTCGAGAATATCTCTAACCCATTTTCCTCGGCACTTCATCGCGCTATCGAAGATGTTGCGCGCAAACGAAGCGTCATAGTATTTGCTGGAAGCTTGGATGAAGATACTCATCGCGAGCAAGAGCTCACCAGCGCTTTCTTTGCGCGTCGAGTGGATGGCCTCATTATTGTTCCTGCAGGTGATGACCACGCATATTTGAGCAAGGAGCAGGACGCTGGTACACCTATAGTTTTCCTCGATCGCCCTCCAGTAAATCTAGATGCGGATTCAGTAGTGGCTACCAATTTTGATGGAGGTTTTGCCGCAACGATGCACCTCATTAAACATGGTCATCGCCGAATTGCATACATTGGTGACTACGCGACTATTTACACGGGTGCGCAGCGATTGGCTGGATACAAAAAAGCGTTAGAGGTAAGTAATATTGCTTACGATGAAGCAATCGTCTTCCAAGGCTCGCACTCAAGCGCTGATGCACAGGCAACGCTCTCTGGAATTTTTGGGGGGAGTAGCTCACCGACTGCTATTTTTGCCAGTCAGAACTTTGTGACAATAGGAGCTATTCGCACACTTCACCAACTCGGACTCCAAAGCGCCGTTGCACTCGTAGGTTTTGATGATATTTCCGAGGCCGACCTTCTTGCACCTGCCATCACACTAGTGACTCAAAATGTTACTGCGATGGGAGAAAGCGCCGCAGAACTTCTTTTCAAACGCCTTGATGGCGACGATGGTGACTATGAGAAAAAAGTAATCCCCACACTCTTAACACCGCGGGGATCTGGCGAAATTTCACCCAAGTATTAACGACTAGCCAACTTAGTCGATCTGGAAACCTTCATTAATGGGTCCAAGTTCAACTCCAGCTGCTGCATGGTTCTCTTGTTCGCCACGAGCCAGTTGGGCCTTGTGGGCGTGGTCATGCCAGCGATTTTCAATCTTACCGAATCGCCAAATGGCCAAGGCGCTAGCCCAGATCACTACGAATATCGCAACGATAATGAATCCTGCTTTGTTGATATTAAAAGCAAGGGCATAGTTCCAGAAGAATCCAGTCAGGTTGAGTTGCTGTGCGAATACTTGAGCAACTTCGATTCCACCAATGAAAAGAGCCACGACAACCGATAGCCCGGTGATGACGATGTTGTAATAAACCTTACGTACTGGTTTTGAGAATGCCCATCCGTAAGCAAAGTTCATGAAGGATCCATCAATGGTGTCGAGCAAGCTCATTCCACCAGCGAAGAGCATAGGAAGTGAAAGAATCGCCCACCATGGAAGCCCGGCAACTACTGAAGAGCCAGCGAGAACAAGTAGGGCCACTTCAGTGGCAGTGTCAAAGCCAAGTCCAAAGAGGACACCAAGCGGATACATTTTCCAGCTGGCATCTACTCGACGCGCGATGGGTCCAAAAAATCGCATCATGAAGCCACGAGAATCGAGATGCTTCTCAAGTTCTTTCTCGTCATACATACCTTGACGCATTTTGCGAAAAACCTTAAGTACTGAAGCTAAAACAATGAGGTTAAGGAGTGCGATGAGCAAGAGGAATGAACCAGAGATCGTTGTACCAACTAACCCGGTGTAATGGTGAAGCGCAGAATTTTGGTTGTTAACCTGGGAGCCAAGCGCCTTAATTCCGAAATTGAGCAAGATTGCAAGGAATGTGACAACGGAGGAGTGGCCAAGAGAAAAGAAGAAACCAACACCCATGGGACGCTGCCCATCAGCCATCAACTTTCGAGTCGTATTATCGATGGCAGAAATATGATCTGCATCGAATGCATGTCGCATACCTAGGGTGAGCGCCAAAAATCCTGTGCCCCACCCAAAGAGCTGTCCATCAGCTAAGCGATAGTGGCCTGAAGTCGCAGCCCACATTAAGAGCAGTCCGCCAATAAGGAGGAAGAAGATTACGCCGAACATTGCGCCTAGGCGATTGCACTCATCTCGCGAGAGGCTGGCAAAGGGGTTGCGGGAGCGTTTGGTACCGACTGCGTGACCCGACTCTGGTGTACCCATAGAAAAACCCCTTAGTGCGTAAATTCCTACTTTATGCAAATCATTTGCAGATAGTAACTTATCGCATTAAGGGGTTTTTCGCTCACCGAATGGGTGGGATTTACATCAATTTAGATCAACTGACCAGCCGAATTCTCTGGCTCGGTCAAGGAGTCCTTGCCAGCATTGATCATGAGGGCCGACAGCAGAGCACATGTGAACAAGAAGACGGCGCCCCACTTAAAGGTCGTGGTGAAGCCGTGAACCTGGGCATAGACCCCGACCTGCTGGCCTAGGGATGTATGACCCGCAGCGAAGGCCGCAGCCGACGAAATCGCGATGGTGTTGAGAAGGGCTGCTCCGAGAGACCCACCGATTTGTTGGCTCGTGTTGATCATGGCGCTAGCTACTCCAGCATCATGCTCACCCGCAAGGTGTAGTCCTGTACTCGCATTAGGGATGAAGTAAAGGGCGCAACCAAAGCTCATGATGAGCATAGGAGCCAAGAGGTGTGAGGTGTAACCCGAGGTAGGAGTCAAGCGTGAGAAGAGCAAGATTCCTACAGTTGCCAAGACCATTCCAAAGACCATGAGCGGTCGTGGACCGATCTTAGGTAAAAGTTGCGAAGCAATACCGGCTCCAATGACGATTCCTACTGTAAATGGCAGGAATGCTACGCCAGCCTTAAGTGGTGAGTAATGAAGGAATGATTGCATGTAGATGCTCAAGAATAAGAACATTGCAAAGAGTCCAACTCCGACAAGCAGAGAGCCAATATAGGAACCACCACGGTTGCGTTCAGCCAATACTCGCATAGGCAGAAGTGGGTGAGAGGCCTTCGCTTCGATGGCAAAGAAGGCAGCAATAAAGATTATTGCTGCGATGAAGTAAGGATAAGTGTGGACGTTAGCCCAACCATTGTTTGCGGCCTGGCTAAATCCATAAACCAGTGAAACTAATCCGACAGTTACTGTAACTGCGCCAGGAACATCGTACTTGTTATCGCCCTTCGCCTTTGACTCGTGCAAGTTGGGAAGCGCAAGAAGAATAGCGAGTACTGCAATTGGAGCATTAACAAACAAGCACCAACGCCAGTTGGCGTACTCTGTGAGAAGGCCGCCCATAATTAAGCCGATTGCTGCTCCGCCTCCTGAAATTCCACCATACACTCCAAACGCCTTAGCGCGCTCTTTTGGAACAGTGAATGTGACGTTGAGAAGAGAGAGTGATGAAGGAGCGAGGAGGGCACCGAATGCACCTTGAAGACCGCGCATTGCAAATAGTTCTCCTTGGTTTTGTGAAAAACCACCGATGAGAGAAGCCAGCGCAAAACCAGCAAGACCGATAATGAAAATCTTCTTACGTCCGACATAGTCGGCGATTCGACCACCGAGAAGCAACAAGCTTCCGAAGGTCAGCGAGTACGCCGTGACAACCCACTGGCGATTTGCATTAGAAATATGAAGCGCTTTCTGAGCACTTGGAAGAGCGAGGTTAATGATTGATGCATCGAGGACAATCATGAGAGACGCGATAGCAATAACGCCAAGCGCCATCCAGCGATTCGGGTCTAGACCTTCATCGCCTGGGAGCCAGTGGTGCTTCTTTTCTTTTGGCATGGGAGCCTTCCGGTGAGGTGTTTTATACGTGTTTTCACGAAGTGGAGGTGCCTTAAGTGATTTCTTGAAGGCTATCTGATAACTTAATCTTAGCAAGTTGAAGGTTCAATCTTTCCTAGCGAAAACAGCATTGGAGATTGACATCGTGTCTTGGCGCCCGCCAAGAGCCCTCGATGTTTTTACGCAAGTCATGAATTCAACATCAACTGTTCATACAGATTTAGTATCAGATCTAGAGCCTCAGGCCTATCGAAAATTACCTACATCACCCGTACCACTGGATATGGCCCGGGTAGATGAACTCATCGCCGCAGAATGGAAGCGTTTCACCACTGGGACGTTCGGCTCCAATGAAGAGTTTCAGCTCGCATTGGCATCAATGCCTATGGGTGTCCCCTCTAGCTTCCAGCACTGGGATCCATATCCAATTGCCATAGCCAGTGCCGAAGGTGCGTGGATGACAGATGTCGATGGCCGCAAACTTCTTGATCTCTCCATGGGATTTGGTGCGATGTTGGCTGGGCATCTCAATCCGGTTGTTGTAGAAGAGGCCACAAACGCTCTTAAGACCGGCACTCTCTTCGTTACGCCTTCACCTATTTCGCGTGATGCAGCAGAGCGGATGTGCAAGCGATTTGGTATTGATCAGATCCGTTTTGCCAACTCTGGTACAGAAGCCACCATGTATGCATCGCGTCTTGCTAAGGCTTACACGGGTCGTGATGGATTGGTAAAGCTCGAGGGTGGTTATCACGGTAGCTATGACCCGATGACAGTTTCGGCAAAGCCCAAACTCGAGTACGCAGGAGACCCTGAAGAGCCAACCCCGGTCATTCCAGCAGGTTCAAATGCCGGTGAGATCTATGTGGTTCCTTTTAACAATCTTCCTGCTCTTGAGAAGCTCTTCAAGGCGCATGGTTCGACGATCGCTTGCATCATCATGGAACCTGTCATGGAGAATTTGGCCATCGTACTTCCGGACGCTGGTTATCTTGCTGCCGTCCGTGCGCTCTGCGACGAGTACGGAATCATTTTGATATTCGATGAGGTTAAGACTGGCCTCACAGCAGGACCTCACGGAGCCGCTGCTCGAATCGGCGTAAAGCCTGATCTCATCACTCTCGCTAAATCAATTGGTGGGGGACTTCCACTCGCAGCATTTGGTGGCAAGAAGGAGATTATGAACGCAATCGCAGACGGACGTTTTGATCACTTCGGTACATTCAATGCCAACCCGCTTGCAATGGCAGGCGTGCGCGCAATGGATCGCATTTGCACTCCTGAAGCACTCGCAAAGGCAGAGGCACTTAATCGCCAAGCCCTAGACAGAATCATGGAGATTATCGAGCAGTACAACCTTCCTGCACACACCGTCGGTTTTGGTGTGAAGGGTTGTATCACCTGGTCAACAACACCAGTTCGTAATTACCGCGATTACAAAGCGACAGATTTCAAGGTGGCCGAGCTAGCGTGGCTCTGGTCGCTCAATCGTGGAATCGTTACACCTCCAGGACTTGATGAGCAGTGGCTTATCAGTTTGGCACACGGCCAGGACGAGATCGACAAACTCGTCGAAGATTTTAGAGAGTTAGCCGAGGCGCTACGCGCGTAATTACTCGAGCGCAATCAGGTCGTAGTACTCGTCGTTCCATAGATCTTCATCGCCATCTGGCAGTAGTAGAACGCGCTCAGGCTTGAGAGCGCGTACAGCGCCATCATCGTGAGTAACCATGACAACTGCGCCTTGGTATTCACTGAGCGCAGCCAGAATTTCATCACGAGATGCTGGATCTAGGTTGTTCGTTGGCTCATCGAGAAGCAAGAGGTTGGCGGCGCCCACCACAAGAGTTGCAAGAGCTAAACGAGTTCTTTCGCCACCGCTGAGTACGCCAACTGGCTTTTGAACATCGTCGCCACTAAATAGGAATGATCCAAGGACTTGGCGGGCTTGTGGCTCACCAATGTTCTCGCCTGACGAGAGCATGTTCTCGAGAACAGTACGATCGAAATCAAGCATTTCGTGCTCTTGGGCGTAGTAACCGATTTTGAGGCCATGGCCTGGTTCGATCGCGCCAGTATCTGATTGCAGAACTCCTGCAAGCATTTTAAGGAGTGTTGTTTTACCAGCACCATTGAGTCCGAGGATGACAACACGAGAAGATCGATCTATAGCTAGGTCAACATCGGTAAAGATTTCGAGTGAACCATAAGATTTCGATAATCCATGAGCCATAAGGGGAGTCTTGCCACAAGGAGCCGGTGTAGGGAAGCGAAGTTTTGCGACCTTGTCAGATCTGCGGACATCTTCAAGCCCAGCAAGCAGTGCATCTGCACGGCGAAGCATTCCTTGTGCTGCAACTGCCTTTGAAGCCTTTGCGCGCATCTTCTCACCTTGTTTAGCAAGAATCGCAGCTTTCTTTTCGGCGTTGGCGCGTTCCTTTTTGCGGCGATGTTCGTCATCTTCGCGTTGCTGGAGATATTTCTTCCAGCCCATGTTGTACACATCGATGCAGTTACGATTGCCATCGATGTAGAAAACCTTATTCACCACGGTCTCGATCAGAGCGACATCGTGAGAGATGATGACAAGTCCACCCGAATACTTACCAAGATACTCACGAAGCCAGTTAATCGACTCGGCATCCAAGTGGTTGGTAGGCTCATCTAGCAGAAGTGTTTCTGCTCCACTGAAGAGAAGTCGAGCCAGTTCTACTCGACGACGTTGACCGCCAGATAAGCCTTCGAGGCTATCTTCAAAGATACGCTCTGGGAGTCCAAGGTTGGTCGCTATGGATTCGGCTTCAGATGATGCGCCATACCCGCCTGCGGCGTTGAATTCTTGATCTACGCGTGAATACCGTTCCATGGCTAGGTCGAGTTCATCCGCACCTTGCTCGGCTGCAACTGCGATAGCTTCTTCAGCCTTGCGCATACGAGTAACAATTTGGTCTAGGCCACGAGCAGAGAGAATGCGGTTAATGACCGTCTCATCTTGGTCACCAGTACGAGGGTCCTGGGGGAGATATCCGATCGTGCCAGTGCGAAGCACTTGGCCACCAGCAGGCATGCCTTCACCAGCCAATACTTTGCATAGGGTTGATTTGCCGGCACCATTTCGACCCACAAATCCAATGCGATCACCGTGGTTAATCCGGACGGTGACATCTTTAACTAGGAGTCTGGCCCCAGCACGTAGTTCGACACTCTGGGTAGCAATCACTGCGCAATCTTACTGGTCAATTCTTCTAGGGTTGACCGCGATCGACTAGCCTTAGCGTATGGCTAATCACGGCAATATGTACGGCCCAGCATTCACCTTCCTTGGTGTTGAGAGCTGCGATCTGGAGATCCCCTCTACCTATGAAGGTGCCGATGTCGTTATTCTCGGTGCACCTATAGATTCCGGAACTTCGTTTAGATCCGGTGCGAAGTTTGGCCCCCAGGCGATTCGCGGAACTGATTACTTGCCTCACGATGCGCAGCGTCCTCATATGGCACTGCGTGCGGATGCACTTATGGAGCTCAAAGTCGTGGATGCTGGTGATCTCATGATGCCCCCTCACGATTTGGCAAGTTCGCTGAAAGTTTTGGCCGATGCGACCGAGAAGCTTTCACACACCGGCGCATTTATTGTTGTGCTCGGTGGCGATCACTCCATTGCATCTGCAGATGTAGCAGGCATAGCGCGACATCGCGGCATGGGAAGAATCTCGATGGTGCATTTTGATGCTCATGCAGATACGGGTGATAGTCAATTCGGAGCACTTATTGGACATGGCACTCCGATGCGTCAGCTGATTGACTCTGGCGCTGTGCGCGGAGATCGCTTTCTACAATTGGGGCTTCGTGGATATTGGCCGGACTCGCCAACTCTTGATTGGATGCGCGATCAAGGTATGCGCTCATATGAGATGACCGAGATCCATCACCGTGGACTCACGGCAGTACTTGATGAGTCATTTGATATTTTGACGAATGAATGTGATGGTGTTTTTCTCTCGGTAGATATCGATGTTGTTGATCCAGGTATGGCACCAGGAACTGGAACGCCAGAGCCAGGCGGCATGACTAGCCGTGAGCTACTGGAGGCTGTGCGGCGTATCTGTTTAGAGCTGCCAGTAGTGGGCATGGATATTGTTGAGGTCTCACCTCCGTTTGATTCATCCGATATAACAGCGATGTTGGCTAATCGTGTCGTCCTTGAGGCTCTTAGCGCAATAGCGTTAAAAAAGCGTGGCGGAACTTATAGCCCAACGAGAAATCTCTTGGATCGATAAATATTAATTGAGGGTATCGAGAATGGCTTCGATATCTGCTTCCGTTGTCCAAGGATTAACAATTGCGAATCGCAAAATGGGCTTGCCTTTATGTGCTGATGGAACAACAAAGCCAATCTGGTCAGCCAAGAGTTGATCGCTCCACTTTTCGTAATCCTCTAACTCCCATCCTTTGCGAGTAAACGCGACCACGGAGAGGGTCGGTTCCATAAGGAGCTCAAGATTCGGATGAGCCTTAATGAGAGAAGCTGAATGCTGCGCGATAGTGAGCGTCTGCTCCATTGCACGCGTGTACTCGTCGGTCCCATTTGCGGCCAGTGAGAACCAAAACGGTAATCCACGTGCACGGCGGGTAAGGTGGATTGCGTAATCAGAAGGATTCCACTCATTGGGATTCTCGAGGGTTTCGAGATATGAGGCATGCTGCGTATGAGCCTTCTTGGCGATAGTGGGATCGCGATAAATAAGTGCACAGGCATCGAACGGAGCAAAGAGCCATTTGTGCGGATCGACAATAAGTGAATCCGCTAATTCAACGCCGTTAAATTTCTCCCGAACACTTGGGGCGCAAAGGGCTGCTAAACCATAGGCGCCATCGACATGGAACCAAATACCTAGCTCCCTCGCAATGGTTCCTACACTGGCTAGATCATCGATGATTCCCAAATTTGTTGTTCCGGCAGTGGCCACAACGGCGAAAATGCCATGGGTTGGATTCTCATGCAGATAACTTTCAATCGCATTCTGCGTATTCTCACCCGTCATCACACCAGCGTCGTTTGCGGGAACTTTGAGGACCAGCACATCCATAATGTCTGCGGCTGATTGAATGGATGAGTGTGCTTCCTCTGAGCATGCAACCAACCATCGACTTACATCGGGGTGCTTCCTGCGAGCTTCAACACGCGCTGCTACGAGCGCAGAAAGATTTCCATTGGTTCCACCTTGAACAAATACTCCACCTGCAGATTGTGGCAACCCCGCCATATTGGCTATCCACGCCAGGGCCTGATTTTCGGCAAATACGGCGCCAGATCCTTCGAGCCAGGAGCCCCCATAAAGTGCCGCCGACCCAACAACAAGATCGAAAAGGTTCGCATATTCACTGGGGGCAGAAGGGATGAATGCCAAGTATCGTGGGTGATCGGTAGAGATACAGGCTGGCGCTAGAACATCTTTAAAGAGCTTAAGCGCATGATGTCCGCCGAGACCTTTAGGCGTAATCGTCTTGCCAACTTGAGCGAAGAGTTCTTCGGGCGTGGATGGGCCATCAAGCGGTGGATTGAGCTTGAGACGTTCAAGACTGTAGTCAAGAATCTCGTGGGCCAGGTCTTCTACATCCTGAGTGAACTCATGCATGGAAGAAGTATCTCACTTGATCTGAGGTGAAATACTTCTAGACATTGAAGAAGCCCTTGATTGATTGTACGATCATGTTGACCGCAATCGCGGCTACCAGTAAGCCAGCAACGCGCGTTATGAGAGTTACGCCTGACTCTTTAATGAGATCGATGATCGACGTCGAAAACATCAGAATTAATCCAATGACGACGTGCACCATGATAATTGCAATAGCGAGTGCAACTTTTGCGGTTGTTGAGTGTGCGTAGTGAACGTAGAGCATGGTCGTGACAATTCCGCCAGGTCCAGCAAGCACGGGAGTGCCAATCGGAACCATCGCAATATTGACTTTATTTCCGGCTGTCTCTGACTCTGAGCCAACTTTTCCGCGAAGCAACTCCATTGAAATAAGAAAGAGCAGAAAACCTCCGGCTCCTTGGAGCGAGTAGAGATTAATATGGAGATAACTCAGGATGAGTTGCCCAAAGAGAGCAAAGATGACAATGATGAGTAGGGAAGAAGTTGCTCCCTGCCAGGCCAGCGTGATTCGTTCTTTGCGAGTGCGCTCACTAACGAGAGCAAGAAAGATTGGGATAGCAGCAACGGGATCTAGGACGACGAAGAGAGTGACAAACGCTTGTACTCCGAACGTTACGGCTGAGACGGTCGCAAGGCTATTCATGTCTGCATTCTCTCATGCAGAGCACCTGGGGGAGTTGGTTATCGCTGGAAATGAAAAAGCCCCGCGACGATGAACGGCGCGGGGCTTTTTTGTGACGGATTAACCGCCGAGTCTGGGCTTAGATGTCGTAGTAAAGCTCGAACTCAGCTGGATGTGGACGCAAGCGAACATAATCAACTTCGGCGGTGCGCTTGTAGTTGATCCATGTTTCGATGAGATCTGGAGTGAAGACGCCACCCTTTGTAAGGAACTCGTGGTTGGCTTCTAGGGCATCTAGCACCTCTGGAAGTGAACCTGGTACTTGTGGAATTGCAGCTGCTTCAGCGCCTTCCAGCTCGTACAGGTCAACATCGACTGGAGCTAGTGGCTCAATCTTGTTCAAGATTCCATCGATACCGGCCATGAGCATTGCTGCGAAAGCTAGGTATGGGTTTGATGATGGATCTGGGCAACGGAACTCAATGCGCTTCGCCTTTGGATTCTTACCTGTGATTGGGATACGAATGCAAGCAGAACGGTTACGAGCTGAGTAAACAAGGTTTACTGGAGCTTCGTATCCTGGAACCAAGCGGTGGTATGAGTTCACTGTTGGGTTTGTGAAAGCGAGAAGTGCCGGTGCGTGCTTAAGTAGGCCACCGATATACCAACGAGCCATATCAGAAAGATCGCCATATGTTCCCTCTTCGAAGAAGAGTGGCTTTCCATCTTTCCATAGGGATTGGTGAACGTGCATACCTGAGCCGTTATCTCCGAACAGTGGCTTTGGCATGAATGTCGCGGTCTTGCCATTTTCCCAAGCAACGTTCTTGATGACGTACTTGAACTTCATGACGTCATCGCCAGCCTTCAAGATATCGTCGAAGCGATAGTTGATCTCCATTTGGCCGGCAGTTCCAACTTCGTGGTGAGAACGCTCAACTTGAAGTCCAACTTCTTCTAGTTTCATAACCATCTCGTCACGGATATCAGCGAGTTGGTCGGTTGGAGATACAGGGAAGTAGCCACCCTTGAAGCGAGTCTTGTAACCGCGGTTAGGTGTGCCATCTGCTTCTAGAGAAGCACCCGTGTTCCATGCACCCTCGATTGAATCGATGAAGTGGTGTGAAGCATTTTGTGAAGTTGAGAAGTTCACTTCGTCAAAGAGGTAGAACTCAGCTTCTGGTGCGAAGAATGCTGTATCAGCGATTCCGGTTGACTTGAGATACTCAACAGCCTTGGCAACGACTCCACGTGGATCGCGGCTATAAGGGGAGTCATCAATCGGGTTGTGCACTGAGAAGTTGATGATCAATGTTTTTACTTTGCGGAATGGATCGATGAAGGCGCTACCTGGAATTGGAAGCAACTTCATATCTGATTCATGGATCGCCTGGAATCCGCGGATCGAAGAACCATCGAACATCAAGCCATCTGTGAATACAGCCTCGTCAAAGGAATCGGCCGGCACGTTAAAGTGCTGCTGAATACCTGGAAGGTCGATGAAGCGGATATCAATCAGCTTTACATCTTCTTTTTTAATGAAAGCAAAAATCTCACTTGAGTTTTTAAACATTCTTCTCCCGATTTGGTTAGAGATTAATCATCTCGATTAACTGTATCTCGCGCGAGGCGCATCGATGGGCCGCGTTACGGAGCCAATGTTACCCTTCGGCTATGCCTATGCAAGCCTCGTTTGGACGCCGTCTGCTCGCCGTAGCCATCGACTGGTTCATGTGCCTGGGAATCGCGGGTCTGATCTCTCGCAGACATGTGGGGGGAGCCACATTTGTCCCCTTGGCGGTCTTCTTTGTTGAGGTTCTCTTGCTGACCACCCTCACTGGTTCTAGCGCTGGCCAGCGAGTTTGTGGTCTCCGTGTGGTCGGCGTTGACGGCTCTTTGCGTGTACCGGCTTATCGAGTCTTGGGGCGGACGATCTTGCTATGCATGGTTTTTCCAGCTCTGCTTACCAAGGATGGCCGGGGTTATCACGACTGGTTAAGCTCTACGGTTGTTACGCGGGTATTACGCCCGGGCAGTTAGTAGCCCAAGTAACGACGGGTTATCGGCGCGGAACTTTTGCGCCCTTTGGTAGTGGCCCTTGTGGAATCGGCATATTCAAGCCACCGATAGCCTTAACTCGATTACGGACTTCGCGCATTTGATTCTTCGTCAATGTGTTTGGCAATTTCTTGATGGTCTTCTGCAGCTTACGCAGTTTTATCTGTCCAGTTTCGTCACCAACAATGAGATCAACCACGGTAATTCCCGGAATGAATCTCTCCATCTTGCGCTTCTCATCAATCAGCAATTGTCGAACAGCGGTCGTTCCTTCACCAACAAGAATAATTCCTGGACGACCTACTACCCGGTGGACCATATCTTGGTTGCGAGAGACAGCCACCGCTGGAGTTGTTGTGAACCCTTTGCGAATCGACATCAAGACGCTGGCCCCCGCACCCATCTGGTTTTCAATGGATGAGAACGCCGCGTTATTAGCAAAGCGCGTGAATAGAAAGAATGCCGCAAGAAGTGCGAGCGGAATTCCGAGAATTCCAAAGTAAACCGGGTGATGTAAACCTTTTCCGGCGAAGATGCTGCCAATGAGAACAATGACAAAGAGCAAGCCACAGTAAACGAGGGAGAGTGGCTTCTCCTTTCGAGTGAGAGCGAATGCATCTTTAAGGACTGCCATCTGGCCTTGTTTTTCTGGTTGTACGGCTTCGGCCATTTAGTTGCTCTCCTTGTTTTCGCTGCTGCTATTGGAATTACTTTCTTGCCGCACCTGGTCAATTGTCGGTGCATGCCCGCCCAATCGAACGGGTGCCCACCATTGTCCGGTATGGGAGTCAGGATAATTGGCTTGTACCGAATCTAAAAGTTTCTGCATTCGAAGTTTGAGGTCTGCCTCGGCCTGCGCTATATCGCTGCCCTTTTCGACGCGATATGGCTCGCCAAATGCCACATGAATAGGGAATTTATTGCGCTTGAAATCAGGCTTACGCTTCTTGGTCATGATCCGCTGACTGCCCCAAACGGCCGCAGGAATGATTGGAACGCCAGCTCCCATAGAGAGTCGAACCGCTCCACTCTTGAGCTCATCTATCTCGAAGCTTCTCGAAATAGTGCCCTCGGGGAAAATTCCGAGAAGCTCGCCCGCCCGAAGAGCTCGAAGTGCGGCGACGAATGATGAAGAGCCACTCTCGCGATCAACAGAGATGTGATGCATGCCGCGCATCAATGGTCCAGCGATCTTGTGATTGAAGATCTCCTTCTTGGCCATGAAACGTATATATCGTTTAGCTGGGAGAGCGGCTGTTCCAACGAGCGCAAAATCAAGGTAGCCAACATGGTTCATGCAGATGACTGCGCCACCAACTTGTGGCAAATTTTCTATGCCCTTGAAGTCGAATTTAAGACCTAGATACTTCCAGACACTCTTGATTGTGATAATTACGGGCGGATAAACGTATTCAGCCATTAAGCAATCCTGATTTCTTTTCAAGAGCTTGCTTATAGAGACGTCCGGCACGATAACTAGAGCGAACAAGTGGTCCACTCATTACTCCTAGAAAACCAATCTCGTTAGCCTCATCTGCTAACTCAACAAATTCTTCAGGTTTAACCCAGCGAACGACAGGGTGGTGGTTAGAGGTTGGACGTAAATATTGAGTAATGGTCACAAGATCACAACCAGCAGCTCGCAAGTCGACCAGCGCTTGAGAAACCTCTTCACGCGTCTCACCCATTCCTAGAATGAGATTTGATTTTGTTACGAGTCCAAAATTTTGCGCTTGGGTAATGACATCGAGTGAACGGTCGTAGCGAAAAGCAGGACGAATCTCTTTGAAAATGCGTGGAACAGTCTCTAGATTATGAGCAAATACTTCTGGACGAGTCTCAAAGACTTGGTTAAGTAGGTCAGGGATTCCGCTGAAATCTGGAGCAAGCATTTCAACACCAGTACCAGGATTGGCTAGATGAACCATCCGAATTGTTTCGGCGTAGAGCCAGGCGCCTTCATCTTCTAGGTCATCACGAGTTACGCCAGTGATAGTTGCGTAGCGAAGTCCCATAGATTTAACAGACTCGGCAACGCGGCGTGGTTCGTCCCGGTCAATAGGTTCTGGCTTACCAGTATCAATGTTGCAAAAATCGCATCGGCGAGTACAACGTTCTCCACCAATTAGGAAGGTCGCTTCTTTATCTTCCCAGCACTCAAAAATATTTGGGCAAGCTGCTTCTTGGCACACCGTATGAAGACCTTCGGTCTGCACGAGTGAGCGGAGTTTTGTGTACTCCGGACCCATGTTCGCTCGTGTCTTAATCCATTCAGGCTTACGCTCAATGGGGACTGCGGCATTTCTCGCTTCGATGCGTAGTAGCTTGCGACCTTCGGGTGCGATAGTCATTTACATAATCCTCTCTAGTGCACGCAGAATGCGATCTTCAACAATTGGCGCTATCTCAGCAATCGTTAACTTGTGTGAGGTTTCTTGGCTCATTGACGTAACGTCCGCATCTGAGATTCCGCACGGCACGATCTTACTGAATGCGGCAAGATCGGGGTTAACGTTGAGAGCAAATCCGTGCATGGTCACCCCGCGTGCAACTCGAATTCCGATAGCGGCAACTTTTCGGTCTCCACGGGAATCTCTTATCCAAACACCTGATCGCTCGCAGAATCGTTCGGCCGGAATGTTGAAACTTTCGCAGACTTCGATGAGTGCGCTTTCAATTTCACGCACATAACCCACAACTTCATTTCGTTTGCGAAGGGGCACAATGGGGTAACCCACGAGCTGACCGCGACCATGCCACGTGATTTTTCCACCACGGTCGACATCGACAACAGGGGTGCCATCTACTGGACGTTCAAAATCCTTCGTCATGCGGCCTGCCGTATATACGGATGGATGCTCGAGCAGGAGAAGAGTCGGTGAGGTGGTTCCATCTGCAACACCCGAGTGAATTTCTCGCTGCAGCGAAAGTGCCTGGGCATATTCGATCACACCTAGGGAGCGCACATTCACGGCCTGCACAATCTGTTCCTGCGGCGAATGGCCCATCAGATCGCTCATGACCCTAGCCTAATGTAGCTTTGGAGTCATGACATTTCAGGAAGTCGGCGCAGATCGTTTGCGAGTGGGAATATCGGGATATGGGCTCGCTGGGCGCGTATTTCATGCTCCATTTCTCAAGGGGGCAGGGTTTGACGTTGCGGCAGTAGTAACCCGCAATCCCGAGCGTATGGCTCAGGTGGCTCAAGATTTTCCAGAGGCGCAGATTTGTAGCTCCATAGAGCAGATGGTCCAGATGGAACTGGACTTGGTTGTGGTCGCATCGGCGAATCTGGCGCATGTGAGCGACGCCCTTAGTGCCATCGCAGCAGGTATTCCTGTGGTTATTGATAAGCCATTGGGTATTACCGAAGCAGAAGTTCAACGCATTATTGATGCATCGGACACGAACGACGTTGGAGTCATTCCGTATTTTAATAGGCGCTGGGATAGTGATGCGTTAACTATCAAGAAAGTCATCGCTGACGGAGTGATAGGAGAAGTTTTTCGTCTTGATTCACGCTTTGAAAGGTATCGCCCAGGCACGACTCCTCGTAATTGGCGTGAAAGCAAAGGCGCTGATCAGGGCGGCGGGCTACTCCTAGACCTTCATCCCCACCTGATCTCAACAGCATTAGATTGGTTTGGCGACGCTGAGCTTAAATATTCTTCTGTCCGAAATATTCGCGGAATGAGCGATGATGACATTGTGCTTGTGCTTTCTCATTCACGAGGTGTTGATTCCTACCTCTCGGCAAGCGCCATCATCGGAGCACCTGGCCCACGAATTCGCTTGTCAGGAACGCAGGGAACTTTAATCATTGATGAACTCGATGGTCAGGAAGAGTTGTTACGTTCAGGTCGATATCCCAACAATGGCATCTGGTCTGAGCCCGTAAGAAGTAAAGCCTTTATCCATCGTGGCGATGAGATCGTGGAGTTGCAAGGAGAGCCTGGCAATTACGGAAGTTTTTACCTACAAGTCGCAGATGGCATTCGATGTGGTGCGCCTTGGCCAGTCCAACTCAGCGATGCTCTTAGCGTTGCAAGAATCCTTGATCAAGCTCGCGCCAGTAGTGTTCGCTAGAAACTACTCCTTACAGAGTTCTTCCAACGCACGCGTGAGATGTGGATAATCGAATACAAATCCGCTATGAAGAAGCTTGGCGGGTACAACTTTTTTGGAGCCGAGAATTTCGGTTGAAAATCCACCAAGCGCAGCCTTAAGAATGAAGCCAGGCACTGGAAAAAGGGCAGGGCGATGGAGCGCGCGAGCTAGAGTGCCAGTGAACTCTTGATTGGTGACGGGATTGGGTGACGTCAGATTTACCGCACCTTCAATATCGCTATTGAGTAGATGGGTAAGCGCTTTAACTTCATCATGAAGAGTTATCCATGACCACCACTGCGATCCAGATCCGAGTTTGCCACCGAGACCGAGTCGAAAGAGCGGGAGCATGCGACCCAGTGCACCTCCCGTTGGATCAAGAACAAGGCCGGTGCGAACTTTTACTGTGCGCACTCCGGTTGCAAGGTCAGCTGCTGCTTCCCATTCTCGACACACTGCTGCGAGGAAGTCATCACCACTTCTATCGTCTTCGTTCACAGCGCGATTGCCAGTTTCGCCGTAATAGCCAATTGCTGATGCGGAGATGAATACCGAAGGTTTAAGTGTTGTAGCCGCGTGTGCAATAGTCGTAGTTCCAAGTAATCTGGAGTTGAGAATTTCGGCCCGATATTTGGAGGTCCATCGTTTATCTCCTACACCGGCGCCGGCGAGATGGATAATCGCATCGATACCTTCTAGTGCTGCAAGGTCGATCGTCCCAGCTTTGGGATCCCAGGAAACCTCATCCGGCGAGACCGGTTTGCGACGTACGAGTCGCTGAACCGTGTAACCCTCACTTTTGAGGTGACTTACCAACGCGCTACCAACTAAACCGGATGAACCAGTAACGGCAACGCGTTGAAGAGTGGACATTAATTAAAGCCCTAAATCAGATTCGAAGCGACCTTCTTCTAGGCGCTCTTTGAGTGTGACAAGGAAGCGTGATGCATCGGCTCCATCAACAATTCGGTGATCGTATGAGAGAGCGAGATAGACCATTGAGCGAACAGCGATGGTTTCTCCACCGTCAGTTCCCTTCATGACCATTGGACGCTTAACAACCGCGCCAATGCCAAGGATTGCTACCTGAGGCTGATTAATGATCGGTGTATCAAAGAGCGCTCCACGACTACCGGTGTTGGTAATTGTGAAGGTTCCGCCACCGAGTTCATCCGGTGAAATTTTGTTGTCACGAGTACGAGCTGCAACATCAGAAATCTTGCGCGCGACTCCACCGATGTTGAGATCACCCGCATCACGAATTACTGGAACGAGAAGACCGCGCTCCGTATCCACCGCAATGCCGAGGTGTTCTGCTCCGTGATATGTGACTTGGTCGCCATCGATCGATGCATTGACTACTGGATGCTGCTTAAGTGCTTCGCACACTGCGACTGCGAAGAATGGAAGGAAGGTGAGATTGACGCCTTCACGTTCTTGGAATGAAGCCTTTGCCGCCCCACGTAGACGTGCAATCTTCGTGACATCAACTTCGATGACAGTTGTGAGTTGTGCGCTGATCTGTAGAGATTCAACCATGCGCGCAGCAATAACCTTGCGAAGTCGAGACATTGTCACTGTAGTACCGCGAAGTGGAGATACTGCAACCGGCGCAGCCTTAGGGGCAGAGGAATTGCTGGCTGGAGCTACAACACTTGCTGCACTGGCTACAGGTTTTGCAGCGGCCTGCACATCTTCCTTGCGGATGCGGCCACCAATTCCTGTGCCCTTAACCGAAGAGAGTTCAACTCCGAGTTCGTGGGCGAGCTTTCGAACGATTGGGGTGACATATGAATCATCGAGCGCTGGTGCTGGGGTAGCAACTGGTGCAGCTGGTGCTGAGGTAGAAACGACAGGAGCAACAGGCGCTGCTACAACTGGCGCCGGAGTAGAAACGACAGGTGCGACGGGTGCCACTGGAGCAGGAGCCGCGGCAACCGGAGCAGCTCCTGCTGCGCCGATAAGAGCAAGACGCGCACCGACGGCCACTGTTGAATCTACAGCGACATCAATAGCAAGGATCGTTCCTGAAGCGGGGGATGGGATCTCGGTATCAACTTTGTCAGTGGATACTTCAAGGAGAGGTTCATCAACATTGATTGTGTCGCCAACGTTCTTAAGCCAACGCGTGACGGTTCCTTCCGTGACGCTCTCGCCTAGAGCAGGCATAGTGACAACAACGCCTGCAGCTGAGCCTGTGGTAGCGGGTGTAACTTGAGCCGCTACGGGAGCTGGAGTTTCTACAACAGGAGTAACTGGAGCAACAGGTGCTGCTACTGGAGCTTCAACCGGAGTTGCTACTGGAGCTTCAACCGGAGTTGCTACTGGAGCAGGTGCAGCTGCACTGCCGCCATCGCCGATAACTGCAAGCTCTGCACCGACAGCAACAGTTGAATCCACTGGCACAACGATGCGTGTGAGGATTCCTTCTGCAGGTGAAGGGATTTCAGTATCGACTTTGTCGGTAGATACTTCTAGAAGTGGCTCATCGACTTTAACGAGGTCGCCTTCGGATTTAAGCCAACGAGTAACGGTGCCTTCGGTAACGCTCTCTCCGAGTGCAGGCATTGTGACTGAAAATGACATTGTGATTTCTCCTATTACCCGTGAGCGTGTAGTGGTTTACCAGCAAGAGCCATGTGTGCTTCGCCCATTGCTTCTGAAAGCGTTGGGTGAGCATGAATGAGTGGTGCAACGTCATTCGCTTCAGCTTCCCAGTTGTAAATCAATTGAGCTTCCGCGAGAAGTTCGCCTACTCGAGCTCCCACCATGTGAATTCCAAGGACTGGCCCATTCTTTGCAGCGACCAACTTAATTGAGCCGGATGTCTTAAGAATATGAGCCTTGCCATTTCCGGCTAAGTCGTACGTGGTTTCAACGACGTCGTAACCACGTTCTTTCGCGGTTGCCGTAGAGAGGCCAACTGACGCAACTTCAGGATCGGAGTAGGTGACGCGTGGAACTCCATCGTAATTAATAGGTCGAGGGTTAAGACCTGCGATTTCTTCAGCAACCAAGATGCCTTCAGCGAAACCGACGTGTGCAAGTTGAAGTGTAGGAATGATGTCTCCTACGGCCCAGATGCCAGGGACGTTGGTGCGACATTTGTTATCAACGATGAGATATCCGCGGTCCATTGTGAGACCTTGTTCTTCGTAACCGATGTTTGCGGTCACTGGTCCACGTCCAACAGCAACAAGGAGAACCTCGGCCGTGTGTGTTGCGCCATTTTCTAGAGTAACGGTGACGCCCTCTGGACCCTTGGTGGCTGACTGGAATTTAATTCCGGTTTCAAACTTGATTCCACGCTTACGGAAAGCACGCTCAAGTTGCTTGCTTGAAGATTCATCTTCAAGCGCAACAAGTCGAGGAAGTCCTTCGATGATTGTTACATCGGCACCAAACGAACTCCATACAGATGCAAATTCACAACCAATAACTCCGCCACCGAGCACGATGACAGATTTTGGAACATACTCAAACTTCATTGCTTCTTCGCTAGTGACGATCTGCTTTCCATCGATCTCAAGGCCAGGCAATGTGCGAGGGTAAGACCCGGTAGCGAGCACAACATTCTTACCGGTATAGACCACACCGTTTACTTCTACTTGATTCTTTGAGACAAGCTTTCCGTGACCTTCAATGTATGTGATGTTGCGAGACTTAACAAGACCTTGGAGTCCTTTGTGAAGTTTGGAAATGACGCCATCCTTGTATGCATTGACGGCGAGCATGTCCATCGAAATAAATTGTGCATTAACGCCGAACTCGGCTGCGTGCTTTGTGTTTTCTGCGATCTCTCCGGCGTGCAAAAGGGCTTTCGTTGGAATACATCCGCGGTGCAGACATGTTCCGCCAAGTTTGTCTTGTTCGATCAGTGCGACGGATAGGCCTAGCTGAGCGCTACGAAGTGCGGTTGCATATCCGCCGCTGCCGCCGCCAAGGATTACTACATCAAAGTCGTTCACTGATCAGCCTCTCTCATTACATCTACGGGACATCAAAAAGTCGGGTCAAGATGAGCCGGACAGTCGCCGGATACCTCTCGTGCCAGAGGGTAATCCTGCCACGATTCTGAGGGTGGCAAATCTTGGATTTAGGCCTGTGATCCTGCCAACTCGGCCAAGGAGATGAGGGAGCGAACGGCGACTCCGGTGCCACCGACTGGGGTGTATCCGTAAGCCTCACCATGGTTATTGGCTGGACCTGCAATATCCAGATGGACCCAAGGCTGATCTGGGGCTACAAACTCCTTCAGAAAGAGTCCAGCGACCAACATCTTGCCGTAGGGGCTTGGACCAATATTTGCAAGGTCAGCGATAGGTGAATCAATCGCTGAGCGAAGCTCTTCCGGGAGCGGCATTGGCCAAAAAGCCTCTCCTGCGATCTCCGCTGCAGTGAGGAAGTCTTCTTGGAGTAAGGCGTCATTCGTCATTACGGCACTTGTGCGGGTTCCAAGGGCAATCAACTGGGCACCAGTCAGGGTAGCAACGTCGATGATTCCATCGAGTCGGCCAAGTCGTGCGCCATCCTCGGCTGCGCGCACCAATCCATCGGCAAGAACCAGGCGACCCTCTGCGTCAGGGTTGAGTACTTCAACTGTCTTGCCACCGTAAATGGTGATGACATCACTCGGCCTTGTTGCATGGTCGCTGATCATGTTTTCTGCCAGGCAGGCATAAGCCTCAATGGCGACGGGAATTTTTAATTCAGCAATTGCAAGAGCGCTTGCGATGACGGCTGCTGCGCCACTCATATCTGTCTTCATCTCTTCCATGCCGGCTGCAGGCTTGAGCGCATATCCGCCAGAATCGAATGTGATTCCTTTGCCAACCAATGCGAATCTTTTCTTTGCTTTGGGAGGATTGTATGAGACGTGCAGAAGTCGAGGTGGGTTAGCAGAGCCTTGGCCAACCGATGAGATTCCGCCATAGCCTTTGGCTCTTAGTTGTGTTTCGTTAAGAATTTCGACTTTAAGACCAGAGGCGATCGCGATCTTCTTGAGGCGATCACTAAATGAAGCCGGGGTCAGATGACTCGGTGGTGTGTTGATCAAGTCGCGTGTAAGTGCGGTTGCTTTGCCAACTATCTCTGCTCGCTTGAGTAGCGCTTTTATTTCTGCGCTATTGGAGAGGGGAGAAATTATCGTTGCGCTTTTGAGAGGCGCTTTATGTTCACCCTTTGTGGATGAACGAAATTCTGTGAATGCGTAGGCGCCAAGAGTTATACCCTCCGCAATTGCTGCTAGCTCTGTCGTGGAGCCATGGGGGAGAGCGACATCGGCGGATGCTTGACCAGCAAGCGCCCGAGCTGCGCTACCTGCCGCACGGCGGAGGGCTTCGTGGTCATAGCTCTTCTGGCGATCTCCAAGTCCAACAAAGATCAGGAGTTTTGGATGTGCAAATGGCACTTTGGTAATGGCGCCAGCCTTTGCGCTAGCCCCTACATCTTCAAGGATCCCCAAGAGCTCTTTGGTTTTATATTCGGCGAGAGAGGTTTCAATGGTGAGCTTTCCATCTGCGTGCGAAAGTCCAAGTACGAGGGAAGTTGCACTCTGCTTTTCACTGATTTTCACTGTAGCCATATCCTCATCCTCTCACTTCCGACGCATAATTGTGAACTTGGGATAAGTTGTCGGTATGGAAAATATGGAGTCACCGCTCTTTGATTGGCATGTTCAGGTTGGCGCAAAGATGGCTGACTTTGGTGGCTGGCAGATGCCTATCGAATACCCTGGAGCGATTGCCTCGGTGAGCGGAGAGCTGATTCCGACGGGGGGTGTTTTAGCCGAACACCAATCTGTGCGTGAGTCGGTCGGAATATTTGATGTTTCGCATTTAGGAAAAATTGAAGTTCGGGGCGTAGGCGCACTTGATTTTCTCAACAAGATTTTCACCAATGATCTCAACCGAATAGGTCATGGGAGCGCGCAATACAATCTCCTGTGTAACGACAGCGGTGGAGTAATTGATGATCTCATTGTGTATCGATATGACGATGAACGATTTTTCATCATCCCAAATGCCGCTAATTGTGAAGCTGTATTCGATGTACTTGTCGCAGCTAACGACCTAGGGCTTTCAATTGTCAATGCGCACCGAAAGTTCGGCGTATTGGCTGTCCAAGGTCCCAAGAGCGATGAGGTATTGGAATCTCTTGGCCTGCGCGTCGATCTTGAGTACATGCATTTCACTACTGTCGATGGTGTGATTATTTGTCGAACTGGATACACCGGCGAATTCGGCTACGAACTCATTCCACTTTGGGAGAATGTGGCCCCAGTATGGGATCAGCTGGTTAGCGCAGTGGCAAAGGTTGGCGGTCATGTGTGCGGGTTAGGTTCGCGAGATACGTTGCGCACCGAAATGGGATACCCACTCCATGGTCATGAACTTTCATTAGAGATTTCCCCACTTCAAGCTAACGCGGGCTGGGCTGTCGCGCTGACAAAATCGCATATGCATGGCCGACAAGCATTGATTGATGAGAAGAGTTCTGGAGTAAAACGAATAAGTCGCGGCATCAGGTCACTTGACCGTGGGATTCCTCGCGGGGAGATGAATCTATTGGATAAAAGTGGCAGAGTTGTTGGCGTGGTTACGAGTGGAACATTCTCCCCGACCCTCAAAGTGGGAATTGGCTTGGCACTGATGAAGCCAGAGATTTCTTACGGCGAAGAATTGTCTATCGATGTGCGCGGGCGAATCTGCAAAGTGCAGGTGGTCAAAGTGCCCTTTGTCCCGTCACACGTACGTTAGGGATTGCCAGCCTGATTTTCGCGTTCATCTTTAGTTGCAATCACCACAGGTCTTCCAGAATCTAGAGTGAAGACATCGATGCGATTGTCGAATGCGCTCTTGAGTTCAGGGGAGTGAATGACGGATTGTGAGCTTCCCGAAAGTAGTACTTTTCCGCGCTGCATAATCACAATATTTTGGGCGTACATTGCAGCCAGGGTGATGTCATGCATAGTGGAGATGATGGTTACGCCACGTTCTTTGAGAAGTTCAATATTGTTGAGAACCGAAATCTGATGATGGAGATCTAGCGCGCTTGTTGGTTCATCGAGCAGGATCAGATCTGGCTCCTGAGCCAGTGCGCGGGCGATGAGGGCTCGTTGCATCTCTCCGCCAGAGAGCTGAGAAACAAAATTTTTCTGCATTCCATACAGCGATGTTTGCACCAGTATCGTTGCAATCAATTCACGGCTTTTTTGACTTTCTTTACCCCAACCGTCTCGCTTGGATCGGCCAAGTGCAACATATTCACCAACGGTCATCCCCTGAGGAATTGCTGGTGATTGCGGAACAAAGGCAATGTTTCTTCTATGACTCTTAAACACTTCAGTTCCACGATCTTGGATTGAACCCGAATAGGCCGTTGTACCGAGTAGCGCTTTGAGCAACGTTGTCTTACCCGCACCATTTGGTCCTACAAGGCAGGTCCACTGTCCATGCGGGAGTTGCAGATTAATGTCGTCAAGAATTGTTTTATCGCCGTATCGAACGGTGAGGTCACTCACCGTGATTGTCCCTGCTGTCATCATCAGTTGCCGGCCTTTCTACGATTGCGAAGGACAAAGAGAAAGAAAGGTGCCCCAACAAAAGCCGTAATGACTCCGATCGGTAGCTCTGCAGGGGAGAGCAGCGTGCGAGCCCCAAGATCGGCAAGCACAAGAAACGCTGCACCAACCAAAGCGATACTTATGAGCGATCTATTGGTTACTCGCCTCGTTACTCCGCGAACCAGATGCGGCACCACGATTCCGACAAACCCAATGAGTCCTGATGCTGACACAGCCGTAGCGGTAGCGAGTGTGGCTGCTCCTACCGCCAAAATTCGCAAACGATGTGGGTTAATTCCAAGTGAGAATGCCTCTTCATCAGAGAGCATCAATCCATCTAATTGCTTCGCGACTGTGAACAAAATGGTGAGCGCAATGGAGATGTATATAGCCGACCAACCGACAACTCCCCACGAAGCCGCGGTGAGGTCTCCGAGAATCCATGAATAAACCGGACGCAATGCGTTGCTATGTCGCTGCTGTAGATACGTCTGAATTGCGGTGGCAAAGGAACCAACCGCGATGCCAGAAAGCAAGAGAGTGTTTGGTTCTGCGAAAAATTTTCCTGATACAAAAAATGAAGTTAAGACAGCAAGTATTCCGCCACCAAATGCAAAGACAGGTAGGAGGGCTGTGACGTCATGATGAGTACTTGTTAATGCGATTGTGGCGCCGAGTCCGGCCCCGCTTGCTGCGCCGAGTAAGTATGGATCCGCAAGTGGATTGTGAAACACTGTTTGATAGACCGCGCCACTCGTTGCAAGAGCAGCGCCTACGAGAGCTCCTAGAACTACGCGAGGTAAGCGTAATTGAAGAATCACTGTGCGTCCCTGCCCTGTAGCACCACCAGGAAGGTTGAGCAGAGTTTTAAAGACTTCGGTAAAACTAATGTGGATGGGACCAAAACTCACAGCAGCGATGGCGACAACGAGAAGGAGCGCGGCGCAACTGACGGTGATTCGCCAATTCCATATGCGGGCAATAGCTCCGCCAGTTGCGCTGCTCATCTCGTTTGCGATCGCATATCTAACTTCGTGGCTTACTTAATGTTCTTCGTTGAGGAAGCAATAAAGCGGTAGAGATCGACGAGGCGTGGTCCCCATCTATCAGCGATATCGAGCGGAACAACAACTACATGTTTGTTAACGACCGCTGAGATTGTCTTCCATCCTGGACGTGCCGTTACATCTTTAGCGGTAGCTCCATCATCGAGCAGAATGACAGATGGGTCTGCCTGCACGATGTATTCGGGTGTGAGCGCTGGATATCCACCGCTATCAGCGGTATCTGCACCATCAGCTATATTTGAGAAACCAAAGCTTTTAAATACTTGCCCGATGAAAGTATTTGATGTTGCGCTATAGAAAGAATTTGGATCAAGCTCATCAAAGATGGTGATACGCGGGTTTTTTGAAGCCTGAGCTACGGTCGCAATTATCTCTTTCTTCATAGTGGTGATCAATGCGGCAGTGCGACTTGGGTGACCCGTGAGGGCGCCAAGATCGGTGTATTCCGAGTAGGCCTCTGTAATATTTGATGGAGTTGTCTCCATATAAACAGCAATGTTGAGTTTCTTGAGTCCTGCTTCAACATCACTTGCCTTCGTTGCAGTGGTTTGCAAAATAACGAGGTCGGGATGCATGGCTGCAATTGCTTCCACATTGGGAGAGTACGAACTCAAGGAAGTATGTGGAGCATTGGCCGGAAAGTCGGAGTTGTCATCAACGGCAATGACCTGTGCGCCAGCACCAATACCGTAGAGAATTTCGGTGGCACTTGGCGAGAGCGAAATAATTCGCGTTGGAAGAGTATGTGCTTGGGCTGGCGTAATCCCAATAATCGGATAGGTCAATGCGCTGGCAATTATCAACCCGCGGAATGCGCGTGTGAACTTCATAATGGCTCCCTCAAGAGAAGATAGAGGGAGGAATAATTCGGACTTTAGGATAGGGCCAAGTGGCTCTTCTAAAGGCCCGACCTTCCTCCGAGGTCGGATACTTCGATAGGAAAAGAGGCGACCTGACTTAGAAGATGATCTGAAATCTCTTCATTACAGTTGCGGGACAGCGTTGGAATTTCACCAACTTCGCTCCATTTTCTATCAGCTCCAGCGAACTGGGCCAGGAGGAAAATTACCATCCTTTGCCATCGCTTTACAGCGCCACGCGGGGTAGCCTTCACGGCATGGAATATCGTCGCCTTGGATCATCAGGAATGTATGTCTCAGAGATTGCCTATGGCAATTGGCTCACACATGGCACTCAAGTGGAAGAAGACATTGCGATCAAATGCGTAAGGACCGCACTCGATCTCGGAATCACAACTTTGGATACTGCAGATGTATATGCAGGAACTAAGGCTGAGACAGTTCTAGGTAAGGCGCTTAAAGGCGTACGGCGAGAATCCTATGAGCTCTTCACTAAGGTCTACTGGCCAACAGGTGAGGGAAAAAATGATCGCGGTCTCTCGCGAAAGCACATTATGGAATCAGTCCATGCCTCGCTTAAGCGCCTCAATACTGACCATATCGACCTCTATCAATTCCATCGATTTGATGTCGAAACCCCGCTCGAGGAATCTTTACAGGCTTTTGAAGACTTGGTTCGTCAAGGAAAAGTTCATTACATCGGTTTCTCAGAGTGGGATGCATCCCAAATTAAAAGTGCTTTGGATATTCAGAAAGCTCGTGGCTGGACTCGATTCGTCTCAAGTCAACCCCAATACTCAGCACTGTGGCGTGTCATTGAGAAAGAAGTTATGCCACTGTGTGAAAGCGAAGGCATCGGTCAAATAGTCTGGTCGCCACTCGCGCAAGGACTTCTCAGCGGCAAGTATCTGCCTGGCAAAAAACCTCCGGCAGGGTCACGTGCAAGCGATAAAAAAGTCGGAAGCGGGATGGTCGCCAATTGGATGAAGGATGACATTCTGCAAGCCGTCGCAAACCTTCGACCAATCGCTGATGCACATGGAATAACCATGTCTCAACTTGCACTTGCCTGGGCGTTATCTCATTCCAACGTCTCATCGGTGATTATGGGAGCAAGCAAGGCATCTCAGGTGAAGGAAAACGTAAAAGCTTCTGGCATCAAACTTGATGCTCAGACTTTGGCAGCAATTGATTCTGCGCTAGGAGATATTCCCGAAACTGATCCAACAAAAAATGTGAGCCCCAATCCTCGCGCTTAACGAGTCCTGGGGCTCTTCAATAATTCTGTAGGGAAGTTAGATCTTCTCACCGATCTGTACTTGTGGTGCAGGCGCGCGCATTTTGCGCATTTGTGTTGATCGAAGCCAGCCATACATGCCTAGACCCTTTGTTGATTCGTTAGGGAAGCGCTCTGTTACTGCCGTACGGATTCTGCGAGTCATAACAAATCCGGAGACAACTGTGTAAAGCATTGCTGCATACATGAACAAGATTGCAATAAGTGAAACAAATTTGTTGTGCACAACAGAGAGAACCAAGACTGCTGCCACTACTGGTAAAAAGTATTCACCGATATTGCGACGGGAGTCAATGTAGTCACGTACGAAACGTTTGACGGGTCCCTTGTCGCGAAGTGGTAGAGCGCTTTCTTCACCGCGCATGTATGCGGCGCGAGCAGAAAGGCGAGCTGCCTTCATTGCATCGCGATCACGCTTACGACCATCTTTGGTTCCGGCCGCAGTAATTGAATTGACCTTGTTGGCCTTTTCAGCATCTTTGCGCTTTGGGGTAGGGGCATCTTTTGTCATGCGATTACGGTAGGGCCAGCATTCGCTCAAGCGCAACTCTGGCGTTGGCACTTACCCGTTCATCGACCACGATTCGGTTCACAATTCGACCTTGATTGAGGTTTTCCATCGCCCAAACAAGGTGTGGAAGGTCAATTCTGTTCATCGTGGAGCAGTAGCAGACGGTCTTATCCAAGAAGAGGATTTTTTTATCCGGGAAGGTTTTGGCTAGGCGAGAGACGAGATTAAGTTCTGTTCCTATAGCCCAGGTAGAGCCAGGGGCTGATTCTGCAACTGTTCGGATGATCGCCTCAGTGCTACCAACGACATCTGCGGCGCTCACGACTTCGTGCTGGCACTCAGGGTGAACCAGGACTCTTACTTCTGGAACCAACGCTCGCACGTCATCGACATTCGAGCGAGAAAAACGGCCATGAACAGAACAATGACCTCGCCACAGTATTACTTTTGCCTTGATGAGCTGCTCATCTGTGAGGCCTCCATCTGGCTTCCATGGATTCCATACAACACACTCGTCAAGAGAAAGTCCTAGTTTGAGCACCGCCGTATTGCGACCAAGATGCTGATCGGGCAGGAAGAAAATTTTCTCGCCTTGGGCAAAGGCCCAGTTCATTGCTCGCTCAGAGTTAGAAGAGGTGCAGACCGCACCTCCGTGTTCACCCGTAAAGCTCTTTATGGCGGCAGTTGAATTCATATACGTGATTGGAATAGTTCGCTTGGCTATTCCGAGTTTT
>Ga0214171_1000018_pt1 | contig 66823 bp, 96 predicted proteins | sample TroBogEpilimnion_40_FD_153009 | JGI IMG/M metagenome (GOLD analysis project Ga0214171, IMG submission 153009) | Freshwater microbial communities from Trout Bog Lake, WI - 02JUL2007 epilimnion | ecosystem: Environmental > Aquatic > Freshwater > Lake > Epilimnion/Euphotic zone | place: Trout Bog... | reverse complement strand
ACTCTAGCTCCACCTGTAAGCGATGTGCTGAAATATGCCAATGCTTTGGTTGAAGCTGGAATCTTAAACGCCACTTCTGTTGGCTTTGGTGTCAAAAACTTTGAGAAAAGAAAAGACGCTAATGGTCGACCAAGCCGTGGCATGATCGTTCACAAAGCCGTATTACGTGAGGTATCTCTCGTCTCGGTTCCTGCGAACGCTAACGCAATAAGGATCGCTAAATCCTTGGACATTAGTAATGATGTAGTTAAAACCTTTGTATCTGTTGACGGAGCCGATTCCGGTATTGATGTCGACGATGATACACCATTACCACTTTCTGTGGCGCTTGAAAAGGCTCAAACACTTCTAGCTGCTGGTCATAAATCTAGCAATACCCATAATCCTAACTCTGTCTTTGGACAAGTAAAGATTAAAGATAAACAATTACTCGATGCTTATAATAAAGCTAAGAGTGTTTTAAAGAAATAAGGAAATAATATGTCCATTTCACAAAAAATCGAAGCCGCTAAGTCCGCTATCGAAGCTAAGAAATCTGAACTCGCAACTCTGGCTCAAGCTGCTGCTGAAGGTCAAGACGTTGACGCAGAAACTCTCGAGACTTTAACTAAGTCTATCGAACAAGACCAAGCTAAAGTTGAGTCTTTAGAGAAAGCTGAAGCTGTATTAGTACAGAAGTCTGCTCCTGCATTTATCCGTAACAAGTCTGCTAATGAGTATTCTTTCGAGAAGCAAGCGTTGGTTGCTGTTAAGGCAAAAGTAGAAAACATGAGCCAATTGGCTGCTGCTGAAGCATTGTATGGTCAAGATTCTGGCACATACGCTGTTACTAAAGCTGCTACTCCAGAAGCTCGTACAGACGTTGCTGGTTGGGCACAAGAACTCGTTCGCGAATCTTATGGCACATTCCTTGAGTTGCTCCGTCCTGCTGCTTTGTTGCCACAGTTGGCAGCTAAAGGTGGCGTAAGCTTGTCTTTCGACAAGAACAATGAAGTTATCATCCCATTCTACGCTGGTTCTACAACCGCGTTGGCTGGTGCTTTCATCGGTGAAGGTCAATCCATCCCTGTGAAGAAAACTGCATTCGGCAGCAAGAAAGTTTCTGCTAGCAAGTTAGGTGTAATCACTGTAGCCTCTTCTGAGATCCTACGTCGCTCTACTCCTGCAATCGAGCCAATCCTCCGTGATGCTATCATCCGTGATACAGCTGCGTTGTTGGACTCTGTAGCATTCTCTAATGCTGCTGCAACTCCATTGTCACCTGCTGGCTTGTTGAATGGTGTAACACCAATCACAGCTACTGGCGTAACAACTGCAGAAGTTATCGCTGCTTTGAAACAAGCTATCACAGCTATGACAAATCAGAACCGTACAACTAAGCCTGTTGCTATCATGACTCCTGCTGTTCACCTCGGCTTGAGCATGACAATGACTGCTACTGGTTCTTTCGTGTTCCAGAATGAGTTGTCATCTGGTCGCTTGTTAGGTATGGACGTGTTAGTTTCTAACGCTGCTCCTGCTGACAGCATCATGTTGGTTGACGCTGCTGAAGTTTACTTCGGTTTAGGTACTCCTTCATTCGCAGTTAGCGATACAGCTTCTCTAGAGATGGCTGACAACCCAACAACTGGTCCTGGCTTGAACGCTTCTATGTTCCAGCAAGACATGTTGGCAATCCGCATGATCACCACAACTGGTTGGTCTGATATCCGCGGTGGCTCTGTACAAATCGTTGACGGTTTGGGTGGAGTTTAATCCAGCGTTTTGATTCTTAATTTAACTATTAAGTAAATCTATCTAGCCCATTCTTCGGAGTGGGTTAGAGTAGTTTTATTTATCTATTTACATACAAGGAGTGGTGCATGAGCAAAGGTATCGTACACGATATCACAGTAGATTATTCTCGTGATAGTCTATTTGACGAGTTAGGTTTAATCCGACTTAAAGAGAGTTACATGACTGAGGAAGAAAGTTCTCCTCAGGAACGCTTTGCTTTTGTTTCACGCGCCTTTGGTAGCGATCTTGAACACGCTCAGCGGTTATATGAATATAGTAGTAAACATTGGTTGTCGTACTCTACGCCGATCTTATCATTTGGACGGAGTAAGCGTGGATTACCGATTTCTTGTTTTCTTAATTATATTGAAGATTCGTCTGAAGGTTTGGTGGATAACCTCTCTGAGACGAATTGGCTCTCAATGCTGGGCGGTGGCGTTGGCATTGGCTTTGGTATTAGATCAGCTGACGATAAGTCTACTGGTGTTATGCCTCACCTAAAGATGTACGACGCGTCTTCCTTGGCTTTCCGTCAAGGTAGAACTCGTAGAGGCTCTTACGCCGCATATCTCGATATCTCACATCCTGATATTATCTCATTCTTAGAAATGCGGAAGCCTACTGGCGATCAAAATATGCGCACATTGAATCTTCATCACGGTATAAATATTCCTGATGCCTTTATGGAAATCATTGAAAAGTCTATGTTAGACTCTGATTTTGATGATTCATGGAACTTAATTGATCCTGCATCTAAAGAGATTCGCGAGACAGTATCTGCAAAAGATTTATGGCAAAAGATTTTAGAATTGCGTATGACAACTGGAGAACCTTATCTCCATTTTATCGATGCTTCTAACCGCGCGTTGCCTCAACATTTAAAAGAGTTAGGCCTTAAAGTTCACCAATCCAATTTATGTAGCGAGATTATTCTCCCTACTAATGAAAAGCGAACTGCTGTTTGTTGCCTATCTTCCCTTAACTTGGAATACTATGACGACTGGAAAACAGACACTCTATTTCTTCGTGATGTTGCCGAAATGCTTGACAATGTTCTTCAGTATTTTATTGATAATGCTCCAGACTCAATCAAACGCGCTAAGTATTCTGCAATACGTGAGCGCAGCATTGGTATCGGTGCTTTGGGTTGGCATGCTTATCTTCAGCGAAATAATCTTCCCTGGGAATCAGCACTCTCAATAGGTCGCAATAAGAAAATCTTCCAACATGTTAGGACATCACTTGATGAAGCCAACAAAGAACTCGGCACACGTCGAGGAGAAGCCCCAGATGCACTTGGGACTGGTAATAGATTTAGTCATCTTATGGCTATTGCTCCTAACGCTAGCAGCTCTATTCTTATGGGCAACACTAGTCCTTCTATTGAGCCCTATCGGGCAAATGCTTATCGCCAAGATACTTTATCTGGCAGTCATTTCAATCGTAATCGTTACTTGGATAAAATCGTAAAAGAGTTAAAGCCTAACGAGTACGATGAGGTGTGGTCAAGTATTATCGCTAATGATGGTTCTGTTCAACACCTAGCATGGTTAGATGATTGGACTAAAGAGGTCTTTAAGACTTCCATGGAAATCGACCAACGTTGGGTTGTACAACACGCTGCCGATCGTCAAGAGTTCATCGATCAAGCGCAGTCATTAAACGTGTTCTTTAGACCTGACAGCCATATCAAATACATTCATGCGGTCCATTTCCAAGCTTGGAAGCAAGGACTTAAGACTATGTACTATTGTCGATCTGATAAGATCGCTAAAGCGGATAAAATCTCCAAGAAGATTGAACGTGAAGTAATAAAAGAAATTAACCTACACGATTTAACAGAAGGCGGCGAGTGTCTCGCTTGTGAAGGATAACATGAAACATACTCATACTCACCATATTGTCCCGCGACATGCTGGTGGGACTGACGAGCCTAGCAATTTAATAGAGCTTTCTATTAGTGAGCACGCAGAGGCGCATAGAGTTTTATTTGAAACGCACGGTAGATGGCAGGATAATGTTGCTTGGAAAACTTTAAGTGGACAGCTGACAATTACTGAAGCCCAGCGGGAAGCACAGCGTATAGGAAGAATCGAAGGCGGTCTTACTAATGTAAAGTCTGGTCATCTTCAAAGTATTTCTTCAAAAGCTGGTAAGATCGGTGGAAAAACTCGAGGCCCAATACAAGGCAAGGCCAATGTAGCATCAGGCCATTGGGCTAACTGCACCTCTCTTGGCGGCAAACGCTCTCATGAATTAGGAAATACATCTAAAGCAGGTAAGCTCGGGTGTAAGACGACTAATCGACGTGTAATGTCTATCGATGATGGGAAAATCACCACTTGGGGTAAGCGTTCTGCCTATGAGCGCAAGACCGGTTATCAACATACTTGGATAGATTTATGACAAAACATAGACTTACAGATACTCGCAATTCTTTTAAACCTTTTAATTATCCTTGGGCGTACGATTCGTGGCTAAAACACGAACAATCCCACTGGATGCATTCTGAAGTCCCAATGGCTGAAGACGTTAAGGATTGGAAGAGAAAGCTTACACCACATGAAAAACAGTTCCTAACAAATATCTTTCGCTTTTTTACGCAAGGCGATATTGATGTGGCAGGCGGCTACGTAAATAACTATTTACCGCATTTTCCTCAACCTGAGGTTAGAATGATGTTAATGGGTTTCGCTGCACGTGAAGCATTACATATTGCAGCTTATTCTCATTTGATTGAAACTCTTGGAATGCCGGAATCAACGTATACCGATTTTCTCGAATATACGGAGATGAAAGATAAGCACGATTATGTATTAGAGATTAGCTCAAAGAATGGTACAATTGCCTCTACAGCTGAACATATTGCGGTATTCTCTGCGTTTACTGAAGGTATGCAATTATTTAGCTCATTTATTATGTTATTGAATTTTGCTCGCCACGGTCTTATGAAAGGAATGGGACAAATAATCACATGGAGCATAATAGACGAGACAATGCACTCTGAGTCTATGATTAGATTGTTTAAAGAATATATTAAAGAGAATCCTGAGATTTGGAACGATGAGCTCAAATCAAAAATCTATTCTATCGCCGAACGGATGGTAGAGTTAGAGGATAAATTTATCGATCTATCTTTTGCTGGATCTGATATGCGCAACTTGACTTCTAATGATGTTAAGGAATACATTCGCTACATTGCGGATAGACGCTTAATTTCATTAGGTCTCAAAGGCATCTTCAAACGCAAAAAGAATCCATTGCCGTGGGTCGAGGAGATGATCAACGCTCCTGTTCATGGTAACTTCTTTGAAAACCGCGTTACAGATTATGCCAAAGGCGCTTTATCTGGCTCATGGAACGATGTTTGGGGCAAGGCTGCCTAACATGCGTGAAGTGTATATCGGCAAAACGATCGTTTTACAAAATCAAAAATTTGAGGCAGATGAGTTCTACTTTGTAGATACTCCTCTTGCGCTCGCAATTGTCTCATCTGGATGCGGAGTTTACGCAGACAGTGAACCCAATTCCAATGAAGGAGAAGAACAATGAATGCAGTTTTAACACTCAAACCTGTTACTGACAGTAAAGGTAACGTATGGCATGCAGGTAACATTATCGGTCTGCCACCTAAAGTAGCAAAAGCTTTTGTAGCATCAGGCGACGCCTTAGATATGGCTGGCACAAACTTTGCTACTGCCCCAACGCCTGATAACAATGCTGCTCCTGTAAAAGCTCCGGCTGGTGCAGATTTCTCATTAGCAACTGTAGGTATCAAGACTTTGTCTGGTAATACACCAGTTCCGCCTAAGACGCCTAAGCCTGCTCCTGAGCCAAAGCCTGAGCCAACACCAGTTCCAGCTCCAGCGCCAACTCCTGAGCCAACTCCAGTAACTCCTGAAGTTACGCCTGAGCCAACACCTGTAACTCCTGAGGTTACACCTGAAGAGCCAGCACCAACAGTATAACTATAATCGGAAGGAGGCATCCCTATGGGATTACTCGATAGAATTAAAACGCTCGTCGCTTCCGACAAAGAGAAAACAGTTACAATGGGCGGCTGGGAAACGATTGAAGGATACTTTCCTCAATCTTTTACTCCTGGCTGGTTCCAACAAGGGTATACGCCTGGTGCAAGCAAGTCCTACAATCCTGATGTGTCTGCCGCCATTAGTCTCTATAAACGAGCGCTGATGGCAGTACCAACGAAACATGTGCGCCGCACTAAAGATGGCGCTGTTACCGAAGTCTTAGATACTTCCGCGTTAAGCGAGGTCTTTCATCGTCCTAATATCTATATGACTTGGGCCGAGATGATAGGTGTAATAGTAGACGGTCTTTTGACTAAAGGTGAATTCGCCTGTTTTGTTGAAGAAGATGGCCGCGGCCGTCAGTCAACTATTCATCCATTAAATGAGTTTCAGATGATCGCTGCGGAAGATGGTTCTATCTTCTATCAGGTTAATTTCCACGATGCCGTTAAGTATCTTGGTCCTGAGTGGTCTACATGGACTGATGAACACGGTCGCATGTACATTCCTCAGCGATACATCGCACACGGTCGTTTTGAAGTCGATCCACGTAATCCATTACGCGCTCTAGCTCCATTACACGCTTATGCGAACTCAATCGGTCTTGGTTCCGTGCTTCGTGCCGGTCAAGAAGTATTCCATACAAACAAAGGGCAACCTTCTGGTGTATTGACTACTGATGCCGCATTGACCGCTGAACAGGCTAATCGTCTACGCGATCGCTGGAATGATATGTCGCAGAAGATGAAACAAGGTGAAACGCCTATTCTATCTAATGGTCTTCGTTGGCAAGCGACTTCAGCGTCCGCCAATGAGAGTCAAGTAGTTCAGTTACTCGGTTTCACTACTAAAGATATCGCTAAAGCGTTTGGTATTCCACCAATCCTTTTAGGCGAGAATTCTGGCGTAACCTACAATAACTTAGAACAGTTGATGTATGGTTGGCGTACTACAGGTCTCTTATCTATCTGTCAGATTATCGAACAGGCGTTTGAGTACGCTTATGATATTCCAAAAGATGAAGAGATGATGTTAGACATTAGTGACCTGGCTCGTGCTGATTTAATGAATAAGGCTGAGATGTTAAAAGGTCTTGTTTTAAACGGTATTATGAAGCCTAACGAAGCTCGCGCTAAGTTAGATCTCGCTCCAGTACCTGGCGTCGCCGATGAACTTGTTGCTCAGGCTCAAGTACAACCAATGCAACAGAACGCAGATAATGCCGCTGATCGCAATCGCCGTGAGAATGATAAAGTTGAAGCGCAAGCCGCTCACCTTGACGCTCAAGCGGAACAGATTACCAATCAGCCAGTAACTCCACCTACACCTCCTACACCTCCGCAAGATACTCCTCCAAAGGAAGATCAGGCAAAGAAGGAGATTGATATGGAATCCTTGGATCTCATGTTAAAAGGTGTGTTTAACTCTTAAGGAATACTATGGACGCTCGTCTACAAGAGGCGCTTAAACGCGCAAAAGGTCTACTAGGTGAAGAGCCTGTTTCAAACGATCCAAATGAATCTGTACTAGAAGATTTTGATAAAGTCGTTGCCGAAGCACGCGCATACTTAGTGGCTAATGAATCGACCATTTCAGAAGACATCGATATTGAAATTCGTTTCTCTAAAGATGAATTCGAAATTAGTTTTGAAAGTGGTAACGACTAAGGAGATAGTATGAATAAAGAAACCTGTTTAGAGTTTCTCAAATCTCTTCTCTTCGTTGAAAAAGGTAATCCATATCATGATAGCAAGAATGGCCAATTCACGTCTCGTGGAGGTGGCGCAAGAGGTGCTGGCACCGCTAAGCCCTCTAAGGGTGGTGCTGCTGGCACTCCTAAGCCTACCGCTGGGACAATGTCTCCAGCTGCGGCTGCTAAGATGAAAGCGCAACTAGACGCTGCTGGTGGTCCGAAGCGTGATATGGACAAGAAGCAAGTGTCTGGTGCTTATCATTCTGATAACGCTATTACCGATCCGTATTATAAACGCGATGCTAGTGATGGTGGTGTATACTACAGTGGTCAATGGAGTAAGTCAGAGAAACCTCCAAAAGGTTACGATGCATCTATGCCTAAGGCACCAAGAACTCCTACAGTAAAAGAAGGTGACTTCTCATCTAAGAGTTCATGGAAACCTCCAATGTCTATGAAGGATATTGATGGTCTTAGAAGCAAAGGTCCTGCTGGAGTCTATGCTGCTCGCGTTATGATGAATGATTTATATGCGCATGCAAGTAAACGTCAAGGCACTGGAGTAGAGGCTCATAAGTTTGAATCTCAAGGTCAAAAGAAGTATCTGGCTGAGCGTGGTTTGTCAACAATGAACTGGGAATGGCATCATAAGATTTCCGGCGGCAAAGGTGGCTCTAACTCTGGCAAAAACATGGCTTTGCTGAATGGTGGCGAACACACCGTGGCTCATATGTTAGAGGCTGTTATAAATCCTATTCGCACTGCGAAAGGAACGAAACCAGGCAACCTTGGTGTGTATCCTAGGATTGAAACAGCTACAGCTGCTCGTGCCCAAAATAACGTGACTAAACAGTTAGGCTCTCAGGCGGGTAAGTTACGTAATGCTAAGTATGGTAAAGACGGAAGTAAGCCTATGTCTGCTTCTGAGTTTAAGAAGTTAGAGACAAAAGTCAATCAACAAGTTAAGCCTTATATGGACATTGCTATTAAAGCTGGTGTTTATAAAAAAGGCAGTAAACTAATGTTTGATCGCAAAGGCGTTGTGTATCAAAAACCTAACGCTATTAATGAGATTCGCGGATATTTAACCAAAAGTCCAATTGAACCTAATAAACCAATTAAGAAGAGGTAATGTATGGCATTTTCAAGAGATGACGCAGAGAATTTATTCGGTGAGTATCTTGGACAACAAGATGATTTTGAACAAGAATGGGCAATGTTCCAAGAATTTCTTGACACTGAAGATCCGTTGACCGAACAAGCCACAAAAGACTTCCTTGATATTCTCATTGAAGGTCTATCTGATACAGATCCAGAACCAAAGAAACGTTTAAACGACGCGATCGCGAAAGCGCTTAAAGTCGCTAATTCGTAAACAGTTTTCTGAAGGCCGCTAAACACGGTCTTTGGAAAGTTGTTTACTTCTCACGTAATTAAAATCGGCTTCACGATAAGGAATAGAAACATGACAGTAGAAAAGGGTCTAGTTGCCGTTGCAACGCAAATGAAACAATATGTGGATGAAAAGGACCAAATCGTCCTTGACATTATCCAAGAATCTAATGACAAACTCAAGGAAGTATTTGATTTAGTCAAGGCTATTCCTGCAGGTGAGCAAGGTCCACAAGGCGAGCAAGGTCTCCAAGGCGAGATCGGTCCGCAAGGTGAAAAGGGCATTGATGGTCAAGACGGCACTAGTGTGTCTGTTGATGAAGTCGTGGCCTCTCTCATCGCTGACGAAACATTTATCTTACGCGCTCAAGGTCCACAAGGACTACAAGGCGAGCAAGGTTTGCAAGGTGAAAAAGGCGAGCAAGGCGAAGCCGGCGAGTCAGTCACTATTGAACAAGTTAAAGAAGTTCTAATCAACGACGTTGAGTTTGTGAAATCTTTAGTTGGTGAAAAAGGTGACACAGGCGCTCAAGGTCCTCAAGGAGAGCAAGGTGAATCTGGTCAATCTGTTACCGTCGACGAAGTTAAGGCAAGTCTCTTATCTGACGAAGAGTTCGTTAAATCCATCACAGGACCTCAAGGTCAAGAAGGCATTGCCGGCCCTGTTGGTGAAAAAGGCGACCAAGGAGAACGCGGAGAAAGTGGACCTGAAGGCCTAAGTATTAAGGCTTTTGAACTTAGCGAAACTGGCGAACTCACTATTGAAATGAGTGATGGTCAGTCTATCGATCTTGGCGTGATTAAAGGCGCTGATGGTGTTGATGGTAAAAACTTCAACGCTGAAGAGTTCTTAGCCGTATTCAAGTGCGATAATGACCTAATCGAGTCGCTTAAAGTGTCACCAGAGGATGTCAAGAAACACCTCGATGACATCGTTACTGAGTGGAATAGTAACTATACTGAACAGTTTAAATCATTCGTCCAAGACACTCAAGCACAAGTAAACCTGAAATTAGAAGCCGTAGATGAATATCTAATGGCACAGGATTTAATTGCCAAGGCTGCTGAAGAAGAGTTAACACTCACTAAAGCTGCTCTTGAAGACGAAGTAAAAGACGCTACAAATGAACTCATTGAAATGCAAAAGGCAGCTATTGCCGATCAGTTATTTGAATTTGATAAACAAATCGCTGTAGCGAAAACTAAATCTCTTCAGTTCGAGATGGCTATCGCTGAAGCCAACCGTAGTAAAGTTCAACAATGGACTCCTGATACTGTTGTCAAGGCGGGTCAGTGGGTAGAACACGATGGAAGATATTATGTCGCCAATCGAGATAGTGATAGTACTCCTGGCTCTAGCACAGCTTACAGCCTCGTTCTTCGTGGCTTTGAGTTTCGTAAGGCTTGGAATGCTGATACAAATTATGAAAGACTTGATGTCGTCATCTCGTCGTCGGGGTCTGCTTGGATAGCAAACAAATCTCAGCCTGAAGGCGAGCCTGGCTCAACTCCAGATTGGAATCTATTATGCAAGCGCGGTGAACGTGGTATCAAAGGTGACTTAGGCCCTCAAGGTCCTCAAGGCGAAAAAGGTCTTGATGCTCTTGATATTATCGATTGCGTGTATGACTATGCTACTGAAGAACTAGCTTTCATTAAGAGCGATGGCTCACGTATTTCATTCGATTTACCTGTTATCTCTATGATACAGGACATGGTAACAAAACAATGGTTAACTCAGTATGACACATATGAGTTGCCTATTACTGACTTTAAAGGTTTATGGAATTCTAACCGCGAATATAGTCGTGGCGATGTTGTTTCATATGGCTATGGTCTTTACGTCGCTAAGTCTACCTCTAATGGCGTAGCGCCACAAGAGTTTATTAGCGCTGATGCTGTCATCGCTTCTGGTAATGCATGGCAACTAATGGTAACTGCAACTGGTGGTGGCGGTGGCACAGGTTCTGGCGATGGTTTGCCAGGTCCTATGGGTCCTCGTGGTCCACAAGGTCCTATGGGTCCATCAGGCACGCCTGGCGCTCCTGGTCCTATGGGAATGCAAGGTCCGCAAGGCCCACAAGGCGCTACTGGCGCTCAAGGTCCGCAAGGCGCTCCTGGTCCTACTGGTGCCAAAGGCGACGCTGGTCCTGCTGGCAAAGACGGTAAAGATGGCGTTGATGGTGCACAGGGTCCTCAAGGTCCTCAAGGTGCCGCTGGCGTTGGTATTACCTTATTAGGTCGTATTCCAACTGTCGCAGATTTACCAAAGAATGCTAAGCAAGGCGATACATATATTATTGATGCAACTGGCGATGCTTGGTCGTGGTCTGATGCTAATAATGCGTTTATCAATTTAGGCCCAATCGTTGGTCCACAAGGCGAACAAGGTCCTGTTGGTCCTCAAGGTATGCCTGGACAGAACGGCCAAAACGGTCTAAACGGTAACGACGGTGCTCAAGGTCCTGCTGGTCCTACAGTAGTTTCTAGCGATAGAGATAACGCTGCACGTCTTGGTTCTGATGGTTTCATCTATGTTCCAGTTACTGCAGATAGCGGCGGTGGCACAGGTACTGGCAATGCTAATATATCTGCTAGCGATGCTCCACCTTCTACAGCTTTAGAGAACGATCTTTGGTTCTGTACCTTAAACGGTACAATGTATATTTACTTAAGTGATGGTACTAGTTCACAGTGGGTACAAACCGCATCTCCAGCAGGCGCTGCCTCTGTTTATAGCGGTGAAGTTCCACCTACAGTTCCATCTGCAAATCAGTTATGGTTAAACACTGCCACTGGTTCACTCTTCTCATACTACAATGATGGTACGTCAGCACAATGGATCGAAATCGTTTCTATTGGCGCGGCACCAACCCCTGAGATTGCGCAGTTACAAGCGCAAGTTGCTGAGTTACAGTCACAAGTCGCAGCTCTTCTGAAAATCATTAAATAATAAAGGAATTAAATTATGGCAACAATGAATTTTCCAGATACTCCTGCGGTAGATGAAGTTTACACAGCACCCAATGGAGTTCAATATCAATGGGATGGTTCTGTATGGAATGTTGTATCAGTAGGTGCAGGTTTGCCTGGACCACAAGGTCCTCAAGGTGAGCCTGGTCCTGCTGGCCAAGGGATGCAATATAAGGGTCGTATTCCAACTCAAGCTGCGTTAGATCCAGAAGCAACTAATAACGAGCTCGGCGATTTTTACATAGATGATCAGTGGGGCGAAGGTTGGCTCTGTGTTCCTATTGCACAAACATCTACTGGTCGCGGTTTCAATAGTATGGGCCGCTTAGTCGGTCAAGACGGTGCTCCTGGCCCTCAAGGTCTTGAAGGTCCTGCGGGCGCTGATGGCAAACCTGGATTACCAGGCAAGCAAGGCGAGCAAGGTATTCCTGGCGAAGTTGGTCCACAAGGTCCAGCTGGCGTCGATGGTGCTGAAGGTCCTGCTGGTGCCGCTGGTCCGCAAGGTCCTGCTGGTATGGGTATCAATTTAAAAGGTCACGTAGCGACTGTTGCTGACTTGCCTACTGGCGCCGCTCAAGGCGATACATACATTGTCGATGCTGATGGTAACGCTTACTCCTGGTCTGACACTGATAATTCGTATTTGAATATCGGCAAGATCGTTGGTCCTAAAGGCGACACTGGCCCGCAAGGTCCACAAGGTGTTCAAGGCGAAGTTGGTCCTATTGGTCCTGAAGGTCCGCAAGGAATTCAAGGTCCTGCCGGACAGGACGGTGCGCCTGGTGCTGATGGCACTCCTGGCGTAGACGGCAAAGATGGTGCTCAAGGTCCACAAGGCGATATTGGTCCTACCGGTAACGATGGCGCTACAGGTCCTGCTGGTAAAGACGGCGCTGATGGCGCAGTTGGTCCACAAGGTCCACAAGGCGACATTGGTCCTATTGGTCCACAAGGCGACATTGGTCCTATTGGTCCGCAAGGCGAAGTCGGTCCTAAAGGTGATCAAGGCGATCAAGGTATTCCGGGATTAGGTATTACATTTAAAGGTCGTGTAGCGACTGTTGGCGACCTTCCTGCAACAGCGGCGCAAGGTGATGCCTATATTATTGACGCTACAGGCGATGCTTGGGTTTGGTCAGATACTTCTGCAGCCTTCGTAAACGCCGGTCCAATCGTTGGTCCTACAGGTCCGCAAGGAGCTGAAGGTCCTGCAGGTGCTACTGGTCCTCAAGGAGCGCAAGGTCCTGCGGGTCCTACAGCTGTATCTGCAGATGCGAACAACACTGCTAAGCTCGGTACAGACGGTTTAGTCTATGTCGGTGCACAAGCTGGTGCGTATCTACCATTAGCTGGTGGAACTATGACTGGCCCAATTACTATGCCTGCTGGTATAGTGATGAATTATGCTAACACTTATTCTATGTTCACTGCTACAGGTGGTGTATCTTTTAGATTTGGTGCAACTGATTTAATGGCATTTAGTAGTTCTGCTGTATACTCCTATAAACCACTTATTACGGCTGCAACAGGCGTTGGCGTCCAGTTTGGTACTGGTGGTGCCTACATGTCTAAAGTAAGTACAGGCATTGGTGTATATGTTAGCGGTGCATTAAAATGGACATTTGATGGTACAACACATACCTCAATGAATCCTATCGCATTGCCTGGCATGCCAACGGCTACTTCACATGCAACAACTAAACAGTATGTTGATGACGCTATTGCCGCAATCCAAGCACCTGCTGGCGCAACGATTGTTTCAATCGCCGATGGTGCTACTGAACCTGCTGCTTCTGGTTATCCTGAAGGTGCGTTACTTGTGAGGTATACACCATGAGCATAGCCACTAATGTTGGAGGTGTCTGGAAAGAAGGCACTCCTAGTAAAGTAAACGTTGGTGGCGTATGGAAATCTGTTGCAGTTGCTAAGGTAAATGTAGGTGGCGTCTGGAAGGACGTCTATCCTACAGCAGCACCTGAAGTTGAGCCTAGTTTTCTAACTGAAGTTCGCTATAAACCTACAGGCAATCCATATGAAATGGAATTAACTGCTTGGGGTGGAAAGAGCGATAGTCCTACTGGATATATGTGGAAGGTTCTGCCTGGCGATACAACACACACTACAGCAGGGAAGGTTTGGATTAGAACGTTTAGAAGCGATGGTGATTTTGACGTATCTGTCTCAGATGTCGTAAATTTCGAGTTCGTAGAAAATCGTGTAACAGTTCCAAAGTATACGCCTCCTTCAGTTACTATTCTAACTGATGTAACTTACGTTAAGACTGGTACAACTCGTGAAGTAACATTCACAGCAGTTGGCGGATCTGGCACCTATTTCTGGGACTTCGATGGTGATGGAGTCTCTAATGAGTCTGCAATGTATGGAACTAGCACAATAACATATCAATACAAAACATCTGGAACTAAGACTATGACTTGCACGGACATGGGTAACGATCCAGCAAATGCCCCTCTACAACAGGGTGTCAAAGTCTCTATCACACTCACACCGTAAGGAGTCACTATGTCCGGATATCCAGATACATTACAATACTTGTCAGGTGGGCCAGGTGAACCTGGTCCACAGGGACCGCAAGGTCCTCAAGGAGAACAGGGTCCCAAAGGCGACCCTGGCCTCTCAGCGTATGAAGTTGCATTAGCCAACGGTTTCGTTGGTACAGAAGACGAATGGCTAGCAAGTTTAGTCGGACCACAGGGTGAGCCTGGTAGTGGTGGAGGTCTGACACCTGGTAGTTTAGAATTAGGTCCTGGTCTTACAGCATCTCCTGGTATTGAACCAGGAACTGTCAAAGTCTCAGTCACATCTACATTCCCATTCTTCGACACAAACGGATCATCATCCGCATTTCCACTCAATCCCTAAAGGAGTTTCACTATGGCAATTGCCCCAAAAGCTGGCGTTTCCGCAATTTTAATTAAACCAATTCGCGACGTCGAAGGTAAAGTAGTTGGCTTAGGCGAACTCGTACAAGGCGACATAGCAATCGTTCCTGGTCCTCTAGAGTTCCAAGACGGCACACAACAAACTACTGCATACATTCCTGGTGAAGGTAACGTTTCTACATTCTCAGGTCGCACCGGAGCAATCACTCCACAAGCTGGCGACTACTCAGCTATTGACATTACTGTATCTCCTCTAATCGGTGGTGCTACTGAAGTTCAAGGTGCTTTACAGTCTCTTGAGTCTAGCATCTCTAGCGTTCAGTCTGGTACAAAGTTTGCTGGTACACTCGGCTTCAATGATGCTGATCCTGCTAAACCTGCTGCTGGTACTACAGCTGCTCCATACTACATCTTCAACACAGCTGGTACTCGTACAGTTGGTGACGCATCTGGTGTGAAAGTTGAAGTTGGCGACTGGTTAGCTTACAATGCGACTACTACCAAGTGGGTTCATTTAGCCTACTCAGCTCGCACACAAACTGCTAAAGGTACCTCATACGACCCAGCAAATCATCGTGTCCTCAAAGGCACTGATGTACAAACTGCATTAGACCAAACTGACACAGCTTTAGAGATCCTCGAGACTCAAGTTGCTGGTATCAATGGTCGCAACTATGTAAATGCTTTCAATGGTCGTTCTGGTGTAGTTGCACCTGCAGATGGCGATTATGAGTCTGTACAAGTTAAGCACACACCAAGTGGCACAGGTGTCGTTACATCTGTAAACGTTCAAGGTGCTATCGATGAGTTAGAACAAGCATTGAACGATGCTACAGGTGGCGCCGCTGGTTCAATCCAAGACCACATCAACAATACTACTGGTGCTCACGCTGCTTCTGCAATCTCATTTGCTCCAGTTGCTGGCACTACTCAGACTGTTGCTATCGCAGCTACTGATGTACAAGCTGCTGTACAAGAAGTTGCAAACAAGTCGCTTCCATTCTTCGACACAAACGGAACATTGAAGCCTATTAAGTTTATCTAAGGAGTTTGAGCCATGGCAATTTTATTAAAACCAATCTATGACATTGAAGGTAAAGTCGTGGCTCTGGGAGAACTCGCTGTAGATGAATCCGCACAACTGCCTGGTCCGTTAGTATTTCCTGACGGCACCATTCAGACTACGGCTTCTACAGGTGGTAGTGGCTCTGGTGATCTAACAGATCTCGAAGCTCGAGTTGTTCAGTTAGAAACTGACATAGTGAACAAGATCGGACAGGGTGATGATGCAATTCTGAACTCTGTTCGTTCGTACACTCAGGTTATGGCTGATGGCAATGTTATCGCTTTCTACGAGGTAGGTCGCGAATACACTGTCGATGCAACAATCAACTTTCTGGATGTTGTGGCTACGGCTACTCTTCTACCAGAGGTTGCTGCGCTAGGTCGTGCGAATTACGAAGGTACTTTCTACTTCGGCGACCCTGTTGCTGAGATTCCAGAGGTTCCACCAGATATCAATCCTGACACTGGCGAGCCTATTCCAGACACAGGTTCTCCTGCAGTTCCTGCTGTGCCAGAAGGTTCCGTCCATACTTCAGGTTTAGTTGCCAACTATCAGTATCAAGTTCCTGGCACCTACTCTATCAGATTTGTTCCAGACAATACTGCGTCATCTCCTTGTTCTGGTCCTACACTGACTGCTATCGCTCGTACAGGTTATACAATCAATCCTAGCATTCGTTTCGACGTTTGTAATCTCTCTGTCTCACCTAGCATGTCTGGCGTGTATGACATGGGAGATGGTAACACTGTAACTAGTGATGGTTCTGGTAATGCTGTGCACTCTTACACTGCTGGTGGCGATTACACAATCACGTTCACACCTGATGATGGTAACTATGCTGTCACTACAGGTATCAACATAATCATGCCTACAGCGTATGTGATCACTGCATCTCGCGATGATTTGATTGCTAATATGTCTATCAGTCCAGATCTACCAGGTTACTATTACTTTGGTGATGGCATTCCTGCAGTTCCTGAAGTACCTGCTGTTTATGCTCCGCATATCACTGCTACACCTGATCGTGTAGATAACGGTGATGGAACATTCTCACCTGGTACAGCTTATGCATGGACTTTCACTATCGAAGGTGGTGTTGCTGGCGAATGGAATTACGGTGATGTAGACTCTACTGCGAACATTGATGGCGTGTTCACTTATCCTGCTACTGGCACTTATGAAGTGACCTTTACTCGTGCGTCTGACAACCAAGTTTCTAACTTGAGTTTAGTTGTTTCTGATGGCGACGTAGATGCTCAGACAAGTCCAGATCAGTTGATCGCTGATGCAATCCCAGAGGTTCCAGCTGTTCCACAAGGCGAAGTTTACTACGACGGTGCAACTGCTGTGTCTTACACCTACAACCGAGAGGGAACGTTTACAATTCGTTTCGCTCCAGATGATGGTAACGACAATCCTACAACATCATTTACTGCACACATTAGTGTTCCATATGTAATCAGTTCACCTGAATATTTCATGTACAAGGCATTAACATTGTCTCCTACATGCGGTGGCTACTACACAATGGGAGATGGAATCCCAGAGGTTCCTGCTATTGATGCTACATATAAGAATAGAATTACTGCGTCTCCAGAAATGGTTGACGACGGCAGCGGTAACGGCACTACAATCCCTGGAAATCCATATGTTTGGTCTTTCAGTGTTGAAAATACTCCTGCAGGATCTTTCGCCTATGGTGAAGGTACTGTAGATACTGCTGGTTCGTTTACTTATGCTGGCGCAGGCACTTACGCTGTAACATTTACTGATGATTCTACAGGTATCGTTTCGAATTTGTCTCTGACAGTTCTAGATGCAGACAACACTGTTCAAACTGGCGATCTCGAAGAACTCACTCCGTATGTCCCTGCTGTACCTGCTGTCCCACAAGGTCAAGTAGAGACTACAGACGGAACTGCAGAATATACTTATCCACGTGAAGGCGACTTTACAATCACTTTCTATCCTAATGAGCTATCAAAGCCTGTTAGTTTGGGTGTAAACGCCGTTCAACGTAAAACATATGAAATAACTTCTAGTCGTGATGAAATGACTGGTAGCTTTACTTCGAACTATGCTTTGCCTGGCACTTATTACTTCGGTGATGGTGTCCCAGCCGTACCTGAGATTCCTGCTACGTACCAACCGCATATCACCGCTACTCCTGATCGAGTAGACAACGGCGATGGCACTTTCACAGCTGGCACTGCCTATATGTGGACGTTTGCTATTGAAGGTGGCGTGTCTGGCACTTGGATGTATGGTGATGCGGATTCTACAAGCAACACAGATGGTACTTTCACCTACCCTGGAACTGGCACTTATGAAGTGACATTCACACAAGATAGTGGAGCGGTTTCCAATCTGAGTCTAGTAGTTTCCGACGGTGATGTGGACACTCAAACTGGTGCTGATCAAGAGATCACTGCTCTAGTTCCAGAGGTTCCAGCAATCGCAGAGGGCACTGCTACAAGTTCTGATGGTACTGCGTCTTACACCTATCCTCGTGAAGGTACTTATACGATTCGTTATGTTCCTGACGATCACAACTATGAAGCTACTACAACATGTATCGCACATACAAGCGTGCCTTATGTGATTAGTTCTCCTGAGTACTTTATGTACAAGACTCTCAGCTTATCCCCAACTTGTGGCGGATATTATAACATGGGCGACTATGTAGCTGCGATTCCAGAAGTTCCAGCTGTAAATAAGAACAAGATCACCGCAACACCAGATGCTTCGGATCCTCCTGTTCCTTATATGTTTACATTTAGCGTAGAGAACGCTCCTGCCGGTTCTTTCGGTTATGGCGATGAAGCCGCAACTGTTGATACTTCAGGTGTCTTTACCTATCCTGGTCCTGGTACATACGCTGTAACATTTACTGACGATGCGACCGGCTATGTCTCCAATCTATCGTTGATAGTTGATGACGCGCCTGTTGCACAGACTGGTGAACTTGAGGAGATTTCTCCTTATGTCCCAGAAGTACCTGCGATTCCTGCTGGTGAAGTTACGACTACAGACGGTACTGCCGAATATACTTACCCACGTGTTGGCGATTACACAATCACATTCTATCCGAATGAGTTGAGTAAACCTGTCACATTGGATGTAAGTGCTGTCGAACGTACTTCATACTCTATCACTGCATCTCGTGATGAGCGTACTGCTACATTGTCATCTTCTCCTGCGTTACCAGGTGTATATCATTTCGGTGATTACGTTCCTGCTGTGCCAGAAGTTCCAGCTGTCTATAAGAAACAAATAGTTGCAACTCCTGCTTATGATCCAGTTCCACTCACCTTTATCTTTGATACCGGTGTAGAAGGTATTTACTCGTATGGCGATGCAGAGTCTACCACAGATGAGACACCTAACGGTGTGTCTGAAATGATTTACACTGCGGCTGGAGATTATACTGTCACGTTTACAGAAGCCTCTACAGGCGCTGTATCTACTATGACGTTGAGTGTTCCTGATGTTGACCCTGTGGCGCAAACCAGTCCTGAAGAAATTCTGACTGAAGCAATCCCAGAAGTTCCAGCTATCGAAGAAGGCACGCTAACAACTTCTGATGGTACAGGTACCTATGAGTATGCTCGTGAAGGTACGTTTACAATTACCTATATTCCTGATGACCATAACTATAATGCTACTACAGAGTTTATCTCTCATAATAGCGTTCCGTATGTTATCTCATCTCCAGAGTATTTCTTATACAAAACCCTAAGCTTGTCTCCGACATGCGGCGGTGTGTATAGAATGGGTGACTACGTTCCTGAGGTTGTTGGTGTGTATAAGGCTCACATTATTGCGACGCCTTCTGCAGACAACTCTTTGGCCTTCACGTTCACTAATGACGGTGTGACTCGTTTCTCACGTATTGCTCATCGACTCCGTGCTGCAAAGCGCGGTAAGTCTGCTGGTCAATACTCTTATGGAGATCCAGACGGTACTGTCAATGCTGATGGTGCATTTACTTACGCTGCTGCTGGTACATATACTGTAACATTTACAGACGATACTAATGGTTCAGTTTCTACAATGCAACTTGAAGTGTTAGACTCTGGCTCTATCGAGCAAGTTAGCGATAATGAATGGTTAGTAGTTCCAGAACCTGCAATCCCTGAAGGAGTCATTGAGACTACTGACGGTGTTGTTGAGTATACTTATGCTCGTGCTGGTGATTACACTATTACATTTGAGCCTAACGAACTCAGTAAGCCAGTCACTCTGGACGTCAACGCCGTAGCGCGTACAGATTACTCTATCGTTGCTATGCGTGATGAACGTACAGCGACTCTAGCATCTGCACCTGCTTTGGCCGGTACTTATTATTTCGGCGATGCACAGCCTGCTATTCCAGAAGTCCCAGCGACTTATGGTCTACAGATGACTGCAACTCCTGACTATGATAATGGACAGTGGAAGTTCAACTTCAGCAATAACAAGGGTATTGGCGGTATGTATGCATTTGGTGATGAGGCAGGCTCAAGCTTCCTAAGCGCCGATGGCAATGCAACCTTTACTTATCCTGCCGCGTCATCTGTGACAGTATCTTTCATGGCGTCTGATGACACTATGGTAATGATTACTCCATTAGATATTCCTGATGCGGATCCTGTGGCTCAGTCAAGTGCAACTGTAGAGTTGACACCGACTATTCCTGAGGTTCCTGCTGTTCCTGAAGGTACGTTGACTACTGGCGATGGTACAGGTACTTACACCTATCCATTAGATGGTACATTCACAATTCGCTATGTTCCAGACGATCATAACTACGAAGCTACTACGACATTCGTGTCGCATACAAGCGTTCCATATGTAATTACTCCTACACCTAATTATCTCAATGTCTCATTGGCATTAGATATCCCATGTGGCGGAACGTATTACTTTGGCGATGCTGTAGCAGAAGTAACTGATCCTGATACTGGTGAAGTGACAACTCCTGCTATCCCACAAGGAACGCTAGAGACCGCCGATGGTACTGGTACTTACGCTTATCGCGCGGCTGGAACGTATACAATTACTTTCAGTCCTAACGAGTTGAGTAAGCCTGTAACTGCTGACGTAACTGTTGAAGAAGCTCCACCTACTCCTCCAGACCCTGTAACTATGTCTGTAACTTCTGCAGTTGGAATGGATTTTGTTTTCTCTATCAACCCTCCAACCGCTGGCCGCTTCAACTTCCCAGAGGCAGCAAACTCATGGGTGACTGTAACTGCTGAAGAGTCTGTAAGTACACCACACACCTTCGAGGTTCCAGGTGGATGGCTCATACAGTTTTTCCCAGCCAACGATCCGAATGGTGGATATGTATGGATGGATGTAATGACTCCAGCAACAAGCGAAGCCTTATTGGTTAAGAGCAAGTATGAGCGCAAAAGAAAATAGGGAATAAATCATGCCATTATATAAGTATTAATGTTTAAGAGGCGCCGCTATCGAAAGGTAGCGGTGTCTTTATTTTTAGCTGTCGCTATTACTAAGCCTACTGATTAAGGATATTATGAAATCTATCTATAATGTATTACACACGGGAGATGATTATGAGTTTTGATATTGAGTCAGCTCGTGTTAGAGTTGGTTTAGACGCTAGCGATACATCAAAAGACGCTCAACTAGTTGGTGCTATGAATGCATCCTTAGCGATTGCAGAGAATTACTGCGACCGCAAGTTTATGTTTAAGGCCGCTGAGCGCGCCAAGTTTTACTATCAAGTATCTAAAAGATACACGCTAAAGCGGTATCCAATTGAAGCAGTCTTTAACGTGCAAGATTCAGATGGCAACTTTCCTGAATACAAGATTCACCATCTCTTAGGTCGATTAGAGTTAAAGAACTACAATCGCGCAGAAGAGCTTGAGGTCGATTACGCGGCTGGATATAAAATTCTACCTGCTGATATTGAACTCGCACTTTGGGGTATCTTTGATGCCACATATAAAGCCATCGATAATCCAGGCGCTTCGTCTGGCAGTTCATCGTCATTGAGTTCAGGTGCTATCTCTAGCATCAACATCCCTGACGTTGGTACTGTGAGTTTCAACACAAGTGGTTCTGCTACCACCGCTACTGCGGCAAGAACGGCGGCTTGGGGCCAGTATGGTTCCTTCTTCCATTTACTTGATTATTATAGGGATATATCGTGCTAAGTACAGATCTCTATTCCACCATTGATGGCGCCTTTGTGACAGTCATTGATTTACTCGGTGTCAAAGCCGATTGGGTGAATGTGAAAACTGAAACAACTAAAACGCTAACCGTCGGTTTCTCAAAGATGGGAAATACTGACCAACCTAACGTAAACGCGTATGCCCTTGCTGGTAAAACCATTACCGCAAAAGCAGGCGATTTTACCGATGTAACACCTGAGAAGTTTGATTCGTTTACCATTAAAGGTGAAAAGTTTATCGCTGAGACAGTTACTCCTGTCCGTTTAAACGACACCATTATTGGCTATAAAATTACTACACGAGGTAAATAATGTCTAGAAAATATGTTCGAGATATGGCTCGTGAGTGGATTCAAACAGCGTCCGATGTTCCTTACTATGATACAATTAATACCGAACATGATCCACAAGATCCGTTTTGGTGTACTATTGAGTTCAGTCATGAATACACTGACTCAAAGAGTTATTGCGATAGTAAAGAAGAACATGGTGTAATTGATATCATTGTCTCAGGACAGCCAGGCACTGGCGATGGTGACGTATTAGATTACGCTACCGAAATTGCCGCAAAATTTATGAATAATCACGACCCAAATGGGAAACTTACATTATTAAATGATCAGGCACCTGAAGAGTTTTCCGGTGGTGACGCTAATAAATACTATCAAGTAACTGTAGGTATTGAATACATTTATTTGTTTAATTAAGGAGAATTACATATGTCAGCGAAAAGTTCAAAAGGCGTAATCATCGGCCTCAGCTCTCCGGTAGATCAAGCAGGATCCTCAACAACTGCGACCATCACCGGCATTTCGTCAAGCAATCCAACTGTTATCACTGCGATTAACACCGCAAAACCAGGCGATTTAGTAACTATCGCTGGTACGACCTTTGCTCTATTGGATGGTAAAACATTCGTAGCAGGTCCAAACACTTCTAGCACTGAAATCGAATTGATTGGCGCCGACTCTACTGCTATTACAGAGCCGCCAACATTGTTCACTGGTACTGCGAAGGTATTTTCTAAGTTTACTAACCTCTGTTTGAACGCATTGGCCATTAACTCTGACACACCTGGAACCGTTTCTGTTGGTACATACTGCGATCCAACTGCTTCTATTCCTTCTGTTGTAGTTCAGGCTGGTACTCTAACATTCGGTGGTTATGTAGATATTACTGCTGAAGATTACCCAGCACTGTTAGCCGCTGCAGAAGATGGTTTAACACGCATGATCCGTATTGAACTACCTTCAAACGGTTTCATCATTGCGCCTTTAGCTGTTAGCCAATTGACATGGGATCTCCCATTAGATGGCGCTATCGCGTTTAACGGTACAGCCACATTGGCATCTAAGCCAGTACATCGTTTCGTTACACCAACAGTGTAAGGTAAACTATCTAGTCCATTCTTATGAGTGGATTAGAGTAGTAAACTTTTGACACGGATAGGCGAAAGCCGACAAGGTAGTTGCTCACCCTACTTTCCGTAGTCTTTTAATTGGTGAGCCGTTAAAAGTGAGAGCATACATGAAAACAACACAAGTAGTATTAGAAAGCGGTACATATGAAGTACGTGAACCAACCGTTGGTGTACTATTTCCAATCATTGATTTGATGGAGAAGTCGCCTAAAGATTTCCAAATGGCGTTGGTTAAAAAATCTATCTTCGTGAATGGTCAACCTATAGGTGAATCCGTGAATAACCTAGGTCTCGGTGAATATATTAAACTAATGCAGGCCGTTCTTGAAGTTACAGGCCTAAGTGGTGACACAGCGGGAAAGCCCTTAGCGACCACGAATTTGGCCTCTACAGTCTAGCGGAAACTCTTGGACTTCCGCTCTATGAACTGAAGGAAAAGATGCCAGCCACCGAATATCTTGGTTGGATATATTTCTATCAGCGTAAGGCGCAAGAACATGAGACTGCCCAGAAACTCGGTGGTCAGAAAAACCTTCTCAGTAGCCCAGATGATCTTGTGAAAGGACTAACTAAATGAGTTATGATACCTCAAAAGAAGATAGTGGTTATCAATTAGATGGACTTGATTCTCTACTAGAGGCGATGAAAGTCTTGCCTGAGAAGGTGAATAAGAATATTGTGCGAGCAGGAGTCAGGATGGCTGGCTCCCGTTTGCGCACGTTCATGAGGCGTGCTGCGCCTAAAGGAGAGAAAGGTCTCCTTCGCAAGTCCATTACTATGAAGTATATGGGCAATAACAAAGTAAAGGTTGGACTGAACAGTCGCCAATACTATAAAGTTTTGGATGTAGGTAGAAAAGCCTACACCCGTAAAGATGGCACAAAGGTGTCCGCATCTTCAGGTAACTTTGATTCAGCTGGTACAGGTATCGCCCAGACCTGGGCTTTACACAAACGTGAGATCGCTGAGTTAATGGTTCAAGGTATGAAGACAGAATTGTATAAAGAAGCCGGCCGTATGGCTATCCGTGGTGGGTATAAGAGAAGGAGATAGTAATGGCTGGAAATAATGACGTTGGCGCACTAGTCGTCACGCTAGAAGCACAAACCGCAGCGTTTACCGCCGGTATGGCGCAAGCCACAAAAGAATTAGAGAAGTTTGGCGGAGCGTCAAAGGCCGTTGAGTCCCAATTTACTGGTATTCAAGGTGCGATGGTAAAATTTAACGTAGCCACTACTGCCCTGTCAAATGGTATGGCGTTAGTCTCAAACGCGTTTAATAGCATTGCAGGTTTCGCTAAAACTCGTGAAGCAATGTTGTCGTTAGAAGGATCGTTTAAAGCGGTTCTTGGAAGTGGCGAGCGCGCCGCTGATATGATGATGCGTGTTCAAGAGACGTCAAACTCATTAGGTTTACCGTTAGAACAGACCGCCGATGCGATGCGTCGTATGTCTATTGGTATGAAATCGTTAGGTTCGTCTAACGAAGAGATTCAAAAGGTTACTGAGAACTTCTTGAAATTAGGTGCCACTGGCGGCTCCATTGAAGAAGCCTCTGGTGCAGTATTTCAATTCTCACAAGCGTTAGGCTCAGGCTCGTTACGTGGTGACGAGATGATCTCACTGTTAGAGCGTGCACCGACAGTTGCCAACCGAATTGCCGAATCTTTAGGCATTACCATTGGTCAGTTACGTAAGATGGGTGGTGAAGGTAAAGTTACCTCACAGATTCTAGTTGACGCTTTGAAAGATAGTGATGGTAAGATCTCTGAGTCTTTTGGTAATTTACCGCGTCGTATCTCACAGAGTTTAAATGTAATCAACAATCAATTTACACAATTTAAGGTAGAGTTCGCAAAGGCCTTTCAGATCAATGAAAAGATTACTGTTGCCTTAGAACAGGTCGGACAGGTGGCTACTTATGTGTTTGGAAATCTAATCGCATTTTCTAAAGACGTTGCGGCTAGTATGGATGACATTATAAAGGTTGCGGAGTTGTTAGCCATCGTGTTCGCAGGACCATTACTCGAAGCTGTTTTGATGTACACGCGAGCGATGTTAGCCGCTGCATTGGCTAACCCGTTTACCGCAATAGTAGCGATCGCCGGTGTGGTCGTTCTTAATTGGACAGCTGTTAAGAATCTCTTTGTTGATATTGGTATTGCCGCGATTGATGCGGGTATCGCTGTTAAGAAGGCGTTTGGCTTCGATACATCAGGATTAGAAGTATTAAAATCAGACCTACTTCTCACGAAACTCCAGATGAACGATATCGCTGGCGCCACGAAGAAGACTGGTGAAGGATTTACTGAGAATTTCGCCAATCCGGCAAAGAATGCCGCTAAAACCGGTCGTGACGCGTGGAAGTCTTTTGTAGAAGGTTTACAAAACTTCAAAGAAGATCTAGGGATGGTGAATCAGAAGCTAGCTTATATGTACAAGCTTCTATCCACTGAGACTAATCCTCAGATGATTACTCATTTACAAGAAGAGATAGATAAACTTAAAGCCGCTGGAGATCCATTCGAACAGTGGCGCCAAGGAATTGAAAAGGCGCAAGATGGCGTTCCTCAGTTAACTGAGAAGATCGCTTACATGCAGATGTTAATGCTCGATACAACCGATCCAGTCATTCTTAAGAAATATAAAGAAGATTTAGAACAATTGCAAGATACGCTCGGCAAAGGTACTGATAAGTTCTACGATCTAACTAAGAAAATCAATGGCTCTGCTAAGGCTGCTGAAGATGTTGCCACTCAGTTACAAATGATTGATGAGGCTTTGGCTGAAGGTAAACTGAACGCTACACAGGCCGAGAAATTGAAGGCTGAAGTTGAAGGTGTTAATCTTGAACTCAAGAAGATGAGTGAAGGGATCACTGACGCTATTGATCGTAACGCGTCGAACGCTGTTAATAACTTTATTGACACGTTAGGTCAAGCTGAGTTCTCATTCTCGAAGTTTACTGAATCTGTTCTCAAAGATATCGCTAAGATGATTGTTCAATTGACCATCATGAAACCGCTAATGGATAGTATTAAGAATTCATTACCAGGCGCAACCGCTGGAAGCGGTGGTGGTGGATTTGGTTCATGGTTAGGCGGTCTATTTGGCGGTGCCAGTGGCGCTAGTATGAGCGACGTTTCTACCTCACCTCAAGTGTTTAAGTTCGCTACAGGTGGCGTCTTTGGCGCAACTCAAGGTCGCATTGGGGTTATGGGCGAATCTGGTCCTGAAGCCATTATGCCTCTTAAAAGAGGTGGCGATGGTAAACTAGGCGTCACTGCGGCTCCAACCACAGTTAACGTTTACAATAACGCTGATACAACCGTGACTACCGCAGAAACCACTAATCAAGATGGATCTAAACAGATTGACATTATGATTGAGAAGAAGGTTAAAGAAATGTTTGGATCAGGATCTATGGATAAGTCTATGCGTACCTCTTACGGTTTAACTCGCGCAGCGCAATAAAGGAGTAATTTATGTCAATAAGCATTGCGCCACGTCCGTCATCAATAGATGGATGTATGCAAAGTTGGAACGAGTCGTACGCTGCCAATACCATTCGTAGCGCTATGGACGATATGGAAGTAAAGGTTCGTAGACGTACTACTGGATTAGTAAGAACTATTGAAACAACTCTTACACTAAAGGCAGCTCAGTATCACGATTTCGTTGAATGGTTTAGAGTTTCACAGCAAGGTGGCGTTTTACCTACACGTATTAAACGTCCACAAGATGGCTTAGAGATTGTTGTACGAGTGACAGCACCTCCTATCATCAAGTGGATAGATCGTAATGTGTTTGAAGCATCGATGAAGTGGGAACAAATGCCAAGTTGGGCTACACTATGACAGTACTAGTCCATCCAGAAAATCAAAGAGATATCCAAGCCATTAGTTCACCAGTGGCTTGGTTGTATCTATTGACCATTGAAACACTTGGCAATCCGCCTCTCTATTTAGTTAATAATAACGAATCGATCATAAGCAATGGAATCACATATCAACCGTTTCCATTTAAACTTAATCTTCCTTCAGATGACGGTGAAAAATTGCCACGAGTGTCTTTAGTAATCTCTAACGTTTCAAATGAGATTATAGAGGCAATACGAGGACAGGCTATTCCGCCGGTGTTAACTGTCGAGTTGATCAGTAGCGCTTACCCAGATATTGTAGAAAAACGACTAGATTTTCTAACATTACGAGGCGTCCAATATGACGCACTCACCATCACTGGTGACCTAGAAGTACTTAACACAATGTCAGTTGGTTTCCCAGCGGAGACTTATGACCCTGTGCATTTTCCAGGATTATTCAGATGATTGACTGTAACCCTTCACAAGAGGGTTATGGTAAGTCATTTACAAAGGAGTTAGGATGAGCATCCTTAAATTCATAGGAATACCTTATGTAGTGTGTGGCGAAACATTTGATGGTGCTGATTGTTATGGCATCGCTAAACTTTATTCTAAAGAGGTTCTAAACAAGACCTTGCCAACCTATATGTATTCTGAATTAGATAACGAGGCAGTAGCCGATATCGCTATTAAAAGCGCCCAACATAGTTTAGGCGCTGCTTGGCGTAAAGTAGATACACCTAAACAAGGTGATGTAGTTACCTTTCGAATCATGGGCCTTGAGGTCCATTGCGGTATTATGTTGAATGACCATGAGTTTCTTCATAGTCTCAAGGGTAGACAGTCATGTATAGAAGACTTGTCTAATGTTAACTGGAAGCATCGTCTGACTGGAGTATTTAGATATGATGGATGAATTAGAAGTATTAGATGCACCACAGACGCAACAGAAACAACTTGCTAGACTTTTATCGCCTTCAGGCGTACATAATCTTTCGATCATCGCTGTGCCTGGTGAAACCATTCATGAGTTAGTAGAGCGCGCCATTCCTGAAGATCTGCGCGGGTACTTAGTTGCCTTTAATCATGGCATGCGAGTGGATGAACCGGAGAACTTTTGGATTCAAGAAGGCGATAGTATTCTCTTGGCCATCGTTCCACAGAAAGGCGGAGGCGGCGGTAAAAGTGGTGTACTAGGCGCTGCATTAATGGTCGCTGTCGCGGTATTTGCGCCAATGGTGGCTGCACCGCTTGCCGCCAGTATGGGCCTTGCTGCTGGTGGTATCGGCGCCTCGCTCGTAACTATGGGCGTGTCGATGGTCGGTATGATGGCCGTTAGCGCTCTCATTCCGCCTCCATCCGCTAATACAAGTAATGGCGGTAGTGCAGGAAGTGGCACTACTGACTCACCAACATATAGTCTTGGCGGTCAATCAAATGGCATGCGTAAGTATGCACCTGTTGCGAGAATCTATGGCAGACATAAGGTATTTCCACAATTAGCCGCTAATCCGTTGGTGACTAACGTTGGTACATCTTCCACAGTTTCATCGCTCTATGACTTCGGTCTAGGAGATATTAGCGTTACCGATTTAAAGATTGGCGATACTTTAGCCGAGACCTTTAGTCCTGAACTGATATGGCACCGAGATAGTTTAGTAACTAATACCACGTTTCTTACGAATAGAGTAGGTTACGATCAGTTTAGTTATGTCCTAAAATCAGGTTCAGAATTAATCATTCGAAGTAAACAATCTACCACAGCGTTTGACGTTGATTTAACATTCCCACGAGGTCTATGTTATATTAATGATCAAGGTAATGCCACAGGCCATAGCGTCTATATTAACGCTCAATATCGTCTAGTTGGTGAAACCGTTTGGCGTGATGTGCCAGCCTCCTCATTTAAAGGTATTAACGCTTGGGAGCAACAAGATCCTCCGCCTCCTGAATTCTTCCGTTATTACGACGGTAAGGCCTGGACTGGCGATCAGAACCAACGTATTGGTATGTCAGGTTCTACTAACCAACGCTTTGTTGCGGTAATCTCAATCGTGCCGCCAGATGTAGGTGAATTTGAATTTAGAATTATTAAAGGTAGTCCAGACAACGGTAGTAATCGTATTATTGAAGATATGGCAGTAACCATGATCAAGTCTTATAAAGACGGATCTGTTGTCAATCTTAATCGAAAACATACGATGCTTGAGATGCGCGTTACTGCATCAGAGAAACTCTCTGGTACTGTTCAAACCCTGAACGCCATCGCCACATCGGTATTACGTACTACACAAGATGGTAAAACATTTATCACTGAAGCGACGAGTAATCCAGCATGGATCGCTTTAGACATATTAACGAGTGAAGCGAATCGGAAACCGATTAAAGATGAACTTATTGATTGGCCGAGTTTTATTAAGTTTGCCAAGTTCTGCGAAGAACATAAGTATTATGCTAACTTTGTGATTGATTATAAGACAACTGTACAAGAGTTAGTTTCTTCCGTTCTATCAACTGGCCATGCGGCTATGATGTTCACGACTAGCGGTAAGTATGGTGTTTTGTTAGATGAAGAGCGCACAACTCCTCGCCAATTAATTACTCCAGCTAACTCATGGGGTTTCAAAGGTTCGCGTACTTTCGCTGACACGCCTCACGCTTTCTTGGTCACCTTTATTAATGGTGAAAAGTCGAGTGTTATTGTTGAGAACGCTCCTGAGATTAGTTGGCAGAAAGAAGAACGAATCGTCTATAACGACGGGTATGATGAAAATAATGCGACAAACTTTGAGACACTAGAGACGTTTGGTATCACCAATCCCGATCAAGCGTGGAAATATGGTCGCTATATGATGGCGCAAGGTGTACTACGAAGTGAACACTTTACTGTGAACATGGACCTAGAAAACCTCGTTGTTCAACGTGGAGATTTAGTTCACGTAGCCAATGACGTCGCTAAGATTGGTGGTATCCCATCGCGTATTGTTTCTGTAGATCAGAATACTGTAGTAATCGATCAAACCTTATCGATTAAACCAAACGGTTACTCCGTACGTATGAGCAACGGTGAAGTACGCACTGGTTTGATTACAAGGGCAACTTCAGAGTCGTATGGTACTGTACTTATATTGGATGATGCGACTGGTCTTGAATCCGATGATTTAATTATCGTTGGTCAGACTGAGCGTGTTGTTGGTAAGTATATCGTTCAATCTATTACCCCAGGTAATGACTTAACGGCGGAAATTACACTAGTTAAGTACGTGCCTGAAGTCTATCAGGCTGAAACAGGTGAGATACCTCCTTGGGACGCTGAGATCTCTCAGGATCTTATCGATTCAACAGATCTCTATATCGCATCGCTAAAGGCTAATGAGACCTTTGTTTATGTCGATCGTAAACCATTCGCGTCGATTAACCTTGATTGGACTATTGGTGGATTTGGATACGCGCAGGCCGACATCTATTGGACAGCGCCAGGTCATGTAAATGAGTATATTGGATCTTCACAGACTCTATCTTATTCACATATCATCGACTTGTTAGGTAATCCAGGTTTGATCGGTGCGCCGTTAGTATACACTGTAGTTCCTGTCACAGCGGGCGGTGTAACCGGTCGATCTGCGACTGTGACTATTGTTTTAACTAGAGACATTACTCCACCATCTGATATTAAAGATTATACGTTAAACGTTCAGTCAGAGACTATTCAACTATCTTGGACTAAGACTCTGGACCCTGACCTATCGTACTATGAGATTCGTTATTCACCTGATGTGCGTATTCCTGATTGGAAGTATAGTCTACCATTAGCGATTGCGCCATGGAACTCTACAACAGTTTCAGTGGGTGCTCGTACAGGTACATACTTTATTCGAGCGTGGGATACATCTGGCAATGGTTCAAAGATCGAACAGCGTCGAACTACAGTCGCAAATTTACCAAACGTTGAGATCGTAGAAGATATTGACGATCGTTTGACATTATGGCCAGGTATTCGCACTAATTTCGATGTGCGCGTCGTAGCTCGTAATAAGATGATTAGTGAGTGGTACAAACTCTCTGATGTTGGATTTATGGATGAAATCGCTGGAGGTATCGGTGATCTCATGAGTAGCGGTACATGGGGCAACGCTGCTCCTGAAAGTGTATATGTCTATGAGAATATTGTAGACTTTACTGACATCTATGAGGTCCGCGTATCTTCTAAAATCGAAGCGCATGGTGAATATGAAAGTGGCGAAACCGCTCCTACTGACGCATGGGATTGTTGGCTTGAAGTTCGTGGAACAGGTAAACTAAACTTTATTTCAACTTGGGAAACGATGGCTGAACAACCCGATATGATTGGTTCAGGTGGACAAGAATGGTCTGACTGGCGCCGTATTATGGTTGGGGACGTTACGTGTAAGTTATTACAAATGCGGATTGTGGCTCGTTCATATGATCCATACGTGAAAGTAGTTATAACCGATGGCTCTGTAATCATCGATGCATTAGATCGCCAATGGTCTAAGAACGATATTGAGTTACCAGCAGGTGTCACAACAGTCTTTATGGATCCACCTTTCATGTTTGATGATATCTCTGTTGCGATCTCTATCGATGGTGATACGAAACCTCTTACTGCGCGAGTCACGAATAAGAATCGTTTGAGCTTTGATCTTGAGTTGTTCGATATCATGGATGGCTCCACAAGTTCAGGCAAAGTTGACGCGATTGTTCGTGGTCAAGGTCGTGAACGTATTCAATCTATTTAAGGAGTTTTTATGTCTATTACAAATGCTAATGATTTTCCAATCATAGCAGCATCAACTAGCGGTAACGCGTTGGCTGATATCTTGAATAGGTTGTACACGTCTATTCAAACAAATCAATCTAATCCAGCTCGTCCACCTGACCTTCAGACCGGAGGTTTATGGACTAAGGTCGACGGCGCAACACTCGTCTTGATGATGTTTAACGGCGTCAATGATATCGTTATTGGTACAGTAGTTGGTGACAATAGCGTTATTGGTGACTATGTCTATCCATTAGCGAGTGAGTGGAATCCGCTAACAGAGTATAAGTTAGGCGATGTGATTTATAAGCCGGATGAGAAGAAGTATTACTCTGCTAGGTACGATCTTGCACCAGATCCTAATCCTAACGCTTTCTTTCAGGTTGGTGATTGGCAAGAACTGCCAAACGTTTTCAATGATCTTTTACGCGCGAATACGTATCGTCGTAATGAAGTGTATACTAAAGAAGAAGTTGAAGCACGTATTATGACTATTGTGAATGCCACTGTAGCGAATTATTTGCCCCTTTCAGGTGGTACCATTACTGGCGGTTTACGCGTCAATGGAGACATCGTATCTGGTGCAAACGTATCTGCGTTTTCATAGTCGGAAATTGCTCAGAGTTTGAGCTAAAGAAACCGGAGAGTGTCCGCAAGGGTATCTCTCTGGTGTTTTAAATTGTAGTAAAAACAAAGGAGTTCAATATGTATAAAATCTTAACAGCCGCTTTGGTTGCCCTTTTCGCGAGCGTAGCGATGGCTCAGTCCACTCCTATCTTCGCAAGTAACGATGCTTTGGAGAATTCTTTTCTCGATGGAAAGAACTATGTATCCGCAGGCGTCGGAATTTCAAGTGGCAAATACCATAACTCGACCACTGCTGGATCTCAAGGTGGAACAACCTCATTCGAACGCTTTGGCATCGGTAGGAACTTCACAGAGAAACTTTTCGGTGAGTTTGCCTACGGCCAGTCGGGAGCAACTAAATATACCTATGAAAATAGTGGTTACTCGCAACGTTATCATGACTACGAACTGTCGTTGGGTTACTATGTCTACAATGGCTTGTACGCACGAGCTGGCCTTGATCGTTCCTTTGTCAATTCAGGACTAACTAATAGCACAGGTAATGGCTACTTGTTTGGTACTGGCTACAAATACGACTTGACCAAGGCATGGGCAGTGACTGCTGACTACACTAGGTTTAATTCAGTAGGTGGCAACTATTCTAGTGGCTTCAATCGGTATACAGCAAATGCGCAGTATAAATTCTAATGCGAATCTTACTTATTGCCTTAGCGTTTATCGCTCTTAATGGTTGCGTGTCTTCACCGTCTACGCCAGAGTATAGATACCTAACAGTACCTAAACCTGTTGTAAACGCTCCTGACTGTATAAGAAATAATTCAAATGGAACAGTTACTTTGTTTAAATGTCCTGCTGATAAACTTTATACACCACGAGGTGAAGAAGTTGAAACTTAACTTTGATTTGATGGCCAGAACGGCCTAAGAATCGCTAGGCTACTGCCTAGGAGTATTGATAGGAGGCTACCAGGATATCCCTGGTGCCTTCCTTGATTGCTGTGAATAGTAACTACTGTACTATCTCGCAAATTGGTCTCCAGAACTCTCTGGCGTCGACCATAACATCACTCTCGGTTCTCGAAAGTGACTTACCTCTCTCGTACTATTTTACCACTTCTTCAAGGGGCATTGGGCACTAATCATACGCGTCTTTACTGCCATAGCACACCCACATTTCTTACAGAATCCTAGGAATGAATACTCAGGACAAGCCGCACAGATCGCTATTCGCCTTTGCGATAGCTCATTCATCATCCATCTCCTTCTCACAAGTGCACGGTAATCGACCTTGTTGGCAATAGCCTTCGCATCTGACTACGGATACAGGCTTCTTCTTAAGATCACGATTCTCTTGCAATAGCTCATCGCGATGCTTTTTCAACATCTCATAGTCGCGTTGCAATTGAAAGTATTGATCGACAGCATCTCTAAATGAACGATAGAGTTCATCTTTAGTATATGTCATTATCATTGTAATTCCTTATTAGTTAGTTTATCTAAAGCGTCTGCCGCTTCTTCTAAGAGATCAGCTATGCGATCAGGCTCTCCATTCTGCACAGACTTACGTGAAGTAATTTGCCGCCTAATCTCTGCTCGCTTTCTTAGACGATAAATCAAATCGTCTTTCATTTTATTCTTTCTTTATTTAATAACTCGGTGCGTCGTAGTCTTTGTACTTTTTATAGACAGCATAACCATCCGCTCCTAGAGCTGGACAGACCATAATATATTCAGGCAATCCATCTTCGCCTTGCTCTTTACTTCCACCACAAATAAAAGGATTCTCAACTCCTTTATATTTCATAAACAGATTCTTTAAGAAGAGATTATCTTCCAATACCTTTTGCAGTTGCTCTGCGGCCGTAGCCTTATCGTCTAAATCTATAGGCATAGTTTACAATCCTTCTCTCATAAGTTTACAATGTTTGTGGAAAAGTTTACAATGTTAGGAGCCACGTATGGCGCTTGAATCCTTGGATACCCTAACTCTTCCTCAGCAGGGTCATGGTTAGTCGACTTGGCAAATCGCCTGTATCTGGCTTAGCAGTTTTCTGAGTGTAGTATCTACGTGGCGTGTGTACTGTTAGGATTCGAACCATGTCCGTGTCTTGTCGACCTGCACGTCCCACCGTACTGACAGTACTTGGCATCCCGATACGGATTCGAACCGCAACCTTCTGTTTTGGAGACAGACGTGCTACCGTTAACACTATCGAGAAATAGTTACTAATGAATACTCTATCGTATACGTTTAAGAGCGTATGGTCGTGAACGTTTAAGGTTACTCTTTCGAGCCGATTGCATCGCTTCTCCTAGCGGTAGCCTTTATTCGATAAGTAATCAGCTGATCGATGCCTCGTATAAGTGAGGTGGAAGTTGGCTAGGATAATTTCCCATAGATAGATTGGGTTGATGTGTCTTTACGCGTATTCATTAGTGCCCACCTTTTGTTTGTGGTGGTGGGCGACCATTATAATTATACACATGTAAGTTTCGAACCTTACACTGACCCGCGGAAGGTGGTCTAGAACGGACTCCGCATATATGTATTAAGTGGCGTATGTTAGTTGGCTTCTTCAACCGAGAATCCCCAGTCCTAAAGGCTTCAGCCATTGCCTACTCGACAACCTCGAGCAGCAGTACCAAACAATGTTAGAGATCAACCTAACGCCATATGGATTTCTTTGTTACATGCGAACGTCAATCTTTCAGACGAGTCATTAGCTCATCGTCAACCCTACAAGAGGGCAACCCAGACTTCTACTGGTACATGTAACTGGTATCTACTATTTCGCTTCCAACGCATATAGCCAGTGACCTTGGAGCATTATCGTTGCTCAGCGTTCTCAGGAATACTCTCGTCGCGATAGGACCTGGTTCCTTCTTTGACCAGTAAGCATTCCACTTACTTGCACTTCACTTTAACGTCTGCGTGTCCAAGACGATTATCAGTAGGCATTACAATATTTCCGGCTTGGCGATGAGCCTTTTCTATTACGAAGTATCTCAACACCTCACGGTGGGTCTGCCTATGGTTGCCTCCATTGAATGCCTCCCAATGGACCTACTAATAATTAATCTTCTTTAAATGCGTAATAGAAGTCTTCAGTTGGAGGACAACCCATATCCATTAGACACTCTTCGATCGGTATGATATCTCGTTTTGCCATATTACGCTGGACCTTTAATTCCTTTATAGCTTCTTGTCTTTCGAATCCTTGATTCATTAAACGTTCAACAATGATATTCATACACTACTCCTTTAAACTAATTCGAATTCATCTTTACCTACGCCGCAGTCAGGGCACTCAAAGTCGTCGGGCAGAGTTTTAAACTCTTCATCTTTAATCAGATACCCACAGACAATGCACTGTTGCATCTCTTGATATTCCATTATAGTTTCTCCATTACTTGTTTATAGGCATTAGCGTGACGCTCTTCAACTTTCTTAAGAGCATTGAATCGCTTCTCAGCTTTCTTTAGAATCGCTTGGAACTGCTCAGCATGCTCCTTAGACTCGCCAATCTGACCTTGAATTTCTTCAAGCCAGTGACTATGTCCATCTAAACGTGCTTGAGTCTCAAACTTAGGATACATTTCAGTAAACTCATACGTCTCACCTTCGATGGCCATCTCTAAACAACGTTGAGTTGATGGTTTGCCTACCAATAATTCTAAATGGCCCCAAGCATGTAAGATTTCTTGATCAGCTGTATGCTCAAAATGTTTTGCTACTTCTTCAAAACCTTCAGCTCTCGCTAGCTTGGCAAAATAGCGATATTTAATATGCGCCATGGATTCTCCAGCTAAGGCACTCTCTAAATTCTCAAGAGTCTTATTTACCATGTCTATTCTTCCATCTATCTAATATGTTGGTGTATTTCATCGCAGCAAATGCCGCTACAATTAACGCTAATGCTAGCCATAGCATAACAATCTCCTATGATATATCGAAACCAGTGAACATGTCTATGCGCGCTTTTACTTGGGAGAACGGTGAGTTTTTCAAGTGCTCATCCCAATCCTTAATTCCGATGTGGTGTAAATGAATATGAGTCATCTCATGCAATAATGTTTCTACTAAATCTTTGTAAGTTGTATTCTTAACTTTACTTACTTCAATAGTGTACTCACCGAATGGGTCTCCATGCTCATCTTCAGGATTTGCCCAACCATAAGCTTCATCGTCTTTGGTAATCTCAAAGCGGATTAGCCATTCAGGCGGTAAGCGTAAGTCTAATGGAAACATTACAGTAGCGCAAAGCATATCGTATAAGATGCGAAGTGAAGCCTCATCAAACGTAAACTTAGTCGTTGCCATGATTACGCTTTCTTAACAGATAGTGATAGGTATCGCGTAACTCAAGATATTGGCGTTCCCAATGTTGACACTCTTTATATGCTTCAAGATATCCGCAAACAAATCCATGCTCTTCGATAAGACTAACTGGAAACATTTGCCGTTCTGACCATTCTTTAAATGCCTGTTCGGCTCGTTGGTGAATGTTCATTTTAATCCCATAAATTCTGGTAATAGCGCCCAAAGAGGTCGAAACCTTTTTGTTTACGTTTAGCCCATTTGTCGTAGCCTTTACGGTCCCATTCATCGCCATTAAAGAACTTACCATCAGCATCGTCTTCTAGTTCAGTCTCAAAGGACCAAATCATAGCATCCAACGCTTCGTTCCATTTCTGTTCACCTACTTCGAACGGAATCTCTTCATTACCATTCTTATCGTGGATAAAGTCAGCTGGAATGCCATGCTTAGTTGCCTTTAGTTGCTTTAGCATAGGCAAGGCTATTAGTGCTAGTGTCGAACGCATATCCCATGTGTCCCAGCGATCGATCTTTACGTAGTCAATCTTAGGATGAATGGTGTCCATAAACTTCAGCCATCCATTGCAGAGCGGTGTAATCAACTCGCAAAAGCGCTCTTCACGTGGAGATAGATTTAGAATATCTACTTCACGCCAAAAGACTAACTTTTCTAAGATGGTGTACGGTGAAACCCAGTGATGCCGATACTTCGAAATCCACACTTTCATATCCATCTCCAAAATTGTGCGCAATAACCAATACACCAATCTATACAAGCAATGGTGGCATAAAATCCTATTGCAACAGCTGTTAAAATAATTACAGAGAGTATTATACTTTCTATAAATGTGTATAATAACTTTTTCATAGTTGGACCTTGCATTTCGCAAAGTGCCAGCGATTCATTACTGTCAACTGTCCAGTCTTACGACAATTAAGACACGTGGCAAGTCGCTGCGTTCCATTAACTTTACCACCTTGTTTGCCACCTTTTGATTGAGCGGTTTTGCGTAAAGACGGGTTAAAGAAACTGTTTACTTCTAACTCACGACATCGCTCAGCTCCTTTCTTGGCGCCAGCTTTAGAGCCGAGTTGTTGGACTTTAGACCACCATCCGTTAACTTTATTTCTCGTGCCGTTAATCTTACCAACGTTACGCTGAATCTCACGAATAATATCTTCTTTTCCAAGCATTCCACTGAGTGCTTTGTACGCTACTTCATCTTGCCATCTTCCATCTTGTTGGAAAAGTTTAAAATGCTCAAGTGCGTGCTCTTCGACGCTAAGTTCGATGAGATTAGATGGATGGTCAGTGCCGCCTATATGTTTAGGTATGATGTGATGTTTATGCATCATTCCTCCGTTTTAATTGTTTCTATACCTGCATCAGCCAGTAAACGCAAACCGTCGCTATCACGATAAGTGTCCCGGTAGTAGTAACGAGAGATTCCAGCAGCGCTAAGCAGAGCAGCACAGGTAACGCAAGGAGATAGAGTGCAATACACACTAGCACCACGAATGCTGACACCATGCTTGCTAGCAAATGCGACAATGTTAGATTCCGCATGTATAACTTCTTTTTTAGTAACTCCATTTTCATCCTCACAATTGTTATCAAAACCTGGTGGAGTGCCGTTATAGCCACAAGCCACTATTCTTCCATCTACTACAGCGATGGCGCCAACTTTGGCACGTGTCGCTTTACTCTCTTTAGAGATAGTTTGGGCAATCTCCATATAGGTCTGTTGTTTCATAATCTACCTTACTGTTGTTGTCTTGCAGCCACGACGGTCTCCTAGGGATATCTTAGGACCAGCACGGCCTCTCTATATAGGATCCACTTGCGCGAGGCACTATCTCGCCGTGAGTATAGTGTTGCCTATATCCACTGCATTTCGAGTGCTCCATGACTCACGTGGGTGCTCCAAGGGCATCCTTAGACCGCAAAGGAGCTGCCACAACCGCATGTTGACTTAGCATTAGGATTATGGATGGTAAACTGCGAGCCCTTTAGTCGGTCACTAATGTAATCGATCGTGGCACCGGTAAAGTATTGCATACTCATAGAGTCTACGATAAGTTGACCAATAACAAAGTCATCGTCTTCTTTCTCATCTTCAATACTAAATCCATAATTAAATCCCGAGCAACCTCCGCCTTCAATAAAGGCTCTAACATATTTACCGCCGTCGGTAAGCACTTCGCTAATTTGATTCGCTGCACTGTCTGTAACTATGAGCATTTGCATTTTACCTCGTAGTCATGTATTGCTGCTTTCACGGCGTCTTCCGCTAAGATTGAGCAGTGGATTTTTACTGGAGGTAAGGCCAGTTCTTCTGCAATCTCGCTGTTTTTAATAGCGCCAGCTTCAGCCAACGTTTTACCTTTGACCCACTCCGTGACGAGCGAGCTTGACGCAATTGCTGAGCCGCATCCATATGTCTTAAAACGAGCGTCTCTAATAATACCATCTTCAACCTTTATCTGAAGTTTCATTACGTCACCACAAGCAGGTGCACCAACCATTCCAGTGCCGATTGTGGGATCAGCTTTATCGAATGAACCTACGTTGCGAGGATTTTCATAATGATCTATTACTTTATCTGAATACGCCATGTTAATTCCTTAATTTCATCAACCCAAATCGATTGAGTATTTTATACCACATCCATCCAATATCAAACTCAAACCATTTACGGCTTAGCTTGGGATTTGCTGGGTTTTCGTGATGATTGTTGTGGAGCTCTTCGCCACCAATGATAATACCAAAAGGACTCAAGTTCGTTGAGTAATCTTTTGTCTCAGTATTGCGGTAGCCAATGTAATGTCCAAGACCGTTCACGACGCCAGCAGCCCAGAACGGAATCCATGCCATCTGAATAAGCCATATTACTATGCCCCATCCATTAAACAAGAGTGTATTGATAACCAATAGCAGCATTACTCCTGCTAATTGATATTTACTATACATATTGCGTTCCATCCAATCGTCTGGCGTGCCAACACCGTATGCGTTGACCATTTCCTTATCTGTTGAGGCACTAGCATAATAAAAGGCGCCACCAAACAGAATTTTCCAAATGCCTTCGTTGTGCGGTGAATGCGGATCGCCTTGCTTATCACATTTGCTGTGATGTTTGCGGTGTATAGCGACCCATTCTTTGGTCACCATGCCTGTTGTCAACCATAGCCAAAATCGCATGAAGTGCTCTACATACCGATTAAACGTGAAACCTCTATGGGCTTGACCTCTGTGTAGATATAAAGTTACGCAGACGATCGTTATATGAGTTGTTATCAGTAAGTAGAGTAATTCAATCATTATACGCCTCTCAGTAAGGTAATCAAGCTAACCATTAAATCTTGAGCTCTATGATCGTGCGACTGAGCGCGTGCTTCTAAGTAAGGCATAATCTCATCAACTACGAAAGTACCTAACTCAATATTCTCTTCGGCAAGGCTATTATACATCTCATCCTGCTGATGGAAGATTTGCTCAGAGAGATGCTTCACCTTATCTAGGCAACAACCCGTCTGGCAGTTTAGTCTTGCAAAGTTCACTGTCATCATATTCTCCAAGTGCATTTGAATCGCCAGGTAAAATTTCCTGGGTGAATTTCCAAAGAAATATAATCGAGACCACTCGTTAGAATGGCCTCTCAATATTACTTAGTCTTGCGTGTAGTCTTCTTTGTGGCTACAGTTGGCATCTGCAAACCATATTGCTCTAATACCTTAGGTAAATCAATGGTTTTAGTAGTGATGGTTGTTGTGACATTAGGACCTTTAAAAGTCACAGTAGTCAAGTCGTCCGCTTGAGTAACGATTGGCATATATTCAGTTGATTGTAATTTATCCAATGCCTTCTTTACTTCACGAAGGCCATCATACCACTTCTTGTCCATGTCTGCGAGGATGTCGTTAGTTGATGGACCTAATTTTAAAAAATCTAGATTAAACATTTAATACTCCTTAGTTGGTTATAGTCTGTATGGCGAAATGCCATTAGCTCTTTTTATGATAAATCTTTGGACGCTTACCAATCTCATACACCATGACGTTACCGCCAGTATGCATATCGACTTGTGTAGCAGCCCATACCGCTTCTTCTGCTGTATGACCTAAGAGCATAGCGCCAAGAGCAATTGCTTGTCCTGAGCCGATACCATCGTGAGTCTTTACACGCCAGAATTCTAAACTCTTATCAGATAAAAATAGACCATCCTCAGTAAGTCGCATGAAATCGCAGTCGTGCTCTTCTTTGATCTCAGGCTTCTCGCCTTTAGGACAACCTTTATCAAACCATTCGATGACCCTCTCTTCTGAGCGGATATCTCCAGCTACAGCGAGTAACGAGCCATCAGCAAGTTTAAATACCTTCTCACATACGTAAGATTTGGTGCTTGAATCTTCATCTGATACTTGAGAGTCTGATACTAATATCATCCGCTCTGCATCACCTATAATACATGTCATAATAATTCCTTATAAAGTTAATGTGCGATTGGGAATTCTTTATTTGTTTCTTCTAATACATCAATTAATTCGCGTAACTCTTGTAAAGTTTTGGCTGATGGTACCTTCTTAAATAGCAAGGCTACGTTAGGTAAAATAAAGAACTCTTCATAATCGGCTAGTAATTCCGGTCTTATCATAGAGAACTCTCTTTGTGGGTAATCTGCCACATCCAATAATCTAACCCGGTAAAATCGAAATTCTTACGGTACAGCGAGTCATTAAACTTAAAACCGTAATCTTCAAAACGCTCTTTAACGTTCGTTTGATTTGATGGAATATACTTCCAATTGTGATTCATAATGTCAGGTGCTACGCGATGTTCGGTCATTAGATGTCCTTGTATAATTGTTTGAATTTATGTTGCTGTGTCTTTACTAACTTTGCATAACCTTCGTGACCGCCAGAATATCTTCGTAGATTTCCTTTGAACTCTACTAGAATATCTGTGCCCACTTCAATATTATGCTCAGGATCGTTAGCTAATGCTTTACAATTCTTTGGAGTTGGGAAACGCTTGCAGTGCATAGGCACCACAACTTGCATAAGCCCAGTTGCTCCGCTTGGATTCTTTGCATTATCTTTAAATCTTGATTCTACTGCAATAATACCTAAAACGAGCGTAGGATCTAAGTCCTTGCGCTCTGATACTTCGAAGACGTAGTCAACGATTAAACCGGCATTACTGATCTTGTAAGTCTCTTCAATAAAAGTCACAATACGATCTTTGACCGTAACTTCTTGCGCTATTGATGAGGCTGACATGGATAATGTTAGTAGTAATACGATGAGAAGTTTTCGCATGAGTTTTCCTTATGAACGCTCAATCTTCGCTAATGCCTCATTCAACTTAGCGAGAGCTTTAGACACCTTAGGAGACCAGTCCATTGTATCGGAGGTTTCCCACTTTGTGGCAAGCTTTGCAAACTCGTTAGCACGTGCAACAGCGCCAAGGAGATTTGCATAATGAGCGGAATCCGCATCAAGACTCTTTAGACCTTGGACCAATGCTTGGCGAAGGCTTACGTCAAATAGCATATCTACTTGATCGCGAGTAAACTCGAGTTGGATGGTTGAAGAGCCGTCAGGATTTTCCTTGATGTCTGTAACGAGCGTTGTAGACTCGGCAAACACTTCAGGATTATCGTTGATGGTCTTATAGGTTTTAGTAACCGGCTTCTTTTTAGCCATTCTGTTTCTCCTTATACTTCGCTAACTCCTCTTTGCAGCTGTAAGCAAATGTCTGATTACGGCTTGAGAAAAGTAAACGATTCAACGCTGCGCGAAGTTTGAGATTAGTCTCAGCTTCAGCGACAGCGCCAGTAAGGATAGGGACAAACGCTGGGTCGAAGGCCGACAAAGCGGCCAAAGCGTCTGGCAAACTAATTACTAAAGATTTACGAGCGGCTTCCACCACTTCTGGTGGTAAGGCTTCGCGTTCTTGTGTCATAATATATCCTTCTTATTTTAATTGATTGATAGTTGATTCTGCTACTACTGCTAAATCGTTATGCTCTTTCCAGAATGCATAAGCCATTTCACGCCATTCATCGCGCGCAGTTGGATTATCTCGTAAGAAAACCATCTTATCGTGAACTTCGGCGAAACTGCTTCCATAATCGAGACCGATGGTGCCAGTGTTTACACATTTGCTTACTGGATCGCCACGTCCTTTATGGATAAGTGAGTCAAGTAAATCTTTGTGGAAAATAGGCACGCAACCAGAAGCGATAACTTCAGCGTGGCAATATTCAATATTATTACAATGATATTTAGCAGGTAAATTATAGAGATTCGATCCAAAGGCAGATTTGCCTAAACGATACATAGCCTCTTCATTTACGAAGGGTGGTAATAAATATGCGCCAACATGCTCTACTTCAGTGCCATGGACATGCTTACCAGACTCACCATACTCCTTCTCTTGACGGAAGTAGTTGGATACTATACGACGCGTAGATGGGTCATCCACGTCAGTGTATAGGAGGTCCTTGTAACCAATAGAGGCCTCAAGACCTTCTAAGATGGTAATAAATCCACTGTCCATCAAAGCATGCTGATGGAAGTCAATCGCTAGTTTAGGATTTTTCCAACCGGCTGCACGGCCAATCCAGCGCCATACTCGACTATCCTGCTTTTCGATTGGCACCCAATACTTAGCGCGATGCGTGGCATAGTCAAAGCCTAATTCCATCTTAGTGACTGGAGTCGTAACTTCGTTCTTTACTAACCATCGACAAAAGTCGTTTTCTAAAGAGTGGGTTGTAAGAATATCTACATTCTCACAGATTTCTTTTAGATTCGCATTACGTGTAATTGATGCCATTTTATGGTCGTGATTGATAAGCGCCTTACGCACTGTAATCTCTTTAACCATTCTCAAGAATGCTGAGGTTGTCTCATCATCCATTGAAGTAGCAGGCACCGAGTGAAACACCACTAAATCGTAATCTGCGTTGATTTCGTTAGCGATTTGATACCACGAATCTTTACTTTTAAATTCTACTCGATCAAACAAGATGCCTTTACCGCGTGGCCACTTCTTTGTCATTTCAGCGTAGATAGTACCGCCAGCTCCGCGTTGGAGTTGTACCGCAGCCATGGTTACTCCACAGCCCTCAATACCACGTCCCAGAATATGCGCAATACGTGTCATGTTATTCCTTATATAAATGGATTTGTTGATTTTACTTTTACCTTCTTTGTGATAGTATCGGCTGGACGCTCTTTGGTTTTCACCATTTGCTCATAGCCGCAATACCACTCTAAGGCATGTAACTGATCGACCAACCACTCCTTTGTTAGAGGAGATGGAAGGTACGTCAAGTTATACGAATGTGTCGCAAAGAATTTTCTACTGAATACTCCAAGGAGTTCGTCAAGCGACATTTGCTGATACTGGTCGTTCATCGTCTGGTGGACTCCATGTAGTAATAACACCATCGTTATACATTGTATGGTCTAACATCTTGACCATTATGGCGTTACGTAGTGCTTCATCTTCTGTTAGGCCGTTGTCAGTGTAACACTTGACGACAGTCGACCATAAGACACCGTATTTATCTAAATATTTGTTAGCTTTAGCAGGACCTATACCGTAAACGCCTGGCACACCGTCACACATATCACCAGTCATAGACTGTTGGTAATGGAAGCGCTTAGCATCTTCAGGACTAATGTCCATTAAGATGTGTTTACGATTCTTTTTGACGTGTAACATTTTGCCAGGAACGCATTGGAGATCCTTGTCCATTGACACATGAATGATTTCACCTGGATGGCGAGTTGCTAGAATACCTAGCACATCGTCAGCTTCAAGTTTCTCCATCACAAGCGTTGGATAGGATTCAATAACCCATTCACGAAGTGGTTTGAGTAACACAGGCCGCTCAGAGTCTTTGCGGCTAAGTTTATAATCAGGCCAAATATCCTTGCGGAAGTTTTGGTGATGAGATAAACATAACACAAACTCTTTAACGCCTGTATAATTTTGATATTCGCGTATCACATTCCTCACTATTGCTTTGGCTTTATTGATATCTGCTTCAATAGAAACGTTCTCAGTATCCCATACAATCTTTTCTTGGGCTCCTAAGCTCGCTTGATAGAGAATGATATCAGCGTCAATTGCTAAACGCATTTTGCGTCCTTTCGATTTGAAGTTCGTCCAAGATAAAAGCCCAATGGTGCTGTAAATGCCATCGTATCTTTGACGCCATTCGTATACCACTTTTTGCCAGTATGTGCTCTGCCACCGTTGCCCATTTGAGTGCCATGGGTTTGAATAGAGGCCTTACCTGCTGACGATCGAATAGAGGCTAAATGTCCAGATTCAACATTACGTTTTCCTTGGACACTTCCTGTTATCTTTCCTCCTGCTATTTGAGATTTCTTTCGATTCTCGCTATTAGTAGAAGTATTGATAAGGATATTAGCTGGCATTTCGCGTACTAACTCAATTAACAAATCTTCGCACTCTTCAGCGCTCTTCTTTGTAGAGTGAGTATCCACAATCTGAATCGAATAGCCATTAGTAGCCATTTCTTTCCATCTGGTATCACGTTTCCATTTATCGTAAGGACGTGTTACAGAGCCTGAGCCGACGTAAAAGATTTTATTATCACTATTACGCCGATGGATGTAGGTCACTTTCAATGTAAATCCCTTCTCATACCGTCAGTTTCTGTTTCAAGTTGCTGAGCGATGTAACGAAGAGTTGCGATCAAATTGACCGTTTCTTCGCGATATTGTGGGTCTAAGCCACTGTCATTCTTGTTTCGACGGTAATCAAGATACTCTTCAAATACCATTTCAAGTTTCTGAGCGACAGGCGCAACTTCTTGACCATCAACAGATAAATCTACAACTAACTCACCATTCTCAATAAACGGCATAATGTGAATGTGTTTAATTTCCATGTAATTCTCCTATTAATGGCAATCTGCCCAATTCTGTCCAACTTTAGCTTCAGCATCGACGCGGCAGCGCATACCTAATCTTGCACCTGCTTCTTGAGCAGAGGCTTCCATCAAATACGCAAAGTCTTTTGCGATGTCATCTTTTGCGATCGCTTGGATTTCGTCATGGATATGTCCAGCAAACCAAAAGTCATCATTATACTTCCAACCTTTGGCTTCAGCCATTTCACGAGCAACGTTTAGCCATTCTTTAGCGACTACGGCACCAGCACCTTGTAAAAGAGTGTTTAGTGCAGCAAATGCTTTACGAACAGGGATGGTTGCGCCATGTAATAGTTTAATATTGCCACGACCTTCAGCCGCTTTCTTGACATCGTTAGTGAATTTTTCAATCGCAGGAAAGTTCTCGTAAAACTTCTTACGAATTGCTTTACCTTCTTTTGTAGCACCACCAACAATCATGCCGAGCTTAGCGTCACCTGCGCCATAAATCATAGCGTAGATAAGAGTCTTTGCTTGGTCACGAGCGAGCTTCTGTGCTTTTACAGATGAATCGTATACTTGACCTTCAGGTAATGGAGGATGGAATCCTGCCGCTACAGCGTTGGCCCAGTGAATGTCACCACCTAAGATAATGTTAGTATATTCACCATTGTCATATGCACCTAGGTAATGTGCAAAGCATCGTAATTCGATAGCGTTTAAGTCAGTGCCAATCTGTTTGTAGCCCTTTGGAGCATGAAACAGTGCACGACATTCAAGCCCAAATTCTTTACGAGCGCCTGGCACTTGAGCCATGTTTGGCGTTGAGTGCGAGCAGCGAGTAGTTGCAGCACCAATCGTATTGATACGACCGTGCATACGTCCATCTTTACCGACCATAGTCAACCAAGCGTTTTTGCCTTCACCGACCATTCCAATAATCTTATCGATTACGAAATATCGTTTAAGTTCTTTTGCTTCAGGATAGTCTAATTCTTCTAGAACATCCGCGTTAATTTCAGGTTTGCCTGATGGTGTAAATGCTTTTGGTGTCCAATCATATTTCTTTTTAAACCAATAAGCGATATGATCGCGCGAGCCTGGATTAAATTCAATCACAGTTGGCTTTAATGGTTTACCAGTCTTTTCAGAGACACGTTCAATGGTGCGAGTTGGGAAGAGTGTAATCAATTCTTGACGAATTTCTTCACGCTCTGCTGACAACCTTGCATACATCGCTTGTGCCGCTTTGAGATCGAATGGAAAACCTGAATCTGACATATCGATGGTGTTAAACCAAAAGTCAGTTTCAAGTTGTAAAGCGCGCTCACTAAGGTTTAAACCTTTGAGGTATTTGTAAATCGTAACGTTTGTTGAAACGTCTTGAATACAATACTTTAGCATGTCTTCCGTAAACTCTTCAAAATCTACAGGCTTACTCGCTTTATGATTTCCAAGGCGTTCGCCCCAAGATTCAAGTGAGTAGCTGCCATAATTCTTTTGAGAGAGCTTAGGATAACGCTTAGCCACGTCCATTTGATAAATATCAGGATTACTGAGCTTTACCGCAAGGAGAGTGTCAAATGCATTTATATTTTCTTTTAACTTTCCAGGAAAAATCTTCCGAAGTGCTGGAATATCATAGCCAATAATATTATGGCCTGACAGCTCTTCAGCTTCATTTAACATTGGAATAGCTTTTGCGATAATTTCGTCATGTCCAACAAATGAAAATACTTCATCTGTTTCAACATTCTGTATCACGATACAATGGACCTTTGATACGGTGTCCAACAGTCCGTTACTTTCTATATCGAATAATAATTTCATTCGTTCCTATCTGTCTTTGTAGGGTGAAAATATGTAATCAAATCAATCACTTATGTGATAGTTGAGATTGTCTGAGACCGCGACTCTCACGAGTGGCGGTTTCGCCTATTTAAGGCTCATCAGTCAGACTGATTATTTCTTTGCAGCAGGCGCAGCAGGTGCAGCATTAGCAGGTGTCGCTTGCTTTACAGCCTTGACTTCTTTCTTTTTATCAGCTTTAACGATCGCAGGCTCTAAAGCCATTGCGTTAATTGAGAAAAGACTTACTACCGCAGTAACGATAAAAGCATTCATGTTTAATACTCCTAGTTAGATACAAAGAAATGTTTATAAGAAGTAACTACACTTTATACTAAGCCAAATTGTATCGTATATGATACATTATGTAGCTTAGTGATTCATTTATGATACTTTATACTAAGCCAAATTGCTTAGCAATCTTGTTGCGCGCAGTCTTACTTAGTTTGGCTGCTTCATCGCGCGTACCGAAAGGCAATGCATAACCTTCGGCAAGTGTTACAATCTCATGACCACGTTTGCGCAAGGCAGATACAGTGGCTGATACGTTTTTAACTTTATACTTCTTTGCAATAAATGCAGACGTTGCTACGCCTTTTTCTTTGATTGCGCGGATTACGAAGTAGCTGTTTGTGCTCATCTTAAAATTCTCCAAAAGAGTTGTTATTAGAAGTTACTTGTATAAATGTCTCAGTTAAACGTCCAGTGTCACGATTAAAGTAGAGCTTACCGGCTTCGCCAGTTTCACCACTAAATCGATTCTTTAGAACGCGTATTTGAGTTTCATTAGGATTATCACCTTGCTGATTACGCTCCAATCCGATAACAATATCAGAAAGTTGAGCGATAGCATGGCTACCACGAAGTTGCGATAGAGACGTATGGGCACCTTCTTCATGGCCTTTGCCATCAGGTCGTTTTAAATGCGACACTAATAACATACCACAACCGGTTTCTTCTACGAATGTACGCAACATTGTCATTGCTTGGTCGATAAGTCTTCGCTCATCTACGCCTTCCAATCCAGATACTAGAATGGATAGGTGATCAAGAATAACCCAATTACAGCCTAAACCTTTTACCATGTAACGGAGTTTATTCATTAAATGCTCAACTTCAGAAGAACCGAAGTGATCGAATAAGAATACTCTACCAGTACCAAGTGTTTGGTCAAATGCTGTACGTAATTGCTCTTGACTTACGCCTTCACGTGACAGATGTAATGGTTTATCAATCGCTAAGCCCATAAGGCCTAACGCTGTTCGACGTGGATTTTCTTCCAACATCACCATGCCAACTGTTTCACCGAGGTTTAGTAAGTGATGGGCAATTTCACGCATAAACGCCGATTTACCGATGCCTGATCCAGCCGTAACTGTAACCAACTCACCGCGTCGACAACCATGCGTCTTTTCATTGAGCGCCACGAATGGATACTCAACTGAAAGCGTTTCATCTTCATGAGAAATCAACTCCCACAAATCTACACCTGCAATAATACCGTCAGGTCTAAATGACTTTGCATCCCAGAAGCATTTCATCAATTCTTCAGAACGCTTAGCCATCAACATATCATTAGCGTCTTTCAACGGCAATGATGCAATACGTGCTTTGCCTGGTCTAAGGACTTCTGCACACTTCTGAGCAGCGTCTCGACCTGGCGCATCGCTGTCAAACATGATAACGACGTCTTTCCAACCATCAAGCCATTCAATGTTATTGCGAAAGGCTTTAACGGCAGATTGAGCGCCGCTTGGCACAGATACGACTGGGAATTTTAATCCCATAATCTGAGCCATTGATAACGCGTCAATTTCACCTTCAGTAACCACAAGCGAAATCTTATCGCTTGGCTTACCAAATAGATTTTGACCAAAGAACGACAAATCTTTGCCATCACCAATAATATTGAAATTCTTGGCGGCATCGCGCGTCTTTGCTGCGACAACTTGTCCATCCTTGTAGTAAGGATAGAGATGGACCACTTTGCCGTTGAGTTGGCCTTTGCGAACGCCATACTTCTGACACGTCGCTTCAGCAATACCTCTAGCGGCCAATGGTTCCACTTGTCCATCGAAATACGGATTCAAAAGTGGAGTCGTGGCGTTCATAGTTTGCACTTTGTTATCTGACGTTTTACGCGTAGATACTTGACATGAAAAACAGAAGGTAGAGCCATTACTATAAATAGCCTTTGCATCCGACGAACCGCAAGATTCGCATTGTTCGTGTCGTAGAAATTTACTATCTTCCGCTTCCATTACTTATTCCTTTATCCATTCAACAGGTATTAGTTTATCCGCAAACTGAAAGCCGTGTTTTCTACACCAATCTGCATACGTTGTAGCAGATGATTTAGAGATACGAGCGTTCGAGTTTGAGAACACGAAACGAATATCCATAGTGGGATTCTGTTCTTTGACAAGGAGATGTTTCTGTCGATCAGCCGTTAAGAAACGACCTTTAGTTTCGATGATAATGCCATTGGATAACACAAAGTCAGGCGTATAGCGATGCTTACGCTCTGGCTTAGTATAATACAATACAGTTTCTTCGAAAGTAAAGGAGACGTTTAAGTTCGTCAGCTGATCGGCAATCTTCTCTTCTAATCCACTACGATATGCGTATTTAATAGCAAGTTGTTTAGAAGTCAGGCGAGTCTTTGCCATCGTCTGTCGATCCGTTGTCTTCTGCTTCGTATCCATCTTCAGCTTCAAACTTAGCGCCTGCACCATATTCAACTAATTCGATAATCTGAACGTCATTGAGATATAGTGAAACACCCACGTTGATACCAGTCATGTATGGATTAATTGCAGTAGCAACTTTCGCAACCGTGCCAGACGATACTTGTAGCACTTTGTTAATTACTTTGCCTTTGGCATCGTATAACTTAGGTGCACGCTTTGACTTAAATTTAAATACGATATTGCCAGTTTCTTGGCCTTGATCGTCCAACTCAGGTGAGAAAGGCATATTTGCCTTAGCCATCTTTGTTGCGCCGTACTCGGTAATAAAAGCGTCTTTACACATAGTCATCAGCGGTTCAGCGGTCTCGGCTGGTACAATCAAGCTGGTCTTATACACACCTTCAGGATTGTATCGTGTATCTGGCTTACCAATGTAAGGCCATGACAATACACCTTTTGGTGTTACTGTGGTTTTTAGTTTTGCCATCTAGGCTCTCCATGTTATTGAAAAAAGAGTGCTACGGGAGCTCTCTATATAGGATCCACTTGCGCCAGGTCACTCTTGAGCTTCGCGATCTGCTCGACGTAGGCTGTAATCTTGCGATCACATTCCTTAATCTTACGTTTTCGCACTTGCGCAATAGTGTTCTGATAATCTTTGGATTTTTGGTCTATTCTAAAAGATACATTTTGCATCTTATTTACTGCCTCAAAGATCTGTGGATTTGCTTGCAATTCTTTATCGATTGCACGCAGTTCGCGATAAGAAAGACGCTTCGATTGAATCAAAGGATTTCCTCGTTGCGCGTCCGCTGTTAGATATCCACCATCAAACACTGAAGTCCATGGCTGCGGTTTACAATACATTGGAACGTCAGAGATTACTTGATTTAGTGGAACCTTTGCTAATCGCTCACGACCTAACTCAGTAAGGTGGACGGTGTAAAACGTCTCAACCTCACCTTTAGCGTTACGCTCACGAACCATTGATTCGGAGAATAGCGTTGTTAGTAATCGCACTGATCGTGTAACCAATCTATCGATCACTAAGAACTTATACTTAGGTAAGATAACACGTTCTTCAGGAGGAAGCGTGCTACGTAAATACCTTTGAATAAGCAGGCGATCTACGATAAACTGATAATTCACGGATTGATGCGTTGTTATCATAAGTCCTTCAAAGATAGCGCGAATGATAAGTTCAGCCATAACTGGCGTTTCAATGCTAAACACTAATTTTTGATAAAGTAACGCATTATCATCTTTAGGATCTTGCATCGTTGCGTACCACTTTGTAAGAGATTCGCTTAGCGTTTGAATTTCTTCAGAGAAGGTCTCTTGAAGACTGTTCATAAGTTCAGTCTTTTCAAGTCTACTCTGTTTTACTAAACGAATCGCTTCTAACTCTCTTTGGATTTGTTCTTGTTTTATACTCATATATTCCTAACAAAATAGAAAGGGTGAAGTTTTCGCTTGCTCTGGATCCCAAGTGTTTACAGTCAAATTGGTTGTTGAGAAAATCTCATCGCCAACTTGCTCGTTCAATTGTGTAATTAAAGTCTCTAATGGCATTTGCTGAACAAGAAGTGTAAACTGTTCACGCAACGCTTTAGATAAGTCTTCACAATCTGCCGGATGTGATGCAAATGAATCGTGAATACAGACGATTGGAAAATCGCATGTTCTTACTACCATTCGCACTAGCGTTGCGTCTAATGAGTGCACCCAATTAGGTGGCATTCCGTTAGCTGCTTTACGTCCATCCTTTTCGTTTGGGTCTAGCCATTCATAGCGACGCTGAATCTTTTGACTGATTAGTTCGCCAGTCTCTTGGTCTGCCATTTGTAAACGAAATTGAATCTTTTCACGTTCGCGAGAGCCATAAACTTGGTCTACTCTAAATCCATCAGGCGTCATCCAATGTGCGTGTCCATCTAAATGTTTAGGACACGATTGGAAAAAGTGTAAGAGATTTAGCGCCGCAGGTAAACACTTATCACAGGCGTCCATTACTAGACGGCCAAGGTAATCAGCAAGCATGCGATATAAACTAAAATCGTCTAACTTCGCTAAAGTGGAATCTATAACTAAATCCTTACCTTTGCGGGCTAAGATGGCGTTATAGAGTGCTAAGCGATCTTCAACAGAATCAGGCAATGGGAATGGAGGATTGTTTTTCTCCATATTGCCTTGCAATTCGTCTAGAATATAACCAACTGCACTTCTAAACGTCGCAGAATACGGCAATGTCATTACCACTTTCTTTGTAAATCGACGACCAAAGGTTTCGCTATTCTCACGCATGTGGATAGCAAATACATCGTTATCGTTTGCATAAGATTGCTTGACCATATTCAGCACCGTCAGATACACGTCTTGGCGCTCGCCAGTGTCGACGAGGTTGACTAAGCGTCCACCTTCGAGGTCACGAGCGACCGCTGAGAGAATCTGAAGACCTGAGCATGTTGCGTCCATTGCAATAGTGATATCTGTTGGATAATCAAATGGAGCGCCAGACTCTACAGCCTCTACTGCAACAGTAGCGCGTTGTAGAAACAGTGCAGGCTCATCTTCACCCATTACGACGTCAGCAAACCATTGAGATTCAATAGGATTGCGAACGGCTTCGCGAATATTAGCCCAATTTTCAAGCGTCCATTCGACACGCTCAGAGAAACTCTTCTTACTCTGGCCTGCAGCTGAAGCGATTCCCCATAACAACCATTTAAATCCCATCTCGGTGAGCGGCTTCTTCTGGCCTAAGGTTAACATTACCTTAATGTCATCACCCATTTGAGGATTCATATGTGAGCCGCGATAATACAAACGACCACGGAAATCCATACTGACGCGATAGTAAAACTCGTTGTCACCTAAGTCGATCCCAAGAGTGCTAGCACGTCGAGCGTTATCCATTCGAGCCGCTAAAGATCGCTTTTCAGCGCGAACGGAGTTTAATGCTGTATATAACTCGCCTATTTCTTTCTTTATATTACGTGCCATATTCCTCCTTTAATAATTATGTAAGACGCCTCACGGCGTTTCGTCCATTAGGACTCATCAGTTACATTGTTTGTAGCTTAGGCCACCATTGCGGTGCCTTAGTTGCGTGTGCCCATTTGGCAAACTTCGCTTTAGCAATAACATAATACTTACGATAAGCATCGATGGTGTCATCCATCTTACACTCGTCAGGCATACATTGAGGTGGATTGCTCCACTCTCCTGTAGGCATGCCAAGCGGCGCTGACCATAAATCTTTAATAATCGCTTCAGTCTTATGGGTTTTATTATAGCGCTTCGTATACTCACGGCATAAGCTCAATCCTAATGCTCTTAGCCATGCATAGTGAAGCGTGTTATCGCCTGACCACAGCGTTGATGGATGCTTTTGATGCGTTGGTTTGTATGGAGGATTTTCGAGTCCATAACGAGCTTGGACCGAGCTCATCATTTGAGCCGTTTCGATGATCATCTTACACACATGTTTATCACAGTGCATTTCTGCGGCCTTTACAGGATCCGCGTCAAGATAGAATATGTTAATGATTTTCTCCTTGTATAGGTAATCCATCTGGTGGAACATTGCGCCACTCATTAGCCGCACCTTCCTTCATCGTATAACGATGCGTTGCGAGATATGTTGCAATCCTTGCGCGCCAATATCCATCAGGATGGGTACGTCTAATTAAGTCAAGCATTTCAAATGGATTCATATCTTTTCCTATGCTTTACTTTACGACTCTTTAACTTCTGCTTCTTACTCAGAATCGGCTTGCTTGTAGCGAATCTTGCCGCGTACTTCGCCACGAGGTTTCGCTTGAGATTCATCTAACTCTCCTTTATATTTAATATAGAGATAAGTCGCCTGATTGCCCTCGAATCCAAAGCAGTAGTCAGTCATTTCGATCTTGACCATCTGCCACCATTCTTTGACACCAAACTTCTTTTCCCATTGTTTCGTTTCCCATGGCATATGCTCATGCATCCATGCTTTCACTTTATTCAAGTAAACGCCTGATGGCTCGAGATTGTGCGATTTCACAGGATACCTAGTGAAGCCGTCTACGCTTACGTTCTTTCGAGCGCAATGCGAGCCTACGGCCATAGCTTTACCTTGAGGTCCGGCCATATTACTCCTTACGTGAGTTCACGAATACGAACTAAACTTTTCGCAAAGTAGTCAGTATCGCGTTCACATCCGCTAAAGTTACGCTTGGCGTTAGTAGCCGCAATCGCTGTTGAGCCGCTGCCGCTAAAGATATCAAGCACAGTGTCACCTTCGTTAGTGTATCCTCGAATAATGCGATCGAGAATTTCTACAGGCTTTTGAGTAGGATGCCATTTACAAAACTCCTTACTCATTGTATGGTTGTTCTTTTCCCATACACAAGTAGGAATTGTGCCTTGTGCATACTCTTCACCAGTTCTTGGATTACTCTTCTGTTTGCGTTCAATTCTAACCGCATCAGCGTTGAATAGAAAGTTATCACCTTTCGACCAGCACCATACGTATTCATGTTTGCGCGCAAAGTTTGTTTTACTTCTACCACCCCAGTTGTAAGACCAGATAAGCTCATTTTGTGAAGTCAATAGAGGGTTTTCATCTGTTTGAAGTTTATACTTAATGAACAGATTTGTCTTGAGTGTGCCAAATACAGCTAACATGCGATTAGGCTTCAGAACTCTAGAACATTCAGTTGTCCATAGATTACACCACTCTAGATAGTCTTGCTCAGTTTCCCAAGCAGAATCCCAACCTTTGCCGCCGTCATATCCAATAAAATATGGAGGATCAGCGATTATCAAATCAATAGAGTTATCTTCTAGCGAAGCTAAATGCTCTAAACAGTCAGTATTTACTAAATTTATCATTTTATCCTTTATAATCAATTAGTTATGGGCTAGTTGGCCACTTGGCGTCTGCCAAGCGGTCCATTAATAATACCTACGATAATACTGTCGTACGTATGGACGTGATACTCTACAGTAACTGCAATAATAGTGTGGATATGATGAATATCCATAATATGGTGTAGAAGTATACGTGGTCGTGCCACATGCGCTCAGTAATAAGGTAATTACAAACGCTATAACGTATTTCATGACATATCTTCCTTATCTCGAATACCTATAAATGATGGGAATCTTGGAGCCTCGATCATACCTACTTCAAAGTACTTGTACTTGCAGATTTGACCGATCATTTTGTTTCGTTGCTTCCAAAATTTCTCACGCTCTTCACGACTAAAGCCGCCACCAACGCCAAACTCTACACCATTCGGCATACGGCAAATAAACTTACCTAATGCATTCTTTGGTGTACGATCTTTTGTTGTAACCTCTTCGACATAGCCAATGATTTCGGCTTCCGCATCACTAAAGCGTTTCACTTTCAACAAGTGACCTTCAGTTACGCTAGAGCGACCAAGTTTGTATGGGCCATCTAAAGAGCGTAACATTACACCTTCAAATCCTTCCATCAACCACTTCTCTTCGATAATGTCTAAGCCACCTAGTGAGGTAAGCTTGACGTGTTCGACAATCTTCAAGTGCTTGCTCTTTGCTTTCGTAACGATACTTTTAGCAACCGCTAAGCGAGTCTCAAAGCCAGCGCCTTCAGCAGCGATGTCAAAGACGTGAAAGACGAAGTCAGGCTCACCATCTTCAGACATTACGCCTGAAGTGGAGTTGGAAAACGCCTTTGGGTCGTTTGGCGCGCCAACGATCAGCTCACCATCCAACCAATTGAATTCCTTACGTCCTAAGACGCTTTGAATATACTGATTGCGAATCGGCTTGCCGCTACGTGATAGCGCTACGCCATCTCTAACGATGCAGCGAATGCCGTCCAATTTGCGCGATGCAAGTGCAGGAAATTTCAACTTTTCTGGTTTAAATACAGACGCCAACATTGGCGTAAATTCTTTACTTTTCATAAATCTCCTTTTCATAATATAGTCACGCATAGCGAATACCATACGTGTGTTAAAGACAAGCGGCAGCGTTATCGCCTGGTCGGATATGTGACCGCTTGTTTCGTCCATTAAGGACTCATCAGTTTAACTTTGTTGGAAACCAATAGGATCGCTATCAATCAATGGCTTAAATCGAGCACATAGTGCATTCTTAAGTTTCGCCATCTTCTTACCGATCTTTGATGTCGCGTTCTTTTGCGCTCCTTGATCGATTAGCTTTTGAATCTGTGCAACACTTAACGATTTAATTTTTGGTTTACCATTACGAGTAATGTTACCGTTCTTTTGCTTCTTTACTGTGTTTGGTTTAGTTGCCATTTTTCTTAGCTTCCTTTTCTTGATGTTTTTTAATAAATAGGTAAATCTCTTTGTCTTGCATACCGACAACAGAGGTTTCTTTCACCAACTTCTTACGGCGCTTCAGCTCTTTCATAGCAGCTGCCATACCTTCGACAGTGGCAAGGACATAATCCTTACCATTCTCTTTAGTTTCATAAACGACAAATTTAGGCATTCATTAGGTCCTTTACTGGAGTGCCACGCGGCTCTTTAGCGCAATCAGCGCAGTTGCAGAGATAAACGTCTTCAAGACCAGCTAACGCCTCTTTAAGTGAGTCGTATCCTTGATTATGGCTACCACTATTTTCATAGTCGTAACTATATCCATAGCGTAACCATACAAAATACGTCGAACTATCGAGACCGTGATAAACGTCAATCGAATCTTCATCGATATACTTTTGGTATTTCTTTGGGATTTTGAATTTAGGCATGTTACCCTCTCACGTGGATGTAGATGTCAAAACGACTACCACCAGCGAGTTTCAAATAGCCACCATAGCCGTACTTGTAACCATTGACTGGCCCACGAGCACGAATGGTGACACGATAGCGAGGATAGCCAACTTCATTACAGTGTTTATCGAAACGCTTGCGCCATTTCTCATCACGTGCATTGTTGTCGTTGATCGACTTTACAGTGGACTTGATGGCTGCAAGAGCGAGCCTATCCTCTTCAGAGGTGAGCGTAGGAAGCGTAGCGACCCATGAGGCCGTTCTTTGTTTATTTATAATCATGTATTTCCTTTAATAATTGAATTGCGAATAATGTTATCGCATAGTTTTCTACTTTAAGATACTCATCTAAATCGTCGAAGCCATCCTTAGTTGCTGTCGAATCTCGAACATAATCTAAGGAATTCTCCATAAAATTAAGATACATGGCATCAGCCATCTTTTGAGCATGCCTTTCATGTTTCATTTTCATAGTATTCCTTTTATTAAAAGTTGTGATCGTAGTAAGCGCGTGGCTCTTTGTCTAATGCAAAGCGCATACCTTTGTATGTCCAACGTTCAGGATTACGCTTTGTACGGCGAATCTTAAACACTTTACCTTTAGGATCGACTGTGATTACACGGCTGCCGAAGTGAGTGCAGATGACGCTAAAGCCGCCTGGCACAAACGTTGGCATGTCATTTGGATCGTTTTCGTGTCGCATTGCGCGAACTTCTAAGCAATTATCTGATACAACACGTAATACTTCATACGGATTGATATCACTATACGCGTAATGTGTAGCGTATAGCGTACCATTTAGAAAATTCATGCGCATAGCGGATGGATCAGCCATCTCTGCTCTTTGCATTTCTAAAATCTTCCATGCAGGAAGTCCTAACTCTTCTTCGAGTTGTTCTAACAATTTACTCATCGTCATACTCCTCTTCATCATCGTTATAATCACTTGGATCGAGATCGATGGCCACTTTACCAAAGTAAAGGACACCATCAACCTTTTCGCATATAAATGGTTTAGTAAATACATGCACTCTTCCATCGTGAGACGCTTCATCGATATCTACATTGTCCATATCTTGGACTCTAATGCAACCAATTAAGCCTGCATCAACTGGATATTGAAAACCATCTTTGTCATAATAAGTGCCATCACCATAGATAGTGGTAAATGAAACGAATTCGCGTCCATCAGCAAACCTAAATCCGCCGCTAAGACATTGCTCACCACTAATAGTGATTTTACAGAATTCATCCCATGAATCTTGTAATACGTAGCATAAATCACCAATGTAGTAAGTGCCAGGTTCCATATACACCTGTGGATTGTTTAATACTTTCATAATATTTATTCCTTTATAATATCATCGTTAATTACCCACCCTTCGGCGAGTAGTGCTGCTCTACCTTGCGGTGTTTTAGCTCTACAGTTTATCGCATCATGAATGCTATCAATTTGCGATTGCAACCATTCTTTGCTATTCCACTCTTCAGCGCTAGCAAAGCGTGGTCTAAATCCGTAGTAATCTTTGTGAAAATCAGAGAAAATGCCTTGCAGTTCCTCAAGTTTCGTATATTCCATTTTATTTCCTTTATAATAAGTCTGTTTCGTTCTTTAGAACTCATCAGCATGGACACACATCCATGTACAGGACAGATTGATTACCGCTCAACCTGTCAAAAGCGCTCGTATTTCGTCAACAAAGGGAGTCAACTGATACAAGGTCGTTGTTTACCGTAATGGCGGCTCCAACGGTGGCCGTAAGACTACTGTCGTGCAAGTTATTGATTTGCACAACAGTAGTTTCGCCGAATGCACGGCTCATCAGTTACGGTGAGTTGTCAAAATCTTTTAAGAAATCTCCAAAGTGAGAGTCTATCCATTCATATGGATCGCCTGTTCTCGCCTTCGCCACTCCATAAGGCATTTCATTGCCTTGGCAGTAGTAGTCAAAAAGAGCGTTGAATAGATCAACTGTCAATCCTTGTCCATCACGAAAGCGATTAATGTCGATCGCATAGCGGCGGTTTAATACTTCAAAATCTTTTACGTTCATAATGTATCCTTTACATATTCATACAGACCGCATTCACGGCATCTCAATTCTTCTTTAAACCATTGGCGAAGAATGCCTTGCACCTGTGGCTGCGTGTCTAAGATCGCACGAATGTGATCGTCTGACATTTCAGCCATTGGAACGTAACGCTTCGCTTGGTCACCTTTGGGACCGTAGGTGCCCCAATGCAAACTTCTCCTGATTACATCGAAAGAATCGTCAGAATAAACAGACAACTCATCGTATGGAGCGTCTTCATGGACGTTACGACGAAGATAGTCAGTGCCACCATCAACCATATATTCCTTACCATTCTTATCGATGTAAGTGCGGTAATCATGTCGATTAATGGAGCGTAAGATCGTACCATCAGGAGTACGGATTTGGTTTAATACAATAAATCGTTCAGTCATAGTATTCCTTTATATGTCTACTTTTATTAAATGTTCGCAGTTTTTATAATGCCACCATTTAGCGGCCTGTGAGACGCGATGACATTCTAAACAGAGCTGAGGTCTTGCGGCGTTCTTGCCACCAAGCGGTGCAATACTTCGCAGTTGACCCGACTCTTTGGCGATTTTTCCTGCGCGCTTTCCTTGTGCAACTCGAACAGAGTGTGGCTGATTTTTAGCGCCAAGTTTAGCGCCATTTCGGTACGCATCTGTATGTTTTGAGCGCTCCTCTTTGTTTGTAAAGAAGTGTTCGCCTTTAGTTAGACGATCGCGAGCAATAGTATTAGATTTTGTTACCCATGGATTGCCAACGTTTGGACGATGCTGATCCAAGTTAACGCCACTGTTCTTTAACGAGTCGAATAACGCTCTTTCCAGTAAATATGGACTCACATTATCATCTTCATCTACTTCGATCTGTGCGATAACATTAATGGTTGGGCGAATTCCACTATCTTTCCATAGTTTCCTAGGCCAACCGCTTGTGTTGTACGCTCTAGTTGAATGTTTATGGCATCCAACATAGTAATAATCAGGACGCAACTCGTGCGTGGCTACGTATAAATCAAATTTCATATACAACTAATCTCCCACTGTTCATCCACTCTGCGAATAAACCTTTAGAACGTAGTAGTTCTGTAATCTTAGGACTTACACCAAACTCCCAATCGGGAATTCGGTATCCATCATAGTAATCACACCATAGATAAGATGTAGCCTCTTCAGCAGAAATGCTAAAGTTGCCATTATCGTCGGAGTGCTCATATACTGGACATCCTAATTTTTTCAAAGCCGTAAAGGCTGCTTTATATTTCATTTTCATAATGTTTCCTTTGTGTTGTTTAAAATTTCGTCATGAAATGCTAAGAAGTCTTTACATAGATTTCTCATTCGCAAAAACGCGCTACGCTCATGCTCATTCATATCAAGCGACTCTACATCATACGCTTCGCTCATAGCATCTACACACTGTTCAAGTGCGCTTTCGGTATTTTCAAACATGCAATAAGACATGTTAGGTGTATTACTCATTTTAGTTTCCTTTATAATAAATGTTAAAGACCGCCGAAGCGGTTTCGTCCATTGAGGACTCATCAGTTTAACTTGCGTTCATTACAGCGATTAACGTATCTTCATACGCTTTGACGAAATAACGTGTCTGTTCTTGCTCAGTCAGGTATTTACTTGAGCGAGCCATAAACTCATCACGTGCTTCGTCCATACGAGCTTCTAATACGCTCATATCTCCATTACCAACTTCCAACCATATCTCATAAATACGGTGAAGTGATGTATGAAGTTGAGTCAATGCCATAGAAATCATAGTATCTTTTACAGTCATAATATTTCCTTTATATTAAAGATGGTAAACTGTGACCATCATGCACATATACAAGAGAGCGAAAAGGAGAGCGAATAACACTGTCCATACGAGAATCTCAAAGAAGGAAGGATCGTCATGGAAGTCCATTAGTATTTTCCTTTTGAGTTGCGTGGATCAGCACACCAACCATCTGCATTGGTGTCGTCATTCGAAGCGAAGGAGATCTTACGCTTGAATCCTTTAGACTCTTCTCCATCGAATAGCAGTTTAGCAGATTTTGAGATCGGCATAATTGTATTCCATAGAGATACTAACGAGTCAAGCATACCATCAGAATAGATGGATAGCACAACATCGTGATATTTACATAAGGCTCTGAATGCGTCAGAAGTGTATGTTTGATCGTCAATGACAATCGTAAATAAATCGTTTTTCATAATAATTTCCTTTTAATCTAAGACCACTTTCGTGGTTTCGTCGTTACCGACTCATCAGTTAGATATAAATCCTACAATAGCGCCAATAGGGAATATAAATATTCCGCATACTCGTGTAAATGTAAGACCATTTACTTCTTTCATCTTTATCAATCTATAGATATTTATAAGATACCCACTAATCAAGATTACAGACACCGCACATGCGGCGAAAAACCAGAGAATTTCCACTTTATTCATTTCCTTTTCACTTTGCTAATAAGAATAAACCAATATTACTAAATGCGTAACCAGTGTATACGATTAAGTTTGGTAAGGATCCTTTAAAATATTGATCCACGCCGATACTAAAATATACAAGTCCAATGATAATGATTAAGTATTTCATTTCAAACATTATAAGTCCTCCACGGCTAGCATATTTGAATTGCCAGCGAAGATTTCTTTAAACGCTTTGATGAGTTCATCATCGTTGAGCTTATAAGTAAAGCTTGAGGTATCACACTCCATATGGATGGCGCTTACCATCCCTGCACGGTTAAAACCGTTATATAGTTTCTTATTCATAATAATTTCCTTTCAATAATAATAATCTAAGACCACTTTCGTGGTTTCGTCCTTACGGACTCATCAGTTAGATGTTATTCAAAGTAATCAAGTAATCCAATAGATCGATCGATTTCTCGTGTCATATTGCTAATACTTGTCTTACGTCGTGCTGTAAACACATTTAAGTTTACTTTCTTTTGTCCAATACGCTTTGCTTCTGAATATGTCATTAGCTCTTCTTTGTATGAACCTTTGTTACCAGTTCCAGTTAATGGAAATATTCCCCAGCACTTAGCTAAATACTTAGCATCGCCTGTGTCATCATACTTCTCCTTATGAGGACGATTAACTTCACAAAGATGATTCTTAAGAATCGCACGTGATGTGATTTTCTTTGCTTTGTCAGGATCAGTAACGTTGTAGATTTCTGTTAAAATCTTACGTAAGTTACCAGTTGAGATGTCAAATTTAGATGCTAAATCTTTTTCGATTTTCTTAATCTGTGTTGATGAGATTTTCATAATAATGTTTATTTCTTAATAAGTGTTAATGTTTGTTTCAATAAAATTTACTACGTCTGTTTCAGCGCATGCCCCATCATAGCATATATTGAACGTGCTATACAGAGCTTTCTTGCTTACTGCAGGTTGTTTATCCAATGGAATTTGCTTAATAATAGCGAATAACCATTCTTGAACTTCTTTAGTTTCGTCGACATAATCGTCTAACTTTTCTAAACCTTCTTGATAAGTCGCTTTACGATTATCTTTTGCTTCTTGTTTAATGCGTGGTAAATCGTTAGCAATAAAGTCGTCTGCACGCTCATGATCAGCTTGAATTTCTTCAATTGTCATTCCAGTGCGTTCTTCTTCATCAAGCTCATAGCCTGCTTCAGCAACAATTTCACGCTGAGGTTTAGTTAAACTCTTCAGAACTTCTTTAATTTTAACTTTCTCACCATCTAAGATTTTAGGAAGAAACTCTTCTTTAATCTCATCAGATTGATAAGCTAATTCTCTTAACGAAGTAAAGCTTAATTTGACTTGAGATAGATTTGCATCCATGCCAAGCATTTCAACCACTTTAACAGCGTTTGTGGCTGCGCCTTGACTTTTATTAGCTGCTTTGCAGAACTCAGTAAACGAGGCATATTTAATTATTTCTTTAGAAATATTTGTTTTGCGAGGTCTACCAACGTCTAAAGCAAACATATCATGCGCCCGTTTGAGATACTTAGCGTATTCATATTGGTCCATAATACTACGATCTTCGATATCTTGCATAGCGACTAAATAGTCATCAAGAATCTCATCACGCGTTAATTGAGGCATTTTTACTACATTCATAAGATTTCTCCTTTGTGAATAAAAGAGGACTTTTACGTTGTCCTCGAAACGGATCAGTTCGATTACTTTTACATCGTTCTGCAGATCACTGGCTCGATGTTATACTTGTGCATAAGACCGTATCACTACGGTTTCGTCTATTAAAGACTCATCAGTTATGCTGATTATTCGCCAAACTTACCAAGACGAGCTTGAAGAGCGGCAATTCGTGCTTCTACGCGAGCTTTCGCTGCGGCAACACGTTCTGCTTTCTTAGCTTCACGTTCTTGACGTTTTACGTCGTTTTGCGCTTTCATGCGCTTAATCAGTGAAACCTTGAAAATCTTCGCTTCGTCAGAAAACTTAGCATTCTTATAGCCAAGTGAAGTTACGATTTCGCTCAATTCTTTGAAATCTTCAGTTTCACCTACTGTTTTGGTTTCTAAAACCATTTTAGTTTCAGTTAATACGAATTTGTCGTTTTGAATAGTTACAGTTAATTGGTTTTTCATAATATATTTATCCTTTAAGTTAATATGAAATGGTTATTATATAATATTAATTTAGTTAATATAAACCAGTAATCGATAATCGATATTCAGTTATTATCTAATTATATTAATTCCAGTAATCTCGCCAGTTATATTATAAGTAATACACTTATATTATATTCAGTTAATATCTAGAGATATTCAGTAATAATATTATATTTCTATAGGTAACCTATTTGACCTTTTTATCGTTTAGAATCAACAACTTGTATCAGCTTCCCGTAAAGTCATATAACTGATTGATTTATAACAGGGTTTTGATGCAAGTCACCAAGGTCACTCGGTGCTCTATTTCTATAGGTAACCTTTTTCAGTAAAATATCGTTTGAAATCAATACTTTATAAAGACTTCCCGTAAAGTCACACAACTGATTGATTTATAACAGGTTTTTGATGCATGTAGAATATCGTTTAGAATCAATAACTTGCGCCCATGAATAGTCGTTTAGAATCAATAACTTATGAGCTAGTAGCGATAGGAAAAATCGTTTAGAATCAATAGCTTATGAGATACAGCACCGGCAGCACCGGTGTAACAGTATCATGGGAGTGTCTTGGAGCACCGCATGTGGATCCTATATAGACACTACCAGGGGTGGATTTAAAAGTCACATATTACGACCGACGGGCAGTAGTCTCAATGAAAGGCATGTCCAATACATGGTGCAGTACGTAAACACTAATATTGGAGATTCTGGCTTGATCTAAGATACACAGCGATCAAGTGTCCATGACAATCTTTGAGCTGCTATGTGTGACTCCTAAATCCACTCTCGACGTAATCCTATATGGGATCCATGCGATGTGGATCCTATACAGAGAGGGCCGGTGGTCCAAAGATATCCCTAGTAGCCTCCCTATAGGAGTCTATAAGATCTATTAGATCCCTATAGACCCTTAGGAGATGCTAGAGAGAATCGTAGGAGATAGTTCTATTATTATCCTATAAACTACTTAGCTAAGTCCTAGCAAACAACCTGTATAACATAACTATAAGATATCCTAAACATGAATAACACAAAGCAGCAGTTTAACGTATTTGAGCAGAAGTTACACCAAGCATACGTCAAGTATGGTCTGGCTTACGAAGGTCCGCCAAGACACCTATCACTAGAAGAGAAGAATTACAGAATAGCATGCTTGTTCGAAGAAATCGAAGAATTTGCCCAATCTGATACTCTAGTAGACCAGTATGACGCCTTACAAGATTTGTTAGTATTCACTATCGGTACGATGTATCGTATGGGTATGCCTATGTCAGAAGGATTTGACGCAGTAATGCAGGCTAACCTAGCGAAAGTGCCTGGTAGCAACCCTCATAAAACAGATAAAAACCGTGCCGAATACAAAGGCATCGATTTAGTCAAACCTGACGGTTGGACCGGTCCAGAAGACGCTTTAGCAGAAATCCTAATAAATCTTTCCGTTCGTAAAAAGGCTGGAAACGCTGATTCCGGCGTTGAAGACCGCCCTCATGAAACCTTATACGGAGCACTGAATTATGCCCAAGAGCCATGAGCATTACTACACCACAGATATAACGCTTGGAGAGTATATTGAGCGTGCCCAGATGGATGCTGACATCGCGAGAAACAAGATTGCAGAAGAGCACTGGAGAGCGCAAGAAGAAGCAAGAGAGCGCAGGGACCAAAGGTTGCAGGCCTTATTAGCCGAAGATCGCCCATGCGTCAATTATGATTTATCACAATCTGAGAATATTATGAATACTACACAAAGAGAATGTAAAGTAGCCACTAGCGATAAAGTTGAATTTATTGAAGGTTTGGCCCCAAAGTTCGATTCTGGTAAAGTTCGTTTAGATTTATTACCAATTCGTCCTTTAAAAGATACCGCCGAAGTTTTAACCTATGGTTTAAACAAATATGGTAAAGACTCCTGGCGTGAAGGTGAGATGATTAAGTGGTCTAGAGTATATGCATCTCTACAACGCCATTTATTTGCCTTTCAATCTGGTGAAGATTTAGATCCAGAAACAGGTTATTCACATTTGGCTCATGCCGCTTGTAATATCCTAATGATGTTAGAACATACCTATATCAATCCGCAAGGTGATGATAGAGCGACTACTGCAAAAAGGTATAATGACTAATATGTTTATTACTACACCCTATAATGTTAATAGTATTAGGCAAATCTTTAAAACACTTTCTCCTGATGAGAACGGTATGTTAGAGATTATTAACGCCTCATTTATTGCTGATGAAGTATCTATATTCGGTACTGTTAATCAGGATTGGAATAGTAGAGAGTTATCCTGGTATAAGAGTCAATCCTTAAATGTAAAGGATATACCCGCTCCTATACCTACTATCTGGAAAGATATATCAGGAGTAGACGGTAGTATTAATAGTAACTACGGTTATCTTATCTGGTCCGCTAATAACGGTAACCAGTACAAGAACAGTATAGCTATACTACAGGCGGATAGGTCCAGCCGACAGGCTAGCATGATCTATACCAGACCGTCTATACATGTAGATGCTACCGCCTACGGTAGGAAGGACATGATCTGTACATACTCTGTACAACTCCTTATCCGTGATAACCAGCTACACTATCTAGTATATATGCGGTCTAATGATGCCGTCTTTGGATATAAGGGTGATAAGGCTTGGCATGACCACGTACACGCTACCGCTCTATCAGATCTACAGGTCACGTACCCAGATCTAGAGTTAGGTACTATGTTGTGGAACGCCGCCTCTTTACATGTATATCCTCGTCACTTACATTTAGTGAGTGAAGCGTAACGTCTTAAGTCTTATGTTATCTGTTACTTACCGGTCCGTCCGTTAATGCGTTCAGTATGTGGCTACCTCGAAAAAGAGTTGGCGGCTATTCGCAAAAAGGGATGAGCCGGCTCGTAATCGACGTGTTGCATTTTTTCATTTGCGTC
>Ga0214171_1000017_pt1 | contig 69193 bp, 58 predicted proteins | sample TroBogEpilimnion_40_FD_153009 | JGI IMG/M metagenome (GOLD analysis project Ga0214171, IMG submission 153009) | Freshwater microbial communities from Trout Bog Lake, WI - 02JUL2007 epilimnion | ecosystem: Environmental > Aquatic > Freshwater > Lake > Epilimnion/Euphotic zone | place: Trout Bog... | reverse complement strand
TTGAACCCAGCCCAAGGCGATTTCCGCGTCAAAGCGGATTCCCCAGCCCTAAAACTTGGTTTCGAAAACTTCCCGATGAATCAATTCGGCGTCACGGATCCCGTGCTCAAAAAACTCGCCGAAAGCCCTAAAATTGACCCTTGGCCCGCTCCACGATAAGTTAAGATATTAGAGCAGGGGAACCCGCTCGATAGGTCGTTGTCTCAAAATGATGAGTTCCCCCCTCAATCGCCGAAAATTTTTGCGTCATTCAAGTTTGGCTGCTGCTGGCTTCACCTTCATGCGCCCTTGGTTAAACGCCGCCACTCGTTCGGTCTCACCCAACGAGAAACTAAATATTGCGGCCATTGGTTTCGGGGGAATGGGCGGCACCAACGTTCGCAATGCCTCCGATGAAAACATCGTGGCCCTTTGTGACGTCGATTTAAAGCGTTGTGCTAATACCATTAAACAACACCCGAACGCCAAGCTTTACACCGACTTCCGCGTGATGCTCGAAAAACAGCCCGAGATCGACGCCGTCATCATTGCCACGCCGGATCACACACACGCACACATCGCTATGGCCTGCATGCGAGCTGGGAAGCACGTCTACGTGCAAAAACCCATCGCACATACGGTTTTTGAAGCTCGTACGATGACTAATGCTGCCCGCGACTATAAAGTTGTTTCCCAGATGGGCAACCAAGGTCACTCAGGCGAAGGGATTCGCTTAATCACCGAATGGATTGCTTCGGGTATCATCGGACAAGTTCGCGAAGTGCACGCGTGGACGAATCGTCCCGTTTGGCCCCAAAGCATTGAGATGGATCGCCCTAAAGAGACCCCTCCTGTCCCCGAAGGGATGGACTGGAATCTCTGGATTGGCCCAGCCCCCATGCGCCCCTATCATCCCACTTATCACCCTGGTAAATGGCGTGCTTGGTGCGATTTTGGCACCGGCTCCCTCGGCGACATGGGATGTCATATCCTTGATCCGATTTTCATGTCCTTAAAGCTACGCTACCCCAGCAGCGTCGAAGGCAATGTGTCAGCTTACTGGGAACAGTTCTGGCAAAAGGTAGAGGCCAAGAATGAGTGTTACCCACGTTCCTCCATTGTGCGTTATAAATTCCCCGCTCGTGGTGAAATGGCACCCGTTTCACTCACATGGTGGGATGGCGGTTTAATGCCGCCTCGCCCGGATGAATTAGAAGAGGGTGATATGCTCGGCGACTCCGATGGCGGCTGTTTATTCATCGGTGAAAAAGGCAAAATCGCCTGCGGTTGCTATGGACGTAAGCCGCGCATCCTCGATGTAGATTTAAATCGCGAAGCCAAAAAAATTGCTAAAACGATCCCCCGAATTCCTGGTAGCGAGGGTGGTCATGAAAAAGATTTTATCCGTGCGTGCAAAGGTGGTATCGCACCTTCTTCAAATTTCGATTACTCAGGTCCGCTCTCTGAAATGGTCTTAATGGGGAACTTAGCGATTCGTTTCCCGGAGCGTCGCTTACTCTGGGACGGTGAAAAGATGCAAGTGACCAACGACAAAGCAGCCAATGCCTTTGTCCATCGGCAATACCGCGACGGATTTACGCTTTAAAAATTAAAATAAATCAAAATCGCGGCCCCGACGGCGATTCGATACCACGCGAAAGACCCTAAGCCACGGCGCGACACGAAACCGACCATCCAGCGCACGGCAATCAGGGCAGTGATACCTGCCACGATTAAACCCAAAGCCGCGGGGCCGGCAGGGTAGACTTGCAGGAGCGCTGGCCCGAGCGACCACATTTTGTAAATCGAGGCACCGGTCAAAATAATCAGGCCGACCAAAAAGGAAAATTCGGTGGCGGCAGCATTCGAAAGCCCGGCTAAACGCCCTCCGAGAATCGTCGACAAAGAGCGACTCGTGCCGGGAATCAAAGCACAGCATTGGCACAACCCTACAATCATGGCTTGGCGATAAGTAATTTTGCCAACTTCATCTTCGCTGGGCTTAGGGCCGGGCAATTTTTCTTCGGCCCAAAAAATCACTAAGCCCCCCGCAATTAACGCAATGCCCACCACTTCAGGTGAGAAGAGCAGGGCGGTAATTTTCTCTTTAAAAAGTAATCCCAGAAAAGCCGCGGGGAAAAAGGCGATGCTTAAAGCCACGGCCAAACGCCAAGCGGCAGGATCGCGCTTAAGCAAGCCTCCCAAAATCTTCGCAATGCGAGACCAAAAAATCAGGAGGACCGCCGCAATGGCCCCGACTTGAATAATCACTAAGTAATCATCGGCCACACGTTCCATCGTGACGGGACGACCCTTATGATCGACGACTCCTTTTACGATGACATTTTCATCATCGGGCACGTGCATCAAACGGTCACTGATAATCATGTGACCCGTGGAGGAAATCGGTAAAAACTCCGTAAAACCTTCGACGGTTCCGGTCACTAAAACGCGGGAGGTCGTGAAGCCAGCTTGGGCCTCTTGCGGGGATACTTCGGTCGTCGTGGCGCCCCACAAACAGAATGGTAAAAGGAAAAGCACCCCTAGAAATTTAGACATGCCAAGGTATTGGATTAAAATCGTCCAACGAGCAAGCGTGCTTCAATTCGTCCTTGTCGCTTGCCCTTCAGCAGCTTGCTCGCTTTATAAGCACTCTTAACTTTTATTTTATGTCGGCCTCCAGCCTCATCCCCACTCAAGAACCACGCTTCCGCGTTCCCGATGCCCACGGACGCTTTGGTCAGTTCGGTGGACTCTACGTTCCAGAAACTTTGATGACTCCGCTGCTCGACTTAACTCGAGCTTACCAAGAAGCCCGCCAAGATCCGCAGTTCCAGGCCGACTTTGCGACAATGCTGCGGGACTACGCTGGCCGTCCCACGAGTCTCTACTTTGCCGAAGCCCTGACGAAACATTTCGGGGGCGCTAAAATCTTTTTGAAACGGGAAGATATGCTCCACACCGGAGCCCACAAAATTAATAACGTCATCGGCCAAGCCCTCCTCGCCCGGCGCATGGGCAAGAAACGCATCATCGCCGAAACCGGTGCCGGCCAACACGGTACGGCCACGGCCGCCGTGTGCGCCCGTTTCGGTCTGCAATGTGTGATTTACATGGGGGCAACGGACATGGAACGTCAGGCCCTCAACGTCTACCGTATGCGCCTCATGGGTGCCGAAGTACGCGGCGTCGAGGCAGGTCAAAAGACGCTCAAAGAAGCCGTCAATGAAGCCATGCGCGATTGGGTGACGAATGTGCGCGAGACGCACTACATCTTAGGCACGGCCTATGGAGCCCACCCCTATCCGATGATGGTGCGCGACTTCCACCGCATCATCTCGATGGAATCCAAAGAGCAAATGCTCAAAGCCACCGGACGCCTCCCCGATGAAGTCGTAGCGTGTGTGGGCGGTGGGTCCAATGCGATTGGTGCTTTCTTTGAATACCTCGACGAACCTCAAGTAAGCCTGACGGGAGTCGAAGCAGGGGGCCGCGGGATCAAACTCGGGGAACACGCCGCCCGGTTTGCTGGAGGCAAATTAGGTGTCCTCCAAGGATGCATGACTCATATTTTGATGGATGAAGAAGGCCAAATCGAAGGCACGCACTCAGTCTCGGCGGGCTTAGATTACGCCGCTGTCGGACCAGAGCACGCTTACTACCGTGAACGGGGTCGCGTCGGCTATGCTTACGCCACGGACCAAGAATGCCTCGAGGCTTTCCAATTACTCTCGCGCACCGAGGGCATCATTCCTGCTTTAGAATCCAGCCACGCCTTGGCCCACGGCTTCAAAACCGCTGCAAAACGGTCTGCCAAGGACCTCGTCCTGATTAACCTTTCAGGTCGTGGAGATAAAGATGTCTGGAGTGCTGCCCGAGCGATGGGCACAGAAATTAAACTCTAAGACCCATGAGCGTTCATTCGATGACTGGTTTTGGCCGTGCGGAATTCTCGCTCGGCACTTCGAATGGCGTGCTCGAGATTGTCTCCGTCAATCAGAAGAACCTGCAAATCGCGGTCTACGGTCCCGCCGAATGGCCGACGCTCGAACACACGGCGAGTGCTTGGATTAAAGCCCAACTACAACGCGGTAAAATCACCGCACGTCTGAATTTCACGGCCGCCTCAGGCACCGCGACGACTACTTGGGATACGCCTGCAACCCTCCAAGCACTGCAAGAATTACAACACTTAGCACTACAGGCCAAAGTTCCTTTCACCCCTTCGCTCGAAACTTTATTACGCTTAGCCGAGTCGCGCCGACACAACTCCGCTAACTTACCCGCACTCTCCGAAGTTGAAGCGACGCTTCAAGCAGCCTTCCAAACCGCCCTCACTCAACTTGTCAGGATGCGCCAACAGGAAGGGCAGGCGTTAGCTAAAGACTTACGACAACGTTTACAAAATCTGCGCCAACTGACGGCGGGAATGGCGGAGCATGAAAAGAGTGCTCCCGCCCGACACCTCAAGTTGCTTCATCAGCGCCTGCAAGATGCAGGTCTTAGTTTAGACCTCCAAGATGAGCGCTTACTCAAAGAACTCGCCCTCTATGCGGATCGCTGCGACATCACCGAAGAGTTCGTGCGCCTACAGAGCCACTTCGACCAGTTTGAGCGTGAGCTGGTGACCCCCTTAGGGGGCCGAAAACTCGACTTTTTAGTCCAAGAACTCCTGCGGGAGGTAAACACCATTGGCAGTAAAGCGGCCGAAATTGCCACGACTCGGCTGGTTTTAGAGGCTAAAACGGAAATCGAGCGTATCCGGGAACAGGTCCAAAACCTCGAATAATGTTTTTTAGCGTGCGGTATTGCCTCCACGCCTTTCCTATGCCTTTGTCTATCAACACCTACGAATAGGCCATGTCCAACAACCTTACTAAGCGAGACATCGTTATTAAAATTTTCACCGAGAAGGGCTACCCACAAAAGCACATCCGCGATAGTGTGCAAATGACCCTCGATGCCATTAGCGAAGCGTTGCTGTCTGGCCGTGATGTGGAATTGCGCAACTTCGGCGTCTTCCAAGTACAAGTGCGCAAAGAGCGCATCGGACGAAATCCAAATCGCCCCGAGACCGACGTGAAAATCCCCAAGCGTGCGGTGATTAAATTTAAAGCCGGTAAAGAGTTGAAAGCCAAACTGAAGTCCTTCGACCTCGAGAAACCCGTGCAGCAGCCTCCGCAGCTTTAATCGCGATGTCTGACATTCGTACGCTCCCAGGTTTCCGGGAGTTTTACCCTGAAGATCGTGCCGTATTAGGGCACATCATGAACGTTTGGCGGCAGAGTTGCCGTCGCTACGGTTTCCGTGAATGGGAATCTCCCGTCCTCGAACCACTGGAACTCTTTACTGAAAAATCAGGCGAGGAAATTGTCCGCCAACTTTTCAACTTCGAAGATAAAGGCGGACGCCAAGTAAGCCTCCGTCCAGAAATGACGCCGTCGCTGGCCCGCATGGTCGGTGCCAAAGCCAACGGGATGCCTAAGCCCATTCGCTGGTTTGCGATTGGCGAAAACTTCCGTTACGAAAAACCGCAAAAAGGGCGCCTGCGTTCATTCTATCAACTGAACGCCGATTTACTCGGTGAAGCGGGTCCGGCTGCCGATGCTGAAATCATGGCCCTTTGTGCCGATTGCTTACTGGGCTTTGGTTTAACGCAAAAAGATTTCCGCATCCGCATCTCGGATCGCACGCTCTGGTTCCGCTACTTAGCGAGCCTCGGGATCCCTGAATCTCATGCTGCCGCGGTCTTGAGCGTCGTCGATAAACTCGAACGCGGCACGCCGAGCGATTTGTTAACGGCGATGACGGCAGCCTTAACCGGCACGAACGTTGATGCGGCTCATGCCCTCCAAGCCGCCCGGACCTTTGCTGGCACGAATTCACTCGAAGGCCTAACGCAATTAGCCGCAGGTGATGAGGCGATGCAAAATCGTCTCCAGGACTGGAAACACTTGCTTCACACCATGCACGCCTTGGGTTTTGCAGAGTGCCTGACCATCGACTTAACCATCGTCCGTGGCTTGGCCTACTACACCGGCTTTGTCTTTGAAGCCTTTGAAACGGGCGGCGAAGCCCGCGCGCTCGCCGGCGGCGGCCGCTATGACACCTTAGTCAAAAAGATGCACGGCCCTGATTTACCAGCAGTGGGCTTTGGCATGGGCGACGTCACCGTGCGCGATTTATTAGAAACGAAGCAGTTAATTCCGGCTTACGCTGATGGACCAGACTTCTTTGTCATGATCCTAGGCGAAGACGCACGGACGGCAGCGTTGAACGACATCGCCAGCCTGCGCCAAGCGGGTTTCCGCGTTGAATATAATTTCCACGACGGCAAATTCCCCAAATTAATTCATGCTGCCGAAGTCGCTGGTGCACGTTATGCACTCATTTACGGTGGCAGTGAAGTGGCCAAAGGTGTGACCAAAGTTCGCAGCTTAACCGATCGCTCCGAAGCTGAAGTCCCCCGCACCGACATCATCCCAGCCCTGCGTGCCGTGTTAGCCGAAGGCATGCGCGCCGTGTTACCTTAAGTCATGCAAGAGCAGGCTCGCCAGTACCGGGATATGGCGAAGACCGCTTCGTGGACCATGGTTTCACGAATTTTGGGCTTGGTACGCGATCAGTTAACCGCTGCGGTTTTCGGTGCTTCGGCGATTGGTGCTGCGTTTATTTTTGCCTTCCAAATCCCGAACCTTTTTCGACGCTTATTAGGCGAAGGAGCTTTAACCGCCGCGATTGTACCGGTCTTAGCACGCAAAACAGCTCACGATGGTAAGCCCGCCGCTTTTCGTTTCTTAAATCATATCTTACGGCGGGTGTTACCGTGGATGATTGGGATTACACTCGTGAGCATGGCCTTGGCCATCCTCTGGGCCTTGGTGCGACCCCAAGACATGAACGTCGCCACGCTGACGGCGGCGTGCATGCCCTACATGCCCATTATCTGTATTGCCGCCCTGTTCACTTCGGCCGTCAACCTCAGTGGTCGGTTTGGTTTAGCTGAAATCGGTTCCAGCATGCTCAACCTGTGCATGATTATTGGACTAGGTTTCTTCGGCGAAAACCTCGCACAAACTGACATGGGCAAAGCCCTGTGGCTCTGTGCCGGTGCCTTAGTCGGCGGGATGCTTCAATTATTAATTCCGTTGCGCGGACTTCACCAAGAAGGCTGGCGCTGGGGGCCTGAAGTCGTGGACGAACCCGCCTGGCAAACCTTGCGGACGGCGTTTATCCCTGCCGCGCTAGGGGCCGGCATTCAACAGATCAACTTCATCGTCTCTCGCAGCTTAGCTTTTAAGTCGAGCGATGCGGGCTTAACTTTCTACTACATTGCTAATCGCATTGTCGAATTACCCATTGGTTTATTCTCCGCTTCAATTGCCGTCGTGATGTTCCCGGCCTTAGCCCAAGCCTACGCGGCGGGTGATCATCCTAGTTTATCGCGCAACTATGCCCGCGGCATGCGATTAATTTTAGCTGTGAATGTGGGCGCCGCCTTCGGCCTGATGGCCTTGGCAAACCCCATTGTACAACTGCTGTTTCAATTTGGGAAATTCAGTCAGGAAAACTGCCAAGCGACCGGCGACCTCTTAGCCATCTTTGCCATCTCAATGCCGTTTTATGCCATGATCTCGATGGCCACTCGAGCCTTGAACGTGGCGGGACTCACGCCAGCCACCTTGCGGGCGGCGATTCACGCACTAGGAGTTAACGCTGTCGCGTCGATTTTGGCCCTCTGGCTAGGCTACGGCATCACGGGCTTGGCTACCGCCAATGCCATCTCAACGATTTGGCAGTACTTCATTCTCCGACGCTACCTCCGCGAGAAATGTCCTGAGTTCCTCGACGAGTCGCTCTGGAAACCTACAGTGCAAGTCATCATCGGCTCCTTCATCATGGCGCTGATTACTTTTCAAACCTACAGCGTGCTACACCGCTGGATGCTGCATCGCTGCAATGAAAAGCTTAACCTGTTAATTTCCATGGGGATTGCCGGACTACTGGGTATGGCATTCTACGCCGTCTTCCTCGACCTCCTCAAATACCCCGAAAGAGATTTGTTGCGAGGTTACCTAAACAAATTCCTAAAACCTTTCGGCTACCAAATTAAACCTTAGGCTTCGAAGAAGTCTTGAAGGTCGCTGGCAATGGAGAGGGCGGGTTACGTTTTAAAAGCGCACGCAAAGTTGCCACCGTTTCGGCATCGGCAATTCCATCCACCTTCGTGGGACGGAAGTGACGCTGAAACGCTTCAATGCCCATTTTCAAACCAGCCTCCGTAGCTTCTAGGTGATAGCCATATTGTTCTAACATCCGACGCATCTCTTCAGGTGACGCCGTGGGAGCGGTGCGGAGGAACGATTGCACATCTGAATTCAAAGGCCACACGCCGACTTGATGCAGTGCAAAAGAAGCCCAGGGGAAAAATGAACCCGGATCAATTTTGCGACCCACCGCGATATCCGAGTGAGCTAAAACTTCTGTAGGTTTAATTCCAGGATTACGCTTTAAAATATCTTCACAGAGTTTGAGCACGACCTCTTTTTGAGCTGCAGGGTAGGGATGCACATTGCCATCCAAGTTAACAATTTCGATGCCGATAGAATATTGATTTAAACTTTCCAAGTTACGCCAAGCGCTATGACCGGCGTGAAACGCCTCGCGATCTTCTGGCACCATCCGAATCACGCGTGGCTGGGGTTCATCGGTGACTAGGTAATGAATGCCGACCTGATGATGAGGCAGTCGACCTTGCAGCACGTCGTAAGAACTAGCCAGTGAGCCAGCCGTGTGATGCAGAATCAGCATCGTGATGGGAGCATGACGTGGCTCAGATCCTTGGGACGTATTACCTTGAACAATGACCAAGCCACTCGGGTTTTTCTCTACCGGCAGATTGGCCAGAGGGTTAACGGGGGTGGTCGCCTGATCGGGGGTCGTTTTGCAACCCAGACCAGAAAACAGCGCGAAGATGCACAAAAAGAGGGGGAAATGTAGGGCCCGAGCCATGGGGTAAGCCATAAAGGTAGCTAAAGCCCACAAGCCTCGAAGCCCAAAGTAGTTAAAACAAGTGGTTATTTACCCTATTTATAATTAGACATAATGTATATTGTGCGAAATAAACCTAGCAAACAATCAATTAAAATGAGCTATTGATTGATTACCATATAACGGTCATTTAAATAGCCTCTTTATGAAAGTCGCTCGCCACATTATTGAAGCTCGTCGTGAAGCTATCGCCAAACTCCTCGGTAAAGTTGGCTACGTTCCGGTTCTGGAAATCTGCAAACAGTTTAATGTCTCCGAGGCCACGGCCCGCCGTGACTTAACAGAATTAGAAAGTCAGCGACGCATCACGCGCACTCACGGCGGTGCATTGTCGGATTTTAATCGTAACTTCCCACCGCTCGATGATCGCAAAATTGAAGACGCCGAAGCGAAACGCAAAATTGGTAATCTCGCAGCCTCACGCGTTAAACCTGGGATGACCGTTTACCTCGACTCGGGTTCGACGATTTTCTTCGCCGCTGAAGCCATTGCCGCCGCCAGCGTTCCCGACCTGCAAATTGTCACGACCTGCTTACCAACTGCCCAATTGATTTCCTCTTTGCCTGGGGTCGAGGTTTACATTCCCGGTGGTTTGTTCCTCACGCGCCACGCCATGGTAGCTGGTGATCGTACTTTAGAAGAAGTTGCCCGCTGGAACTTTGACGTGGCCTTGCTCGGTGCTGAAGGCATCGACGAAAATGGTCTCTGGAATTCCCAACGCGATATTTCACACCAACAACGCGAAGTCATCCGCCGCTCCGACGAAGTCCTGATTTGCATGAACAAAGTTAAGCTGGGCCGCGGTGGTCCTTGTGCCGTGACGCGTGATGTGAGCCCATTATTTTTAGTGACCGACGCTGATGCTGGTTCGGTGCAAAAGGCTCGCGTTAAGTTAGCCCCTGACCACGTGTTAACGGCTATCTAATTTATTCCATGTCCAATTACCTCGCGATTGACCTCGGCGCTGAGTCGGGTCGGATTATTCATGGTTCGTTAAAGAACGGCCGTCTCCAGATGAAAGAGATTCACCGTTTCTCCAACGGTGCCATCACGGCCAACGGCACGCTGCGTTGGGACATCGTACGCATCTTCCGGGAAATTCGCATCGGTTTAGCCAAGGGTGCTAAGCGCGGTAAAATCAAATCGCTCGCCTGCGATTCTTGGGGGGTAGATTACGTACTACTCAAAGGCGATGGACCGATGTTGTCCTTGCCCTTTACCTATCGCGATGAGCGTAGTTTCCAGGCCTTTGCGCGGGCGCAGAAAAAAGTTTCTCCAGCTGAACTTTTTGCCCACACGGGCATCGCGTCTCTGCCCATCAACACGCTTTATCAATTGTTTGATGATGTTGAAAAGCGTCCTGATCTTTTAAAATTCGCTGACAAGTTTTTACTCATCGGCGACTACATCACTTGGTTACTCACCGGTCAGGCATTAGCCGAAGAAACCTTGGTCTCGGGTAGCCAATGCTGGGACACGCAACGCGGTACGTGGGCTTGGCCATTATTGAAAAAGCTCGGAATTCCCCGTCACCTTTTCCCCAAAGCGGTTAAGCCAGGTACGAAGTTAGGCAAAATGTTGCCCTACTTAGCCAAAGAAACCGGCTTACGCCAAACTGAAGTCGTCACGACGTGTGCCCACGACACTGCCGCTGCGGTGGCCGCCGTGCCCGCCCAAGCAGGTGAAGATTGGGCTTATTTATCCTCTGGTACTTGGTCGCTGCTGGGAGTCGAAATGAAACAACCCTTGATCAACGAGACCGTTCGCAAAGCTCGCTACACGAATGAAGTCGGTTTTGGTGGCACCTCGCGCTTCTTAAAGAATTTAGTTGGTCTCTGGGTCCTCCAAGAATGCCGTCGCGAATGGATGGAGAAGGGTGAGGTGTCCGACTACAATGAAATCACCCGCTTAGCAACCGAAGCCCCTGCCCTGCGTTCCTTCATCCATCCTGACGATGAGCGTTTCACCAAACGAGGCGACATGGTGAAGAAGGTTCAAGATTACTGCCGCGAAACCAAGCAACCCATTCCCCGGACGCATGGCGAAATCGCCCGTTGCATCCTTGAATCCCTCGCCCTGCTCTACCGAGTCGAGATGGATGCGATGGAAAAGTTGACCGACCGCCAAATTAAGACCCTGCACATTGTAGGGGGCGGTTGTCGCAACGCGCTGCTGAACCAAGCCACCGCCAATGCCACCGGCCGAACGGTCATTGCTGGCCCCGTCGAGGCCACGGCCGCCGGTAATATTCTGGTGCAAGCCATTGCTATGAAGGAGTTAAAGAACTTAAAGGAACTCCGTGAGGTAGTCCGTAACTCCTTCGAAGTCGTCACCTACCACCCCCAACCCAGTGCCGACTGGGCCAAGGCCCAAGTGAAGTTTAATAGTTTAAAAAGATTATAAAACCTCCTAACCCTACTCCCCTCCCCCCTTTACTAGCTCCCAATATGTCCTCCTATAAGTACGTTTCCCACCTTTGGAATGATGCCGTAGCGGCCAAATTAGACCCTGTGGGTCGCTTGGTCTATCGCTCCAATCAGCTTGGTGCCGACCAACGCATCACCAACACCGGTGGCGGTAACACGTCTTCGAAAATCATCGAGAAAGACCCCCTCACGGGCCAAGACACCTTGGTCCTCTGGGTTAAGGGTTCGGGCGGTGACTTGCGCACCAGCAAACGTGAAAACTTCTCCTCCCTCTACCAAGACAAACTGATTGGCCTGCAAAAGTCTTACGCCGCTCGCGCCGACAAGGGTCTAAAATCTCCCGCAGAAGACGACATGGTGGGGATGTATAATCACGCGACCTTTAACCTCAACCCACGCGCTTCCTCGATCGACACGCCCTTGCACAGTTTCTTGCCAGGCAAGTTTGTCGACCACATGCACCCGAACGCCATCATTGCGATTGCGGCGTCGAAAAACTGTGAAGCCCTCACGAAGCAAATTTTCAGCGGTAAAATGGCTTATGTACCTTGGATGCGCCCCGGCTTTGAACTGGGTCTCGCAATGCAGGCCATCTCGCAAAAGCAACCTGACATCAAAGCCATCATGATGGGTCAACACGGCTTCATCTCTTGGGCGGATGATGATAAGGCCTGTTATGAACTGACGCTCAGCATGATCGAGCAAGCCGCGTCTTACATCGAAGAAAAATACCAAGCTAAGGGCGGCGACGCCAAGGCCTTCGGAGGTCAAATCTACCAAACGCTTCCCGAGGAACAACGCCACGCCACCCTCGCTGCCATCTTGCCCTGGCTCCGCGGTCAGGTTTCTAAAGAAAAGCGTTTCATCGGCACGGTGCAGGACGACGCCAAGATCCTCCGCTTCGTCAACTCGCACGACGCACCCCGTCTCGCCGCCTTGGGCACTTCCTGCCCCGACCACTTCTTGCGGACGAAAATCAAACCGCTGTACGTGGCTTGGAATCCTCAAAAAGAAGACGTGGCCGCCCTCAAAACTAAATTAGCGGAAGGGCTCACGCAGTACCGCCAAGACTACGCCCATTACTACCAAACCTGTAAGCGTCCGAACTCCCCTGCGATGCGCGACCCCAATCCTACGGTGGTCCTCATCCCTGGCTTAGGGATGATTGCATGGGGTAAAGATAAGTCTGAATCTCGCGTGACCGCTGAGTTCTACAACTGCGCCGTAGAGGTCATGCGCGGTGCCGAAGCGATCGACCAATACATCGCTTTACCGCTTCAAGAAGCTTTCGACATCGAGTACTGGTTGCTCGAAGAAGCGAAGTTGCAACGCATGCCCGCCGAAAAAGAATTGGCGCGCCAAATCATCATCGTCGTCGGTGCTGGCTCGGGCATTGGTAAAGAAACGGCTCACCGTCTCGTTAAAGACGGTGCCCATATTGTCTGCGTCGATAAGAACGCCGAAGCCGCCCAAGCCACGGCCAAAGAAATCACCGATAAACTCGGCACGGGTATCGGCGTCGCCGGCACGGGTCTCTCGAATTGCGGTCCAGCCTTGGGCTTAGCCGCTGACATCACGGATCGTGCCTCGATTCGTCGCATGCTGGATCAAGTGGCTCTTGCTTACGGTGGCTTTGACTCCATCTGCGTCACGGCGGGCATCTTCGTTTCGCCCGACACGACAGGTCATATTCCTGACGACAAGTGGGCCCTCACGTTCAGCCTCAACGTCACGGGTAGCTACCTGGTTGCCGACGAAGCTTACAAGACCTGGAAAGAGCAAGGCCTCCGCGGTAACCTCGTCTTGACGACGAGTGCCAACGCGGCCGTCGCTAAGAAAGGCTCCGTGGCCTACGATACCTCCAAGGCTGCAGCTAATCACTTGGTGCGCGAATTATCCATGGAACTCGCACCGCTCGTGCGCGTGAACGGCGTGGCTCCAGCTACGGTCGTCCAAGGTTCCGCTATGTTCCCTCGCGACCGCGTCATCGCCTCGCTCGCGAAGTACAACATTCCTTACACCGACGACGAAGCCACCGATTCGTTAACGACGAAACTGTCCCGCTTCTACGCCGATCGCACCCTCACGAAGAATCCGATTACGCCCGCCGACCAAGCCGAGGCCTATTTCCTCTTAGTGACGCAACGCCTTTCGAAGACCACCGGACAAATCATCACCGTCGACGGTGGTCTCCACGAGGCCTTCTTACGCTAATTCGTGCGCATCTCCCTTTTTGTCCCTTGCTTCGTTGATCAGCTCACCCCTCAGGTGGGCCTCGCTACCGCACAGGTCTTACGTCGCTTAGGACATACCGTCGAGTTTCGTAGCGAACAAACGTGCTGCGGCCAGCCGTCCTTTAACTCCGGACAGTGGGACGTAGCACGCGAAGGGGCCCGTCATGCGCTCAAAGTCTTTCGTGGCTCGGAAGTGGTCGTGGGGCCTTCTGGCTCCTGCGTCGCGATGATGCGCAACTTCTACCCTCAGCTTTTCAAGGGACAACCTGAAGAGGCCGAGGCGAATGATTTAGCACAACGGACTTTTGAATTCGCCGAGTTCTTAGTTAAGAAACTCGGCGTGACGGACGTGGGTGCCAAGTTCTCCCATAAGGTGACGTACCACGACGGCTGCCACGCCTTGCGGGAACTGCGTCTTAAAGAAGAACCTCGGCAATTACTCCGAGCGGTCAAGGGACTCGAACTGATTGAAACCGAAGAAGGTGAATCTTGCTGTGGCTTCGGGGGTCTGTTTTCGGCCAAGTTCCCCATGATTTCCACCGCCATGGTACAAGTGAAAGGTGGTGCTTTAGTGCGCACCGGAGCCGAGTTCGTGGTTTCTTCCGACCCCTCCTGCTTGCTACAAATCGGCGGTTGGCTCTCCCGCGAAGGTAAACCCATCCGGCCTCTCCACTTGTCACAAGTGCTCGCCAACGAGGTCTCCTAACATGTCTGACCCCAAAGCCATCTTTCTGAAAGACGCCTCGGTCAGCACCGCCGATGGCGACCAACGTGCCTTTATCCGCAAAGCCCTCGGAGGTTATTACGTTAATCGCGACCTCCAAAAGGCCCGTTTTCGCAGTTGGGAAAAAGCCCGCGATGCCGCCTCCATGGCCAAGTGGAGCGCCGTCAATGACCTCGGTAACCAACTCGAAAAGTTCGTCGGTAATTTCGAAAAGAATGGGGGCGTGGTTCACTGGGCCCAGGATGCGGCCGAAGCCCGCGAAATTATTTTAAAAATCGCCGCCGATGCCAAAGCCAAAGCGATCATCAAATCGAAGTGCATGACGTCGGAGGAAATCCACCTCAACGACGCCCTGGAAAAGGCTGGCTATGGTGTGGTTGAAAGCGATTTGGGAGAATTTATTCAACAGTTGCGCGGCGAAGCGCCGTACCACTTCGTCTTCCCATGCATGCACGTGAAACGCGAAGCCATCAGCGAGCTTTTCACTAAACACCTCGGCACCGCCCCCACCAACAGTCCCGAGGAATTAACCATGATTGCCCGGCGTCACTTACGCCAGCTCTACGTTGATGCCGACATCGGCATCAGCGGTGCCAATTTCTTAGTCGCCGAAACGGGTCAAATTTCCATCACCGAAAACGAAGGCAATGCCCGTCTCACAACGGCACTCCCGAAGATTCACATCGCATTAGCTGGCATCGAAAAGGTCGTTAAGAACTTGGATGACCTCGCCATCCTCTTGCCCATGCTAGCCACAGCTGGTGCGGGTCAGCCGATGACGTGCTATAACACCCTTTACAGCGGACCACGTCAAAAGGGGGAATGCGACGGACCAGAACATTTCCACTTAGTGCTTTTAGATAACGGCCGGACTCGCTTACTCGCTGATCCCGAACAACGGGACGCCTTGCACTGTATTCGCTGTGGAGCGTGTCTCAACGTTTGTCCGATTTTCAAAAACATCGGCGGCTTGGCCTACGGCACAACGTATCAGGGGCCGATTGGTTCTGTCATCACGCCTCACTTACGTGGCCTCAAACAATGGAATCACCTTTCGGGTGCTTCTTCGCTGTGCGGGGCATGTACTGATGCCTGCCCAGTCCGCATCGATTTGCACCACCACTTGCTACATAACCGTCGCAATGCGGTGAAGACGAACCCCACCCTCTTTGATCGGGTGTTCCACTTTGGTTTTAATTTTGTGATTCAACGGCCCAAACTTTTTGCCTTCGGAGGTAAAGTTTTCCGCACTACCTTGCCGCTCTTAAAGAAACTCCCGCTACCCTATTTAAGTGCTTGGTTAAAGACCCGGGATTTACCCACGCCACCCAGTCAATCCTTCCGCGCACAGTGGAAAGACCAAAACCATGAGTAGTCGCGAAAATATTTTAGGTCGCATCCGCGAAGCCCTCCAGGTCAAGGCACCCCAACCGCACCTACAAGCTCCGCTCACGCCGACCAACCATCCACCACAAGGGAAGGAATGGCTCCCCGATGGAGGGGAAAGTTTAACGGAAAGTTTAGCGATCCTCGAAGGCCAACTGGCTAAATTGAAAACGGTCTTAGTCCGTGTCCCCAACGAGACCCTCGCCGTTGAAGCGGTCAAATTACTTTCTCAAGAGAAAGGCTGGAAACAAGTGGCTTACCAAGGTCACCCCCTCGTCACGCCCATCGCCCAGAGTTTAGCATGTCAAACCTGGCAAGCGGACGCCGATTTTAATAAGCAAAAATTAGAACAGTGCGACGTTAGCCTGACTTCGTGCGAAACCATTGTGGCCCAACTGGGCTCCATCCTCGTCAGCAGTCAAACCTCGGGCGGACGGGCTTTATCGGTCCTCCCCCACGCCCACGTCGTCATCGCCCGCACCTCCCAGGTGGTACCCGACTTAGCCGATGCCATCCGCCAAATTAAAGAGCGCTACGGGCAAAAACTTCCCAGCATGCTTTCCTTTATCACCGGACCGAGCCGGACGGGTGATATTGAGCGGATTTTAGTACTCGGTGCCCACGGCCCAAAGGAACTGTTCCTAGTCTTAATTGACGGTTAAAAGCGTTTCTCTTACCCATGGGTGAACACCCCATGGTTCTTCGCCTTCTTGCCTTGCTATGCCCGTTGTGGCTTTGCGCCCTTCCTGCCACCACGTCCGAATGGCAGAAGCAATACGAGGCTTGGATGAAATACGCCCCACCCACCAAACTCGAAGGGGTTCAATGGTCGGCTAATGATGAGTGGCTCGTCTACCGCCATAAAAATGAGCAAGGTGTACCCACGTGGTACTTGGTGCATAGTGCCGACGGTAACTTGCGTCCTGCGTTTGAGAATGCAGCACTCCAAAAAGCGTTCCAAAATTTATTAAATAAAGAGTTCAACCCCAAGAATTGGCCCTTCACGCGCATCGTCCCACTCAATGACGGTCAATTGCGTCTCGAAAATGATCGGGAAGCGTGGACTTGGAATGGCGTAGATCAGCTCACGCCCGGTAAACCCTCTTCGCGGCAAACTCCGCAGAATAATAAAAATACCGGAGCCGCTGAACGACACCTTGATTTCTCCAAAGTCAATAACGTGTCCCCCGACGGACATTGGCAAGTGACGCTTAAAAATGGTAATATTATTTTAGAGTCACTCCGGGATAAAACCCTGCCGCACGCGTTAACCAATGATGGCACGGCCGAGGATGGTTTTACGGGGAGCATTCATTGGGCTCCAGATAGCCAACACTTTGCAATTTGGCGCGAACACCACGTTGCCACGCGTTTATACACGGTGGTTAATTCTATCAAAAATACCAAGACGGACATCCCTTATGCCAAGCCTGGAGATCCCCAAACGGTACGCCAAGCGTGGGTCTTTAACGTAGCCAGCGGCCAAGGCTACAGCCCGGGCGCCGAAGTATTACCGCTGATCTTTGAAACCCGCGAATTAGCGTGGACGTCTGATAGTACTCGACTCCGGAGTGAATACATCGAACGGGGATTCACGGGTCATGGTGTGCTCGAATTCGATACACACCAAAAAAAGTGGCACATCCTGTTCAATGAGCATGACCCTAAATTCGTCTACACCTTTGCCACTAAGTTCCGCTATGACTTAGATGAAAATACTACTTTGTGGACGTCAGAACGAAGCGGCTACCTGCATCTCTACCGACTCAACCTCAACACCGGGGCCACACTCCTAGCTTTAACTCAGGGCAACTGGGTGATGAAGCAAGTACAGCACATCGATACCACCGAAGGTCTGGTCTATTTCAGTGCCCTCGGTCGGGTCGCGAATGAAAACCCTTACTACCAGCACACCTGCAAGGTTGATTTACAAGGCCAGCACCTTGTCGATCTCACCCCAGGCGACGCTCATCACACCGCGGAGTTTTCCCCGCATCGGCGCTACCTGATTGATACGGCCTCGCGCGTCGACCTTGCCCCGAGCTTTACGCTCCGACGTGGCCAAGATGGCCAAGCGATTAAAGTCCTCGCTACCGAGTCGCTCGAGCCGCTTCAAGCCGCTGGCTGGCAAGCCCCCATCCGCTTCCACACCACAGATCGTAATCAAAAATATGAAATCTGGGGCGTCATCAATCGCCCTTACCCCTTCGACCCGAAACAACATTATCCCGTCCTCGAAAACATCTATGCCGGCCCTCAGGATTCCTTTGTCCCCCGCTCCTTCAACGCTTGGGTGATGAACCACCGCGAACCTACGCTGCATGGTTTCTACGTCGTGCAGATTGATGGCTTAGGGACCTTCAATCGAGGCAAGGAGTTTCACCAAGTTTGTTGGCGTAACTTAAAGGACGCAGGTTTCCCCGATCGCATCAAATGGATGCAAGAGGCAGCCAAAATCGAACCGAGCATGGACCTCTCCCGCGTGGGGATTTTTGGCGGCTCAGCTGGAGGCCAAAACACGGCCCACGCTTTATTAAATTTTGGAGCGTTCTATAAAGCCGGCGCCGCCGATTGTGGATGCTACGACAATCGCATCGATAAACTCTGGTGGAATGAACAATGGATGGGCTACCCCATCGGCCCATGGTACGCCGCCAACTCCTGCGCCACCGATGCGGCCAAGCTAACCGGCAAACTTTTCCTCTCCGTGGGAGAATCCGATACGAACGTAGATGTGAAATGTACTTACGACCTTCGGGACGCCTTATTGGCGGCTGGCAAAAAAGATCTCTTCGAACTACACGTCGTCCCCGGGGCAAATCATGGGGCGTGCGAACGCGGCGATATGCGTGAAAAGCGTCTTGAATTCTTCATCCACGCCCTACACCCCCCTGGTTCTCCCGAGTCAAAATAGGTCGCCTTGGGGGAGCCTAAAGGTGGACTAAAATCCGCAACTTTAGTTTTAAACCTAAATTAGCATAAGTTATTGCTAATGTGTGGTTTAACTATTTTTAATATAAAAAATAACGACTTTTTTACGATGGGTTATTGACTCCCTTGTCCTATGCCCCAATGCAAACCCTTCAAGCATGTTGAATTTCGCTAGCCAGTGTCTCGACCAGACCAAATCGCTTCTCAAACTGAATCTTAGTTCCATTGCCAGCGACGGTAATGTAATCCCAGTTGAAGGGGAAGTATCCCGAGCCGATGAGCCCGGCCACGTCGCCCTCGCCCTCGGGGAATACTTTCGTGCCACGGGTGATTTAACCTTGGAGCGTCAAAACGTCGCCCAACTCGTCGCCCGCACCATCACGGCCCAAGTAAAGCTCAGCAAAGGCTCCGACAACGGTATGGCCTTCGCTTGCCTTGGTCTACTCGCCTTCGGTCCCACCCGCGAGCGTAACCCTGTCTGGGAAATCCTCGCCCCAGAAACGCAAAAGCTCATCGATGAGCGCCTCGCCATTCCGTGCGATCACCACGATCACGTGCAAGCTTTCGACATCGCTAAAGCGGTTTGTCGCTTCTCGTTCGGGTTAACCAAAAAAGATGAAACGGGCATCTTGGTGGATCGTTTCATTGAACGCATCACGGCGGCTTCTTCGGGCGGCTTCCACGACGAAACTTCGAAGGCGGCTTCGGCGGATAATTTCGGCGGGACGTTCGATCTCTACGGCATCGTTGCCTTAATCTTCATCCGCCAAGCGCTGCAATTACACGCCAACATTCAATTGCGGGATGCTAAATTGCCCAAACTTCGCGTGCATGTGGAAAAATACCTGCGCGTGATTTTTGATACGGTGCGCGATGATGGCTTGGGTTGGTGTTACGGTCGTGGTATCGGTGCCTATGGTCAAATGCACTGCATCACCCTCATCTTGCAGGCGATGCGTGACCGCTGGATTGCAGCCGACAAAGAGCTCCTCGCACGCGACTTAGTCCTGCGTCTCTATTCTAATTTCTTCACGACGTTCTTCGACGTCGAACACGGCTCGATTGTTATCCGCGATAGCGAACGCGACACCATTCCGGGACACACGACCCGGATGGCTAACTTCGATGCCGCTCGCTACCTCTCTCAATGGTCTCGCCTCACGCGCACCATCGGTGGCTCACTCGAGATTGCCAAGAGCACGAATAAGAATCCCGTTTGCCGTTATTTCCCTTACGACAAATCTGCACGCAAAGAACAGGGGTTGCTCTCTTACCAAGATCCCAATTCGGGATTACACGTCATCCTTCCCCTCGTCTCCTCGGGCACCCACCGTTTCTCCGATTCGCTGGCCTTCCCGCACATGCCAGGCGTTCTCGATTGGCCCGCCAATCGTCTCACGTCGCCCTTCATCCCGGAGTTCACCATCGGCGGCAAAGTTTACACCCCTTCCTTCTACGGCAAAAATAATCAGGTCGTGATGGGCACCAAAGCGCACACCTACCACTTCCGCTATGATCAACCTGACCTCATTGATAGCGACGAGAAGTTATCGAGCAATGTCGCGAGCTTGAAAGTCGACTGGGAGTTCAACGGCGGCCGCATGGTCGGTCGCTTCGTCTTAACCCCTAAGGCTGCGATTACCTTAGACGAGTTTCGTTTAGTCCTCCCCATTGCCACCACCCACAGTCGCATGACGCCGGGTAACGCCTTGGTTCTGGGACCTGAATCACACCGCTGCGAAGTCTTGCGCGATGACTTCCATGCCGCTTGGGGCGAAACCAAAGTCGTCAGCGACGACCCCAAGCAACGCACCTACTGGGGCAAGGTTCACTTCTATCAAGTTTTAGAACGCGATAAGCCGATGGCCCTGCGAGTGGGCAACACCTACCACTTTGAAATCGCTTACCAGCCCCACATCGTGCGGGCTGGAGGCTAAGTTAGGGTTTCCTGAGGTTTTAGCCCGAATCGCACCCCCGTACGCCTTCTGGGATTGTCCTCACGGACACAGGGCTTTAACTCCCCTTCTCCCTTCATGTCTAGTAAGTTCTACATCACCACGGCGATTGATTACGCCAATGGCACCCCACACCTCGGGCACGCCTACGAAAAGGTCTTAACGGACGTCATTGCACGCAACGCACGCATGCAAGGGCAAGCCGTGCATTTCCTGACGGGACTCGATGAACATGGCCAGAAGGTGCAACAAACTGCCCAAAAGGAAAATAAAACACCCCAAGTCCTCGTCGATGAGGTCGCCGTCGTTTTCCAAGAACTGCTCAAGAAACTCAACATTTCCAACGACGATTACATCCGCACCACCGAAGCGCGTCACAAAACAGTCGTCCAAGATTTCCTCCAAAAGCTTTTCGATCAGGGACTCATTTTCAAAGCCAACAAGACGGGCTGGTACTCGGTGCGCCAAGAGCAATTCCTGAACGAAAAGGATCGGGATGAAAATGGTGAGTGGCCGGAAATTTACGGCGAAGTGACCATTACCCAGGAAGAAAACTACTACTTTAAGCTTTCGCAGTTTCAGCCTTGGTTAGTTGAACACATCCAGTCGCACCCGGAATTCATCAGCCCAAGTTTCCGCCGCAATCAAGTCCTCGAGTTTCTTAAAGAGCCCTTGAATGACTTGTGTATCTCCCGTCCTAAGTCGCGCCTGACTTGGGGAATTGAATTACCGTTCGATCCTCATTTCGTGACCTATGTCTGGTTTGACGCTCTCACGAATTACTATTCGGCGGCACTCCCCAAGAACCTTTGGCCAGCCGATGTCCACGTGATTGGCAAAGACATCCTTTCCCCGCCTCATGCCGTCTATTGGCCATGCATGTTGAAAGCTCTGAATATTGAACCGCCTCGCCAATTACTCGTTCACGGCTGGTGGACGATTAAAGGTGCCAAGGCCTCGAAGAGTACTGGCAATGCAACCCAATCGATGGCTTTCGTCGATACCCACGGTGCTGATGCCTTCCGCTACTACCTCTGCCGCGAGATGACTGTCGGCCAAGACGCTAACTTTAGCGACGACACCTTTAACGCTCGTTATGCGAGCGACCTCCAAAACAACTTTGGAAATCTGCTGAACCGACTCTTGAACATGGTGACGCGCCACTACCAAGGCCTCATCCCTCAAGCGGCAGCCGATGAGGAGCTGGAAAAGAATCTCCGCCGCCTCTGGGAGGAAACGTTAATCAAATACCAAGCCTTCATGGCCGAGTATCAAATCAGCCACGCCCTCGAAGCCCTCTGGGTGTTCATCAGCGCCTTAAACGCTTACATCGAGACCCGCGCCCCCTGGAAACTCGCCAAGTCAACCGCACCGGAAGACCGTGCCCGCCTCGACTCCTGCATGGCCCACGTAGCCGAAGGCTTACGTCTCGTGAGCACGCTACTAACCCCAGTGATGCCCGCCACCTGCGATAAGATTCTTATCAATATCGGAGGCCAACCGGCTCAAACCTTTAAAAATCAACTTACTTGGGGCCATTCCTGCACGGGGCAAAAAGTGGAAGCAGTCTGCATCCTTTTCCCCAAAATCGAACCCACGCCCGAAAAGCCGGCCTAATTCGACTTTTCGCTCAGCCCCTGTTTACTTACTTCTAACGTGGCTGAAATCAGCGTCCAAGCCGAACTGCAAGCCTTACAGGACGCGGAACGTCGTGCGACGGGCAAGGGCTGGATAAGTTATTCTTTCAGCGTTCCTGAACTGGATCCGTTGGCAGTACTCGAAACCCTCAACGAGCCAGCGCCTCGAGCTTTTTTCGAAAACCCCTCGCGTCACCGAGCGCATGCAGCGGGTAGGCCGGTAGCGACTTGGCAAGGCACGGGAACGCAGCGTTTCCTCGAAGCCAATCTATGGCTCCGCCAACTTAAAAAAGACCTTCACTGCGTCGGCCCAGAACCACGCATCATTGCGACCTTTCCGTTCTACCCCGAAAAAACGCAAACGGGTCTCACGTCGCAACTTTTCCTGCCCGCCTGGCAAGTCGTCACCGAAAACGGTCAAACCCAAGTCACCCTCGCTGCGGCCGTTCGTCCGGGAATCGCCGAAAGTTTAGCCCAACAAGCCGAGGCCTTTCGGCATTTTAATTATAAAGCCGAAACCACCGCAACGCGGACGCAAGTTCCTACGGTACTAACGGAAGTTGGCGGCAATTGGTTCCCCTCTGCGGTCACGCGCGCTACCGAATTAATCCGCGAAGGTGCCTTTGAAAAAATCGTCCTCGCCCGCGCGTTTGATTGGCGTCGGCCCGAACCGTTTAATGCCTACGGCAGTCTGCACCGACTTCGTCGCGCCAACCCTCCTTGCCACACGTTCTTAGTGGATGAGCCCGAGGGGGCCTTAATTGGCTCCACCCCCGAAACGCTGCTTTCACTTTTTGACGGCGCTATTCGGACTGAATCCGTAGCGGGCACCACGCGTCGCGGCGAATCCGCCTCCGAAGATGCCAGCCTCGCTGAAGCACTCCTTAGCAGTGAAAAAGACTTACGCGAACATAGTGCGGTGACGGCCTCTATCCTGCGACGGCTTCGCATGGTGGGGGTGCTAGCAGCAACATCGCAAAGCCCTGAATTACTTCGCTTGGGCAATGTCATGCACCTCCGCACGCCGATTGAAGGCACCATGCCTGCAGATCGAACTTTTTTAGAAATCGCTGGCGAATTACACCCCACTCCCGCAGTCGGCGGCAAACCACGCGACTTGGCGCTACCTTTTATTCCAGGCTTCGAACCTCACCAACGTGGACTATACACAGGAGCGGTAGGCTGGGTCGGCCTAAATGGAAATACTGGAAAACTTTTCGTCGCCTTGCGCTGTGCTCGACTCCGCGACCATGAAGCTCGTGCCTTTGCGGGAGCTGGCATCGTCGCCGGTTCTAACCCCCAAGCCGAAGCGGCTGAGACGGAGATGAAACTGCGCACGATTCTCGAGGCCCTCGTCTAATGATTGTCGTCCTGCAGCGGGTAAAAAGTGCCGAGGTCAACGTTGCCGGGCAAACCGTAGGGGCGATTCAAAAGGGCTACCTCCTCCTCGTAGGCATTGCTGGCCCTGACACGGAGCAGGACGTTAAACGACTAGCCCAAGACGTTAGTAAAGTTCGCTTGATGGCGGATGCAGAGGGTAAATTCGGCGTTAATTTAGCCACTTCCGGAGGATCCGTCCTCGCGGTTAGTCAGTTCACCCTCCTGGCTAATTTCGCCAAAGGAAATCGCCCCTCGTTCCATGAGGCCGCTGCGCCCGCCGTGGCCGAACCGCTTTTTAATTTATTTGTCGCCGAACTCAGTCGCCTCCTCGGCCAGCCTGTCGCCACGGGGCAATTCGGTGCCGATATGGAGGTGAAATTAGTCAACGACGGCCCTGTCACCGTCATTCTTGAGTAGTTTGACTTTACCTCCCTGCTCGCCTCGCCTACCGATGGTCTCTCCATGCTTTCCGTAAGAATCATCCCTTGCCTCGATGTGCACGGCGGCCGTGTCGTCAAAGGAGTCAAGTTTACGGAATTACGGGATGCAGGTGACCCAGTAGCCGTGGCCGCTGCCTATGAGAAACAAGGGGCCGATGAATTAGTATTTTTGGATATTACGGCTTCCAGCGACGAACGGAAAACCATGATTGATGTCGTCGAGCGTACCGCCGACCAAGTTTTCATGCCCTTAACGGTCGGGGGAGGTTTGCGCTCACTGGATGACATTCGCTTAATGCTCAATGCGGGGGCTGATAAAGTCTCGCTCAACACCTCAGCCGTTAAGACGCCTGAACTCATCCGTGAAGCTTCACGTAAATTCGGCAGTCAATGCATCGTGGTCGCCATTGATGCCAAACAAGTAGCCCCCGGTCGCTGGGAAGTTTTCACCCATGGCGGACGTAACCCCACCGGTCTCGACGCCATTGCTTGGGCTAAAAAAGTAGCCGAACTCGGCGCGGGAGAAATTTTATTAACGAGTATGGATCGAGATGGCACGGCGTCAGGCTATGACGTCCCCCTCAACGCCGCGATTGCCCAAGCGGTCGAAGTGCCCCTGATTGCTTCCGGTGGTGCGGGCAACCTCGAGCACCTCGCCGAAGTGCTTAAAAAAGGCGGTGCCAGTGCCGTGCTTGCCGCCAGTATCTTCCACTTTGGTACCTACACCGTTCAGCAGGCCAAAGAATACCTTAAGCAGGCTGGGCTTCCCGTCCGACTCTAAGACTTAGGCTGAGTCAGTTTCGGCATCACCAAGACTTTATCCAGTCGGTGGCCGTCCATATCGACGACTTCAAAGACGTGGCCCAAGGCTTCCACGCGATCCCCTTCCATCGGGATTCGGCCCAAGGTGCGCATGATAAAACCAGAAATGGCGGTAAAACGTCCCGAGCCCTCGCCCGGAAAACGCCCCACCATTCCCGTGGCTTCGCGGAAATCATCGAGGGTCACGACGGCGTCGACTAACCAGCTCCCATCCTCACGGCGGCGCACGGGTTTATGATTCGACGGTGCGGCCCCTTCGTTGGGCAGCTCACCGACCACGAATTCTAAAACATCGTTTAAAGAAACCACGCCGCGCACCCGGCCAAATTCATCCACTACTAAAGCGAGGTGCATTTTGTCTTTGCGGAAGCGTTCCAACAACTGCGTGCCACTGCTTTGAGGCGCTACGGTGGGTGCTTCCGTGATTAAGTCTTTAATCACCGCACTGCCCGCTAAAGCTAAATTAGCCCACAAGCGCTTGACCGACACCACGCCCAACGGACGGTCGGGATTGCCTTTAAAAACCGGAAACCAGGTGTGTCCCGAAGCCACAATTTTACGCCAACTCACTTCGTCGCTGTCGTCTAAATTCAGCCACACCACGCGATTGCTCGGTGTCATCAGTTGCTCAGCCGTCACACGATCCATCGACAAGGCTCCGTGCACCATGCGGTGTTCCGAAGCATGTAAGACGCCCGAAGCCATCCCTTGATCGACCATCAAACGTAATTCATCTTCGGACATCGTTTCTTCGGTCGAACGCTTTTTCCCAACAAAAGACATGACCACATCGGCACTCCAACTCATGGCATTTACCAAGGGGGAGGCCAAACTGGCAATGAAGCCCATGGGTCGCGACAAGGCGACGGCGAAGGGCTCAGGACTTAGCAGCGCTAAACGCTTCGGTACGATTTCGGCAAAGATAACGGTTAAGCTCCCAATCAAAAAAGACACTAAGCCACCAGCCACCACCATGGCATGGGAGGAGACCCATACCCAGGGAAGTTCCCGCAAGTGAGGCTCGATGCGACTGGCCAACGGAGGGCCACCATAAATCGCCGCGATGATACCACCAAAGGTCATCCCGATTTGTACCGTTGATAAAAATTTCGAAGGCTCGGCTAAAAGGGCCAAAGCCCGGAGGGCCCCACGATTCCCCTCTTCAGCCATTTTCTTTAACCGACTGCGGTTCGAGGAAACCAATGCCATCTCCGCCAGCACGAAAAATGCTGAAAAAAGTAAGCAAAAGCCGATTAAAAGGATTTCCACGAGGTGGTGGGAGTAAGCGAATACCTTCTTTTCGTCAAATCCGCTTGTTGCCGTGCCCTGACCTTCTACGTTGCTGCCTATGGCAATCCCATATGACGCCATCGTCGTCGGAAGTGGCATCGGCGGGTTGAGCTTTGCGCTCAACTTGGCGAATCAAGGCCATTCCGTGGCGATTGTAACCAAGAAAACCAGTTCGGAGTCCAATACCAATTGGGCCCAAGGGGGCATTGCCTGCGTTACCGACCAAAATGATAATTTTAATAGTCACATTCAAGACACCCTCGATGCTGGGGATGGACTTTGTGACGACCCCGTCGTGCGTCATATCGTCGAGAGCGGACCCGCCCGGGTGGCCGAGTTAATCGCGTGGGGAGTCCGCTTTGAAAACGGCCAAAATGGTCAACCCGACCTCGGCCGCGAAGGCGGCCACTCCCAACGCCGCATTTTGCACGCCCGGGATATGACGGGCAAGGCCATCGAGTCGGCCTTACTCAAAGCCATCAGCAAGACCTCTAAAATCACGCTCTTAGAACACCACCTCGCGATTGATTTAATCACCCAAGCGAAACTCGACCCCAAAATCACCTTAGGTAGCTCTGCGGATCGAGTCCTCGGTCTGCACGTATTACACACGCAAAAGAACCAAGTCGAAACCCTCGCCGCCAAAGTCATCATCCTCGCAACCGGAGGCATCGGCCAAGTTTATCAATTCACCACCAATCCGGATATTGCGACTGGCGATGGGATTGCGATGGCCTATCGAGCAGGCGCTGAAGTGCGCGACATGGAGATGGTCCAATTCCATCCTACGGCGCTCAAAACCGCAGATGGCAGACGCGCCTTAATCTCTGAAGCCGTGCGTGGCGAAGGAGCTATCCTGCGCGACCTCAAGGGCAATGCGTTCATGAAGGAGTTCCATCCGTTAGGCGACTTGGCTCCACGTGATGTCGTTGCCCGGGCCATCGACTCTGTGATGAAACGCGACGGAGCGCCCCACGTGCTCCTCGACGCCACTGCGATTGCCAATGGGCATCTCCACGAGCGCTTCCCCCACATCTACGCCACCTGTTTAGCGGCTGGCTTTGACCTTAATCGCGAACCCATCCCGGTCGTCCCTGCCGCCCACTACCTCTGTGGTGGCGTGAGCACGGACCTTAAAGGTCGCACAACTTTAAAAGGCCTGTACGCCGTGGGTGAGGTAGCATGCACGGGATTACATGGGGCCAACCGACTCGCTTCTAATTCTCTATTAGAAGCCGTCGTACTCGCTCACGATGGAGCCACTTCCGCCAGTCAGGAAATGAGCCCCATGCCGAGCCCACGTTTAGACCTCCCCGCGTGGATTGATGGCTCAGCTGGTAATCCTGATGAACGAGTCGTAATCGCCCACAACTGGGATGAGTTACGCCGCACGATGTGGAATTACGTCGGGATTGTGCGTTCTACTAAACGTCTCCAACGAGCACAAACCCGCATCGATAACCTCGCCGAAGAGGTCCGAGAATACTATTGGAATTTCCGCGTCGAGCCGCGCTTATTAGAATTACGTAACTTAATCCAAGTTGCCGAACTGATCATTGAGTGTGCCCTCCAGCGCCATGAAAGTCGCGGACTGCACTTTACCTTAGACTACCCTCAAAAACTTCCTCAAGCCCGTCACACGGCGGTGCAACGCTTACCCCAGACGCCATGAAGATCGTCGTTGTGGGTGCCGGGGCGGTGGGAGCTTGGTATGGCGGCTTGTTGGCCGTAGCGGGTCACGAAGTTCACCTAGTTACGCGTGCGGACTACGAGGTGATTCGCCAAAAAGGACTCCAGCTTCGCGGCGCCAAAGGCGTGCAACAGGTCACGGTCGCTTCGGCACACCCCGACACCACCACGCTAGGCCCGGCCGACCTAGTCGTGATCGCTGCCAAAGCCACGGCTAATGAAGTCCTACCAGCTTTAGTAAGACCCCTGATCAAGGAGTCGACGATTCTACTCACGCTCCAAAACGGCATGGGTAATATCGAAAACCTGATGGGGTTAGTACCCGATGCTCAACTCGTCGCCGGGCTGTGTTTTGTGTGTATTAACCGCACCAGTCCGGGCGTGATTGAAAACACCCTTCCAGGCTATATTCGCATGGCCTCCGCCCTCGACGCCATCACCGCAGCCACCACCCAGTGCGTAGCCATTTTCACACAGGCCGGGGTGGACTGTCGTGCAGAGGCTTCGCTTGAAAGCGTCCTCTGGAAAAAACTGTGTTGGAACATCCCCTTCAACGGACTCGCCATTGCAGCCGGAGGCATCACCACCGATCGCATTTTAGCGGATCCCACTTTACGGCAACGAGCACGGACTTTAATGCTCGAAGTTCAACATGCGGCTGCCGCACGAGGCTATCCCTTTAGCGACAAACACCTTGAGCAACAGTTTAGCGTCACCGAGACCATGGGGCCCTATCGTCCTTCGAGCCTGATTGATTATTTAGCAGGACGAAGTGTTGAGGTTAGCGGCATATGGGCCGAACCCCTGCGTCGCGGGGAAGCCGCTGGCAACCCTATGCCAGAGCTCCGCAAATTACTGAGTGAAATCGAAGGCCGGCTCAGCCAACGCTAAGTTTACTTAGCTTTCGGCGCTTCCACGACGGTCGCGTGTGGCAAGTGAACTAAGATATTCGAAACCTCCGAAGAGGCATGCGCCTCATTCCAGAAACTGCTCAACACGGCAGAACCACTGTCGCCTGAAAACAATTTGTGTCCGGCTTTATCAAAAACCGAAATGGACAAGGACACGATGCTATGGCCACTGTCATCGAGACGCGTGTGCCAAGTCGAACGAACCATCGCTTCGGCTTCCGTAGGGTTGGTCGTCGTGACGTAACCGAGGCTATTGAGTTCATGCACGGCCGTGTCATGCACGACATTACTCAGCGCATTCGTTTCAGGCAAAGTTGACGCTACGGGATCCACCACGAAAACCTTATGCACGGACTTCAGCGAACTAGTGCCCGTGGACGAAGCACACCCGAGAATAAACAAAGAGGCGCAAAAGAGTAAAACCTGGGAAGTAAGACGCATAGGAAGACCCTAAACCCTTCTAACCCTCGAGACAAGCAGGGACGTGAATAGGTTGAGGCGTTTAAATCGTGCCATTCGCCTGCCGCCGGCCACTATGGCCTCGACTCAACCCCTTCCCCCAACGTTGCTCAAGCTATCCAATGGCCAAGGTTCATGCAGTTTCCTTTGATTTAGCCGGTACATTAATTTTTCCGCACCCCTCGGTCGGCAAAATCTATGCACAATGCGCGGCTAAGCATGGTATCGTGGTCAATAGCGCAGAACTCGACGAACAATTTACGCTCGCGCTCCGGGGTACAGCTAAACTGAAGAACCCCGAGACTTATTGGCGCGAGGTCGTACTCCGCAGCTTCGGAGCACAACTCCCTTCGGCCAAATTTGAAGTCGTTTTCCGTGAATGCTGGGAAGCGTTTGCCGACGAAAAAGCTTGGCGGCTCGCCCCCGGCACCGTGAACACCCTCACGGCCCTACGGTTTCTCGGCATTAAACTAGCAGTACTTTCCAATGCCGACGCTCGCATGCACGCGGTCCTGGCCGGCAAAAAACTCACCTCACTTTTCGATATAGTTTTATTATCGGAAGAAACCGGCGTTGCCAAACCTGAGGCCAAGGCGTTTCAACTCGTTGCCCAAAAACTGCAAGTTGCCACCTCGGCCTTAGTCCACATCGGGGATGACCCTAAAGATGATGGGGAAGGTGCACGCGAGGCGGGGGCGACCGGAGTTGTCGTGGGCGGAGCCTACGCCCCGGAGCGTTGCTTACGAGCGGAAAAAATGACGGACGTCCCATTCCTGATTCGAGCCCTAATCACCGAAGGCCAAGCCAAAGGAAAGTTCTCTCGCCACGTCCTGAATTTACTCGCGAACCTCCGCGGCCTGCCCGAGGACGCCAGTCGGTCAAGCCAACGCCCTATCAAAACCTTAGACGAAGCCGTACAAGAAGCGTTTAAGAAGCTACGTCTAGATCAGCCAGTCCCCGAAGATGCCATCTTTGCCCACTGGGCTAGCCTACTCCCACCCAAACTTGCCAAACGCTGTGCCCCGCTCCGCGTGGTGAATGAAACCAAACTCATCATCCAGTGCGAAAACACGGTGATAAAATCCGAGGTGAAATTTTTAGAACGCACCATCCTGGCCAAGATTCGCACCTTGCCGGCTTGTAGCAAAATTCAGAGTTTAACCCTCGTGACAGCCTAGTCGGCGCGACGCTCAGGCTCAAACGGTTTCAGGAAGGTCGTCTTAAAATCGTAGACATTCACAAAGGCCTCCAGGCTATCTTCGGGCGAGCGGCCAAAGAGCCCTGTTTCGATAATATTAAAAACAATATTACCGACATCCCGCGTCGTTTTGAGCCCCCAGTTTTGCAACAAGGGGTATGACAACGGGCCGTAATTTTCGAGTACGTACTGCCGGAAACCCTCGAGCAATTGCGGGCCGGAAACGTGACGGTTCGCAATACTCTTCCCTTTCTTCATCTCGCCGTGCACCAATTTCTGGGCATGATCTAACGCAACGCGTACTAAGTCGTAAGCTGGAACCGCATAGCGCTTATCCTTGGCACAAATCTGACGTACGGCGGAATCGAAGTCCATGCAGAGGCTTACAAACGGCCTAACTCGCGTAAAAGGCGAGCGTTTTGTGATTCCGTGCCCACCGTTAAACGCAACCAACCTACCATGCCATAACCCTTTAAGGGACGCACAATCACGCCGACTTTTTGTAACTGAGTGAAGGCAGTTTCGGCCTGAGGAATTTGGGCCGCCAAGAAGTTCGCTCGGCCTTCAATGTAATTAAACCCGAGCTGCTTAAGACCAGCCATGAGCTGAGTTAAGCCCGCCGCATTGACGGCACGGGTTTCGCGCACAAAGGCGTTGTCGTCTAAAGCCGCCTCGGCGGCGGCCAAAGCGGGTAAATTAACGTTAAAGGGCTGACGCACGCGATTTAACAAGCTGACCACTTCCGTTGAGCCCATGAGGTACCCAACGCGTAAACCTGCCAATCCATAGGCTTTAGAGAAAGTACGCGTAACCACTATTTTGCGTCCTGCGGCAATCAACGGACGCAAGTCAACCGCTTCATCGAGATACTCCGCATAGGCCTCGTCTAAGCAAAAGATAACGTCCTCTGGCAAAGATTGGGCGAGTTGTAAAATATCCTCGGGACGATCCGTTCCCCCGGTGGGATTATTGGGACTGGCCAAGAAAAGGATGCGCGTCCGGGGCGTCACGGCCGCACGCATGGCGGCTAAATCATGCCGGTAGTGAGGCATCGGGACCTCTACGGGCGTCGCTCCCATCAACAAGGTCGCTAACTTATAAACAATAAAAGCTTGGGAACCGAACACCACTTCATCCCCAGGACGTAAAAAAGTTTGGGCTAACAAAATCATCACTTCGTTAGAACCATTACCAATCACGAAATTTTCGGGTTTTAAGCCCCAATGCTTCGCCAACTTTTCTCGCAAAAACGTGCAACCCCCATCGGGGTATAAGTGACAATGTTTTAGGGCCTGTTGAGCCGCGGCCAAACCCAAAGGCGAAGGGCCCAAAGGGTTTTCATTCGAGGCCAACTTAATGACCGAAGTAGGGTCCAAGCCAAAATCACGAGCTACCACTTCGATCGGACGACCTGCCTCGTAGACGGGTTGCGTCAACACAGGTCGGTTTGCGAGTTCGGAATAAGACGCCATAGACACCTTCATCAAGGGAGGTTTGCTTCAATTGGCAAGCGAGAGACTTTTCCCACCCTCCCCGCTTGCCAGCCAAGCAGTCTTACTTTTACAAAGTCGCTATGAAAATCGTGGTCACCGGGGCCAGTGGGTTTTTAGGGCGTGAAGTCGCCCTCGCCGCTTTGCGCCGGGGTCATGAAGTCATCGCCCTTGGCGGTACGCAATTACCCAAGGTGCATGGCGTAGCCCGCTCCTTAACGTTAGACCTAACGCAACCCGCCAACGTGCAGTCCTTCATGCTTGAAGAATTTCCTCAAGCCATCGTCAACTGCACTGCTCTACCGACCATCGATGGTTGTGCGAAAAACCCCGAGCTTGCGACCCAACTTAACGAAACCTTACCCACTCAACTAGCCCAACTCGCTTTTCACGTCGGGGCCAAGTTGGTACACCTCTCCACCGATCTGGTGTTTGATGGAAAACGCGGTCGCTACCAACACACCGATTTACCCCAGCCGCTACAGCATTACGGCCAAACCAAGGCCACGGGCGAAGTAGCCGTCTTGAAGTATGGACGCGAACAGGCGGCCGTCATTCGCACCACCCTGCTCAATGGCAATTCTCCTGGAGGCAATCGCGGGCTCCACGAACGGCTTTTTCTAGACTGGAAAGCTGGCAAGCGCCCAACGCTCTTTACCGATGAAATCCGTCAACCCGTGGCATTGAGTAACTTGGCCGACGTAACGATTGAATTATGCGAACGTTCTAATTTATCGGGCGTCTACCATTGGGCCGGATCTGAAGCGCTCAGCCGCTATGAAATGGGCGTTAAAATTGCCGAACATTTTCACCTCGCGCCGGAGCAATATGTCCAAGGGGCCCCTCAACCCACGTCGACGGACCTCCCCCCTCGCCCTCGCGATTTAAGCCTCCAATTACACCCCTTATTAGGAAAACTACGCACTCCCGCCCAAAATTTCGCCGAACAACTCGACCAATTAAGGGTCCCGCGGGGCTGTGAGGAATGGTATGAAAAAACAACCGGACGGAAAGTCGTGCGTCTTTTGGAAAAGGGGTTAGACTTCTAAACATGGATGTCCTGCCACGCCATACTGCCGATGCGATTGCCAACATGTCGGCAGATTACCTTCTCTTAGAACATTATCCTCGTCCAACGGAAATTCGTTTCCGTCCATTCGCTTGGTCTGAACCTTCTTACACGTTCGGGGTATCGCAATCTTGGAAAACTTACCGGGCGCAGGTTCCGGCCGAAATCCCTTTGGTACGTCGCTGCACAGGCGGAGGCTTAGTTTCGCACCTACATGACTGGACGTTTGCCTTGGTCATTCCGCCCAGCCATCCGTTATACGAAAAAGACGCCTCGGCGAGCTACCTAGCCATTCATCAAGCCTTAGCTAAAGCCCTGCAAAAACAAGGCCAGCCAGTCGACCTCGTCCCTGCCCCCACTAGCCCACGCCCCTTCAATGCACCAGATCAGTGTGCCGAGCGGGCGGAGCCACATGACTTAATTCGCACTGACACAGGCAAGAAAGTCGCCGGCGCAGCCCAAAAGCGGAATCGTAAAGGTCTTTTGATCGAAGGCTATGTTTGGCAACCTTCCTTACCCGATTGTCAGTGGGGCCATTTTGAAACCGATTTTGTTGCCGCTCTAAGCGAAATCTTAAAGAGCCCCGCACAAAAAGTCCCCGAGCCGATTTACGACCAATTCGACCACGAAGGAGCTTGGGCCAAATTTGCGTCGCCCGAGTGGAATCAGCGACTTTAAGCAAAGAGGTCTAACTCCGGCCCATCATTCGACTTCGCAGGCTTGGGAGTCGGTTTACGCGGCGCTACCTCAGGCAGTCCCCCAGTGGTGACTGCCTTGGCGGGTAGTCCCTTGCCCGTCTCTAACCCTGCTAAAATTTCACGTGAGCGAGCCACTACGGCTGGCGGCATTCCCGCTAAGCGCGCCACTTGAATACCATACGATCGATCCGCGGCCCCTGGGACCACGCGGCGGACAAAGACAATTTCGTCCTTCCACTCCTTCACTGCGACAGACCAATTCCGCAAACGTGGGAGCGATTGAGCCAGTTGGGTTAACTCGTGGTAGTGGGTCGCAAACAGCGTCCGCGGCCCTTTGGGACCTGCGCCGTGCAAGTGTTCCGCCACCGCCCAAGCAATGCTGATTCCGTCATAGGTGCTGGTGCCTCGTCCAATTTCATCCAAGACCACCAGCGAACGGGTCGTTGCATTATTTAAAATATTAGCAGTCTCATTCATCTCGACCATGAAGGTCGAATTACCGCGCGAAAGTTCATCCGACGCCCCGACGCGACAGAAAATACGATCCACTAAACCTACTCGGGCAGACTGCGCGGGCACCCAACATCCCAAGTGAGCCAATAACGCAATCAAGGCGACTTGGCGAATGTAGGTCGATTTACCCGCCATATTGGGACCGGTCAGCAAAGCGATTTGCTCGTTGGGACAATCCAACGTCGTGTCATTCGGCACGAACGAGCCTTGATTACCGCGGCGCTGCAACATCTGTTCCACCACTGGGTGACGACCTTGTACGATGTGTAAAATCTCCGAATCATCCACCACTGGACAGCACCAATGAGCGTCGCGGGCTAAGCCGGCCCAGCCACACAAGACATCGATTTCAGCTAAGGCGTGCGAAGTCGTGAGTAAAGACTCAGTGCGTTCTAACACCGCAGACAAGAGGGCTTGAAAGAGTTCCTGCTCCCGAGCCAAGGCTTGCTCATCAGCCCGCAAAACCTCGCGTTCCTTCATCCGTAATTCTTCGGTGGTGAAGCGTTCGGCATTCACCATGGTTTGCTTCCGAATGTAATCTGCTGGCACCGAGGCTAAATTAGCTTTCGTCACCTCAATCGCATAACCAAAAGCCCCGTTGTAACGCACCTTCAGCGACTTGATACCGGTACGCGTTTGCTCCTGACGCTCGAAATCCGCAATCCAGGTTTTGCTATCAGTAGCGAGCGAACGCAGCCGATCCAACTCTGCATCGTACCCTGCACGCACGGCACCGCCATCAACTAAATCAATCGGCAACTCATCCGCCAAGGCCTTCGTTAAGAGTGCTAATAAATCGGCCTCGAGATGAATTCGCTCGGCAGGTGAACGCAAAGCGCCCCCTGGCAAAGCGAGCAATTCTTCCTTAATCGCAGGGAGGGCCTTCAGCGTATCGCGAATACCGCCCAACTCGCGCGGATTCCTTAGGCGATTTTGCAAACGAGCCAAGATCCGTGGCACATCGCGAATGGCTTGCAGGTTGTCTGTCAAACGGCTGGCCACGCCAGGGTATTTAACAAATTCACCGACGGCACTTTGACGGGCCTGAATGACGTTTAAGTCCGTAGAGGGTTCAGCTAACCATAATGCTAAAAGACGTGCCCCCGCTGGCGTGGACGTGCGATCAATGGTGTCCAATAAAGAACCTTCACGGCCTCCATTGGACGCCGCAAAGAGTTCGAGATTTCGTGCCGACGCGGCATCGAGTAATACCGAAGCCCCGAGTTTAGACTCCAAAAGGCGAAAGAGATTCTTAGGAGGAGCACAGAGCGAATTCGTAACGTAAGTTAGAACGGCACCGGCGGCACCGAGTGCGGGGTGCGAGTCAGTTAAGCCAAAGCCTGCTAAGCTATGAACCGAGAGGGTTTGAGCGGCTAAGCGTGCTCCGGCGTCGACTTCAAAATTCCAGCCCGGCAGACGCGTTACGGAACGACCCTGTAAAAAGACTTCATAGGCCTCACGATGCTCCGCCGGAGCTTCCAAGTCTTCGGGCAAAATAACTTCACGCGGGGCGAGGGAATGTAAAAGTGGCAAGAGACGCTGAGGACCGATATCCGTAGCGAGTCGAAAATCAGCCGTGGAAACATCCAGCCACGCTGCATGCCACGCGGTTTTCTCCCAAGTTAAAGCGACCAAATAATTACCCCGACGCGAATCGAGCTGAGATTCTTCCAGAGCGGTACCAGGGGTCAGGATGCGAGTTAACCCCCGACGCACCAATTTTCCGGTAACCGGTGCTTCCAATTGATCGCAAAAAGCGACCTTCCAACCCGCAGCCAGGAGTCGATTCACATAGGTGGCAGCTGCATGATGCGGCAAACCTGCCATCGGAGTCTCATGGCGCTTGGTCAGCGTCAGTCCCAAAACCTTAGAAGCCACTTCGGCATCTTCCCCGAAGACTTCATAAAAATCCCCCAACCTAAAAAGTAAAAGCGTCCCAGCCGGTAGTTTCTCGCGAAACTCGCGGTACTGGCGCTGCATCGGGGTTTCTTTTTCCACGAACCCCGAAGGAAACCTCCGTTGAACTAATCGGCAAGGACGGAGTGCATCCTAGCCTGTCCTGCCCGCACAAAGTTGCTCACATCGCCTCGGCGGCCAGTTCGGAAAGTGCCGAACGAACCCCGTGAACTAAGCGAACATTGGCGGTAATCGAGTGCCCCTTCATCCGCTCGTGGGTGTGAATGAGCCCATTCGATTTGCCATCTAAGTAAGGGGTGTCGACTTGATCCAAGTCGCCGATTAATACCACCTTAGAACCCTCCCCGATTCGCGTAATCACAGTCTTCGCCTCGTGGGGGGTCATGTTTTGGGCTTCATCGACAATCATGAAGGCATGACCAATCGAACGCCCACGGATAAAGGTCATGGCTTCAATCTCAATTAGCCCTGCGTCAATGAGCCACTGATAAGGCTTACGTGGCTGACCAATCTGTTGAAACTGGGAGCCGAAAATGGGCTGCGCCGACTTCATCGCTTGGGCTTTTTTCTTTTTATTACGGGAATCGGTAGCCACCGAGCCCTTCTCGCTATTTCCGACTGGAGCAGGCGCACCACCACCGGTGTTCTTAGCAAAGAGTACTTCTAAATTATCGAAGTAAGGCTGAATATAGGGCGAGAGCTTTTCTTCCTTACTCCCAGGCAAGGCGCCGATATCTTTCCCGATTTGGACCACGGGACGTGAGACGTAGAGTTTCTTGTAGGGCGAAAAATCACTCAGCACTTGCGACAAGGCGGCGGCAATCGACAAGAAAGTTTTCCCAGTACCAGCCCGACCAAAACAGGTTACCAACTTAATTTCCGGGTTAAGCAAGGCATCGAGGAAAATCCATTGCTCAAAATTTTTGGGAATCACACGCATACCACGGGGCATTTGCAGTCCCTTGCGAGCGCCGCTGGCGGTGGAAATGAATTCGCGGTATAAACTAAGAGGAACAAACGCCCCATTCCCCACGCAACGTGCAGGCTCCGTCCACGAATCCGACGTCAACATCACATACTCGTTCACGAGCACGGGTTGGGCTTCGTCTAACTTTACGGTTACTTGGGCCAAATCACGGAAATCACGCATGGCAGCGGCCGAGATGGTAATCGACCGGTAATCACCTACTTCGCTCACTTCGACCCGATCATTGCGATAATCCTGCACTTCGAGACCCAGGGCTTGAGCCTTCAAAGCCATGCAGGCATCTTTCGTGACGAGCACCACGGCACCATCGGTGGTATCTCGCAAGTAGAGTGCGGAAGCAATGATGCGGTGATCAGGAGCATCCACCTGCATAAACACGGCACGTAAACGATCCGAACGTGCCCCGTTAAAGTGATCGCGAATCAAGGAATCATTTACCACGACGCGCAACTGACCACCGTCGCGCAACGCCGCATGCAAAGCACTGGGCTTCGTAGGATCACCTTCGGCAATTTCTTTTAATTCACGATTCTCAAACAAACCGCGAATCGTGCGATTCACCCGACGGGCACTCGCACCTAATTGTCCCTGCTGGGTTTTTAACCGATCTAGCTCTGACAAAACTTCTACCGGGATGGCCACCGTGTGCTCATCAAACTTAAAAATCGACTCGGGGTCATGAATAAGAACGTTAGTGTCAAGAACGTAGGTTTTTTTCACGAATTAGATTCTCGCCGCTTTCCAGCCCGGAGCAACCCGTAAAATAATTTACTTCGCTTGGTGACCTAGGTCTCTGAGGTACTTCCAACTGTAGATGCCCGTCTTGTGACCGTCGCTAAACTCAAATGTCACCGCATAATTACCAACTCGAGACCAACCCGTGATGTGCACTCCTGGGAAAAGCCGTGGGCCATCACCACCCCAACGCTGTCCCAAAATATCGACCTCTCCCATATTCTCCGCACTGGGAGAATGTTCGCGCAAGAACTCGGCCGCCAAAACATCTTCATGACCATCCGCCCAACGAATCGCTAAAAAAGCACCAATGATTTGCAGGTCAACAGGCGGCCCCATGCCTTCAAAGTGTGCGGTTCAAGCCTCGGTGCAAGCCCCGACCCGCATCACCGCCTTGACTCCCTATCCTCTTTCTCAAACCTTACTAGCATTATGGCAGGCGTAGGCAAACTCCTCAAACAAGCCCAAAAGATGCAACGCGGCATCACCGAGGCTCAGCAAAAACTCACCGATGAACGCATTGAGATTTCACACGGGGGTGGAGCCATCCGGATTACCGTAAATGGCCACGGTGCGGTGCTGGCCCTCAACCTTGATCCCAATTTTCTTAAAGAGGATAAAACCTTTGTCGAAGTTGCCTTAGTCGCCGCCCTCCAAGAAGCCGGAGATAAAGCTCGCGAGCTTCACGAGGCCACCATGGCTAAAGCTACCGCCGGCTTCCAACTGCCTGGGTTCTAAATCAACTCGTGACGCCTAACTTCGATAAAATCCGGCAACTCCTCAAACAGTTGCCTGGACTGGGTCACCGTTCGGCCGAACGTATCGCATTACACTTGCTGGTCGAACGTCCGGGCAAACTCACCCCTCTCCTCGAAGCCCTCAAAGCAGCCCAAGAGACCGTACACCGCTGCGAGCGCTGTGGTAATCTCACTGAGACTACTTTGTGTGAAACGTGTGCCGACCCTAAGCGTGACCCAGGTTTAATCTGCGTCGTCGAACAGGTGCCTGACCTTTTAGCTATTGAGCGTTCCAGCGCCCATCGTGGGACTTACCACGTGCTTCATGGACGACTCTCGCCCATCAATGGTGTCGGACCAGAGCAACTCAACCTCGCCTCACTTCTCAAACGGATTGCAGCCGAACCCATCACCGAGGTGGTGTTAGCCTTGGGGAACGACATCGAAGGCGAGGCGACTTGCCACTACCTCAGCGAAGCGATTTTAGAAATTAAACCCGCGACTAAAATCAGTCGCATTGGTTTCGGATTACCCAGCGGCTCTGGCTTAACCTTTGCAGATCCAGCCACTCTACGCAGTGCCCTCGAAGGACGTCGTCATGTCGGAAACTAACCCCTGGTCCACTTACCCGTCTTCGGCGGAAGCATTTTGGGCTAAGCATGCAGAACAAACGACGGAACGCCAAGGCGAAGACGCCCTGACGTTACTCATTCCCGCTGTCGCCCACCTTTCAGATTTATTCACCACCGAGCGGCCGGATAAAAAATACCCTGACTATTTCTCGGAGCCCAAACTTTTAAGTGCTTACGGCAACTTCTTCCTTCCGCAGAGTTTTCTCCGGACATCCTACGCCCTCGCACAAGTTTATGATTTCCGCGGGTGGCGCCCGCCCGAAGGTCCCCTTAAAATTTTAGACTTAGGCAGTGGCCCGGGCTCCTGTGGCCTCAGCCTCGCCCATCGCCTCCAAGCGCGTGGGTATACCAACCTTGAAGTCTACGGCGTCGACCATTCACCGAGTGCACTGCAAGCCTTTGAGTCTTTTGCTACCCACGGCTTCAGCCCGTCTTTAAAAGCTAAAACTCGTTTGGGTGACGTCAACCGTCCAGCCACTTGGCCCGACGAAAAATTCTCCATCATCGTGGCCGGGTTCGTTTTAAACGAGATTCAACCCACCACGCCGACCGCAGAAATCGAATGGATTAAAGAATGCCAAAAGCGACTCAGCCCCGGCGGACTTTTATTAATCCTCGAACCTGCCTTACGTATCACCGCCGAACGTCTCACGAAGCTAAGTGATCAAATTGCGGCGCAAAAAATCTTAGAACGTTTAGGACCAGAACTCGACGCGCTCCCTTGTCCGCAACTTGCGCTGGGCGAACATTGGTGCTACGAAGCCCGTCCCTGGGAGGCGCCCGCAACGACAGCCTACCTCAATCGCAAGTTATACCGCGATCTCCGCGAAGTACGTTTTTCCTTTGCCGCCTTTTCGAACACCGCACCCCGCCCGTTGCCACCAGGACTCGCTCGCGTCACTTCGGATGTACAAATCATTAAAGGCCTCCTGCGCTTTGCGACGATTCGAGCGGGGCAAGTAGAAATGGTCGAAGTTCCCACGCGAGGGCTTTCCAAAAGTGAGGTCAAAAAACTTGCGGCGACGTTTGGGCGCGGCGATGTCATTCAACACCCTCACCCCGCAGCGCCCAAGTTACGCCTGCACGATTATCAAGAACTCAAGGTATTCTGGACGGCCAACCCGGCCTAAGGTTTTTACATTATTTTCCGTCAAATACCTAAAATTGGAAGTTTTAGCGGGAAATTGTAACATTCCCACTACTGACAAGTCTGGCTGGGCAGTCAAAGTGGAGGGATTGCCATGTTTAACCGCGAACTCAGTTGGCTGAACTTTAATCATCGAGTACTTGAACTCGCTCAAGACGAGTCCGTACCGCTGCTGGAACGCGTCCGCTTTCTTTCGATCGTTAGTTCTAACCTCGATGAATTTTTCGAAATTCGCGTGGCGGGAATCATGCAACAAGAAGAGTCGGCCAGTCACCCCGCAACCCGCGAGTTCTTGCTTAATGTGATTAAACACGCCCGGGAACTGGTGGAGGAACAACAAAGCTGCTGGCGCGAAAAGATCATCCCCGCCTTAGCTCAAAACGATATTATCGTTAAGAGCCGTCCCCAGTTAGATAACGCGGACCGCGACAAGCTCTCGCCTCATTTTGACCGCGAGATTTTGCCTGCCCTCACGCCTTTAGCCATCGACCCATCGCACCCCTTCCCCGTTCTGACTAACAAGGGGCTTTACCTCTTAGTCCTGCTGCGTGACCCCCAAACGGGACAGCTTCGCCGTGCCGTGGTGCCAGTCCCTCGGATTCTACCCCGCGTCGTGGTGTTGGAGCCTCGCAAAGTCTTCACCCTCCTTAGTCACGTCATCCAAACCTTTATTCACCGCCTCTTCCCGAGTTTAGAATTACAAGGCTCTTGGGCGTTTCGTATCACGCGCAATAGCGACCTTTACGTCGATGAAGAAGAAGCGGGCAACTTACTCGAAGCCATTGAGGAAGAAATTCGCAACTTGCGCAAAGGAGCTCCCGTGCGCTTAGAAATCGAAGCTGATGTGCCCTCTACGGAGTTAACCTGGCTCCTCGACTCCATTGGTTTAAACGCCGAAAACACCTTCTTAATTCAAGGCCCCGTCAATATGGTGCGCCTGAGCGAATTAATTGAAAAAGTTAATCGCCCCGAACTCCTTTATCCCAACTTCACCCCGCACATCCCGGTCTCCTGCTCTGAGCCCAGTAAATTCTTCGAAAATATTCGGCGTGAAGACATTCTCCTCCATCACCCGTATGAATCTTTCATGCCGGTGGTGGATTTTATTCGCCAGTCCGCCCGCGACAATGCCGTCGTGGCCATCAAACTCACGCTCTACCGCACGAGTGGCGATTCTCCCGTCGTGGAAGCTCTGAAAGAAGCTGCACGCAACGGTAAGCAAGTCACCGCCTTGGTGGAACTCCGGGCTCGTTTCGACGAATTAAATAACATCGAATGGGCGCGTCAGTTAGAAGAAGCAGGTGCTCACGTGGTCTACGGTTTAAGTGGCCTTAAAACGCACTGTAAAGCTTGCCTCGTGGTTCGCCAAGAAGAAGGCGGCTTACGACGCTACGCCCACTTAGGCACGGGGAATTATAATCCCAAAACCGCCCGAATCTACACGGACTTCTCGCTACTCACCGCCAATGAAAAGATCACGAGTGAGATTGGCCTGCTGTTCAACGTCCTCACGGGCAACCTTGCTCATCCGCAGTTCCAACACCTACTCGTCGCCCCGTTCGACTTGTCGAACAAGATGCTGCAATTAATCCAAGCGGAGACCAAAGCTGCCCAAGCAGGTCGCCCAGCCAAAATTTTTGCCAAGATTAATAGCTTAGTAGACCCCGAGATCATTGAAGCTCTCTACACCGCCTCCCAAGCGGGAGTTCAAATCGAACTCATCGTACGGGGTATTTGCTGTCTGATTCCGGGGCTTCCCGGAAAGAGCGAGCACATTCGAGTCCGGAGTTTCTTAGGTCGCTTCCTCGAACATAGCCGCTTATTCCGCTTCGAGAATGCGGGTGGTGAACCCGTCATCTTGCTCGGCAGTGCAGACTGGATGCCGCGCAACTTACACCGGCGCGTGGAGTGCATCTTCCCGCTCTACCAAGCGAACCTACGGCAGCGCATTGAGAAAGAAATTCTTTCCGTCTACCAAGACCGCCAGGGCGATGCTCAATCCTTGCAACCTGATGGCAGTTACAAGCGCTGTGAACCACTCGGACGGCTTTCTCCCTGCGCTCAAGACTCTTTCCTGCAGTTGGCCCGCCGCGCAGCCGAAACGCCGGTCAGCGATTAAGCGCGTTCACCGAGGGGCCTAAACAGATTCGCTCTACCGCGGTATAAAAACCGTCGGTGTCTCCTAAGATTTGGACGTCCAAGCGGACAAACACCAAGGGGACGGGCGGACGGAAACGACCTTGTAAACGGACGGCATCCTTCTCGGTCGTCACAATCATCTCAGCCTTAGCCCGCAAAGCTTGGTCCAAAACTTCGTCTAAATCCTCATCATTAAAAGCATGGTGATCCAAGAAGCGTCGACGGGCCACTAAGAGCGCTCCTTGTGCCGATAAAGTTTCTTCAAAACGTTCGGGCGTCGCAATCCCTGAGAAACAGGCGATGCGACGGTCCTTCAGTGCGTCCATCGTAAAACGACCCGGACCATCCACTTCAATCAGCTCAACCGCTTGGTGCGCACAGGCAATGATTTCAGCCTTCGGGTTGTGTTTTCGAATCAACGCCGTCAGCTCCGCACTAGGCGGCCCCGACGACTTGGTTACAAAAACATAATCTGCCCGACTTAAATTAGCGACTGGCTCCCGCAAAATCCCGCGCGGCAACAAATGACCATTACCAAAAGGATCATGACTATCCACCAAGAGTAAATTAATTTGCCCCCGGAGCGAGAGGTACTGCAAACCGTCATCGAGCAAAATCGTATCCACGCCAAAACGTCTTAGGGCAAAACGTCCGCCCTCGACCCGATTCCGATCGACGATTACCACGACGCCTTCGCGACAAAGATTACAAGCGAGCATATAAGGCTCATCGCCCGCCTCATCTGGCCCGACTAAAACTGTCTTACCATCCGACACCACCAAAGGGTCGGGACGGCTACCTTGAGTCAACCAACGCCAAAAGCGCTTAGGCATCGAATCACTCGCTCCCTTATAACCACGGGATAAAATCGCCACTTTTCGCCCCCGACTGGCCAAAACTTGGGCCATTTTGAGTACCACGGGCGTTTTTCCCGTCCCCCCCACGGTTAAATTGCCTACGACCACGACCTTACACCCCAAGGGGGTATCGCGAAAAAGGCGGTGGCGATAGAGCCAGAGACGGAGACGGACCAAAACTTCAAAAATCCATGAAAGGCCCAATAAAAAGGCCCCTAAGAGCTGGGCGCCGAGTCCCTTGCGACGGCCATAAACCACGTCCACCGCAAAGCCAGCCACAGCTTCCCCAAGGGAAGAAAAGAGGCCTCGATGTTTGGCGGACATGGACGAATTGATGCAAAGTTGTTTGACGCAGGCAAGCATCCCGATTGAGAAGGACATCTACGCGCCATGCTTGTACACCTGTTGCGCACCAAGTTGCTCCGAGCCGAAGTCACCGGCTCCCGACTCGATTACGAGGGTTCCCTCGCCATTGACGAGGAACTCATGAACTTGGTGGGAATGCTACCTTATGAGCGCATTTTAGTGGGAAATATCTCCAACGGTCACCGTTTCGAGACTTATGCCATCCCCGCCCCCGCCGGCTCCCGCGAGGTCTGCCTCAATGGCGCCACGGCCCGCTTAGGTAAGGCTGGCGACCTGCTTGTCATCATGACTTTTGCTGACATGACCCCCGAGGAAGCCGCTCAATGGCAACCCCGGACGGTCACTTTAGGCGATCAGAACCGTAAAATTGTTCGTATCGCCAACCCTCAAGTTTCCCCTCAACTCCTCCAAACCTTCCAACGATGAGCTATCGTCTCTACATTCCTGGTCCCCTCACGGTCTCGGACTCCATTATTCAAGCCATGGGCAAGCCCATGATTGGCCACCGCTCAGGCGACTTTGTAAAACTCTATAATGACATGCAGCCTCGGCTGCAAAAGATGATGGTCACACAAGACCCCGTCTACCTGTCTACCAGCTCCGCCTGGGGCGTCATGGAAGGTGCCTTGCGCAATGTCTGCCGTAAGGGCGTCCTCAACTGCATGAATGGCGCATTCTCCGACAAGTGGAACGACGTCGCCAAACGCTGCGGCAAGTACGCCGAGGCTTTACAATTCGACTGGGGTAAACCCGTCGACCCTGAAGCCGTGCGCACCGCACTCGCCACGGGCAAGTTCGATTGCATCACCTTCATCCACTCGGAGACCTCGACCGGTACCCTCTCGCCTATCGCGGACATCATGGCAGTAGTGCGTCAATTCCCCGAAGTGATTTCCATCGTCGACACGGTGAGCTCCTTCTCGACGTTGCCTATTAATAAAGACGAACTGGGCGTGGACATCCTGCTCACCGGTTCCCAAAAAGCCCTCGCTCTGCCTCCTGGCTTGGCGATATTCGCCGTCAGTGAGCGCGCCCGCGAACGCGCCAAACAATCCCCTGACCGTGGCTACTACTTCGATTTAATCGAGTTCCATGACAACCACACGAAAGGCATGACGCCTTCGACGCCTTGCATCTCGTTGTTCTACGGCTTGCAACAAAAGCTCATCGAAATCGAAGCTGAAGGCATCGAGCAACGCTTTGCTCGCCACCTCCGCCTCAACGAACGCATGCGTGCATGGGGTCTGGCCAAAGGTTTCTCGCTCTTACCTAGCCCTCAATTCGGTACCCGCGGCTTGAATTGCTTTAAGAACGACCGTAACGCTGACCTTGAGCGCTTGAATAAAACGCTCAAAGCACGCCACCAACTCGTGATCGATGGCGGCTATGGCAAATTAAAGGGGAAGACTTTCCGCATTGCGAACATGGGTGACGAAACCGATGCTTCGATTGCCAAATTAATCGCTGCCCTCGACGACTCTTTTGCCGAACAAGGACTATAACCAATTTTACGCAGGGTTATAATCCTCCCGTATGGCAAAAAAAGCGGCCCAGTCTAGAAGTACCTCCACGCCTACCGGCAACAAGACCCTCGTCATTGCCGAGAAGCCTTCGGTCGCCGCTGATTTAGCTAAGGTCCTCAAAGTCCCCAAGTCGGGAGACTTTTTTGAAAACGATACCTGGATTATCAGTTCTTCGATTGGTCACGTGGTGCGTCTTAAAGACCCCCAAGACCTTGATGAAAAACTCAAGCGCTGGACGTTAAAAGACCTGCCGATTCTCCCCGAGGGTTTCGACGGTACGGCACGTCCTAACATCTTAAAGACCGTCATCAGCGAACGTAACAACGGGGATCGCTTCAAGTTGTTACAAAAACTCCTCTCGCGCCCCGATGTCAGCTCCGTCGTCAATGCTTGCGACGCGGGACGCGAAGGTGAGTTAATCCTGCACTACATTTACCAACTCGCTAAATGCCACTTGCCGGTCAAACGGCTCTGGCTGACGAGCATGACGCATGACGCCATCGCCGATGGCTTCGCTCACTTATTACCAGAATCCGCAAAAGCAGGTTTACTCGGTTCGGCGATTGGCCGATCGCAAGCGGATTGGCTCGTAGGCATGAATGGGAGTCGTTTTGCGACGATTCGTATCGGTGGTGCGAAGCGCGATGTCTTCTCGGTTGGACGTGTTCAAACGCCCACCTTGATGCTCATCGTAAAACGCGAATTAGAAATTCGCGATTTCAAGCCGAAGACTTTTTGGAAAATTGAAGCCGACTTCGTTATCACGGGTGGCACTTACCGTGGGACCGCCCAAGTCCCTGGCGTACAAGACCGCAAAGAGGCCGAACGTTTCTACGAACAGGCCCAAGCCCAGAAAGTCGTCGACGAAGCCCGGGCCCTCGGCCAAGGCACCGTCACGGAAGAGCGTAAGCCACGCCGCGAAAGCGCCCCACGACTCTTCGACCTCACGAGTTTACAACGCGAAGCGAATAAGCGTTTCGGCTTCTCCGCTAAAACCACGCTCGGAGTCGCCCAAGCACTTTATGAAAAATATAAAGCGCTGACCTACCCCCGAACTGACGCGCAATACTTACCCGAGGACTACGTGGCCACGGCGAAGAACGTTTTGCAGGCTTTACACGGTCAACACCCCGCCGGAAATTTCGCCCAAGAAGCCTTACGCCAAGGCTGGGTCGATGCCGCTGGTCGGCGCGTCTTCGATAATCGTAAAGTCAGCGATCACTTCGCAATTGTCCCCACCGGCACAGCACCTCACGGCCTGACCGAAGTTGAACAAAAAATTTACGACTTGGTCGTCCGCCGTTTTATTGCGGTCTTCTTCCCTGCCGCCGAATTTGAAGAAACGGTCCGCCTCACCGCCGTGGGTCCGCATCAATTCCGCACCACGGGCAAAGTACTGCTGGTTGCAGGTTGGCGCGCCCTCTGGGGCCAAGAAGTCGAAGCCGAAGAAGATAAGGATAAAGAAGGCTCGGCGAATCTCCCCGCTCTCCAAGCTGCCGATGGTCAACCTCCGTTAGCCCATGTCAAAGAAGTGAGCATCAAGGAAGATGCTACCAAACCGCCTGCACGCTACAATGAAGCCTCGCTGCTGGGGGCGATGGAAAATGCGGGTAAATACGTCGACGATGAAGCCCTCGCCGAAGCAATGAAAGAGCGCGGCTTGGGCACGCCTGCCACGCGGGCCGCCACCATCGAAGAATTGTTGGCTAAAGATTACATCGAGCGCCAAGGCAAAGAACTCGTCCCCCAAGCGAAAGCCTTCCAACTCCACCAATTCCTGCACGCTAAAGGCATGGCGTTCCTAACCGAACCCCAACTGACCGGTGAGTGGGAGTATAAGTTAAAACTCATCGAGAGTGGCAAACTGACCTCCCAAGAGTTTATTAAAGAAATCAAGGAGCAGGTCCAAAACATGGTCGCCGTGGGCGCCCAAGAATTACCCGCTACCCCTCTCTCGCCTACCGTTCTTTCGCCTACGGACCAGCAACCGATCTTGGATGACGGCGAAAAATATTACTCCCAAGATGGGAATGGTGAAAATGGTCGTCCCAAGTTAGTAATCTATCGAGCGATGAATGGTCACACCATCACGCCCGCCGAAGTGGCCGAGTTAGTGGAAAAGCGTCGCATTGGACCCTTCAGCGACTTCAAGTCCATGAAGTCGGGAAAGAATTTCACGGGCTTCATCGACCTCGTCGACCCCGATACCATCAAGAGCCGTCAGGCGGAAACACCGGCAGCGACGCCCAGCACCACGGAAGAAGGTGCCGCTCCTGCCAAACCTGCCCGTAAAACCAAACCTAAGGCGCCGAGTGGCAAGTTGAAGGCCGTCCTCTACTTCCCGCCTCGCGAAGGCGCCGATGGCAACCCCGACGCCTTCGATGCGGATTGGCCAGTGCTTGGCCCCTGCCCCGTCAGTGGTCTACCAGTCCAGCAAACCCCCACCGCTGGCTACCGCGTGTGCCCGCTCAAGGCTCAAGAAGCGGGTGCCAAGAAAACATTCAGCCTCAATACCGAGATGCTGAAGTGCCCCATTTCGCCGGAAGACGTACGCCTGCTCCTCAACGAGGGCAAAACGGGTCTGAAGAAATTTATTTCCAATCGCACGAAGCGCGCTTTCGAAGCTTTCCTCGTCGCCGACAAGGAAAAGGGCTGGTGGTTCGCCTTCCCGCCCCGCAAGCCCAAAGCCACCAAAGAGCCTAAAGCGAGTAAGCCCGCAGGCGACGAGCCGTTCTAAGCGTCACTTCTCCCAGGCTGGTCGCGGGATACGTTGAATGATGGGCAGGTGCAAAGCTTGCTCCATTTCCCGGAGATTTTTTAAATCATCGGGAGCACCGTCTTCGGACTTACTTAATTTCTCTTCCCAGATTTTACGATACCAGCGATAGGACTCTTCACGCTGGCCAGCCTCCCAGAGATTACGGGCACAAAAATAAGGAGCATACCAAGGGGCATTGCGCGACTCCGTTGCCGAGCGGTAATAACGTGCGGATAAGAGTTGGTCCTTGAGTTTCATTTCCGCCAATTGGCCTGCAGCAATCAGCAAGGCGGCATTACCACCCGTATTGACCACCCCCTGATCTAAGACCTCTAAGGCCCGGCGGGCATAACTACGGTATAAGTGTTCCTGCACATCCGCAGGTACTTTGGCATAACCTCCCCGACGGCGTACTTCCCAGTGAGCCATATCATACCCCATCACATAACCGGTGTTCTCCCAAAAATAACGCGACCGCGGATCCAAAGCACAAGCCGTGCGCATCAAGGTTTCGCAGCCAGGACGATCCTTACGCTCCCAAAGCACATAACTCCGCACCCAGGTCCCATCAGCAATCACGGTACGCATCCCACCCAAAATCCCCAACAACACGCCTTGTCCTAACGTCGGCTCAATATCCCGCCGACCAATCTCGGGAATGCAGGGCCGCACAGTGCGCCACGAGATTTCGGAATACGTGCCAGCTAGCACCCAAAAAACTGCCGTTAAAATTCCGAAGTATAGCGAACGCATGGTTAGATTTCCCGACGACGGAAAAGCGCCGTGCCTAACATCAAGAAGGCGACCATGTAAATCAGACCTGAGATGGCTACCTGCACCACAGCATTAGCAGGTACGGACGTGGGATCCAAAACCAGGGCATCACCAATATTAAATTGTTCAAGGTTAGGAAGCAGGCGACTCGTCACCCACAACACCCCGCGGTACCACACGGAACCCTCGGGCTTTAATAGAACATCTTGGGCAATCCACTGCAACTGCCCAGCCACCACGGCTAATGCTCCAACGACAACGGCGTATAAAAACGTGCGAGCACCTGAGGCAATCGTCAGCACAATCGCAATCACGACCCCAAGTCGCAACCACTGCAACAAGGCAAAAGCCACTAAACCACCCGGACTGAACTCTGGAGCCAGGCGACCCATCTTCTCGGCAAGTTCATTTAATTCAATCGAGCGCGACCACAATACTGCGCCCAAGAGACCCGACAGGACGAAGACGAAAATCGCCAAGACCAACCATGTCCCAAAAAACTTCCCGAGCAGAAACTCAGCTCGGCTCACAGGTTTCGCCAATAGCGTTAACGCCGTCCGATTATCAATCTCCGAGAAGAATAACTGCGCAGTCATGACAACCCCAAGCACAGATCCGAATAAAAACATCCCGCCAAAACCAAAGTCGGCGACGAATTTCAATTCACCGTGGCCAAAATCCATGAAGCGAAACGCTACGGAGGAAAGCACCATGGCTCCTCCCAGCACGATGAGAAAAGCAAAGAAGCGTTGGCGGATGGCTTCCAAAAAGGTGACCCACGTAATCCAGGTCGTACGTTGCATAAAAGCTTTCATCTTAGGCGTCGCGTGAACCTTTCACGAGTTCTTGGAATAAATCTTCAAGGGAACGACGGGGGTGCGTCACCGAGGTCACCTTCGCCCCATGTGCGGCTAAGGCTGCTTCCGCTGCTGCTCGAGCCGCGGGGGTCAGCGATTCAACCGTGATAACATGGCGGTCGCGCCGGGAAAGGACTTCTTCGACTCGGCCTTCGAGTACTAATTTTCCGCGATCCATAATCGCCACGCGGTCGCACACCTGCTCGACCTGACCGAGTAGGTGCGAGCAAAGCACAATCGTTTTACCACGGCTACGCATCTCTTGAATCATGCGGCCGATAGCGACCGAGCCAACTGGGTCGACGCCTGCAGTGGGTTCATCTAAAATCACCAACTCGGGATCATGTACAATCGCTTGTGCCAAACCAATGCGCTGCAACATACCCTTGGAGTAAGTCCCAATCGGGCGGCCAGCCGCTTCGGTCATGGCCGTTAAAGTTAACGCCTCTTCGACCGCTTGATCTAGTTGGGTGGGAGCTACGCCACTTAAACGAGCACAATACCGCACGAGCTCGCGACCAGAGAGAAACTTATGGAAATACGGTGCCTCAGGCAAGAAACCCGTGCGACGGCGAGCTTCGGCCGTGGCGTAAGTTTGACCTAAAATGGAAATCTCCCCGGCAGTCGCCGTAACGAGTCCCAAAATAATTTTCAAGGTGGTGCTCTTTCCACAACCATTCGGACCTAAGAGCCCGTAAACTTGCCCACGAGGGACCTCGAGCGTCAGGTCATCGACCGCTCGTAATTTAAGCCCCCGAAGGCCGACCCTAAAATCCTTCGTCAAATGGCGCACCGAAATTGCGGCAGAAGTCATCGTCGGATAGCAAAATCTTTACAGGTTCTGATGCCATTAAAATCCCGTACTTCGGTATTTTTAATATAATCGACCAGGCTTGCCGCCACTTGGTCGGTAAAGGCCACGACCTCTTCCTCCGCCCCTTCGGCGTGCAAATAAACCCGCCCATCCGCGAGGTTTTGGACAAACCCCGTGACTTCAAAGCCCCGGGCCAAGGCCAAGGTCTGTGCCCGAAAACCCACCCCTTGAACGTGTCCAAGATACCAAACATCCCGATGGAAGACATGGGTTGACATAATCGTAACTTATTAGAATACTCATCTCTCACCCTTTTCTAGCAAACGCAATCCGACTATGCACCCAACCCTTGCCATGCTCGATGGGCCCGTTTTCTGGGCTATCTTAGCTGTTGCCCTCCTTTTGTTCGGAGGCTCGAAGATTCCCGAGCTCGCCCGCGGTCTCGGTAAGGCCAAGCGCGAATTCAAAAAGGCCTCCGAAGAGGTCGAAAACGAGATTCATAATGCCACGGCCGAAGACGACCTCCGCAAGCAACGCCTCAAGCAAATCGAAGAAGAAGAGCGCGCGCGCATTCGCGTCCGCATCGAAGAAGAAGAGCGGGCGAAGCATAAGCAGAACGGAAACCAAAACTAATCACCTAAGGGCCGGCAAACGGCCCTTTTTTCTGCAATCATGTTTACCGGCTTAGTGCAGTCCTTGGGGGAAGTCGTCGCCAAGACCCCCCGAACCAATGATGGGGCACGCCTGTCCATCAAGTCTCCTCTGTTCGCACAGACCACCTTAGGCGCCAGCATTGCAGTCAATGGCTGCTGCCTCACCGTCACCGAGTTTAAAGATCAGGTCGCACACTTCGACCTACTCGCCGAAACCCTGCGACTGACCAACTTGGGCGACCTGCAACCCGGCAGCCTCGTCAACCTAGAACCTAGCCTGACCCCAAGCGACCGTATGGGCGGCCACTTCGTCACCGGACACATCGACGGTACCGCTAAAATTAAATCTTGGCAGCAAGTCGGCACCGATTGGCGCCTCGACCTCGACGAAATCCCGCTCCACCTCGTCCCCCACTTAGTCAATAAGGGCTGTATCGCCATCGATGGCATTTCGCTCACTGTAGCCGAAACCGCTCAGCAACAGCTGACAATTTGGATCATCCCCCATACCTTACAAGCGACGAATCTTCACCAGCGTCGCGCCGGCGACCGGGTTAACCTCGAGACGGATTTACTCGCCAAATACACGGCTAAAATCCTGCAAAGCCGGTCGGTTTAAGTTTAATATTGGGACAAGGTATTCAACCGCTCTTGCAGACGCAAGGCGACCTCTTCATCCACGTCATCAGCCTGAGGCACGGGTTGCTTTTCAACGATGATCCGCACCCGCGAAAAGGGCTTAGGTAATGCAAAACGATCCCAACTATTAACCGTCCAGTAAGACGCGTAACTAATCCCTAAAACAACAAACGGTCGTTGGGTAATTTTGGCCAAGGCGACGGCACCTGGTTTACAAAATCGCGCGGGCCCCTTCGGACCATCTGGGGTAACCCCAGCGTGATTACCGGCCCGCACAGAGCGTGCGATGGCGATCAAGGCGGCAGCACCACGGCGATTCGAAGAACCACGGACAGCCTTTAGGCCCATAACTTCAAAATAAGCGGCTAACCACGCCCCGTCTTTGCTGGCACTCACGAGTGTCGTAATCGGTAATTTAAAATATTGGTTAGCTAAGCGACTGGCCACGAAAAGTCGGTCATGCCACAATAATACAATCAGGGGCCCTTCCCCAGCGTCAATCAGCCCAGGGTCACACTCAAAACGCAAGGTGGCTAACCATAACCGGACAAACCAAGCCACGGGGAATAACCAGAACCAGTGGTACCAAGGGACAACCACAGGGGCATCTGGAGATTCTTGAGTCATGCAGCGGACGCCAACAAAGAACACCTTCTAAAAGAAAAACTCAAACCATTACTCCAGCAATCCCAGGGCACGGCGGACGGCGGGGCGTTGCAGCAAGTGCAACACGGGCGTTGAAAAGATGGCGGGCTGAACGCGACTCCAAGCTTCCACCTCGGCCGGAGTGCGCCACAAAATGGAGTCCACTTCGTAAAGGGCTAGTTGCACTGGATAAGTCCCGCGGAAAAGGTAACAGCGGACGAATTCCCAGCCTAAATCGGCATGGGCAGGCACATAATCAATTTCAGTGAGGGCCCCTGGAGGCAAAGCTACCCCGAGTTCCTCCTGTAACTCTCGGTAAGCGGCTTGTTCGTAGGTTTCACCGGCATCCACATGCCCAGCACAAGCACTACTCAGTAAACCAGGGCAATTATCTTTAGCAAAGGAACGTCGCTGCCAGCACATCAGCCCATCTTCACGCCACCAAAACAAATGCACCGCACGGTGCTTCAAGCCATCACGATGAATTACGCCCCGACGTCCCTGCCCGATGACTTGGTCACGGGCATCAACGATATCAAAGATTTCGTCGGTCGACTGGCCTACTTCACCCTTCATGCACGACCTAAATCCATTAAGGACCCCCAGCGTTTCGTGAGTTCACGGTCATGGTGTCGCCAGTCTTTATCCCAGGCGGCTAGTTGTCGCCAAAAGTTATCGGAATGGTCCATGTGTCGACGGTGCGCTAATTCGTGTAAGATGACATGGTCATGAATCAGCGGCGGTAATAAAATCAAACGCCAATTAAGGGATAACACACCACTCGCGGAACATGACCCCCAACGAGTCGTCTGATCGCGGACGCTGACTTGTTCAACTTGGACGCCAACGCGCGTAGCCAAACGTTCCACTGCCAAATTCAAACCCGTCTCCGCTAAGCGACGCACCGCACGGGCCGCTCCGGCTTCAGGTGCTTCACTAGGAAGCGTCAGCACAATCTTATCAAACTCCTGCAAGAGTTGTACTTTCGTACGCCCACCGCTTTCCACCGACAACTCCCACAGTCGGTCGCCAAGGGTAACCCACGGGAATTTTTCAAAATGCGTGACCAACGAAGCTTGCACGGGACGTGCCCGGGCCAAGGCCTTTTCTAACCAAGCGAGATTGTCTTTTAAAAAAGCCAGAGCGGCGGCAGGTGACGTATGAGCCGGGTAAGATAAAACCACCTTGGGACCAGGCTTCACGGCGATTCGAACCCGACGCGCTCGTTCCGAAACTTGAGGCCAGACCTGCACGGCACGACCGCCGACATGAATCGAAATGGCCGTGGATTCAGACATCCGTTAAACCGTTTTGCCTTCCGCCGTGGCTTGCACTTTTTGCGTGTAGCGACGCAGGGCCGAGTCCGGATCAATCTGTGCCTCGCGACAAGCCGCCACTAATTCAAAAAGCTTTTGCCCGGCAGCTTCCTCCGTCAAACCAGCCGCAACTTGCTTCACTTCGGCAACATTCACCGTCTGACCCGTCGGTAATTGTTTCTTCTGAATCTGTTTCCAAACTTCTCGGGCGGTTAACACCGTGTTCAACGTCGCAGGTAAATCCTTAAACACCGTGACAGGTTTATGCCCTTTTTCTTTAAGCTTAATCTGCTCCCATTGCTTAATCACGGCCTCGGGGTCGCCTAATTTGTCGCCGGTGCCAAAAACATGTGGGTGGCGGCGAATCATTTTCTCGTTCACCTCCCGGGCGACATCATCGAAATTGAACTTACCTGCTTCCGAAGCCATCTGCGCGTGCATGGTGACATGAAAAAGCAAGTCCCCTAACTCTTCACGTAGATTAGCGTCATCTTGCCGATCGATAGCCTGCAATAACTCCGCCACCTCCTCGACTAAACAATCACAAATCGTACGGTGCGTTTGAGCCTGATCCCAGGGACAACCGTCTGGTGCCCGTAAACGGGCCGTGGTTGCTAAAAGTTCGTCAATGCCACTCATTCTTACCATCGAGACCAAGTCTGCGTCAGAGTCAAAACGATTGCCAGCCAGCCCGAGAGCGTTTGGGTGGAGGGGTGGATAAACTGACTGAAATCATGAACGCCAAGAAACGGGAGATTGCCCCGTTCGTGCGTCCTGTGTCCGAAGCCGAACTGACTGCCCTCGCCCCTAAGGCCGGCCAACCCACCTTCCGGAGCGCCCTGGTTCATCCGCAACGCCTTGGCGTCATCGCCGAAGTCAAACGAGCCTCTCCTAGCGTCGGGGCGATTCGAGCTGACGCCGATGCCGTCCAACAAGCCCGGGCCTACCAAAAGGCCGGAGCCGACTGCTTCTCGGTTCTCACGGAAACAAATTATTTTAAAGGGACGCTGGACGACCTCGTAAAAGTAGTCGCCGACCAAAGCCACAACGCCCTCCCCATCCCTTGCCTTCGCAAGGATTTCATGGCCCACCCTTACCAAGTACTCGAAGCCGCCCAAGCGGGCGCTCGTTGTATTTTAATTATTATGCGGGCCTTGACCGACGAAGAGATTCGTCCGCTCTACGCCGCCGCTAACCTGGCCGGGCTGGATACCTTATTCGAAGTGCACGATGAAGCGGAACTGGAGCGTGCCTTGCGACACGGCCCAAAAATCGTGGGCGTGAACAACCGCAATTTATCCACCTTTGAAATCGACTTAGCCTTCGCAGAACGCGTCATCCCCCAAATGCCGCGCGACGTAATCAAGGTTGCCGAAAGCGGCATCAAGACCCCGGAAGACGCCGCTCGCATGCGCGCCGCAGGGGCCCAAGCGTTACTCGTAGGGGAAGCATTAATGCGTACACCGACTCCCGACGTCCTGCTTAAAGCCTTAAGTCACGCATGAGCGACGGACCCTTAACCCTCGCCGAAACGCGTGCACTGCTCGCACGTTTATCGCACATGCCTCGCAAATGGTTGGGGCAAAATTTCTTGGTCGATGGTAACATCGTCCGCAAGTCGCTGGAACTAGGCGGAGTCAAAGCACAAGACACCGTGGTTGAAGTGGGCCCTGGCTTAGGTACCTTGACGCGCACGCTACTCGGCGCGGGTGCCAACCTCTACGCCGTCGAGGCCGACCGGACCATGGTCTATCACTTGGAACAAAGCTTGCAGACCCGTTACCCCGAGACGTTTCATTTACTGGAAGGCGATGCGGTCGAACACCCGCTGGCAGGTTTAAAGCATCCGACCGACGGGTCTTTCAAAATTATCTCCAACCTGCCCTATGCGATTTCCACCCCTTGGATGGATGCCATCTGTGCCGGCCCACACCCTTCCATGATGGTGCTGATGCTCCAAAAAGAAGCTGCCGATCGGCTGACCGCCGAAGTGGGCACGGGGCACTGGTCCGCCGTCACCGCACAAGTCCAATTAGCGTTTGAAAAGGTCCGCGTCCATCCCGTCCCGGCCCAATCCTTCAACCCACCCCCTCGCGTAGATTCTTGTTTATTGGTTTTAAAACGCCGGGCGGACGCGCGACGTTTCAGCCCCCGGGCCCGCGAAGTGGCACGGATGCTCTTCACCCAACGCCGGAAACAAGTCGGCTCCTCTGCTAAAAAACTTTTTGCCGATGCGCCCGATGTAGCCGCTTGGCTCGAAGGGCTCAGTCAATTCGGCCTCAGTGGCCAAGCCCGTCCCGAAACCATCCCCGCGGAGGCTTGGTTAAGCCTTTAAGGCCTAAATCATCCTCAAGGTTGCTTTTCATCCCAACTGTGCTCCATATACCGTATGACCGTTAAAGTTGGCCTTATCTCCCTTGGCTGTGCCAAGAACCTCATCGACTCCGAAATCATGATTGGCCACTTGGCCAAAGCCGGAATGTCGATGACGCCCGATGCCTCCGAAGCAGACGTGGTCATTGTTAATACTTGCTCCTTTATCGACGCCTCGAAGCACGAAGCCCTCGAAGCGATTTATGAAATGAGCGATGGTAAAGCAACCGCTCGGAAAAAAGGTCAGAAACTCATCGTCGCGGGTTGTATGTCCCAGCGCTACCAAGGCGCCCTACCCGTCGTCGAAGGCATTAAAGGTCGCGTAGAACTGCCCAAGGTCGACGCCTTCATCGGTCTTGATCAGGTAACGAATATTGTGCCGGTGATTCATAAAGTGATCGGTGGCGAAGCTGGCCAAACTGAATTCCTCGCCAAGAACACCACGTTCATTCCCGATTTTGACACGCCGCGTTTCCGCCTGACGCCCAAACACACAGGCTACATTAAAATCGCTGAAGGCTGTAACCACCCTTGTACCTTCTGCATCATCCCCCGCATTCGGGGCCGTCACCGCAGCCGTACCGTTGAATCCGTGGTTAAAGAAGCCCAGCAACTGGTGGCCGAAGGGGTCAAAGAAATTAATCTCATCTCTCAAGACACGACTTACTTCGGCATGGATCGCTGGACGGATGAACGTCCCAATCCACGCAGCAAAGTCGACTCCTCTAAAGGCGAATCCCTGGCTTCCTTGTTAAGGGCGCTCGACGCCATCAAGGGTGACTTCTGGATTCGCCTCCTCTACACGCACCCCGCACACTGGAGCGATGAATTAATCGCGACCATTGCAGCCTCGAAACACGTGGTGCGCTACGTGGATATCCCACTCCAACATATTTCGGATAACATGCTCAAGAGCATGCAACGCGAGACGGACGGAAACTATATCCGGGACCTCATTCAACGCATGCGTGCGGGAATTCCCGACATCGTCATTCGTACCACCTTCATTGTAGGTTTCCCCGGCGAAACCGACGCAGATTTCCAAGAATTATTAGATTTCTTAGCCACGACGCGTTTCGACCGCGTCGGTATTTTCAAATATTCTAAAGAAGAAGGCACCCGTGCGGCGAAGATGGAAGAACAGGTGAGCGACAAGGTCAAAGCTGACCGTCACGACCGAGCGATGAAGCTCTTGCAAAAACTTTCCAAGGAACGAGGCAAAGCGTTCGTGGGCAAAAAATTGAAAGTCTTAGTCGAAGCTCCTGGTAAAGCACGCAGCGAAGGCGATGCCATGGAAATCGATGGCGTCGTTTTCGTTCCGCCAAGCCTCCCAGTCGGCAAGTTCGTCGAGGTCACCGTCACCGGAGCCAAGGAATACGACCTGATTGCCGAGTAAGCGGCTTACTATTCGCGTTCCGGAGTCGTTTCGGCCGATGCGGCAGCTGCCGGGGAATCGCTGAGGCGAATCAACGCATCGAGCGAACTAAAGTGGCGACTCCAATCGGTCATATCAGGAATGTCTCCCACCACGGTGGAGAACAACTCGCGCTTCTCTTGCTTTAATTCTTCGATGCGCTCTTCGACGGTACCAGGAGCAATCATCCGATAAATCAACACCGGGTTCTTTTGTCCGATTCGGTGGACGCGATCGACCGCTTGAGCCTCCACCGCTGGATTCCACCAAGGATCGAGCAAGAAGACATATTCAGCCGTGTTCAGGGTAATTCCAGTGCCACCTGCCTTCAACGATGCTAAGAACAAAGCGGGCCCTTTCGTTTCCTTAAACTTCTCCACGGGTGTGGAGCGGTCTTTGGTTTCACCGGTTAACTCAAAAATCGGTAGGGTCGGCAACTCACTCGCTAAGGCTGTTTTGACGCGTTCGAGCAGCGATACAAATTGAGAAAACACTACCGCCTTCGATCCATTGGCAGCCACTTCCGAGAGTTTAGAAACGAGTAAAGTAATCTTACCCGAATGACCGACAGGACAGTGTGCATTGTCGGGCAGTAAGCCTGGATCGCAACAGACCTGACGTAGACGCATCAACAAGGTCAGCACCGAAGTAGCGTCACGTGACAGCAAGCCGGCCAATTCTCCCGTTAAGCCACTCCCCTGCGTGAGATGCTGATACATTTCGCGCTGTTCGTGCGTCAGCGGGCACGGCAAGACGACTTCCATCTTGGGCGGAATATCTGCTGCGACGTGCTTCTTTAAGCGACGGAGAATAAAGGGGGAAACCTGACGACGCACCTTGCCCAAAGCTGCACTCGGATCCCGGAGCATTACGCGTTCAAAATTCGCCCGCTTACCTAGCAGTCCCGGCATGAGAAAGCGGAAGATGGTCCAAAGGTCGGTGGGGCGGTTTTCTAGCGGCGTGCCTGTAATAGCGACGCGGTGGTCGGCTTGAATCGCAATACAGGCTTGGGTGGTCTTTGATTCAGGATTTTTAATCGCCTGAGCCTCATCTAAAATGGCGTATCCAAACTTCGTCTTCGGCAGGAGTTCTAAGTGACGCCGTAACTGGGTATAACTCGCAATCCAAAGCGTCGCTTGAGGGTGACGCACAAAGTCATCTTCCGCCGTTAAAACCATGGCCGAAAGTTCAGGGTGGAAGCGTTTAATTTCCCCCAGCCACACGGGGATCACACTCGCAGGGCAGACAATAATGGAACGTTCTCCAGCAGGTCGCGAAGCCAATAAGGCCAAGACCTGCACGGTCTTACCAAGACCCATTTCATCCGCCAATAAGGGGTGCGAACCTAAATCACAAAGTCGACTCAACCACGCCACCCCCTTGGCTTGATAAGGGCGCAAGTGTGCGGGCAAAGTTTCACTCGCGGCGGGTTCTTGCAGCAACTGATCCTTCCACGCTTTTAAATCATCATTCAATTTCAGGGCTCCGACCGCAGCATGATCGAATAACGAAAGTAAAAGGTAGCGTGGAAGTTCGCCATCTTTCGCTCGCCAATCTTCCGAGAAATCGGCCACGGCCGCATTGTAAGCTACCACCCCTTTTCCAGGTAAAATCACCGGACGTCCGCCCGCCTTGAGCAGCAACTTTTGCTCCTCGGCAAGCAAGGGGTGCGACCCCGCCTTAAGCCGCCAATTTAGTTTAAAGGAGCGGCCATTACCGGTCGACTCTGCTTCCGCATCCACCGCCACCTGCAATTGTTCATTCCGAAAAATATTAAGTGCATCCTCACCAAATAACCGGAAGCGTTTCCGCCACTCCGCCAACTCTTCGCGCACAAAGCGTTCAATCCGGCCAATGTTATCAATCATCCAAGCCCCAGAGGTCTTGCTATAAGCAAAGCCAGCTCGGTGAGCGGCGGTACTATAACGGAATAAAGTCTGACGCTGTTCGTCCGACAATTCGTCGCCGGGGATCGCCCCTGGACCAAAGCAATTCCACGCATGACCTCCCCGTCCACCCCATGAAGCGGAAGCCGTGAGCCCATCGGAGGTTAATTGAAAAGCGACTTGCAGTTTTAGGGAAGTACGCGTGCCCGAGTCTTTGCGTTCTGGCTCAGGCGCGGGGGCCGGTGCCACCACCGTGGCACTTTCATCTACGGGCGGAATTTCATCCGCGAGCAACTCTTCGACCTCATACATCGATGCCACGGCAAACGGGGCCCCGTTTTCTTCTTCCGACAAGGAAGTTCGCCATTCAATTTTCTTATCGTTCAACTCTAAAACGGCACGGACAGTTTGATGTTCGGTGCGCGTCACCACTTCAGCCGTCCCGACCTTAAGTTCAATCGATCTAACTAAGCCATCGGTATAAATCTGTCGACCCGCCACCAAATCAGCTTTCGAAAACTGCTTTTCCCAAGTTTCAGGCAAAGACGCAAACCACCCTTCCAAAGCTTCTGTGGAATAGGAACGATTGGCCGGACGCGGGGAGGACATCGAACGGTGCCTCATTAAATCTGGGCGTTTTTGCCGATTCAATCCCCAACTCTGCTTTTTTTTGCACACCATCTTGGCTTGTTTCAAAGCCACAATCTACTATGTTTAAGGCCCCTTTACCCGTCACCGAAATGAAACATTTAAGTGCAGGCTCACCTTGGAATGCCGACCTAGTCGAGGCCAACTACGTGCGTTGGTCGCAAGACCCCACGTCCGTCGACGCAGATTGGCGCTCTTTTTTCGAAGGTTTTGAGCTCGGCCTCAGCCTCCCACCCAAACCTGCTAAAGGTTCGGCCACAACGACAAGCACCGCTGACGCAGCCACTCAATTCAAAGTTCTCAGTGCCATCGAATCTTACCGCACCTTGGGCCATCTTCAGGCGCGTATCAACCCTCTCGCCGACCCCGTCCCCTACTTTGAATTAACCGATAAAAACCTCGGCCTTGATACTATCCCTGCGGATCGCACCTTCTTCACGGGAGACTTCTTAGGCGGCCAGACCCTGCCTCTCAGCGAAATCATTGCTAAATTAAAATCGATTTATTGCGGCCCAATCGGCGTTGAGTACCAACACATCCAAGACAAGGCCCGCCGTAAATGGCTGCGCGAGCGCATTGAAAACTCTGGTCTGCGTCCTACTTACGAAGTTGAACAGCGTCGTCGTTTCTTACGCACCTTAGTTCAAGCCGAGCAGTTTGAACGTTTCTTACACCGCACCTTCGTCGGTGCCAAACGCTTCTCGGTCGAAGGTGGCGAAGTGCTCTTGGTGGCCTTGGAACAACTCATCTGCCGCGCGCCTGGTTTCAAAATCAGCGATATCGTTATCGGCATGGCTCACCGCGGTCGCCTCAATGTTCTCGTCAATACTTGCGGCAAAAAACCTGAAGCCCTCTTCCGTGCTTTTTCGGAAAATCATTTGCCCGACACAAGCACCGGCGATGGCGACGTGAAATACCACTTGGGTTACGAAAGCGAACGCACGGTTGATGGCAAAAAAGTTGCCCTGACGCTGGCCTACAACCCCAGCCACCTCGAAGCCGTTAACCCCGTCGTTCTGGGTCGGACGCGTGCCCGTATCGATCTCCAAGAAAACGCCCCCCGCTCCCAAGCGCTCCCCATCCTCATCCACGGGGATGCCGCTTTCTCGGGCCAAGGTATCGTCATGGAAACGCTCAATCTCACGAGCATCAAGGGCTATCAAGTCGGAGGCACCATCCACTTCGTCAGCAACAATCAAGTCGGTTTCACGACGAACCCTGATGAAGGTCGCTCCGGTCGTCATTGTACTGAAATCGCCAAGTTTACCGAATCTCCTATTTTCCATGCCAACGGCGATGATCCTGATGCCGTGGCCCTGGCGACCGAGATTGCGCTCGAGTATCGTCAAAAATTCTCGGCGGATGCGGTGGTCGATATCGTTTGCTACCGTCGCTACGGTCACAACGAAACCGATGAACCCCTTTTCACGCAACCTGTTCTCTACAAGAATATCACGTCCCACCCTTCGGTCACGGAACTTTATTCTTCGCGCTTAACCCAATCCGGTTCGGCTCCCGACGGCGAATTACTCACGCTCCGCACCGAGTTTGATGTCCTCCTCGAAGCCGCCCAAGCCCGTGCCCAAGAGGCCTTGAAAGTTGAAATCGCAGAGCGTCAAAAAACTCCCGTGGGCTTACGTCCTTTCCAATCGCCTTACGAATACCAAGCCGACACTGCCGTCAAAGCTGAGGTCCTGCAACAAGTCGCTCCCCACCTCTGGCAAATGCCGCCCGACTTTGCACCTAATCCTAAACTCAAACGTTTGTTGGATGCCAAAGCCGAGGCCTTTAAGTCAGGTCAAAACTTTGATTGGAGCTTAGGCGAAGCCCTCGCTTTTGGCACCTTACTCCAAGAAGGTCATTCGATTCGTCTTTCTGGACAAGACTGTGAACGCGGTACGTTCTCCCACCGTCACGCCGTCTTACACGATCCTTCCAACGATGCCGAATATTGCCCGTTGAATTCGATCAGCGACACGAAGATTGAAATCGTGAATTCATCCTTATCCGAATACGCGATTTTAGGCTTTGATTACGGCTATTCTTTAGAAGCCCCCGCTTCACTCGTGATGTGGGAAGCGCAGTTCGGCGACTTCGCCAATGGTGCCCAAATCATCATTGATCAATTCATTGCTTCGGCGGAATCCAAGTGGGGTCAAACGAGCGGACTCGTTATGCTCTTGCCTCATGGCTTCGAAGGCCAAGGCCCTGAACACTCCTCGGCTCGCTTAGAACGCTTCCTGCAATTGTGTGCGGAAAATAATTTGCAAGTCGTACAGCCCACCACGCCGGCACAACTCTTCCACGCCTTGCGCCGTCAGGTAAAAACCGAACACCCCAAGCCCCTCGTGGTCATGACCCCGAAGAGCTTGTTGCGTCACAAAGCGTGCGTCAGCCAACTTCAGGAGTTCACCCAAGGTCGTTTCCACTCCTTCCTCGCCGACCCCAAGCCAGCGGCCAAAACAGAACGCCTCATCCTCTGCTCGGGTAAAGTTTACTACGACCTCGAAGCCGAGCGTGCCCAACGCCAGGACACGACCACGACCTTGGTACGGGTTGAGCAATTCTACCCCTTCGATGCCGACTCCTTGCGCCAATTGCATGCCCAACTAGGCAAACCCAGCAAAGTGGTCTGGGTCCAAGACGAGCCGATGAATATGGGCGGTTGGTCCTTTATTAGCCCGCTGATTGAGCAAGCAATCGGGGTTCGTGCAGTTTATGCCGGCCGAGATGCTGGGGCCTCCCCCGCTGTCGGATCCAACTCCGTGCATAAAATTGAGCAGGCCGACCTCATCCGTCAGGCCTTCTTGGCTTAAGCCCTGATAGTCAGTAGGAAACGTTACATCCCCCGTTTTTTAACCTACTACCCCGAAATCGACTAAGATTTCGGGTAATTTAGGTTTTTTCCGCGTTGAAACTCGAGCGTAGGGCTTCCAGAGTCGCACCTACCTAATTTTCATGGCTGTTGAAGTTAAAATCCCTCCTATGGGCGAATCCATCACCGGCGGACTGCTAGCCAAATGGCTGGTCCAGAACGGTGACTCCGTCCGCAAGGGTCAGGCCCTCTTTTCTTATGAAACCGACAAGGTAACATCAGAAGGCACCGCTGAGGTGGATGGTAAAATTACCATCACGACCCCCGAAGGCACTGAAGTGCTAGTGGGCCAAGTCGTTGCGAATATTGAAGCTAGCGCCGCCGGAGCCAGTTCACCTGCACCTGCCAAGGCCGCGCCTGCGGCAGCAGCGAGCGCAGAACCTATCGCCAAAGCCGAGCCTGCCAAAGTACCCGTCGCCGCCAAAGCTGTCGTGGCTAAAGCTGGTGCCGCCGCCGAAGTTTCTCCTGCCGTCCGTCGCCTCGCAGCGGAAACGGGTTTAGATCCCGCCGCCCTCGAAGGCTCAGGTAAAGGTGGTCGTGTAACCAAAGGCGACATGCTGCAAGCCCTCGCAGGTGGAGCTCCAATTAAAGCTGTCGCCCCGGCCGCTGTTGCCGCACCAGCGGTTGCTTCGTCAGCAACTTCTGCACCCAAAGCTGCCCCTGAAGGTCGCACGACGCGCAAGAAGATGTCGCCGCTGCGCCGCAAGATTGCCGAACGCTTAGTCCAAGCCAAATCTGAAACCGCGATGCTTACGACCTTCAACGAGGTCAACATGGCACCGGTAATGGAAATGCGGAAACGTAATGGCGACGAATTCCTCAAGAAATACGGGGTTAAACTCGGCTTCATGTCTTTCTTCGTCAAAGCTGCGGTCCAAGCTTTGAAAGATGTTCCCGCCGTTAACGCCCAACTCGATGGCGATGATATTATTGAAAATAATTTCTACGATATCGGCGTCGCGGTAGGGACCGATAAAGGCTTGATGGTTCCGGTCGTTCGGAACTGCGACCAACTTAATTTTGCCGAAATCGAGAAATCGATTGGCGACTTCGGCAAGCGGGCTCGCGATGGTAAAATCCAGTTAGCGGAATTACAGGGTGGCGTGTTCACCATTTCGAATGGTGGCATTTATGGCTCGATGCTCTCGACCCCCATTTTAAATCACCCACAAGCGGCGATCATGGGCTTACACAACATCGTAGAACGTCCCGTGGTGGAACAAGGCCAAATCGTAATCCGTCCGATCATGTACCTCGCCCTGTCTTACGACCACCGCATCATCGATGGCAAAGAAGCCGTGACTTTCTTAGTCAAAGTTCGTCAGTACATCGAATCGCCTCACCTCCTCTTGTTCGGCGCCTAATTTCTTATTACTACCTCAATGTCTCAATTCGATCTCGTCGTCATTGGTTCTGGTCCTGGTGGCTATGTCGCCGCCATTAAAGCCGGCCAACTCGGTCTCAAAACCGCGCTCGTAGAAAAGGAACCTGCCCTCGGTGGCACCTGCCTCAACGTGGGTTGCATCCCTTCAAAAGCCCTCTTGCACTCGACCGAAACCTGGCGCCACGTCCAACATTCTAAGCACCATGGTGTCGTGGGTGCCGACAAACTGACCTTCGATGTGGCGACGATGATGACCAATAAAGACAAGGTCGTCGCGCAGTTAAACAAAGGCGTGGAATTTTTAGTTTCCAAACGCGGCGTGGAAATCGTGCGCGGTCTGGGTCGTCTGGGTAAAGCCGGCCAAGTCCTCGTCCGCAGCACCAGCGGCGAACGCATTTTAGAAACCAAGAACGTCCTCATCGCCACGGGCTCAGTGCCCATCGAATTGCCGTTCATGAAGTTCGACGGTGAGACCGTGATTTCTTCCGACCAAGGTATTGCTCTTAAAACCGTGCCGCGCAGTTTAGTCGTAGTCGGTGCTGGTGCGATTGGTCTGGAACTCGGCTCCGTCTGGGCGCGCCTCGGTGCTCAAGTCACCGTGGTGGAAATGCTTCCTACGATTGGCGGACCTGCTTACGACGCTGACATTGCCAAGGTCGCTCAATCGGCACTGGAAAAACAAGGGATTAAATTTGAATTAGGTGCCAAGGTAACTGGTGTGAAGAAAAACGCCGCGGGCACGGCCCTCACCGCGGAACGCGACGGCAAGCAACTCGAATTTCCTGCCGACAAGATTCTCGTCGCCGTAGGTCGCAAGGCCAACACGACTGGTCTCGGTGCTGCGGAAGCGGGCTTGAAATTAGACGAACGCGGTCGCGTTGTCATCGACAGCCATTTCCTCACCAGCCTGCCTAATGTTTACGCCATTGGTGACGTTGTTACCGGTCCGATGCTGGCCCACAAAGCCGAAGAAGAAGGCGTGGCCGTCGTCGAAAACCTCGCCGGCAAATCTGGTCACGTTAACTACAATGTGATCCCTGGCGTGATTTACACTGACCCCGAAGTAGCCTGCGTTGGCATCTCGGAAGCTGAAGCTAAAGCCAAAGGCATCGAAGTAAAAATCGGCAAATTCCAACTGCAAGCCAACGGCCGCGCCATTGCGACCGATGGTACCACAGGTTTCATCAAAGTGATTGCCCACGCTCAGTCAGATAAAGTTCTCGGCGTGCAGATGGTAGCCAAAGGTGCTTCTGAAATGATTGCCGCCGCTTGTGCCCACATGGAATACGGTGGAAGCGCCGAAGATGTAGCCCGCACTTGCTTTGCCCACCCCACGGTGAGCGAATCCTTCAAGGAAGCCGCCATGGCTGTCAGCAAGTCGAGCATCCACTCGCTGTAAGCCGTCTAAGCCTTCAAACTTAAAGCCCGCTAGCAAAACTAGCGGGCTTTTTTGTGCTACCTGAAGTGAACGCACCTAGATCGTTACGAAGGAAAGGAGTCGTTAAAAGCTCATCCCTATTGAGCGGTAGTGAACGAAAAGTTAAAAGGGGCCAGGCTGGCCACGGCACATGAATCAACTGACTGCCGTTGCTTCCTTCCGGACCTGGCGGGATTCGTCAGCAACCCATTGCATGGGGCCTGGCTTACCTTTATGACTAAAGCCCCAATCCGCTCTTTTCAACCACCAAGTTCCGTCCTAGTCATTCATTTTTAAGATGTCTGAAATTCCCAAATCCTACGACCCACAAGGCGTCGAACAAACTTGGTACGACCGCTGGATCGCTCACGGTTGCTTCTCGGGTAAAGTAGACCCGAGTCGCGAAGCGTTCGCGGTGATGATTCCGCCGCCTAATGTAACGGGTGTTCTGCACATGGGTCACCTGCTCAATAACACACTGCAAGACATCATGGTCCGCCGGGCACGCCAAGAAGGCAAATCGGCCCTCTGGCTTCCAGGCACCGACCACGCAGGTATCGCCACGCAATCGCGCGTGGAAAAAGAACTGCGTCAAAAAGAAGGTAAGACGCGTCACGACTTGGGACGTGAAAAATTTATCCAGACGGCCTCGGAGTGGCGCGATAAACATGGCGGCATCATTCTGCAACAGCTGCGCAAGTTGGGCGCCTCGTGCGATTGGGATCGCACCGTGCACACGCTGGACGCAGGTTACTCGCAAGCCGTCCTCCAAGCTTTCGTCACCCTCTACGAACGTGGCTATGTCTATCGCGGCAAGCGCATGGTCAACTGGTGCCCCGTTTCGCAAACAGGTTTGTCGGATGAAGAAGTGATCATGAAGCCTTCGAAGGGCTCGCTCTACCGCATGCGTTACGAAGTGGTGGAACAACCGGGCTTCTTCTTGGAAATTTCGACCACGCGTCCCGAAACGATTCCAGGCGATGCGGCCGTGGCCGTACACCCTGAAGACGAACGCTACCGTCATTTAATCGGCAAACACGTCTGGCGCCCCTTCCCTCGTGCAGCGATTCCCATCGTCGGTGACACCGCCGTAGAACGCGAATTCGGCACCGGCGTACTCAAGGTCACGCCTGCCCATGACCGTACTGACTTCGACATCGGCAAGCGCCACCAACTACCCGTGGTGGATGTGATGAATCCAGATGGGACGATGAATCAACTCGCCGGCCCCTTAGCTGGTATGGAACGCTTCAAGGCACGTCAAGCAGCCGCCAAGTTGCTCGAAGAATTGGGTGCCTTAGTTAAAACCGAACCTTATGAAAACACGGTCGGTTTTTCGGAACGTGCCGATGTGCCCATTGAACCGCGCCTCAGCGAACAGTGGTTTATCCATTACCCCAAAATTGAAGAAGCCAAACGCGCCGTCACCTCGGGTATCATTCGCTTCCACCCAGAGCGCTGGACAAAAACTTACCTTCACTGGCTCGAAAACATTCAAGATTGGTGCGTAAGCCGCCAACTGTGGTGGGGTCACCGTATCCCGGTTTGGTATCGTAAAGGAGCCGACCCGCAAGACGCCAAGAATCGCCATGTGTCGCTGACACCTCCGAGCGACCCTGAAAACTGGGAACAAGATCCCGACGTGCTCGACACTTGGGCTTCTTCTTGGCTGTGGTGCCTAGCCACGATTGGCTGGCGCAAGCCTGGCGAAACGACACCTGAACTCGCCCATTGGTATCCCACGGCCGCACTCGCAACGGGTCCTGACATCATCTTCCTATGGGTCGCGCGGATGATTATTGCCGGACTAGAATTACATGGCCCAGAAAAGAAAACGCTAACCGATGATGAAATCCGCGCCCGCATTCCGTTCCGTCGCGTATACTTCAATGGTATCATCCGCGATAAACAGGGTCGTAAGATGTCGAAGTCACTCGGTAACTCCCCTGAGCCGCTCGACCTGATTGCCAAATTCGGTGCGGACGGTCTGCGCTTTGGTCTGTTGCTCATTGCGCCCAAGGGACAAGACATTCTCTTCGACGAAGATCGCGTCGCCCAAGGCCGTAACTTCTGTAATAAACTTTGGAACGCTTCCCGCTTCCGCCAAATGTCGGGTCCAATGGCGGACAATTCATCGGTCGCGGCTATCGCCCAACGCATTCAAGCCAGCCACCTCGATGATGATGATTTTGCCATTCTCCAAGGCTTAGCTGAATTGATGGACGTCACTGCCAAATCCCTCGAAGAGCATGAATTCACGGCCTACGCCCAAAGTCTCTACACCTTCTTCTGGGGCGACTTCTGCGACTGGTATGTTGAGGCCTCGAAGACGCGCTTAACCGACCCGCAACAACGCGATACTTGCTTAGCGGTACAAGACTTGGTGCTGCGTCAATTCCTACTGCTCTTCCACCCCGTAGCGCCCTTCATCACCGAAGAACTCTGGCACCTCTTGGGCTATGGTCCTGCCGCGGACTTCATCCAAAAGCATCACCCGGGCAGCGGTGGTGACTTGCTCCGCGTCCTTCGCGAACACGGCGTCAAACTCATTGCCTCCAAAGTTGCGGATGTGAATAGCCTCCGTGAATTCGTGTCCGTGGTGCGCGCTGTTAAATCACAAGCGAATATGGCGACACGTCGCGACAGCGTGATCACGTTGGTCTACAAAGATGCTGCCTCTCAGAAATTAGTGACCGCGAATCAGGAAAAACTTTGCCGCCTCGCCGGCCTAGCTTCGATCAACCCCGCAGCTGACTTAGGAGGCCGTCCCGGCTCACTCACCTCCGTTGGTACCTTGGCTTTAGAATTAGCAGGCCAAGTCGATGTCGGAGCCGAAAAGATCCGCCTGCAAAAGGAATTAGAAAAATTAGCCAAAGCGGTCGCCAGTGGTGAAGCGAAACTTTCGAACGAAGCTTTCGTTTCTAAAGCTCCGCCGGCGATTTTAGCTGGTGCTAAAAAGCAACTCGATGAAGCCAAAGCCCAACATGCCGAGATTGCTCGGATGTTAGCCAGCCTAGGCTAAAACATGCCGCAAATCGCCCTCCACTCGTCGGCTCAACAAGCGGCTCAAGTAGTCGCTCGGAACATTAGTGACTTAATCCGCACGCGGAGTGCCACGGGGAAACACGTGGTACTAGGGTTAGCAACCGGCTCTACCCCGTTGCCACTGTATGCGGAACTAGTGCGTCTGCATCGCGAAGAGGGTTTAAGCTTTAAAAAGGTCATCACGTTCAACCTCGATGAATATGAGGGGCTCGATGGCTCCCAGCCTCAGTCATATCGATACTACATGAACGAACACTTGTTCAATCAGATCGATATCCCTCTCCCGCAAACCCACATCCCCAACGGTAAGAGTACCAACCTTGAACAAACCTGTGCGGCATACGAAGCGGCAATTCAACAAGCGGGCGGACT